>JAAUXT010014722.1_pt1 | contig 30719 bp, 40 predicted proteins | sample 7278171 | NCBI WGS metagenome assembly JAAUXT01 (sample SAMN14350112, study PRJNA611818) | marine sediment metagenome | isolation source: surface marine sediment (1.8m) | place: French Polynesia: Moorea | collected 2018-08
GGTGTCTGCACCCACTGTGATTCCAGTCTGTGATCACTGGAACAGGGGTAAAATGGAGGTTTTGTCCGCCCAAGATGGACGGATGCGGATACAGGGGCAAACCAATATCAGACCGCTATCGCGGCTGATAACCAAAGCACAATGTTAGAAAATCAAGCATATCAGTTCCAAGTGTGTGAGTTCGGCATGCTGCCACCAGGTTGCACATCAACACGTGGCACGCCACCACGTCGCACCCCCTACCGTATGTGTACTGCTTCATATTCTCGCCGTCACGGGCGCCAAACATCTTGAACCACTCTGTTTCCCTGAACACGTCCCAACCGTCTCTGTGGACGCCGCAGCATCTGAGCTGGAAACATAGCAACAATCCGGTTCCTTAACAACTATTACCGAAGGAACAACACCAGACTACACACACTTGCACACTCCTGAGCTATGTCAATCACTCTCCTGCATCTGAAAACAAAGACACTTTTCAGAGAACTCCCAGCTCTGGTTTCATGGAAAAGACCTCAACTGTGCATTCCTTTGCCGTATAAAATGCGCCAGAAAAAGTGTCGGGACTCAGAGATGAAACCATTTTTGGGAGTTCGCTGTGTACGAGTAAACCACAAGTTTGTAAGAAGTGCGCTGGATCACAATTCCCCCCCCCTACCAACCAACAACGTAAACAATTTATCTGCTTTGTCGGGTGCACGCTCGTACACACACAGCGGAATTATGGCGTTACGTTGTGACCAGAACGTGAATTTGACCCAGCAACATCCAGCGCACTTCTTCCTTGGCTTACAGCGAGGACAATCCTTTTCTTTCACCACACTGCAGAAGCAGTACTACCCACCAGGATTCCATGGTTGGAGGTCAAACCATTTCGACTCTTGGTACAGCAGCCAGCCATTGGTCATCACCGCACAGCACTGCAGCTACAATCACTTAACACGGTTCGCACGTGCACCACGACACGTGCACCAGAGCAACAAACACGTGCACCAACACGACACAGCACACAAAGCCGGAAGTTCGATGTTTGAAGGCTTTACTTCGCAATATAATATCTCGTTGTTTCAGGCAGCCAAGACTGGCTTCTCTTTGGAAAACAACAGGTTTGGTTTCCACCTCTCAAACTCTCAGACTGTGCACCTGTTGGCAACGGCAGCCAGGGGAAAAGCTCTCGCAGTACAGTTCGTTGTGCAAACACAGGCAAATTTCTCAAGCATTGCATTGCGACAGCGTTGTTGTAATGTTGCGCGTCTTTTGTGTTGGAAAGTGACGCTACCTTTTCCTGCGCCTTGTCCCACGCCTTGGTGACTGCGCGTTTGAAGTCGTCGTGCAGCTCGACGCCGTAGTCTTCCTTCAGCGTGCTCGTCATTGTCTTCTGGATCGAGTCGCCCAGCTGCGCGCAACAAAAAAAGACCCCGATGAGCAGAGAACATGATGTGTGTCACACTTCGCACTCGCAGAGAAACGTTCCACACTGGGAGGCGCAAACACACGCACGGTGTGGATTCTGAGTCTCGTTGGGCTCTTTCCCTTCATTTCAGTCCAAATTCTCTCTCGTCACGCACTGACCTGTGCTCGGAAGACGATGGCAAGGATGGCAGCGACGAAGAGAATGATGAAGATGAACACCAACGTCGCGCAGAACTGAAGAACAGAAACACGAATCAGAAGACAAGATCGCGCACGCGCGTACACGTGCACAGACACATTCCCGTCCACACACACGTGACACGGATCGGCTCGACTTGGATGCGTCAAATCAGTGTTCTCAACGGATTTACTCAGTGCTTCACACACGCATACACCGAGGATGCACTCACCACGTAAAGCATGAGCCTATTTTCCGTCATGGCGCCGCAGCAGCCGAGGAAGGAAATGATGAAGATGATGGCGCCCCCTGCGATGATGATGTAGGCGGCCACGGCGTACAGCGGGTTCCCGGTGATGGTCGCCATGAAAGCGCGGTCGGCCGCGATCCAGATCCCGACGCCCAGCAACACACAGCCGCAGAACTGGAAAACAGATCCTGTGTCAAATCTTTGCCAGTGTGTCTGTGTCTGACGATGCGATAATATTCGTGGTTCGACGGCGATTCAAGCCCTTTGCCTCGGTCCATGGCTGGTCCCACTGAGTTGGCTTGCGCCCCTCCTTCGAAAATTTTGCATTTTCACGAACGAGTTACGCCCCCTTCGATACGACCACAGTGATTACCCCGACTCTTCCTGGACCAGCTTCGGTCTCTAGCGGACCCAGGTCCCTCCTTTGCCCCTCCCTAAACAATCAACGTACCACTCTCGAAACAGCCCCACCTGATGTCAGACCACAGCCAGGGCCCACTCGCCCAATTGTCGATACTCGATCGTGTAGCCACTGTGGTCAGTTCAGTGACAGGTACTTACGAAGAAGATGAGGTTGTAGGCGAAGAGGAGGTACTTGATGAACAGGAGGCCTTGGTCATCCCCGTCCATCGGTCGGTGCTTGACCGGCGGCGCCGCGCGCGGGTCCGGGCCCCGTGGACCCCACATGATGCCTGTGTCCACCAAGTCCTGCTGACTTCCGCTGTGCTGCAATCACAAGGCTCAAACTCCTCATTCCGTACGCTAATTGCGAGCACGTTTGCAATTTTTTCGTTGTCAGATTGACGAACCAACTCAATTGTCAGTCTTGAACAGAAAACGCTGTGTGCGTGAGTTGCTCGCGTGTGTCTGGAGAGTGGTGTGGCGCTTCTCAAACACGAGTCCCACGCCCACCTTCTATTGCTGGTGTCTTGCTCAAACTGCACACACACACACGCACACACAGGAACATGGTTTCTGCCTAGCTTGTAAACTCTTCTGACGTTTGAGTGTGTGCCATTTCAAATCGCAAAGATATAGATTCAGAGTCCAATCTTTCTTCTTGTGAACTTTGTTTTGCTGCGGTTCACACTGGAGTCCATATCGAACTCCAAATCTGGCTCAACGTTCCACAGCAAACTTGCACCGGGGAATTTTGTGACAAAATTCCTCCCAGCAATTCAGCAACTGACTTGGGAACGCATCTCACCTCATCGTACACAGGAACACTCTGGTACTCGGGGTAACCCGTCTGCCCTGCAACCTTTTCCATGTTTGTTTTCGTTTCAAATCATGGTCAACAAATTTGACACGAAAAAAAATTTGATTTCTCTCCAGTGTGTTCCCAATTCACTTCGAGTGTTTTGACCTCGTTTGGATGCCGTTTTATCAGCAAACAACAAGACTTACCTGTTATCTAAACGTTGAAACGAAGTGGAGCGACAGTTATCTTATCATTTCCTGTCTTCTGAGCAGAAGTCCTGCTCAGTTGTTGCACACCTGTGATGACCCAATTTTTTCCCCACTTTGAAGTCGGTCAGGTAATGGTTGACGGCAAAAGTGAAACAATTATGGGAGTTAGTAGATCGAAATTAATATATTTTCCTTCAAATATTGAAACTCTGGCATGTTAAAATACATTGTGTGTGCAATCTTTCTTACTTGTATATATATCGCTGTTTAAATATGAGCACACAAATCAGAAATGCAAGATTTAAAACGAACATTTTACATTTTCGTTCTGTTCTCAACGACTTGCGACGGATAGAATTTAGATTTTAGAGCGGAGTAGGTACGAGTTCTTGGCAGCTTTATCTTCTTGAACAATTTTCCAAAATTGTGTTCCATTGAAGCCGTAAAAGCATCCAGTCAACCGCTTGTTCGAGTTTTCAAAGCTCAAGAATATTTTGTTTCATCCGTCATTCGGGAGGGTGACAAATTTGCAGTGCACTGAGAGTTGACAGGTGAGTGAAAATTCCGTTGTGTCGAATTGCAGGATCTGAGGGGAAATCCCTTTCTCTTTGGTGTTTAGCTGGAGTGGGAAAGAAACCTGAATCCACTGCAGCCCTCAACCGATGAACACCATATAGATTCCATCTCGAAAAGATTGTCTCAGGTTTGAGCACCCAAGTGGGGTCCAGTTTGGTGTGCCCAGCAGAAAGTGATTTGAGGATCTTCGTTGAGTGGTCTCTTGTCGATTCCGCAACAAATCTTCCAAAGATCAAGGCTCTTTGGTATTTTGATCCTGTTGCGAAAGAGACTTTCAGAGCACACACAACCCGTCAACAGAAGAATGCTTGTGGGTAATTTTCTTTCAGAATTTGACACTTTGCTTTTGTTCGGAAAAATGCATGTCAACATCGTCTGTTTTGAAAACTTGTTTGTCGCCCCGCGTGTTGCATCAAAGATGGAACACAGCCATTCGTGAACGACCATTCGTGAAACGGTCAGCATGCAGTCTGCCGGAACAGAAAATGCGAGGGGTGAAACGGTCAGCATGCAGGGTACCGGAACAGAAAATTGTGTGTGTGTGTGTGTGTGGGGGGGGGGGACTCTGACGATCAGCATGACAAGCAAAGGTCAAATCGTTGCCCCATATTCTTTGTGAACCCGCGCTTCGATGACCACAGACAAATGAAATTGTTTCTAAACAAAGACTCCCGAGTGCAACACATGCTGATCGTCAGAAATGAATCCACCCTCGAGTACAAACTCAACTGTAGCAGAATATCAACAATCGTGCGATGTTTCTAAGAGAGATGTGCATGGATTGCATGTGTTTGACTTGCCGAACTTTCCGACTTCCAGTTGAGTGAGAAGTGACTCCGTCCAAACATCATGGGTCATCCGCAGCAGTCGAAGCTCAGCTCCGGAACGCTGTGCATCAAATACCTCCTCTTTGTCTTGAATTTCCTTTTCTTTGTAAGTACCAGTAAAACACTAACAAAAACTGACGCGACGATAGATGAACTGACGAATGTGCATTGTCGAGTAGAACAAAACTTAACAAGGCAGAAACGTAACAACTGAAGTGCGTCCAGAGTAAACCCGTGTTTGTAGTTGACGTGCGAGTATTGTGACGAAAATGAAACCAGATTCCAGTCTGCTCAGTGTTGTAGAACACTAACTTGGTGAAGAAAGTGACAGATCTTGACATTTCAAACGTCTTTTCAAACCCAACCAGCCTCATGACCATCCACTTGTCCACCTTGCACACCTGCACCCCCCCCCCCCCCCAACACCCGTCAGCATTCCACACAGTCCCAAGTCCCTCCTGCCAGGTTCGGTCGAGTTGCTTCACATCAATGCCCTCTCCAGTGATCTCTGTCCCCCATCCACCGTCAACATTCTCATTGATCGGATTCTTCTTCGCGCGATACGAGTATTCGCCTGACTCCTGCCCTTGACTTGCCCTTTCCAGACTGACACTACGAATGATCATGTGAAGGACCCCAAACTCAGTCCAACTCCCACCTCTGGCCGCGCCACTTCCCGGTGCTGCCCTCGCACAGAAGCGCGCTCTGACGGGCCTCGTATTTCTCACAGGCGATCGGCTGCGCGACGGTGGGCCTCGGGATATGGATCCTCAAGGAGCGGAACTACATGTCGGCGCTGGTGGGCAACGAGCTGATGACGGCCGCCGCCTGGCTCGTCATCGTCGGCGGCGGAATCATCGTCACGATCTCATTCTTCGGCTGCATTGGCGCCATCACTGAGCAGAAGTGCATGCTCGTCACCGTGAGTCACGCCATCCAATATCGCCCAGTTTTTCCTCAGAAATAGGCGTGCAAACTTGCTTTTGGTCTCGGTTTGTTTGAAGAGTGGAACACCAAAATTTCCAAAGTAAAATTTTGTTCTTGGCGTGGTGACACCTTCGGAGTGACAAAAACAGTGTGCTTTCCAAAACGTACGCCGTCGCAAATGCGCGCGCACACACACACACACACACACACACACACACACACACACACACACTGCACACGGAAGCAAAATTTTCAACATTTTGTCATTCATGAGCTTGTTTTGTTGATTCCTTTCCTTTCTGCGGCGCATTGGGTGAGGCAGCGCAAGGCGGTGTTGATTTTTGTAAGCACCACGACTTGTCCTGAATGTTGGAACACAACGGCCGTGTTCAAATTGACGTAGTGGCTCGCAGAACGAACGGTTTTCCGTTTGGCCAATCAAGAACCGCGTGCCAAATCGAACGCGGCTGATGTTTGTCCGCACATCATGTGACGTCCCCCAAGTGAACATAAGATCTCACTGAACAAGGGTCCTGTCCATTCAGCACAATCTCACCACTTTCTCCTGACCTCCCCCAGTTCAGAAGCTGTGTCTTCAAACTTCGAAATGCGATGTTGGTGCCAGGTGCAAAAACAATTGTTTGAACATGTTGCTTGGGACTCGCCAAGTTAACGCTTGTGTACATGACGTTGTTCTCGTCTGCAGTATCTGCTGATCGTCGGGCTGATCTTCATGGCGCTGTGTATCGGCGGAATCCTCGCGCTCGTCTTCAGAACAGAGGTGCGTCACGGTGTGTCAGTGTGTGTCTGTATGTGTGGGCACGAAACAGGAGCTTCACTCCGTGCACATGTGTCTTCGTTCGTCCAGGCAGGACTGTAAATTTGATTTTTCGTGTGCACTGCTTTGTCAGTCGCGTTGGTCGCGTTTCCGGTCTGTGACGTATGTGTCACGTGCTTCCGGTTGTCAGATCGGGGAGGAGGTGAAGTCGGTGATGAAGGAGTCGATACAGAGATACTACGGCGTGAACCTGGACGACTCGTACAACCGCGCCGTCACCGACGCCTGGGACAACGCTCAGGAGAAGGTACGTACCAGCGAGGGGTGGCATGTCACGCCGCAAAAACAAATCAACAAGCGTTCAAAACGCACAGGGTAGAGTTGTCATGCGTGATGTGTATGTCCTGCACCTTGTTCAACACCCAAGAGAATGCACGTGCCGATATATTCTTGTTGATCCTGAGGGTGCAAACTGGGATTGAAGCCACAGAGTCCCCATCTGACGAGCACACAGAATGGTTGATAGCACGCAGGGTTGGCGGGTGGTCGAAGAGGTACAGGCTGATGATTTCCACAAATGGTGGATGGTTTTCAGCTGCAGCCCTATTTTGTCACTTCACCACGTGTCTTGCTGGCCTAAAACAACTCGCGTTTTGTGTTTGCAGCTGTACTGTTGTGCAGTGGAGGATCAGAGCTGGGCGACGTACCGGGGATCTGAGTGGTACAAACAGCAGCCTGGAGTCGAAGGTACGTTCTGGCACCGTTCTCACTGCGAGGAGGCAGTTCCCGTCCCTGTAGCACTGAGCACAGGGCTTTAAAGTAGAGGAATTCAAGCAGCAGGTCTGCCCTCACGGCGTGGCACGGCAGCGCAGTCGCTGCAGCAAGAGGCTTCCCACAACGCTGGTGTGTGACCCGGGCATGAGCCGCGCGACACGTGCGACAGAATGCGCTGAGTGTGATGCAGCATTGTCGTTTATCAGCGCTGTTGGGACAAAGCCTCGTTGCCCTTCCGCTAAATCAGTGACGGTGCTGAAGCCAAAACAAGTACGGCCTTCAGTGCAAAACGTATCTCTCCAGGGGGAAACTCGGTGGACGTGATAACCAGAACAGAATTTATTTTGTTTCAGCTGCAGGACAGATTGGCTGCAGAGTTGACTCCAGTTCTTTGTACTGCACTGGAAGCAATGCAACTCTTTTGCAAACATTTCCATTTCATTTCCACGGATCTTGTTTGACACAGGGCGATGTTTCAGGGAGAGAAAACTTTGCTTGATGAATGTTGCAACAGTTTCAGTTGCGTGATTCATCAAAACCTCAGTCGGTGGCGAGTGCGGGTGCGCAGAAACACATCCACTTCACTCATCAAACTCGACGAGAATTATCGCTGGATCAACATGGCGTTGTTTGGGCAAACTTGATGACATCTGTGTCGCGTTTGTGTTGAACGTGCTTGGAAAGTTTGCGAACTTTGTGCGCAGATTAGCGGTAAAAATCTGGTGAATAGAAGTCTGAAAGCGTCTGACTTCTGCGTACACTTGGGAATTGTCCTCTGTCGATGTTGTTCAGCCCATCACATTTGGCATTTCCTCAAGTCAAACAAAAGCAGATCCTCTCTTCACTCTCTCAAGGTTTCAACAAAGTGGACATTGAAACCATGTGAGCGAAAACCTCTAATACCAGATTTTCCGCTTGTTTTTGCGCACAGGGCTCAGCAGGAACTACGTTCCCGCCTCGTGTTGTATTCGGGGAAATTCGGGCGATTACGTCGACCTGGCTCGTTGCCAGCTCAGCGACGACGGTCCGCCGGGCCAGCCGCACGGGCTCGAGAACCCGGCCTTGCATTACAGGGTGAGTGGCGGAGTCGGCAGCAGGGGTGGAGCGGTGCACTGCAGGAGGTGAAGGCCTGGGATGTTAGGTTTTGCTTGTTGAAACACGAAAGGAGCGTTTTCACACTCTGAATGTGGAGGCTGACAATGGGTGAAAGATTTCCACCAAAGAAAACACTGGTCTGTTCAAGTCTTTGTTGTGAATGTGAGTGCAATTCTGACAAGACTGCACAAGAGAACGATCCACAGCGAGTGTGAAAGCCGCTCTCGCTGAGGCACAGGTCACGTGGAAAATCACGTGCAACCAGATGTGGCGCTCACTTCCGCCTCCGGTTTGTGTAGAGTACGCGATTGCGTTCGTGCCGCCATCCTGCTGCGTTTACGACATCGACAAAAACTACATCGACTTGGTGCAGTGCCAAACCTTCGTGTTGGGTCCCCCCGGGAAACCCTCGGGGGAGGTGAACACTGCGCTGTTCTATCAAGTGAGTGAGACACGCCCGCCCCTTCCAACGCAGATACGGACGGGAAACATCCCTCGTTTCTCTCACCAGAGGGTGTACGTCGCGCGCGCATCGCACCTGTGCTCGCGTTTTAATGGCTGGTTCCATTTTGAGCACAAAATGCAAGAGAACTACAGCAAAGTTATTTGTCGTACGCTTGAGCACAAAGTTGGTTTGTGTTGGCGAGCTGTTGCAGTTTTTTTTCTGGAGCCATGCGCGCGCGTCCTTGCCCTCAGTTGTTCACGTTGAACGCTTTCTGTTCGCGTTACGTTCGGATTAGAAATGGTGTCGCTGGTGTGCAAGTCAGCTGATTCATGGTTCAATTGTGCACTGATTCTGAGAAATGCTAATGAAAAATTATCACAAACAAAACATCTCGATTATTTTTCAGACAATTTGCTTGTCCAATGTTCTGTTATTTGTCATGTTTATGAGACGCATTTGTCCGCACGTTTACTTTGTAAGCTGCTTCTCTGTTGTAGGCGTCCCCTGTTGTCAAATTAAGAATTTCAGCGATGAGTTCACGCTGTGTCTGACCCTAATCATTGCCCCTGGTTCGCACGGCATCTGCACGCGTGTCCGTTCCTCTGGCTTCCGGTGGAATTCCATCAACAGTGACATCTTTAATCTTCCTGCGTGTGTGACGCAAAAAACCGGAAGCCACAGATATGGACACGTGCGCGGCCTGCCATGTGGACTGGGAATTATTGTTGTACACAACTGTCAACTAAGGCTTTTGTGGTCAATGGCTGCTCCCTGCAGATTACGATAAGGCGATGGTGCCCCTGTCGTGCTGTGTTATCAACCAGTATGATGAGTACATTGATCCCAGCAAGTGCCAGACGCACAAGACGGGGCCGCCCGAACGCAAGTCGGGAGAGGCGAACGAAGCGCTCAACTACAGGGTAAGATACACAGGAGTAGCAAAGTTGTTGCAGGGTGTAGAGGTTGGGATGGATCCACGATCGGGAGAGAGAATTGCGTGATTCAAAGTGATTGGGGGGCTAAAGTGGGGGATCAAATACTGGGCGAGGTGGAAGGAAAAAGAAAGCGTTGTCTCAACTGAACGCACCCGAAAGTAGGGACTATAGTGGTGACGAGCGGCTTTGGCAAGGGTCACAAGAACAGAACTTTGACTTGAATATCTTTCCGCAGTGTCGTCACTGACACGTGTATTGATTTTTGCAGGGTTGTTACTACGCCGGAAAAGACTTCATTCACGAGTACACGGCTTACCTGGCAGCATTGGGTATCGGCATCGGGCTCCTCATGGTGAGTATCCCGCATGCGCGTGCACATGTGCAGACGTGATCTCTGATGTTCCCACTGCTCCTACTTTCAAACTGAGTCACGCGCGCAATACCACTGAGAGTTGCCGTGGATGTGATTTGTCACTTGTCGGGCGTGTCAACACTGTCAAACATTCTTGTTTTTCAGCTGATCGGAATCCTGTTCGCATTTATCCTCGTGTGCCAGCTGCGGTACTGAGCGACGCGCTTCCCGCAACACGTGACACCGTCACGTGACGCGCACATCACACCTCTCAGTCACCAGTCTCGTCACCGTGTCGTCGCCAAGGCAACGACGTTTTCTTCACTTCCAGCAGCACGAGTTTCGTCACGTTGTAATAATTTGTACAAATTTCACGACAAAGAGTTGCAAACGGCAGGAGACAAATTTGGGCCAAAATGACACTGCTGTTGGTGTTGTCCAAGTTCGCGACGCGCAAAACACTGGATTCCCACACGGGGTCGAAGAGTCGGGGAATCGTCCTGTCACCAGGTGTGTGCGCATGCGTGTGTCGGACGAAGCACAACAGTGTTTGTCAAAGGACAAGTTGAAGCGAACAGTGGTGCTTTCCAGTTTGAACTTCTGTTTTGGTCTTTTAGCTCAGGTGATCATGATGAAATGCTTCACACAAATTTTTGAAACACATTCGACGTGGTTTCACCCATCTCGCTGTACAAGGTGTAAAAATAACTGTAAGTGTTTGTAAATAGGGTGATTGGTTTGGTCGCGAATGGTGTTCAGTCCCAGTGTAACGTTTTACTGTTGAGAACGTGCTAGTTTAGTGCAACTGCTAACGTGTGTGTGCGCGCGCGCGCGTGTATGGTGTATGGTGTGATGCATGATTACTGAGTGTGTTACTCATGACATCACCCTGTGGTTGTCATGGCAAGTTTGTGGTTGTGATGGCAACTTGTGGTTGTCACCATTAGTCGCACAATCAGCATTGCACTTCACCGTAACCATTTCCAGCGAGTTCGTCGTCATTGCCAAAGAGCAGTTTGTGTCGTGAGAATGTGAGAGCGATTTTCTGAATTTCTGTTCAAAGTAACTTTTTTTTCAGCCGGATTCACACCAGCGCGTGACGCGTTGGGCTCATTCGACTCAAGGGTGGGAATGTGTGATGCCTCCCTTGTGAATCTTGTTTTCAGCCCCGGTTCACACTGCGTCAGTTGCAAATCTTCGTACCTGCGCAATTCCGTGAGTTATTCACGTGGGCAGTGCACGGAAACGGACGCAATGTGAAGCACTTATTTCTCACATGACCAAGCAATTGAAACTGTCGTTTGTGTTCAATCCTACACAGTAGTCATTTCACGAATGGGAATCAATTGTTATGTGCTTATTTTCCAGATTTTACGCAAAGCACGTCTAAAATTGCACTTGACACCCCCGTAGGATACATTTTTTACCGCAAGGATCGTAGATGAATTGAATCCTTTTGATGGAGATGCGTTGATTGCACGGGTACACACGAGTAGGTGGTGTTTACCAGTTTTATGGGATGTTGTTTAAGATTGTGAGTGCGTTTTGTACATATTTAAGCAACAATAAACACGTATCATTTTGGAAAAGTTCCGCTTGATCGTCGTTTGTTGCCCCAGTAGATGAACTCAACAAACTTCGTTTCCTGCTGTCAAATTTATTGCGCAACTGCTGAATTCATTACGCTGGCAATTTGCAAGTGAAAAGGACGGAGTAACCAGAACAACCTGGACAGAAGTTCTGCAAAAATCCCGCAAAACAATTGCTTGGAAGTTCCAGGGGAAAAATACCCGCAACAAAGTAATGTACATGTATCACCACTTATCCACAAAGTTTGGACGGACTGTTGTACAAAACGAAACAGCAAAACGCCCCGTTGACATCACGTCCGTGCGTGTTCCTGAACAATTCGCTTCACGAGTAAAGTTGAGTGTTGCTCATCATCGGGTTTTCGCACAGTAAGTTCCAGACAGGCACATGTGCAGATGCGGAGCGAAAAGGGAACACGCGAAGCACAATGAACACAAGAAAACCCTCAGGACCGGAAATTTGCGGGTTGAACCTGTGGGTAGGACACGCGCCACTAGTGGCCACAGCGGGTTTGTACTGAATCGCTGGTCGTGGGTGAAAACATCAGGATGGACTTGACCCACCGTGATTACAAGCCGTGGCTCGGCTCACAGTAAAATTCATAGCCGCTCATTCATGATGGCGGACGGATTCTTGACTCAGCAGCAGTAACAATCACAGCATCACTCCCAGGCAGAATCCGCACTGCAGGCGTCGAGCGTTGCACGGTCAACGCAAGGCCTGACGTCAGTGTGAATCCGGCTATCCGAGACACGCACGAGAACTGCACCTTCACATCATGAAAAGAATGATTCCCAACAAAGCAGCGTTGCACAAAACCTTGTGACACAAATGATTTGCAGACTTGGTGAAGGAAGCAGTGTCCACATCCCTGGTCGTTTTCCTGACAACTGTCATGCTCCACAAAATTATCCTCTCAACACACAGCAATGTCTCACAGCCGAAGCTCTCACACCTTTGTCCCACCGAGTTCCCTGGCCTGTGCCCACCCACCCCTCTTCCTGGGCCTGCCTTGCTGACACACCCACCTGTTGTCGCAATCTCCCATTCACGGACACGTGAATTCCGCCCTACGTTCCTTCCGCACGCAAAATTCAAGCCACTTCCCACCCAGCCCCTCCCACCAAACCTTCTCCGAGTGTCCTGTCCACCTATCACTACACGAGGTCCGAATCCACATTCATCAGATGTGCTTGGCTCGCTTCCGGCCTCCGCCCCAGCCGCCGCCTCCTCCGCCCCCGCCCGCGCCTCCGTTCCCCGCCCGCCGCGACGTGCCTCCCGATCCCGTCCTAATCACCGGCAGCTGCACTGGCCATGAACCTGCGAAACAAAGTCACAAGCAAATGTGGCACGCACAATCCAGAATCTGACGTTTCTCTCGCACATGTGATTCAAAATGATCAGCAAGCGTGACTGGGAGCTTGGTCATGTTCACGTGACTGACCTTCGTTGGCGGAGTGCCTCCTGCTGTTGAGACTGTGCGTGCTCGTGGTGTAGACGCTCTCCACCTCCATGGACACCGGACTGCCCTGCAACACACACGCGCACACACGAATCAGGTTACGTTCGCGCGTCGTGCACTGCGTTTGCATTTGGCGCTGAGTTATTGGGAACAAAACGTGGGAGATGAACTTGATGTCTGCCGCACACGTCAACTGCACATTCATTCTGCAATTTGGACCCTACTCCCTTCGAGTCGGCCCACCGTGGTCCTAATCGTGGATGGAAACTCACAGTGAGGTTGGCTCTGCCTCCAGCGAGCACCTCCTGATCCAAATGCGGCAAACTGCTCTCACTCGCAAATTGCCGACCCAACCTGTAAAAGTGCAGTGTCAGGACACGTGTTAACCAGAGTCAGAGCAATTCAACACGAGAATCAGCGACTCATCAAGAGCGAACAACCCCTGAAGAGAACCAGAGAACCTGAAGGTCTCAAAAGCCACCCAGAGAACTTAGCTGAAGAAAGTCAGTTGCGCAAAAAGTCACTCAAGGCTCAGCTCTGGGACCATGGCGTCTGGGGAACCAGAGAGCCTCACCTGGGCGGTTGACTCCCGTCCTGTGGCTCGTACCGCGCCACCTGCTCGTGGACCCACTCGTAGGTGCGGCCGCCCCGGACCCGCGTCTCCTCCGCCTTCCGCTCCGCCCGCTGCGCGTCCTCCTCCGCCCGCGCTGCGGAAAACCACCGGAAGTGCCAACCGGAAATGGCGAAATTCGGCGCCCTGGTGTATCTGGTGTTATCGCATTATTGAGAATGAGGAGCGAGTCGGACGCCAGAAAGTTGCATTTGCTCAAATCTCGATGCAAGGCACAGGCAGATTTGTTGATGTCTGGCCAGGTACGGCCGTCTCGCTTCGCCTTCGTGCACCACGTATTGCTTCAGCACACGCACCAAACACACGCACACCAAGTCTCACCATCCAAAGATCCTCACGTGGTGACGCCACGCACACCTACACACACGCACACACACGCGCGCGCGCGTATGTGCGTGCAGCAAGCCTCACCCTGAAAGTACTCCCGCCGGGCGGTGCCCTTCCGCGGCGGCGGCTGCACCGCGCGCGCCGTCCCCGCCGCCTCCTCGACGCGCCGGAACAGCGCCAACTTCTGCCGGGGGTCTGAAACGCACCAGAAGCGCATGCACGTTCATTCGAATATGTCAATCGAACTGAGCTTCACTGTTTGATTGCCTTGTTCTACAGTGTGTGCGCGTGTGTGTGCTCGTGCGTGTGTATTCACGTTTTCGTGTTGTCTACGCGCACACCAGAAGTACTCACCGAGCTGCGCGATGCGCCTGCGCCGCTGCGCGTTGTACTTTAGTTTGCGCGCCCTCTGCAGCATCAACTCCGCCGTCCGCGCGTCCTTGAATCCCCTGAAACGAATCAAAAATTCAAACTTGTAAAATGCGGACTTCAATCGAAGCTGTGAACTTGAGCCTTTTGTAGGCAACGTCAACACGGAATTTCGAAGGCTGCATGACGCGTCCAGTGTGTGGAACAAGCCTGAGATTAAGTTTGGCAGTAGACGTACCATTCCTCAGTGAGTGCCTCGCTCTTGTTCGGTCTGCTCGTCTCCACGGTTCTGTTGGTCTCCGACCCTCGTGTAGCATCCGAGCGCGGGCCAGGCGCGGTGGCGCCCGGCGCGGCGGGGGTAACCGGCGGCAGGGGCGGCTTCCGCCCGGGCGGGAGGAAGGCCGGGGCTCCGGCGGGGAGGGCCGCCGCCCCGGGAGCAGCATGCGCGAGGTCCGGGGAACCACGCCATGCTTCGCGCGGGGCCCAGCCGTCCGCACCCGCCGCGTCCTGCCTCCATCCGCCAACAACGGGATGTCTGAAACAACAAGGTTGTCTTTGGGCTGGGGTGTCAAGTAAATTGGATCTTCGTCAAAAGCGAGGACGCAGCGCCCACCGACTTGTACCGGGACGCAACGCGTGACGTGACGCAAGCCATGTCCGTCACGTCAACTGGTGCCAGGTTCCCTCTGAACACACAAAAGAGATTCTGTCATCGAAGTGCGTCGACCCTGACGCATCATAATGTAACAGAAAAAACTCACAGCGTCGGGAGTCGGGGCGTCGCGGGGCACTTCCACTCAGCGTCCAAATCTCCCTGCGAATCAACCAATCGGACAAATGTCCAACTTGGAAACATCACAGATACGGATAACATCCCTTTCGCTGAACAATGACAAGTTTTCAGTGATGGATTGCGCAAATTGTTGGCTTGCGCAGTCAGCGACCCACCGGATCAAACTGGAAGTCGGCCATGTTGACGGGGTCGTCGCCGAAGATAGCGTCGTCGTCGCTGTTGTCGGCGTCGCCGAGTCGCGCGTAGTGCAGCGCCGCGTCGAGACGCCGCCGCACGGCGTGTCCGCGCCACAACGCCTGCAGTTGGACAAACTTGGCTTGTTATGCACACACACGCACGCACACACCACACCTATGGCACGGTTGCTGTTTCCTAAGACACGTCACATGCGAAGCAGACCATTTGAAACTTGAGTTTTTGACAGTCCAACATGGACTGTTTTTGGACACAATACAAAGCTGAATGGAATGAATGAAAAGAGTCTCCTTCTTGTTACACAGCTTTCTAGCACTGACCTGAATCTTGGTCGCTGCCTGCTGGTGATGCGCTGGAGTTGATTGGTTCAGAATCTGACCAACCACAGATGCAGACACAGATGTGTGGCCGACGGCATCTTTGTGTGATTGGTCTGTCGCGTTCCCTGCAGTCTGGCTCTGCACAGCGGCGTCAAACTGTGACTTGGCGTCACCGGACGCTGCAGCACTCTGCTGCGCCTCCAACAACGAGTCAAACTTGGATTTTCCATCCTGGGACAACTTCACCGCCTCATCAAACTGAGACTTTCTGTCTGTTGTTGCCTGTGGCGACAGCTTCCTCTTCTGATGCTCTGATTGGTTGTTGATGTTCAGTTCAAAGCGAGGCTCGGGTGCACCCATTTCTAAAGAGACAGTCCCGTACTCGTGCATGGAGCGCTGCTCAGTAGCCAATGAGAAGCTTCGAGTGTAATACTGGTCGAACAGGGAGCCCCACGCGTCTTCGGAACACGTCCTACAACGACCGTGCGCCAGTGGTCAAACAATGCGCGTCTCATTCAGAAAACAAAGGCTTGTCGAAGAGGAACGTAGCTTCCAGTGCATTTTCACTTCTGAAGCAAACCACTCATTCTCTCAAAATTTTCTGTCCAGAACGCAGCATACCAACCTCTTTGCCTCCACAAACGCTGCGTGCAGCTTCTCATGCGCGACTGCGTGTTGTTCACACATGCGCTGAAACTCAGTCACCTCGGTCGCACGTGACGTATTTGAGTCTCCTTCAATAGGGAGCCCGTCTAAAGTGCGCAGACTCGGCGCGTAGTGCTTCACACAGGCGCCCGCCGCGCGCTCCGCTGTGACCGGGTTCCCGGCAACGCGCAGGTGCAGAAGCGTCGGCAGCGAGGAGACGCCGCGTAACAACCCGTCCAGCTCTGCAGAGAGGGTGAAGTGCATTTTCACAGCGTTACAGTGCTTTTCAATCCGGAAACACAAATTCCTAATCATTTTGAACTGCTACACATGGAACTGCCATCACAGTTCTGAGCGGGTTCCCATGCGCTGAACACGTATCGATTGCACAGCAACGCACCGAGAATTTGGTTGTCGCGGACATCCAAATCCTCGAGCAGAGGGCATCCGGGAAGCTCCTCCAGTGTTGAAACACTGCAATGACGTGAAGAAAAACTGCGCTTTGCCATTTTGAGACCAGTCACCCTTCAAACCATCAAAATACCAAACGTTCTGGCTCCGGGACTGGGAACAATCACAGGAAACGCACCTGTTTTTGGCGAGAGTGAGTTTGTGCAGCAGGGGGAGCCACAAATCAGCGAGGCCACGCAGCGACGAGATGCTGTTGTCGCTCAGGTCCAACTCGCTCAACAGCACCTGGTTCCCCAGCTCCGGCACCTGCCAATCAACACAAACTGCACATCACTGAAGTTCTGACGGCCTTCTCTGAATGTGAAATCAAATTTCATTGGCAAAAGACAGAAGTCTGGTTCTTCAGAAACTTATTTTTACAGCAATGGTGTAATTCCCTGACCTGGCAACCTGAAGGTTCCATGTGATTAAGTGGACGCGACGAAGGACGTGAAATACCAACCTGCATGAGGTTGTTGTTTGCAGCATCAAGACGCTGGAGCAACGCCAGCGACGCGACACCGTCGAGCGTCGCGAGATGGTTGTGCGCGACGCTGAGCCGCTGCGTCGTGATGACGTCACGCAGCCCGGAGACGCTGATGAGGCGGTTGTGCGAGAAGTCGAGGGTGTGAAGGTGAGTCAGGCTCTCCAGCCCGCCTGCAGAAGGAAACTCATGGTGACCACACGGTACAAGACGGATGCGTCATGTATTGAAGCCACGCCCATGCATCTGTCCTGTTCCCATTCGCTCGAACCCTGTCAATTCCTGGTTGGGGGACCATCAGGTCCTGAGCGGGGCCCGACCCACGTGGACAAACAAAACGAAAAGGACCCTATTGGACCAGCCACAAAGCACACCCACCGACTCGGGTGACGGAGTTGTGCGCGAGGGAGAGGAACCTGATGCCGGCGCAGCTCTCGAGCCCGTGCACCGAGGCGAGGCGGTTGTGCGACAGGTCGACGTGCACCAGACTCGACATGGAGCGCAGATTCACCAGCTCCAATAGATTATCCTGCAGTAACCAGGAAATGTGCGGTTACCAGGGAAACGAGCAGGAACCCTCGAGTTCCACACGAGAAGAAAACATTGTCCTCGCGTTGAAGGAGAACCGACAGGCACGCACCGAAATGAACACAAAACCGATAATGCAGACTACACACTTGCATTGCACACCTGTACACATGTGCAACACACACACACGCGTGCGCGCATGCCGTCTGCAAGCTGCACCGAAATCACAATTATATCGGCACTCACCTGCACATCCAGGTACTGCAGGTGTTTGCAGGCCTGCAGTCCCTCTAGAGCCGCGAGGCGACACGTTGTGATGGTGAGGGTTGTCAGGTGAGCACATTCTGACAACACGTCCAGTCCGCTAAAACCGGGCAGCTCCCGTAGAGACACCGCGCGAACCTGCACAGCATAACGACATAACCTGCATCTGAGCTCATGCACAGACAACAACTTTTTCACTGAACTGTTGTGTTTTCAAACAAGACCCAGGTAACAGATCTGCTTGCTAAAAATCAAACGGCGGAGAAGACAAAAGCCAAACCTCCGAGAGTGAAGTCACTCCAGCTGCTTCCAAGACAACATTTTCGGCCAGTGGTGGAAGATCTTTGCACGCACTCGGTCGTCTGGGCAACCGCTTGCTTTCTTTTGGTTTGCTTCTGCATTTTCGCTCACTCGTGCTCTGGCTGCAACAGAGCATCGCAAATCATAAACATTGCCCATCCAGTTGCACACAGCTGTTTTCTTGCGTCAATCGAATAAACGAAGGGTTTTCTGTTTGTGTGCTGGTGCGTGCGCACGGGTGCGCGGGTAATTGTTTCCTGCGCGGCTGTGTGTGCGTGCATGGCGCAAATATATTCTCCAATCTCCAAAGCTATGCGCGCATGAGTTTGTTGGATGTCCAACCTCCAAGGTTTGCATGTTTTGATCCAGACCAGTCTCCTCTCGTCTATTTGCTGCTGTAGAGTCTCCACATCCAGGGGCCGCACAGAGGGGAGCACCAGATTCTCACCGCTCGCGCTGCGAGAGAAATGCATTGTGAGACAAGTGGCAAATCACTGAAATGGAAAGGCACACACCGATGCCTATACTCCCCGGTTCACTTTGGTTCACACGGCATGCGTCATGTCTCACAGTGCACGCAGTGCATGTGATGAGGCCACGCATAGGTTCCAGAAAATAATCCCTTGCATTCAACCTCATTCAGCAGAGCAATCACCACTCACATATTCACATTTTGCGTCCTGAATGGGCGATTCATACCTTGTCCTTACGCTGGCCTGTTGCATGCGCTGTACAGCCAGCCTGTTCCGCTCCTCCAACTCCTTCTGTTTCCTCGCCGCTTCCGCCACTTTTCTCTCCTCTTCTGCTTTTCTTTTCTCTGTTTCTACTCGTTCCCGTTTCTCACGTTCTTCTCTCTCCTTCTCCAGCTCCATTTCCCTTTTCTTTCTGTCCGCTTCTTCCTTCAATAATCTTTCAGCTTCTTCTTTTCTCTTCTGTTCTTCCATTTCTTTTCTTTTGCTTTCTTCCCCTGCCTTTTGTCTTTTTGCCTCCTCCTCTCGTTTCTTCTTCAGTGCAGCTTCTTCAATTTGCTTCTGCTTTTCCTCCAATTTGCGTCTCTTTTTCTCTTCTTTCTTTCGTTTTTCCTCTTCTTTCCTTTTCTTTGCTTCCTCTTGCAGTTGCTTCTTTCTCTCCGCCTCCTTCTTCTTTTCTTCTTCAGCCTGCTTCTTCAGTTCTTCATTCTGTATTCTTTCCATCTCAAGTTTGATTCTATCTTTTTCCTCTTCTTCTTGTTTTCTGCTTTCTTCCCGTTGCTTCTTTTGCTTGTCCGCTTCTTCCTTTTCACTTTTTCTTCTTTCTTCTTCCTCTTTCTTTCTTCTCCGTTCTTCTTTTTTTCTTTGTTCTTCCTCTACTCTCTTTTTCCTTTCTGCCTCCTCATCCTCCCTCTTTTTCCTTTCTTCTATTTCTTTTCTGGTCCTTTCTTCTTCTTCTTCCTTTTTCTTCTGTTCTTCTTTTCTTTCCCTCTCTTGCTCCTCCAGCATCTTCCTTTCCTCTTCAAGGGCCTTTATTCTTTCTTTCTCCCTGACGGCCTTTCTCTTCTCTTGCCTTTCTCTCAGAGTATCGCTCACTTCACGTCTCGCCCTGTGCGGTTCAAGAACGCTGTTTTGTGATCAATTGAACACAGGACAATTACCAAACCCTGTATCCTGCTGTTACCTCAAAAAGAACTCACAAAGGAGTCAACAACGATCATGGGTGACAATCACTCTGCTTCTTTTTGCAAGTTCAAAGAATTCAAGACATCACTCAATGAGACATTCCAAAGGGACACTACTTCTAGATATTTACCTGAAGGACCTGTAGGCTGCTTGAATAAGAATGGCCGCCGCTTCTCTTTGTTTCTCCAGAGCTTCTTGTCTCTCAGCCTTTTCTCTCTCAAGCCGTTCTTTCTCCTCGTTCATCTGTGTCTCCAGCGCCAGAACCCGGAGGCGTTCCTCTTCCACACTTCTCTCAAGCTCTTTGCTCAACGCCTTCGTTTCTTCCTCGAGTTTCCTCTCCGCCTCCTGCACACAGAAAGTTTGTGCTGAGAAATGTGCCAAAAAACGTTTTGGTGTTGTGGACGAACAAAACCAAACTTTGCTGATGCCGAGTGTTCTAGAGGCGAGGACCCTGTATGAGAGGGCTCGACTCAGAACAACACCCCAGTTCCTGAGGCCTGTCTAGTCACTGCGCAAGTCAATTCGGCGACTCAGTGAATACAAAGTCCACCATTTTCAGAGAAACTAGGCACTGCATTCAGCGTATAACTGGTCTCACCCGTTGAGCCTGTTTCAGCTTCTGTTGTTCTGCGTCCAGCTCTTTCTGTTTGTGTTTCCTTATCGCCTCTGTTTCCACTTCCTGTTTCTGCTCCGCGCGCTTGCGCACTTCTACTTCCTGAAACAAAGGCTCAGCGTTGCACCCTTCACACACACACACACACATACACACACACACCCTTCACACACACACACACACCCTTCACAGACACACACACCCTTCACACACACACACACACGGCGTGCACGTACACAAAAGAGCGCAGACACACGAACGAACGCACGCAAGCGCACGAGAGCGCAGACACACACCTGCAGCAGCCGTTCCTCCAGCTCTTGCCTCTTCTCCTCCCACTCCCGTATTTCCTCCTCCAGATTCTGTTCCATCTTGTTCGCATTGAAGCTGTTTGTTGTCTCTCCATCTGAAACTCAGGGAACGAAAACATGCGCCTTGACGAACATGCATTTGTTGTGCCGTTTTGGTGGGCAATGACTGAAATTCCGCGAAGAAATGAGTGCGACTGTGGTTGTTACTCACTTGCGACAGCACTTGCTTGTCCGTCACCACGATCTCTCGCGAGTGCGCTGCTCTCCGGGTTGCTGGTCACGCTGGAGTCGGTGTCCGCGTCGCCTCCCGCGAGCAACGCCGTCGCGGCGTCGAGCACGCGCCGTCGGTCGGCGTCCTCCGCTGCCTCCAACTCACTCAGCGCCTGCGCACCACAGGACCAACCAAACAGCAGCAGAGCTGAACGAGGTGAAGCTTGCTGCAGCGCATGCGCCAAGCATCGCCCTTCCGGGAACGCGACATGTGCTTCAAGGAGCAGTTGTTTTTGCAGATGCTTCTCGCCAAATTTGGATTATTCGTCAAATCAAGAACACCAGTCCTCAAAATAGTTTACCTTTAGCGTTACAGTTTCGGCGTCCACGCATTCATCCAAAGGGACGCCATCCAGTCGCACAGTGCGCGGCGTCGTCAGTGCTGCAAAGGTCAGGGTCAAAGGGTCAGTCAGATCCGTTCGAAGCTGCCCAGACCAAGCAAATTTGAAGCTTGTCACTGAGTGGCATAACGGTGAGGTGATAAACCTCGTCCCACACTCGCACGCACACATAAATCCACACGCACACTAACCGGCCTCCGCGTGGGAGAGAACTTCGTCGCATTCTGTCATCTGCTGCTGCCAGCGAAGTTCGTTCTGCTCCACCAGCTCCATGTACCGCTGCAAAGCCGCGCTCTCCTCCAGCTGTCATCATCAATCAACGAACCAATGAGTCATTGTACCAAACATAACGATGGCTTGCTGCCAAGTTCAATTGCTTCATCCTTTCTGTCGATTGACATGTTCTGTTTCACCAGTTCCCTGTTGTGAATGATGTCAGCAAAATTGGAACTGCTGCAACTTTTGACCACAGGAATCTCTCAGTGCATGTTGTGAAACAATTGGATGTGGATCTGACCTGAGCCTCTCGCGCGGCCTGCACTGCATCCGATTCATTCTGCTGCGCCGGATCGTCGGTCCAGTCGTCGAGGTCCGCCTCCGTGAGTGCGTTCAGTTCGCGCTCGATCTGCGCCTCTATGTCGTCGTCGTCAGCCGCCTCCATGCCAGACACATGGTGCATAGCTCTGCAAGTGTTCACATACAGAAACCAAACAATTTTCCTTGATTCAAACTTTGAAGAAGCCAGTCTGAGAGGGAAAGGAGGACGTGCTGTTGTCTAGTGTCGTGTTATCATAAACACACAGGTTGGTATCTCAGGAGAGACTGTCCCTGAAGGCAGGAACCTCCATATTTATTGACCTTCCAATCATGCCATCTGGCGAGTGGTGGTTCTAACATTTGAGGCTGGTGTGTCACACCATACTCCTCCCCCATTAGGGGGTGTTGGCAGCACCTAACAATTTTTAATATTCTGAATATTTTTATAATTATTAATTAGATAGAAAATAGATACATAATAGCACAATATCACTATTTTGCTGGCTTTGGCCTGCATTCCTCCCCCCCCCTATGGGGGTGTCATGTGAATGGAAATTTCCCTCTCTTGAAAAAAATATGGCAGCCAACCAAACACGTAATATCACCTTTAAAGAAACTGAGTTATTATCACTTTTAAGACAAAATATTGTCTGGAAGATATACCAGGAGGCAGCCAGGGAGGGCCAGCCCAGAAATTACCCTTGGGTCATACAAGCTGTGTGTGCCCACTTCAATTTGAACCTGACCCCCCACGGGGTTTTCCAGGTGCTGGTTCACCATCTCGCCAACTCATTTTAAAGGTGAGTTCCGTGGTTCTCTACTTCATGTCACCCCACATAGTCTACACCACCATTCTGCAGCTTGAAGGAACACTCTTCTCCAAACATGCACCTCGCAAAAACACTTCTGACCCGCCCTCGCACAAGTGACCTTTTGAACTTTGACTTGTCTCCCGAGTGCTGTGCCCGACGAACACACACACACACACACCAAAATTTTGCTTTTTTCACTTTTCCACAAAGCGTATCAAACGAACCCATTGCAGTACCTGGGAAATTCAAGTTACGAGTCCAAATTCACAGTCAACATTGTGCACTTTGTGCAATAGAAGTCACAAAACAGGCATTACATTCTCCCACCGAAACCGTAAACACAACCCGTTGGAATGTCGAGCTCTGCACGCGAAACCAGGTGACGACGGACACATGGACAGCGGGGGAGGTTTGATATTTCTGACTTATAATGTTGATATAGAGTGGAACACAATATAAATGGCCTTAGATACATGTAAGGATAATATCTAAACCCAAAGCAGTCCATCAACGTCAATTATTGACAAGGACATTCAAAACAACAGGAAATGCGATCGCGTACCATCAGAAGGATGTTCTAGTTTCTAAATAGAACAAAATTATAAAAAAACAACAAGAATCATGGGTTTGCAGTGATATAATACACAAGATGGACAGAGTTAACCAATTTATTAGAATTTGGTCGCAAGATTGGTCGTTTTATTGGAGGAATGCAAAATTTGTAAAATTTAGAAAGTAGAGAATTCGATGTCCTCCATGATTGGTGTTGGGGAAAAGAAAACATTGAGAGATTTTACCGATTTTAACTTCTGTTGGTTCATTTGAACACATTCCTCGCCCGTGGATTTATGATACACATTCTTCAGCATAAGGTTGACAACGTTTCATGCTCTCATCGGTTGTCTAGAGTTGCCAACGGTGAGTTCAAATTTCACATTCACCCGCGATTGGATCAAGGATCTGAGCCAACGTTTGAACTGTTGCCCGAGAAACAAACAAGTGTCTGGACTGACTTGTGTCGCATTGTGTTTTGGATTGTCTCAGCGTTGTCACATGAACAGATGACAATTCAAGTGTTGTGAGTGTCTGATTGACTTTGAAACGTTTGAATTCTTCTCGAGAAGACACACATGACAGACACTCGAAACACTGAGAAAATAATCTACAATCTTGTGAGCTGAAAAGATTGGACTCTGTTCTTGTTGGTTGTTTTCGGTTCAGTGGTGTCGCCCTTTGTCCACATCTGGGCCCCAGTTGCACCCAAGAGTTGTGCAAATGAAGACAAAGCGGTGAGTTTGCAGCGTTCAGTGGTTGAAATTCGTCACCACTCTGTCGAACGCCACAGAGATTTGTTGATTGAAAGCTGTCAATTGAGATTATGGATACGGATATTATGTATCTGGAGTGAGACACGAACACCCAAGGAACAACAATCCACAGATCTGCATTTGTCGCGCGTTGTTGAGGACTTGTTGGTGGATCTTTGAAGACATTCGACATTTCCATTCCTTTAGAAGTGCCACGCGCCAAGGGTAGGTTCGGCGGCTTCCGGGATTTTCCTTTGCGCTTTGGTATTTCAACATACGATGAGCAGGCTGGCTCATTTGGGAGGGGGCATAACTGTTTGGTCACCCCTGCAGCCTCCCCAACCTCCAGGGTGTCCAGCCTTGGGTTTGAGGCTCGCGTGACCAGATGATTTTGGTTGGACGTTGTGAACAAAACCTGCAGCAATTACTTATTCTTTGGAAAACAGCTTGTGCTTGTGTCACATGTCTCACAGCTTGTTTTATTCTCGAGTTGATTCAGATCAGCAACTTGTGCGATGTTCGCAGGGTGTCTTTCGCCGATTCGTCCAACATTGTTCAGCGAAACAAAATTTTTCACACCTTCTGGAAAAGACACGTTTGTCTGGCAGAAATCCATTGCGTTGACTGTGAAATTGTTCACGGTTCACGCTTCTTTGAAGCTGGTTTGTCTTGTTTGCTTGGTACTCCAGCTGACACGGTGCGCAGTTGAGTGTGGGTGTGCATGTACGTTGTTGAGCGTGCGTGTAACGTGGAGCTTAGTTGTCGGTTGTTGTGTGAGGGATTTGTACCGTTGTTTGTTCCGCCGCTCAGCAACCAACCACACGGACAATCGAGCGAATCCAAGATTTCCTCATTCGACGAAGATGTGATGCGATGCGAGACTTTTTGGTTTCTTGTTGATGTACGTATCAGAAATTGAGGTGTGGACGTCTGTGCAGGGATCGCATTGAGTCTTGTCTTTTGTTGGAAACACTCCCAATCCACCTGCTTGTTGGATGTGTGAGAACATCTGCTCGTTGTACAAGATACGAGTAAATGATAGATATCTTCACCTTTTTCAAAGCGCTAAGTGTTACTTCCAAGCAAGTGAGTTTGAGAATAGTTTCCAAAATGTGAACAGTGAAATGTCGGTAAAAGCGGCTGAAAAAGCCTCTGACCCCTCGAGTTTACTCGTCCGGGTCAGCTCCATTTCTTCAGTGTTTCTCCGATCTCATTGCTACAATGTTGTCTTGCTTGGTTTCGAATCTTGGCCAAAGTGATCATGGTGCAAAGGTCTTTGTGACGAGATACGTAAGATGTGTGCAGGTTTTGGTTGATTTGATGGCGGTTATGAGCTGCTCTCGTCTTTATCGGTTGTTTTGAGCAAAAACAGTTTGGTCGTGTCTGCCTCGCGGGTGAACGTTTGTCACAGAATTCCAACAGTTCCCCATTCTCGTGGAGCTTGTCAAGTGCTCCGACACGTGTGCGTGTGTGTGTGTGTGTGTCTGTGTCTGTGTCTGTGTCTGTGTGTGTGTGTGTGCAACTTGTGTGTGTGTGTGCAAGTGTGTGTTTGTGTTTGCACGTGTGGGCCGTTGAGGTGAGTAAGTTGGCTTCGTTTCATTCTCTGAGGGGAGTTGATCTGTTTTTGTTGTATCGTCACGCACGTAGAGTCCATCATCCTTTCATCTGAAAAGATCTGTCTTCATCTCACAATCACAATTTTCTCATCGCTCTCGTACCCCTCTCATCTTTTCTTTTCAAAGACCTTTCAACTGCAAGACCTTTGCACGTAAGAGATGCGCAGATGAAATGAGAGCCGCTTCGTCCTTTGCTCCAAACCTTTTTGCAATTGGCGTCTATTAGGGGTAATCATGTGAGTGGAAGATTTGTAGCTTTGGGAACAGGTGAATCTGGGAGAAGCAGCCATCGGAAGAGTTCACTCTGGCTGCAGCTGTGTTTGCGCGGGCTATATTTGGGTGTCGACGTCTATTCTGTTCGCATCACATCAATAAACGCAGCAGACCGATTGATTCGCACGATGCTCCTTTGCTGAATGTTTGAGCAACTTGGAATGCGTATTGACGACTGATTCAGCACTGTGATGCGTTGGATTCTTCTTGTCGTTCGCGCTGGGTGATACGCATCAACGTTACGCGTCTTTGTGCAAATCGTGTGCGAGAATGTTGGTCAGAACGGGTTTGAATGCACGGCTGGAAAGGGAACGTGAGTGGACAGTCGGAAGTAAGTTTCGAACATCATGCCACGTGTTTTGTGAACAGAGTCTCAAGCTGTGACGAACGCGGTGTGTTCGCACTATTGATGCGTTTCGCATTGCCTCCTACAATGGCTGCGTCGTCGCAGATTCTTTGTGCTTATGCAGCTTCAGCTTGTCTGTTGTAATTGCCCTTTAAATGTCTTGCGTGCAGGGAAACAGTTTGTTCCGACGTTTCCGTGACAGGATATCTAATTTGCAATACAGAAACTTGTGCGGCGCAAGTTGATGTTGTGGCTCTAGCCGAGCTGTTGTAACGCCGTCATTGTAACTGGAAGCAGCAGTCTACAGAGTGGCCGGTTGGAGTATTTTCTGACAGTGGTGGACTGTTGCTTTGGGGGACATTTTCACTCTGTAGATTGGGATCTTCTGGCGCTGACAGAACACTGGAAAAAGACACCGATATGGTCGGTACTGACTCTGTTCACGCTGCACGATCGGGGGCTGCACACTGCAAGGACTGCGTCATTCCACGCAGCAAGGACGGCACTGCAGCTTCTGGAGTGTCTGGTAAATAGGTGTGTCTCAGCCGTGCGGAGCTGCAGTCACCGAACAGGTTCCAGGCTCGTCACATGTCACTCGAGGATTAGGCATCTTCGACCTTTTTCACGCTGGCTGCGTCGCGCGTTCCATTCGTGTCTGCGCCCACAGGCGCTGCGTCATTCCAAGAGGCGCTGCAAGACGCATCCTGTGCGAAGTAAGCTGAGGTTTCCAGTTTCACCTGAAAGATCGGAGAGTAGGAAGTGGAGCCACCGGGGAGCTCAGTGGAACCTCGCAATGCTAAATGCGTCTTCTTGGACAAGCTCCGTGTGACTTCGGGCTTTGGGGACAAGAGCGGAACTCAGCACACGCCTTGGAATAGACTCTGCACATTGGGTGCGCCCTTGACTCTGTGGCATCTTTTTACGGAGCGCACTGCGATTGGTTCCTGGCCACGGTCGTCACCATGGTGCACGAAGACGGCGCCGCGGAGCTGTAAGGATTGTCCCGTGCATGCGCGATGCGTTGCGTGCCTGCACGCGCCCAGTCAATGGGCGATGCGTTTCTGTTTCCACTAACTTGTGCACGAATGCTTCGTGCATACGGAAGGACAGGCGTGTTTTTGCAGTTTGTGTGGTGTTGCTGACGGGAACAGGGTGTGGTGTGAACGAGTCGTGCGTTGCGTCTCTGCGCGCGATTTTTGCTGCGCACCGTCGCTTGCAACGGAACGCCTCGTTGCCCAGGAACGCTCCGCCTGACGCGTCCACTGCGAAACGAAGACGACTGTTGTGTGTGATTTCCGCTGGTCAGCTGAGGTTGCGTTGTGATGGGAAAAAGGGTGTCAGCAGCCAGATATTTTTGACATTCTGATGTCAAAGAAAGCCTCCCTTGGTCATAGCAAGCGAAAAACTGCTTTCACTTTCCCTTTTCTCCCTGTACGGGGAATACACCGTTCATATTTCGGTTAATGCCGCGAGGGATGTCGTGTGTGACATGAAGCTGATCCTCTTTTGACAGCTTGTTGTCAGGTGTGGGCGTGTTCGGTGCGGCCAACAGGCTAACGCCATTCCTCAAGCCGAATGAGAGTGGCGCGGCCAAGCGAAAGTCATGGCGTTGCATTTGACGGACCAGTGATCCGTTTTTACTTTGGTTTCGTCCCTTTCGTATTCTTGCACCAACCTCGACTTCTCTTGCCAAGGACAAACTGAGGCCTGGATCACACAGTGGAGCGCGATGCCGCGCGTCCCTGTTTGACAACAACACGAGGCTAATAACCTTACACAGAGGCGTGTCGCAATGGACTCTGCATCTTCAATGTGAACTGCAGGCTGAAGCGTAAGCTCCTTAGCGCCCATTGTGTCAGGTGTGCAGGGAGTCTCAGACATACCGTGCTCGTACACAGGAGATGGAGCCCACGCCCACAGGTAGAGTGTTTTCCTTCTCGACAGCGTGCAGATAAACGTGTTTTGTGCCTTTGCAGGGGCTTGGCGAACACGGTGATGGGGGAGCTGCAAGCGACGATCGAGATCCAGGTGGAGATTGGGAAGTTCTACAATGTGGACCTCTTCCAGAGAGGGTGAGTTAGATCCTCGGGTTCAGCAGTCGTCGTGCGCTTTGTGTTACGTCGCTGTTCTTTCGTAAGTGGACACAGCGAGGCAAATTTGGCAGTGGCCATTGGCTGGAACGCCGGTGCAACGGACGTCGAATGGAGTGGGCATTCGGCCTTCAGTAAAGATCACAACAAAAACACTCTTCATCTCTTGAACAAACCGCCACTCTGCTGGTGGGGTGCAATCCTGCAGCGCCAGAAAACTGAACTTTTGGCGGGTCTGGGTGGGAGCAAAAGGCGTGAAATGTTTTCCATTGTGGTGCTTTGCAGGTACTACCAAATCCGAACTTCACTGAAGACGGCGCCCAAAATTCCAGTGAAAACGGAAGTCAGTCTGCCACACAACTCAGGTAAACCACACAACTCAGGTAAACAAGCGGAAGAAGCGGTGTGTACATTATCGTGTGTGTTTGTTGGTGTGGGAGCATCTTTGTATTGTGTGTGTGTGTGTGTGTGTGTGTGTGTGTGTGTTGTGTGCGTGCGTGTGCCTCGTGACGTCACCCGATTTCAAAGAAAGAAACTCAGTGAACATTTGTGTGCCCAGGTGTTTCGTGTGCCAACGCTCCCGATTTCTTGCTCCAGAATGCGACCTGGTTTTCCCGGCGTCCATCATGAACGGCGTCGCCGTGAGCAAGACGTTCCAGATCCTCTACCGGAACGAGGACGTCCTCATCAGCGATGTCGTCCTCTTCAAACTCCACACGCTCGTCGACGCAAACAAGGTCAGGGTCATTGGGTCGTTGCTACGTATGCAACAAGATCAGGGTCATTGCCCACTGTGGCTGCGAGTTTTGGGCAGTGTTCACGCTGTCTCCATGATGTAATGCGTTTCATAATGCATCCATAATTGCGAACTAGTCCGAGAATTGTTTTGGTGTCGTTGTGAAATGCAGCGAGTCAGGTGGCAACACCACGTGAAATGGCGTGTGCGCTCGAGCTGAGATCTCCCAACACGAGGCCCAGCAGCTGGGAATTGTGGCATGACCATCTGGACAACGTGCAGCACCAAACACCTGGAACCCCACGTGACGCATCTTTTTGCTCCGCAGGTGAACGAGGGCGTGGCTGCGACCGAGATCCAGCTGGTCGTCGAGCTCTGGTTCTCCGACGATGAGTTCGGGTGCGTTCAGTTTCGTGCTGAAAATGGATTAGCGGCGTTGATCTTTGTCGGACTGAAGTCAGTCAACATCGCTGTGTGCTCGGCCCGCACACAACAACGGCAGGGTTTGGTGTTCCGTGTGGATACATCATAGAAACGATACCAGCAAGAACACTCACAACTCTGTGTTGGCATGACGCGTAGATCTATTGTTTCTCATGGAGAGTGGATGTGAACACAAACACGTGGTTTTGCAGGCCAGATCAGCAGGAGAAGCTGAGCTGCATCAGCGCACGCTCAGTGAAGCTCAACCTGGTGGCCATCAAGGGGCTGCACCACCACGTGCCGCTGCTCTTCGACTACTTCCACCTGTCGGCAGTCACGCTGTCCATCCACGCCTCTCTATTATCGCTCAACCAGCCCTACCTCAGGTAGCTGTGTGCAGTGTGCATTCTGTCCATTCCTTGAATCAGGGCTGTCCTATTGGACCTGTCGGGAGGTTCGTCGTGTGCAAGTGCCCTTCACTGACGGTGTTTTCTGTTTCGCGCATGCGCAGTCTGAGAGCGCCGGCGGTGCCGGGGCAGCAGCCTCCGAAGCAGGCGTGGACGTCGACGCGCGACTCGCCGACGCTCGAATCGCTGCTCTTCGGACCGAGTTTCGCCTCGCAGCCCGCGGTGAGTGCCGCTGCACACACGGATACACACACACACACAGTATACTTCCCCCCACATGCACGCAACCTGCCTCGACACACCTTTCAACCCACACGTGCCAAGTCGGACTCAAGTTGCACGACATCAAAGAATGTAGCACCTACATTCAACAATGCTTGGGGCTGATTGAATGCCTCTTGGGAACCACAGAACAGGGATTTCCTGAAGTTTCGGGCCCGACGCTATCCAAATCCGGAAGTGGTCACTCCTTCCGTCCCTTGTCTGTGATTTACGCAACATCACGTTGGCCAAAGGGAAGGCAGGGCAGTCACTTGACGAAGCAGCCCTTTGGTCATGTACAAGTATGAGTTAACACAAACACCACATGTGCAACACAACTTGTTTATTGCCAAATATAGCTCATGATGACATGAGCCCCTGGCAGGCTGATTTGTGACATTGA
>JAAUXT010039685.1_pt1 | contig 30695 bp, 28 predicted proteins | sample 7278171 | NCBI WGS metagenome assembly JAAUXT01 (sample SAMN14350112, study PRJNA611818) | marine sediment metagenome | isolation source: surface marine sediment (1.8m) | place: French Polynesia: Moorea | collected 2018-08
CGCGCCCCCCCGCCCCCCCGCCGCCCGGGCCCGCGCCAGGCGGGGCGCGGTGCCATTTGGGGGGGGTGGTCTGGCCCCCGTCCGTGATGGGGGGGCGTGGGGGGGGGTGGAGCTGGACAAGACTTGAGAAGTGTGAGACAGTGGGGTGAGGACAGGCTGGGAGGGCTGGGCGGGGGCTGGGAGGATAGGGAAAGGAAAGTGAGAAAGGGAAGGAAATCATTCGCATATTTGCGGTTCGAAAATTCTTGGGAGATCAGACTGGTGACGTCAGATGACTCTAAAGGCAACAATTTGCCAGAGCTCAAATCTTGTCATTCGAGGAAAGTGCCGCCTTTCTGGGTTGTGTGTGAAGTTTGAATTCAATCATAACAACATGTCAACTCAGGAATCTTGTCTCGCACCACAGAAGCCAAAGAAGCCTCCGCCGCCGTCGACGCAGCCGGTCAAGAACAAGATGGATCGACAACCGCACGTCGAGCCTGTCAAACCTGCAGATCCCCAGAAAGGTGCGTCCCAGTGTTGACAAAGAAAGTACAATTCCAGAGAACATTGTCAGTGGGTGTGCGAAGGTTCGAGCAAGAGTGTTATCAGTGAGAAGGGCGACAAACACACGCACGTGCACGCGCGCGAATGACAAACACGCTTGCGCGCGCGCGCGCGCGCGCACACACACACACACACACACACACACACACACACACACATGTTGCTCACCTTGGCGTACATCTTGCAGCAGAGCCACATCGACACGTCGTGCCTGCAAAGAAACCTGTGATGCCCCCTCCCGTCGGGAAGAAGCCCGTCAAGCCCGCGGACCCGAAACTGATGGCGCAGACGGACGATCATAAAGTTAAGGAATCGCAGAAGGGTAATTTGAAGCACGTCTGCTGCTCTCAGTGTTAGTTGCACACAGTTCCATTTTCGCGAAATTGTGGATGAGAAATCTCGCGAGATCTACTGTGAGTTGGTCGTGCAAAATTTGAAAAGGAAAGCAGTGAAACAAGTTTGTGAAATTTGGTTCCCTGAAGTTTGACGTCAAGTAAAATGCTTCATGAGCTACTTGTCTCCGCACGTCACAGATCAGAATCACCTGGACAGCGTCGAGGCGTCGGAGAAGCTGAACCACCCGACGGCAAACCGAGCGCGCGCCCCCCAGCGGCGACTCCCGACGAACCTCCACAAGGAGCAGAACTCCCCGCCCCCGCAGCACAAACAGGTGAGTGGGGCAGCGGTGGTGCTGGACTCCTGAAGTTTGATTTGCGTGCTAAGGCGGTGGAGAGGTGGATTTTGAAGTGAACTAAAAATGTTGGTGTGGACTCTGTGCATGCGTGTTTCTATCTCTGCTGCTGCAGCTAACCACAGCACACTGCGGGGTTCTCGTGTTTATGCGGCCTTTCAAGCTTTTTCCAGAGAAAAGGCACATCATCTTAAAATTTGCATGCTTGTCAAAAGATCTAAAGCTGATACACAAACTGATTTTCTGGCTGTGGTCTTGCGTGCAAGACGTCAAAGTTGCGATTGCTGTGTTTGGAGCAGGTTTACGAGGAGGGGAGCATGTCCGGCGGCTCCGAGCCCAACAGCCCGCGGCTCAGGCACAGGTCGAGCCCCCGAGGCTCCCTGTCCCGCAAAGCCGACTCACTTGAACGTTCCGACAACAGATACGGGGTACGCTACTGGTCAGGACGTAGGAATCGTGCATAGTACTGTGTCTAATTTGGCTTGTACCCGTACATGTACCCGTTTTGATTTTGTTGGCACCTGGTTCTTCTTGAGAAATGAGATTCTTTTTGTACATAGATCTGAGATAGACTTGTAGTGACAGTGTTTTGTATCTCTTCATGTTTCCTGGGTTGTCTGTGCAGATCGAGCTCTTCAATCAATTTTGTCTTGTGGTCTGAAATATTCTTCTTGTCGTGGTAACTTTTCTGTGTCTGGGTGGCGATGCGTTGACGCCACTCGCACGTATTGTTGACTGTCTGAACTTTCCAAAACGTTCTTCTGGAGAGGGTGGCACGCACATATTGTCTGCGCACGCACACAAATGTTGAATGTCAAGATTGAACCATTGATAAGGAACAGACATCAAAACAAGGTGGCGGGCTCGTGAACAATTGCAATTGGTTGTTTGTCTGATCAAAGAAACTGCATGAGGGCACGACCTGCCCAGATTCTGATTTCTTGTTGGAACCAAAAGAACGTTTTGTCCATTTTAAAAAAAATCAACACTCCTGGCACACACGAACGCACCACAGAAAGCGGCAAACACGGCTTCTTGTGTGCAAAGTATCTTGTGTTTTGAGAAACCAGATCCATGGCGTTTGGCAACGCCATCCCTGCAGCTGATTCAACATCGAGAAGAAGTTTGTCTCCACTGGACTTTTGGCCACAATGACTCGTTCGTTTGTCGTTTATTTGACGCATCTTCGTGTGTTGTGACTTCAGGGTGAGGAGGCGGAGAAGAAAGCGAACCGACCCGCACCGCCTGTGATGAGACCCCCGCCCCCGACCCCCACCAAAGAGGACAAACAGTTCGTACAGGGCTCCGCGCCGGCTGGAGCAGCCGGTAGGTGTTTTCTGTTCTCTGGGCATCTGTCTTGCTTCACTGGCGGGTTGGCTTGTGTCAGGTGTGAGAAAACGAACTGGATCAAATTTCAGATGCGTCGACAGCCAAACGCAGGTGTCGCACAAGAATGTTTCATGTCGTTTGCGCGCTCACACGCACACTCTTGTGCGCGTTCCCTGAAAGCACAGCTCGGCACACACACACACACACACACACACACACACACACACACACACGCAGTATGGGCGTCCCTAAAGTCCGTAGCAAATGCAGCTCCCTGATCTGTTTGGCAGGTGACGTGAACCACGCGACGATAGAAGAGCTGCGGAGAGAAATCGAACAGCTCAAGACCAACACGGTCCCGAGGCGCAAGTTCGACGACCTGCACTCGGAGTACACGACTCTGAAGGACTCGGTGGCGCAACTGAAGGCGTCCTTCAACAAGAAGTTGCTGGACCTCATGACGGAGATCGACGAGGAGAAGAAAATTCGGCTGAATATGCAAGTGGAGATCGACAGGGTGAAGAAGCTGGCCATGTCCTGATGAAGCAACGAATGCTGTTCTTTCTCCCTGCCCGTGTCTCAGCGTGAGAGACCCCAACCAAGTCCTGACGTCACTATCTGCTGTTCATTTCAGTCCCTGAACTGACTGAGACTGTTCCTTTTGAGTTACTTTTGTGTTAAGTTTTGTCTCCGCCCACCCATGGGAAAGGGTAGTTAGTTCCGCAGCAGTGTGCGTGTGTCCCCCAGGCTTTGTGTCCCTCTCACCGCTCACTCGCTCAGCCTCTCACGATGTGATGCAAACTGAACAGGAACCCGGGTGCTAGAGCAGGGAACGTACATTCCAAGAGATGCCAGTCATGACAGTAGCATACATGTGGGATGTGGGAAATGCTATCTGTAAGTTAAAAGTGCGTGTATTACTGATGAATCAACCACGACTAAGTATTTATGACGGTCTGCAAAGGAAACGCGCCATCAGTGCAATGTACATGTATTCACTGCTGTACATAGTTGTACATATTGAGCCTTTTTTTTACAAGCATTGCAAATGGAATTTTGCTGAATGAATGTTTTGGGTACATGTGCGAAAGTTCCATTGTACGAAAGTTCCAATGTGGTCCCCGAAACAAGTGGCCAGTGGCTGGTCCAACGCGATTGAGGTTTGTGAAAAAGTTCCTTTGTCCCATGTGATGCCATTGGGTCCATGCATTTGGTGTTACTCCCAACAATTATCTCCGAACATTCCAACGCACTGTACGAGTGTACGAGTGTACTGTCTTCCACACACGCAGGAAATTCGAAAGGCGCACGCCCTTGCAGACGGTTGTCCTTGAAAATACTCCACAAATACATTCGCACTTCAACCAGGTCACAAGATGTTTTGGGCCGGTTTCTATTGAAAGATGCAATTGAAGAATTCAACTGTACGAACAGTGACGAAGTGAAGATGGAAAAACTTTGGACAGAAAGAATTCTGAACACTGCATTACATCTTGTTGACTTTTGTAATAAAAACAAACTTGTTTTTTGAGGAACAATGTTTTATTCCACGCGATTCGTCATCGAATCAATAACACAACACAAACAGCGAAAGGTGATAAACTCAGGTTTTCATGAGTTCAGTCAAATCGGCGAGAGAGGGCGTCACATACGTCGGCGTCTCGTTGGGCTCGGAGACGTTCTCGAGGGCGTCACGTGACGTGTTTCCGGTCAGCACGAGGAGCGAGTCCATCCCACAGTTGTTCGCGAAAGCGATGTCTGTCCGCAGCGAATCTCCCACCATCAGAGCGCTCTTCGGGTCCAAGTCGGGGAATTTGGTCTTGATGCAGTCAAGCAGCACAGTGTTGGGTTTGCCTATGGTGAAGGGTTGTCGCTTGGTTGCTGTCTGGATGGCGGAGACAAACGCGCCGGTGACAGGCTGGCAGCACAGGGGGCCCAGTCGCACCCCAGACTCAACGTTCGTCGCTATGAAAGCGCAATCGTCATTCATCAGGTAACTTGACGCCTTGTACATCTTGGCGTAGTTGAAGTGTGGATCATATCCCACCAGCACGGCACGCACGTCGCGACGTAACTGCGCGCTTTTCTCCAGGAACAGCGTCGCGCTGTCACTCATCTGATCCGCGTCCGGACCGAACCCCACGTGCGGTATCCCCGCCTCGTCCAACTCGTTCACCATCCCTTTGCTACCCGCTACATAGCATTTTCCGTCCAGCTTCAAAATTTCCTTCAGGTACACAGCAGTAGCGTACGACACGCAGAACACTTCTTCCTTGCGGGCGTCAAACTTGGCGAGTCGGGCGAATTTCTCCACAAACGTTTGCCTGTCATGGCTGCTATAGTTGGTGACGAACAGCAGTTTCTTGTTCAGAGTTCGCAAAGTTTCGATGCCTTTGTCGATTCCCTCCTCTGGAGTAACGGCGTCCCAGTGCCACAGCACCCCGTCACAATCCAGCAGCACAGTGTCGTACTTCGACAGTACTTCCGTGATGTTCAGTTTGCTCAAGTACACAGGTGCTGACCGCTCCATCGTCTGAGTCCAAACTGAAGAGTACCTGACGGCTGAGTTTCCGTGAGGTGAGAATGGATTTGGCTTCCTGCAAAATGCAGTGTACGAGTAAGCTGATACCAGTCTTCTTATCGACAGCATGTGGCTGAAAGATAAATGTCAATCTTGCTTCAAACGGAAAGGGTGACGAACTGTGCACAAAGTTCTTCCCTCTTATCGTTATCGCAAATGTACGATCCACTGTACGATCTACGAGCACAAAGCTCTTGACAACCTGAAAACCGAAGTGCAAAGTTCATTCACGTGTCACATGCCGCGGATGTTTTCATTTGCAAGTAGAATTTAGGTCACCGGCTCAATTTGCAGAACTTCGCACGCGGCACAGAAGTACTCACAAAGCATTCAGGTTTGGTCGTATTTCCGCCTATAATTTGACTGCATTTTGTTGTAACTAGCACTATAAACACACAACCTCAGAAGGGAACCATCGGTTTGTTTCAAGAAACTCATTTTGTTGATATCTGGGTCAAAATCCAGCCGAATTTTTCCAATTCTCCGGATCAGTTTTCCAGTTTGCGATGGCGTGAAGAACTGCTAAGAAATCTACGGCGATGGTTTAGTTTCGACCGCTGGTTATTGCCTGAAAATCTCTGCATTATTTCAGAAAGCTTCCGGTTTACAACCTCTTCGCGATTTGGCTACAACGAACGGAATGGATCACAGAAAATTGCAGTCGTTTTTCCGAGGCCTGTGGACGTTCACCAGAGAAGTGCGAAACCTGCCGACGGGAAAACTGCTGACGGAGGTTGAGGACGGCTGCGCTTCGTTCGTCGCCTGGGAAAACGAAGCCACCACTTCGTCTGCAGACGAGACAGGGCAGACCAACTCTTGGCTACTGTATCGGGAAAACGGAACGATGATCTCTGCGAGTCCAAGTTCACCCAGGGGCAAGTTCACTCGCCTGTACCTGTACAACTTCGCCTCACCGGATCAAATGAGTGTGCATTTCTGTGACTGTTCTCGCAGAAACGAGGATCTTCTGGATCCAAGGAACAGAACTCTCGGAAGCGATGTCACAGCATTCAAACTGCAGTATTTCTTCCACAATTTGCGGTTTGAGAACCAAACTGGAGCCGAACAAGGCGAGGAACAGGACTGGTCAGACTTGTCGTCTCAGGAATGTGTGCATCTCTGCGAACAGGACACGTATCGTGGGACTTTCAACATTTTGGACGATTCCAACTACACTTCGGTGTGGACTGTCGACGGTCCAAACAAATCCTACCGAATCCTGACGAAATACTGCAAAATGGTCTTTTATTGATGTTTTGTCACTGAGGTCTGAGCAATCGGAACAGAATCGACAGATGGTTCGCGATGGTATTTTTGCAGATCTTTATTTCCAATCTCTGCAAATGAAAGCAACAAAAAAAGTTTCGCAAAAAGGTCATTTGTAAATGATAACGGTGCAACACAATGTGATATCGGTCTCAGGGTGTGACGAATTTTTGTCCGATTTCTCGTTTTGACGGTGCAAACTTCATTTTGCTCTTTCACTGTGAAAACACAACCGCACTGACAATGCAAACAAATAAACTGGACACTTTTCTTGGCGTTTTGGCGTTTATCCTCGTGTAAAAACACTCAAAAAAAAAAGAGAAAAACATTCCACACCCAAAGCTGATCAGGCACTTCGGTTCCAATTGATAAAAAAAATCAAAATTCTGCAGTGTAATGGAACAATACAAACATTTTTTGCCAGGTTCACAAAGAACAAGCACGAAACAGAAAAGCCAGCAGTGAACAAAATGTGGAAGCAAGATCGTTGTTTGACACTTAGATTTCAGGGTGTTTGTGTTTCTTCCAGCAACTGGATGAACGAAATATACACCGGCCAGAATGAAGTGGCCACTGAAAAGCGGACCACCTCCGTGAAAGAAGTCTCGCAATTGATTCGAACACTTTGCTCATTTGAACAAACAAGTGGAACTTTGCAGACGCAAGCACAAAGTACCAACTGTGGGTGAAACTTTCTCGCGTTGCTGCAAATTCAGAAAATCAAAACTGAACTTGGCGCCAGAAACAGCGCAAAAAGCAGTACGGCTCCGTGAAATAGCACCTCATAAACGACTACAAATGATGAACTTGGAAAAAATACTTGTGCGCAAATAAAGTTTTGATCAAGTTTGCTCATAGCAGACATTTTCGACCAGAGACAACCAACCGAGGTAATAATTCTGGCACTTTTCAACAACATGTACTGAGCTCAAATCAAATTATTGCACTGGCGAAATTTGTGTATGTCCATGAGTTTTGACTTTGACTTTGTGTCGTTCGGGCACACACGCCACGTGACGTTGCTCAACTTCTCATTCTGAGGCAATTCATGCAGATCCCACAGGTCTGGTCTTGTATCTTTGTGTACAAAAGTCATTCAGACTGAAGTCAACTCCCCGATCGCCAATACACCACAAAACAAGTTTGAGCGGACCAGACTTGACATCAAACAGGACCTTTCCAGACTGCCAGCGCTTTCCAGCGCGACCCTTCAAAATACAACTGAAATACATTTCCACAACCTTTGCTTGACGAATAATACGTTCAACTTGCAATACTGGCAAATTCTTACGACTGAATTTTACACCTGACAACCAGACGAGAAAGATACAACCTTTTACGCAACTGAATACAATTTCTTTTCCACGGAATACATTGGAAAATAAACAACAGAAGAACCCTGCGCAAAACCAGACTTACCTTCTGCACAAAACATCAAACACGAGGTTGTCTCAAAATATGGTGTCACTCTGCATGTTCAGCAGCGAAGTTACTTGTCCAGTTTTCACTGACAAGGACAATAGAAGAGGCGGTCTGCAACTGTCTCGTGTCAACCACTCATTTCTCTTGCCAAACACGCTGAACATGCAGAGTGACACGATACAACTTCGTAAAATGAAAGCGCGAGTTCATCGCCACAGGTCGTCGACGAGCGCGACGTAGTTCCTGAGCGGCGTCGGGAGCGGGAGCAGCTCGACGCTGGGGAGGATACTGCGTCCGTCGCTCACCGTCGTCAGCTGGTCCCTCAGCGCCACGCGACTCGCCTCCAGCAGGGACTGCGGCCGCTGCACCTGAAGCACAGAAAGGAGAAACCTGTATCCAGCGGCCCAGATACCATGTTCTTTTGGAAATGAACCAGTGAGCATGGAAACAGATTATTTGTGTGTGACTTTTCAATTTTAGCATTCACAGGGTCCTGTGAAGAAACGCAACCACGGATTTTTTTATTGATCCAACATGATAGGATGGCGTCTTCACATTGGTTGCGTATTCTTGCGCACTTCGTTTGCAGCCGAAATGGAAATTTCCACAGCATTTCAGAAATGGACCGAGCACCTGGCCTGTGTCAACAGTCAGTATCAACACTGAGCACAAAACTCAACTGTTTACTTTGCATCACAGACGTGCGCCGACCGATAAATGTTGCAACAAACCTTGTCAACAACCCACTTCCAAATTTCTTTCTGCGAGCTCACCGCGCGATGCCAGCGGATCGAACACGAGTAATCCAACTCCTGCAGCTTCTCCAAAATTATTTGAGGACTGCAAGAATTGGAGAGACAGAATTGTAAAATTGCGCGTGTGAACAAGTTTTTTGTTTCTCCTGGCAACAAAAATGACAATTCTAAAATGCTATCCAGCCCAAAAATGACCAAGTTTGAACAGCTCATTCTCTACTTGGGTTCGACTGTGTTCCAGAAAACTGACGCACAACCACAAGCAGGTCCAGCAGGACGAGGTGATACGAGGTGTTCCCAAGAAGTTCGTATCGCTGTCATGATTTGGACATGGTCGACCTGTAGTAAGGCTATTAACCTCTTTTCCGAGTCGGCGGTCAGGAATGCAAACAAAACAAAGGAGAACAAGGTCAAACATGTTTATCAACATTGGAATGGGTGTGCTCCTCACAACCCGGGCGCCAAACAGGAGCAAACAGAGGGAACAAAGAGAACAACTAAGCCATTGGGGGGGGGGACAGTCATCCCCTCAAAGTACTGTCTGTCAAAGTCTGTCCACCGCAATGCCCTCCATTTCCAATCACTGAAGCAGTGCTTCCACCTCCAAGAAGGGATGAGTCCAATGAGCCTGTTGACTTCCTGATGGGAATGTCTGTCCTCGGAGGGCACGCTTCACAGTTGGGAAAAGGAAAAAGTCACATGGACTTAAGTCTGGGGAATAGGGGGGGTGGTTGACCTTCTTGATGTTGCTCATGATCTGGAAACGCCTTGTGTCTGTGCAGGTATGAGGGGAAGCATTATCGTCATGCAGTAAGAAAGGCAACACCCTCCTGCACCTCCACATGTGTGACCTTTTCTCTCTGATGTGGTCTCCCAGTTCCAGAAGAGCACAGCGGTACTCCTGACCAGTGACAGTGCCATTGATGACCCAATGACAGTAGATCAGGCCTTTCCAATTGAAGAAGGGAATGGCCATGGCTTTCTTTGTGTTCATAGGATGGCATGGTACTTGCAGGCGATCTGTTACAGGGATGGACCACACCATGTTGTCATACTTGGGATGAGGGTTGTTGACATAGAACCAGCTCTCATCAGCAGTGATGACACACTCCAACCAGCGGGGCCTCTCACAATTCTGCAGAAACTTGACACATGAGCTCACCCTGGAAGCCTTCTGGACATCTGTCAAATCATGTGGAACTAGCTTGCAGCTGCGTTTCCTCAACTTCAGTTTTCTCCGCAGGATATTGTGTGTTGTTGTCGGCTTCAAACCAGCTCTGTGTGCAAGTTTGGCAATTGTTGTCCATGGAGTTTGAGTCACCAAATCCTTGACTTGATTCACTTTGGCAGGAGCACCTTGCACAGGAGGTCTTCCACTTCTTTTCAGGTCGCACATTTCTTGTCTCCCACCTCGAAATTGCCGGATCAGGCTCCTCACAGCTGCAGGTTTGATGGAGTCCTCACCAAAAACTGACTGACTGCAAATCCCTGGCAGTGTCAGCTGGTGTGCGACCAAGAAGGTGTGAGTACCAAACACACACCCTCATCCGGACTTTCCATGGAACATCCCCTTCAGGAACCTTGAATTTTCTGGCTTGCAGGACCATCCCTGTTAACTTGCCGAGAGCATTTGGATCGATTGAGGTGTCGGCACCATTTGGCACTGAGGAATGACTCGATGGAGTCATCAAACAAATGACTATTGTACCCGCAAATACGCAAACTCATTTGCCGTAATCATGACAGCGATACGAACTTCTTGGGAACACCTCGTATTGCGAACTTGTGTCGTGTGTCCACAATTTCCCGAACAAGTTTGAAGCCGAAACGCCAAAGTGACCGAACCATAATTTAGCATGGCTTTTGGCAGTTCGGCTGCGACACAACTCTTGAGAACGGTAATCATCTGTTAACGACACAACAGTCAGTTCTGCCTTTTTGGCCATTCTGTTTCGACTTTCACGGTTACCTCACCTGAACCACTTCTCGCGGGAAAGGTGGCACCCGGCCTCCAGAAGACACTTGACGAGTCTGGCGTTGGCGACGAGGACAGACATCTGCAGCGGACTGTCGACGGTCGAGCAGAACGTGTGGAGATAGCAGCCGTGTCGGATCAGGGTGGTGGCAGTGTCGATTTGCTCCCTCAGCACCGCGTGCTGCAGAGGCGTGTAGCCTCTCTTGTCCACCACGTTCAATTTAGCACCATGTTTCAGCAGTAGACTGACGGAAGGGAAGGGGCCTCTGGCAGCGATGGACAGCGGGGACTCGCCCAGGTGGTTGAGTGTGTTGACGTCAGCGTTGCGCTCCAGCAGATACTCGATGACCTCGGGTCGATCGGAGTCGGCGGCGCGAAGCAAACCGTCGTTCAGATTCAGATCCGTCCCAGGACCACAGCTTTCCATGAAGTGCTTCACGATGGCAAAGTGACCTCGCAGACACGCCAGACTGAACGGGCCGAAGTTGAACTTGTCGATGGTGTCGAGCTCGCATTTGTGTTTGATCAAGTGCTTCACGATCTTCATGTTGCCTCGTACCGCAGCGATGTGCAGAGGTGAGCGACCGTCCCCATTCACTCCGATTTCAGCACCCCGCTCCAGCAGCCACTTCACCATGTCGGGATGATCTTCCAGGGTCGCGTAGTGCAGAGCCGTGTGAAAATAAGGCCCGATCCAGTTGACATCAGCTCCTCTGTTTAGCAGCAGTTTAGCCATCGTCATGTCCCCGTAGCTCGCTGCCCACTGCAGCGCCGTCTTCCCCTCCTTCAGCCCAACTCCTTCCAGTTCGCATTTGTTCTCCAGCAGCAGTTCCACGATGTCCATGCGCTGCATTCTCGCAGCCGTGACGATCGGCGTTTCGAAATAGCATTGCGTACCGTAATAACTGGGTTTGTTGATATCTGCACCGAAGTTGATCAGCATTTGCACCATGGGGAAGTTTTCGTGCTCTATTGCGAGGAACAGCGCCGTTTTGTGCTGGATGTTGGTCGCGTCCAGGTCCACCTCCCCAGTCGTGGCCAACATCGTCGTCGTATCCAGGTCGTTCCTGAAGACTGCATCGAAGAAACTGTCTTCGACGTTGCAGTCCTCAAAATCGCATAGGTCAGCACTGGCCATTTTGGCCTGAAAGAACAATGAAAATCATCTGTTCAACCATTTTTCCCGGTCGAGAACAGTCAGTCTCAAGACAGTGCGCGCCAGTCAGACGCGTGCAAGACAATGCAAATACTCGTACACATACACAGAACACAGTTGCTCGTACGACAGTCAAACCCCAACCACACTGTCAACAGCTGGAGCATTTTGGCAGTGCACCCCTGACTGCCGTGCACTGAAGTTACAATCTTGTTTACGTACAAGTGGGTTTGCACTACAGATTGCAACTTGATTGAACTTACCAGATCTGTGTCTGTGTTTAGATGCTGAATGTTACAAAATTCACTCGTGGCCAGAGACCAGCCGGTGTGAGACAGGAATAAACATCACACACGGACCAGCTGATCTCATCATGTTCGCGAGGTCAACTTTTGACCGGTCAAGGCAGACAGGTTGCCAGAGTTTTGCTACCTTTATGTCATATTGAGTGTGATAGTAAGTTGGAACACAGACTCATGCTCCCTTTAAACTGGGAGAGTGATTTTTGTTGGCCACATCAGCACTGAGAAATGATTAATCGTGCCGCATATTTTCCACTACGAACTACTCGTACTCGTCTGCCGACTGAACACGCCCCCTCTCGACGGGGTGCACTCGTTCTGCCCGATTTTGATTTTCACATCAACCCAAATGTTGGGCTTTAAGCCACAAATACAGTTTAAATATTAACATTGAACAAATCTTTTGCAAGTCGTGACAGAACTTCATGCTGTAGAACGCTTGCTTTGTCATTGAAATTCCTTGACGAGAACTCACGAGCACCTGTCAACAAGTGCGAACAAAATATCTGAGGAGTGAAATTGCACATTTCGAAGCGTTTGGATGGTTAATCGTCGCTTTGTTTGTTCGGTAATCTCCACCAACCACTGCATTTCAAAGATATATCTTCAGTTAACATTTCACACGTGCATGATGGTGATGCAAGTCACCGAGTGTCCCAAACATAAACGCTACATGAGGGCGATAATAGGGGGTCATGTGCTTTCAGGGATTGGTCGCCCTTGAGGACACTGTTGTCAAGGTGTTTGTTTTTGCAGAAACTGAGACATGTTCATCACGTTTGGGTACCTGGTGATAGAACTGTACAACTGGTATGCCAGACGCAAAAATCCTGACATGCGCTTCTTGCAACTTCTTCGTGACCATGTGAAGAAGGGAAGCATCTTGATTCGAGCTGTCAGCCAGGCCCAGGATGACGCACAACGTTTGTCAAACTTGTTGGCTTCACAATCTATTCACAACCAAACTGTGCTCACAACGGAGAGAAGAAAACAGATTTTGTCAGTGGCACCAAAGGTGAGCTTTATTCACTGTCATTTCAATTCAACAGTCTTGGGGGGTACGAGGCTGATCCCAAAACTCTTTGTCGTGCATGGTTTGGTGTTTTGTTTCGTCATGCAGCACAGATTGGATGAAGATCAGTGCCAGGGTAGTCAAGTCAGTTTACTGCCAAAACAACTTGAGAGAAATCTGTTGAAAAAGTAGAAGTTTGGTTGTCTTTTATGAGCTTTGTTGAAGGAAAGAAACAGTTTTTCACAGTGTTGGCTGTTCTTGGAATGTGGATACCAAAACAAAACACATCTTTGTGTTGTGGTCGTCGGGCAGGACAAAACGGCGTCTGTTTTTTGCTTTCCCCACAGACTCGGGACTTGAAACTCACTTTCATGTGTCCGAACATTGCAGAAAACAATTTGTGTTTCAGGTTGTGCTCAATCTGCAAGACTGGACTGCATATTTGGACCAACAGAACTTCAGTTTCGACTCAGAAAGGTTGACGGACAGCAACTGTTTCGTGATGTTTGAGACAACCAACGTGGAAGATGAAGAAGATTTCTTGAATCGGTCATTTTCTATTCCCAGTCAGAGACGCGTCAAGGTACGAATCAACCAGTTCCGCAGGAATGTAGAAACTTCAGCAGAACATTTTGTTTTGCCGACATGTTTCTTTGGAAAAGAAGACAAATTTCAATTGGTTTCTGAAAGCTTCAGTGAAAGCACACGCAAATCTGTGCTTTCAGGTTGTTGACTGCACGAAACCACTGGCGTGGAAGCCTGGACAGCCTTTCGGCATTGTGGCAGCTTGTGACCTTCAGAACTTGTCACTCCTGACAACGGCTTTCATGGAAGGGAGGCTCATCCTCGATGATATGCTGGAACTCTCGCAAATGATGAGTAAGTCTTTTCTTGTTCGTTGTCTTTTGTCACCAAGTGATTGTTGTTCACAAAAGCGCTCCTCTTATTTTTGACGGATTGTGAAAACGTCCGAAAGCGCCATTCTGAACCAATGCCTTTCACATACTTTCGTGGGTGACAAAACACGGGCGACAGAAATTTGGCCTTTGCGAACATGGTTTGCTGAAAGTGCCCTTGAGGTGCAGTTGCCGCGACTGCAGTATCCACAGAGTTGGTCCTGCCCTTGCTGTTGTACTGTTCTGGTGCTTTTGCCAATGGCGTGTAAATTGCAATGGCAGGGGCCAAGAGTTTGACAATTCAAACTCGCTTGGGATTGTGAGAGGCAAGTTCAGAGCGTACCTGGCTTTTGAACGGCGAAGGAACCGGCATTTTGACGTGTGGTTGACAATCAGCTGATTTCTGCGAGTTGCGTTTCGCCGGATCACGTCTGGTACGTGTGGGTGTTGTTTGTTACGTGGCGTTTTATAAGGACAGATAAGCTGATAACAAATCTAGGGCTGCAGCCGCTTAAGCAACCAGAATGAAGGGGCATTGTTCATGGACAGAGCAGTGGCACCAAGAGATTGGAGCTCTACGAACTTTTCTTGTGGTGTTGTTGCTCGCTGCAAATTCCAAACGCACAACCCGGATGCAAATAATACTGAATTTTCAGAAAGGGAGTGCACAGAAAGTTTTTTGCCGAGTGAACAGAGCGAAATTGACTTTGTCTTCACTCCAGCAGTTTTGTTCAACAGGATAACACCAGACAACCAACGGACAGGAGTGAAAGCAGCACACTTCTGGTGTGTCGTTTGTTCTTCTTGTCATGATGGTTGGTGCACGTTCAGATAAGTGAGTTTGGCATCAACGTTTCTGATAAAAAGTGGTAGACTGATTGGATTTTCCGACTCGGACAAAGTTCTTTCGCAGTGTCCGACCTAGAAACTGGATTCGATTGCTTTTATCTGTCGATCAACACACACACACAAAAACGAGCGACAGAATTGAAGCACCCGTCGCGTCCAATTTGCGTCGTCGTGCCAAGTTGTGAGGAGATTCAGACCATTTCATTGGGGAAATATTAAAGTTTTTTTGTGGCGTGTCTGGAAATGTAGCTGTTCAACAACTTTGGATCTTGACGATAAAGTTCTGTCGAAGTGATAAAACAGTCAGATTGTCTTTGAGCCTGTGTTGTCTTGGACTCGAGAAATCAACACCGTCGTCAACTTGTCTGGTGTGTGAAGTCTGAACAACACAGATCGTCAGAAAACGAGGCGTGCACGAACGTACCGCGTGTCAAAAATTTCCACTCCTCTGTGTGCGGACAACCGGCCTTGGTGTTGCCATCCCCGCCTCCCCAATTCATGTGTGCCTGTCTTTTGGCACGCCGGGTTCTTTTTTCTGGGAACAAAGTTTGCAGGACTTTTTTTTGACGAAATGAAGCGTTGCTTCACAAAGGGTCTTTCAGGGACCACGGGACGGGGATCGAAATATTTTCAGGGACACACGATTGGACGTCGCAATGTGTTTGTAATTTCAGCTGTTGAAATCGAGGGGCGAGCATTGAAGCTATTGCGAGCCGTCAGCAGCCCAGGTCCCTTCGGGCGCGAACCCAGCGGGTCCGACGCCTTTCAGTCCAACGGTCCGGGCGATACTGCACCCGTCCCCTCCGGGTTGCGACTGGAGCTGCCCCCTACCGTCGGGAGGAAACTAGTCTCGGACCTGGTGAACGCAGACCAAGAATCGTACGCTGACTCCAACGAAAGCTTGGCTGATTTCGACAGTGCCTTTCCGACTGTCAAATCTGCTGATCAGAACGGGTGAGCAAACGAGGAGTTTGCCTTGGTGATATTCGTGGAGTGCGTCAGAATACAACACGTCTGAAGCCTTGTTCTGAGTCCAAATTGAGAAGCCAAGACGCTCTCATCACGGTGTGGGGTGGGACAAGCTGGAATGAAATAATCAGTTCAAACGAATGACTAAAATTTCTTGCTTTCAATGCGTCTTTGCTTGTTTTCTTTCAGCTGTGATGGAGACTCAGGGGCAGCGGACATGATGAGCGACGAGCTCATGGACAGTACGGCGGGCGAGGCGCCGTCCGCCCCGATTGCCGAGCTCGCGCCGGAAACGATGACGCCAGTGCGCAGAGCGGCGACCAATCAGAGCAAGCCTCCCAACGTCCTCGTCTACACCGGCAAAAAGGACGCGACGCGCCATTTCGAGGCCGTCAAGTCCGTACTCCAGCATTGTCTCAACTGTGATCGCTACGCCATCTATCAGCTCAAACACGAACAAGTCCACACGACGCCGTGGGCGCAGAACGCTGTGCTGCTGGTGGTGTCGAGTGAACGCGCGTACGATGGAGCCGCAGAAGAGTTCGTCAAGTTTTTCCAGAGTGGAGGATCTGTGATTTTCTTCGGCTGCGCAGCGGACGCGGCGTTTGTGAAGAAAAGGCAGACCGCGTCGGCGGCGGCCGGGATCGTGCCTCTGACGTACAAGCAGCACAGCGGCGTCTCCGTCATATCCGCCAGGTCAGAAAAGTTCGCGTTCACAGAAACGACAAGTTTTGCGAAGTTGCTCTGTGCCTGGCTTACTGACATGACAAGTATCACAGTTCTTGCTTTTTGTTGGAGGGAGTCGTACTGTGATATCAGATCCAATCTCACTTGAACTTGATCGCCTCACTTGCAGATTCGAGTACGAAGGCACGGACAGCGTCATGCCCAGCGTCCAGGTTCGAGCGCTGGCCGTCCGTTCCGGCTCCAACACTCCCTTGATACTTGAAGCTACCCATGACGAGACTGGAGGTGCAGCCATTTTGTCTCAGGTACGGTTGGCGGCTGACATTCAATTCTGCGTGCAAATTTTCCAATTGAGAAGGAATTTCTCGTGCCGCACGCAGGAAAAATGTTTTCATCTTTGCAGGCACAGCTGGATGCCGACCCGGTGGACATGGCCATCAGCCCCGACATCTTCGCTGAGCTCAAGCAGGCCAATCCTGCCAGGTCAGTGCAACTCGTGTTTGGGCACAAAATACCTTTTGCCTTGCTGCGACAAAGCACAACATGTGCCCGATCAACGAGACAAATGACCAGACACGCTGCTTGCCATTGCAGGAGCAACGTGAGAGTTGTCGTCTGCCACCCACAGATTTCTTCGTATTCATTGCCTTGGTGGCACTCTCTGCTGCAACAAATAGGATAACTTGTATTTTGCAGATTTGAGATTCTGAAAGACCTGCTCCTCAGTCTTGGTCTCGACTGCTCAAACAGTCATACGTCGGGAGTCACTCCAGCAGTATTGTTGTCTGTCAAACAGGTTGGCAGCACGCGAAATAACGATCACTATCAGTGACACGCAAAAGGCCCAATTTTTGTAAGGTGAACATGTCCGTTTTTTCCCCTTGCAGGAGCAGCGCGAGCAGTTTCTGCGCGGCTTGAAGCCTCGTTTGAACGAGAAGGATCAGTGCCGCTCCCGCCACGTGACCCTTCACTTCGCTCAGGACATGAAGGACGTCGAGCAGCCAGTCAAGCCCGACGTCATGCCGATACTTGTCAACCACGAATCTGACACCAGTCTGTACCAGTTCAACTGGACAGAGTACAAACAGAACCTCAAGACCGAAGTTCTGGGACAAACTGTGATTTATTCTGACATAATGACATCCACTATGCACGCGCTTGATGGGTAAGTTTGCGCGACGTCACAGAACGAAGTATTTCCTGCTTTCACTGTTGTGTTTTCAGACAGATGCGCTTGCAGGCAAACAGACTCCGTTCGCTCTGTTCCTGCATTTCACCAGTGCAGAAGACATGCGATCAGAAATACAATGTCCTATTTCACTTGTAGAATTATGCTGGCGATTCCAAAGGAGCTTGGACTGGTGGCGATTGCAACGAGACAAACGAGTGGCGTGGGTAAGTTCATTTCAACGTTTGTGGCAACGTGCTGCTTCGTCCCACAAACCCACTGACAAATTCCGTCTGGCTGCATGAATTGTCACAGGGAGAACATTGAACGATAGTGTCAAGCCACTGAGCTTTGCCAATGGTTTGCGCACCAGAAGAAATTGTCTTTTCTTCTGACGCAGGTCGCGGTGGGAACGTGTGGCTGAGTCCGCTCGGATGCGCCATGTCCTCGGTCCACGTCCGCGTCTCGATGACGTCACATCTCGGGCAGCGCCCCGCCTTCCTGCAGCACATCGCGGGATTGGCCGTCGTGGAAGCGCTCACTTCGCTCCAGGGGTACCAGGTGCGTGTTCACAGGAAGAAAGACCGTTGTTGTGATGTCCACTCAAAGGTGAAAAGTGCGATCAACACACTTTTGGATGCTGCGACACGCCCCAGTCTGGGACAAAAATGTCCTTTGTTTTCGAACTTGCAGTGTGGCACTGCTCAGGGACATGGATCTGCGAGCGTGAACCAGTCAAATTTTTGGTTTGCCACCTTGTATGTCTCTGGTTTCGGACGATCAGTCAATGTTGGTTCTTCTCGTGTGGACTCCTTGTGTGCACGGGTACTTTGCGCATGCTTGCAGACCATTGATGTTCGGTTGAAGTGGCCGAACGACATCTGGTTCAGCAACAAGATGAAACTCGGCGGCGTTCTCGTGCAGTCCACCATCATGCAGCAAACCATGCACGCCAACGTCGGTGAGCAAAGCCTTCCGAGCGCGCAAATTCTTCACGAAATTGTGTGACTCATTTTTGTCATGATCTGACCAGTTTTGTTCTTTGTTCGCCATTGAAAAAGCAAATGTTATTTTCAGGGATTGGGTTCAACGTGACCAACAAGAACCCCACCATCTGTCTGAACGATCTCATCGAGCAGCACAACAAGCAGCACGGAACGCGTCTGCGCGCAGTGACGACTGCGCAGATGATTGCGCGCATGCTCAGTTGCCTGGAGACGCTCATCGACGAGTTCCAGGAACAAGGGCCCGAACCATTCCTGAATCGCTACTACAAGAGGTGGCTGCACAGGTAAGCTGTTGGTTCTTGGTGAGGCGTTTCACAGATGAGAGAATTGTAAAAAAATGTTCTCAGTAAATCTTCTTGGGTGTTTGTTCGCATTCAAGCTGTCCGCTCAGGAACCGCTCCTACTTTTAGCGATGCTGTTGTCAAAGTGGAACGAAACGACCACATGACGGTGAAAATTCTGGGACTGGACGACCACGGGTACTTGCTGGCCGAAAAACCGGACGGTGGAAGAGTGAGCCTCCAGGACGACGGCAACAGTTTCGACATGATGGCGAACTTGATTCGAATCAAAGCGAGCTGAGTTGTAAGACTCCTCCAGCTGCTTGTAGTTTCAGTCGTGCAGCTGTGAAAGTGTTCCGAACAGCTGAGCTTGCTTTCCGTTTTTGTAAAGCTATGCACGCAATGAAATTTCCGCGCGCACAAAACACGCTTTTAGTCAGACATGATGTGATATTGCAAGGGTGCCATGAAGTATTTGCAGCTTGTATGTTGTGCATTTTTTGACAACAAAAAAAAACTTATTTGAATTTGAATGGTCCCATGTCTGTCGTCCTGGGTGCTGGACGGTCAAACCAAAAAACAGCAACCTTATGTTTGGGACAAGCTGTCCGAACGATCTCCAGGAGTGGATCCAGGTTGAGCTGGCTGACCAACTGGCAGAGGCGACCCCAACTTTTGAAAATTTGTCCCTCCTGTGATTGAAGGAATTTGCACAAGCGGCGCACAGCAATGATTTTGCGAAGAGTCCGAGGTGGATCTGCCCCCAGGCATGAACTTCGTTGGCGCAAGACGTCAGTTGCAACATCATGCAAACTGTTCTTCTTTTTGGGGATCGGAATCTGTGAGCGAAGAAAGACAGTGGTGGAATCAGAAATTGGCATGAGCGTTAAAACCAGCGCGGCAGCGGTCACGTGGTTCAGTATCCCGTCCCGTTCTTCTCCGGGAACCAGAGCAAGGACTGGACCATCTATTATCGCCCACCGATTCGGGAGGTGTCCAGAAGCCGATTATTTGTTTCACCATGGAAATTGGCAACGAGATCAGCCAGAAAATAAGGGTAAGAGTGTTTCAAGATCGAAGCTTTGTCAAGCAACAGTGCACCAAATGTGGGAAGCCACTTCTGTGGAAATATAAACGTCACGTTTTGTGTCGCGTGAGCTTGACAAGACTCCGAATTCGCTTGTTCTCTGTGTTGCATGTCAGACGGTTGAAGTGTCACGAACATGCTTCAGAGATTCCGAGAAAATGTTAGATACACGCTGCAACCTGAAAAATCTAGTTGTCGGGTTGTGGCAGCAAGTCGCGTTGTGGCCTCATGTGCTATCATTTTCAGTTTTGCGTGAAGTGTCTGCCTGTCAGTCTCCCAAGGGAGAAGGCCATTCCGAGATTTACGTGCGACCAGCATGTGCCGACGTTATCCTGTTCAAAACTATTGGCCCAGTTCTACGCAGTGTACGAGGATGTATCATTTATTTCTGAGAATGGTCATGATCAGAACCCTCTGCAATTCTTGCACAATGTGACCAATTTGTACCCATGGATGCATGACTGTAAAACAGTGGAAACTGTGTCAAAGAGCTTCAACATGTGCAAATGTTCCGATCATGACCAGTCTCAGAATTAAATGATAGATCCTAGCATAAAACATGCTGGTCGCACGGGTATATCTCCAAAATTTCATGCCCCTCGCTGTTCCAATGCGTTCCCTTTTCTGTTCATTTTGGTGAAACGTGTTTTACGTTTTCTTGCAGTCTGCCATCAAGGCCAAGTTGGTTGAATTGGGAGCATATGTTGGTAAGATGTCGTGCACACTTTACGTTCGAATCGTATTGAGGCTTCTGCTCCTCCAGATGGTTTCTTCATTTCTTCAACCGTTGTTGAATGTCATTTGTAGACGATGAGTTGCCCGATTACATCATGGTCATGGTGGCCAACAAGAAAAGCAAAGCTCACATGACGGAAGACTTGAATCTGTTTCTGGGAAACAACACAGACAGATTTACAACTTGGTATGTCCTGCCGTCATATGTTAAGGCATACAAGATAGCGCAGAAAGCATGAAAGAACAGCATCGTTTGTTCTGTGGTTTTGTCTGCAACCACAGAACGCAAGCCTGTCTTTCTTTCAAACACGTGAAGGTTTACTTTTTAGGCTTCACGGGCTGCTGCAGAAGCTGAAATCGATCACAGTTGGTGCGTATGTTTACGCAAGAATCATTTCCTGAGATTACGAACACGCTGTACTTTCTTTCTGTTTGACGAAACTCTACCTCCTGCTTCAATGTTGGAATCCTTTCCCAGGAATCTCCCATGCTTGTTGCACTTTTGCAGAACAAACCAAACCGGAGACTTCTGAATCTGGCGACAAAAACGAGGAATCTCCAGGGAAAGTCAAAGACGATGCGAAGGCAGCTGAAGAGAAAACACTCGATTCTCATCAAGAAGTTCCAAGAAAGCTGACAGAACGTGAGAAACGCGAGAAACGGAAACAGGAAGAAGAGGAAGAAGTAGCCAAAGCACTTGAAGCAATTGACGATGAGGGACTTACTCTTGAACCAGAAACAGGTGAGCTTCCGAACAGCTTCAAATTCTCTGGTTGGTTGTAGCGAACACAAACGCAACACCCACTTTTTACACAACTCGCTTTCACGCAGATGAATTTGCTGAAGAAGAAAATTTGGTTGCGCCTTCGAAACAGACGAAAGCACCGGTCAAACCTCCACCGGCAAAGACGAAACCGAAAACGGTCACACCTCAGGTGAGGATTTTACACGCAAGGTGAATGTGCCGTCGATATTTTGCTTGCACACACCTCACAAAATGTGAACTGTGGACCGAAATGGAATGCTGATTTTCACATTAGGTGTCCCATTGTGCAAGCTGCCTTGCACCCAGACAAAAACGAACCCGATGTGTTGTTCTCGTGGGGTTACTTTTGGTTGTCAAAAATTTCAGGCGAAGGAAGCTGTGCTCAAGGCTTTGCCAGATCCCAATAAATCCAAAGCGCCGTCGCGTTCAACTTCACACGAGGCCAAGAAGGTTCGATCCTTTCATTGGACCTGTCAAAACCTAGAAGCCTCATTTCTGATCATTTGACAACGGTGACTTTGTTTGAATATTCTGTTCTGCTGTTCTTCTCAAGGAGTCGTCTTCAGTGACCAGAGAGGTCAGGGAGACCACAGACAGAGCCTCAAGATCTTCAACCAGAAAGAGCAGTGTGAGTTGAGACAAGGACACTTCAGAAAGTCGATCGTGCAGGCACCAATCATTCTGCATTGGAAAACGCGCATCTTGCAACTGCACCATCTCAACATTATCTTTTTGCCAAAGTTTGATCACTTGGGATGGATTCGTTTCCCTCGAACAATCCATGAGCTTCAACGTGTTGAATTCGAACCGCAGAGATCAGGGGGCGACAGATCGGGCGGCGAGTCTGAGGACGCGCGCGGGAAGCGGCGGGCCCCGGGGTCGGTCGTCGGGTCGGTGATCCGCCGCCGCGAGGAGGAGGAGGACGTCGGCTACGACCCGCACAAGCCGCAGTACGGCCGCGTCGCCAGCACCGTCAAGATAGGAACCAGGAGGTGCGGCACGCGTACATACCCAGTCAGGCTCTGATACACATGTGCAAAACAAAAAAAAATTGCACCTTTGCCAAGTGTCATAAACTCTCCCAGAATGTCACACGTACAAATACTTGGAGTTGGTAGGTTCGCCTGCAATTGGTCTGATGGAGAACTTGGCTGTGGTCAAACGACGGTTTTGCTTCTGTGATTGCAGGCCGACTTTGCCGCCATCGAAACAGGCCAACAAGTCACTCTTGCTGAAAGCGGTCAGTGAAGCGAAGACTTCAGTCGAGAAAGCTACAAAATCGAGCAGTGAGTGGTCTACTTATTATCCAATAAGAACGGAGATTCGTCCCTGTGTTGCTTTGTCCACGTGACACGCGACTCGTCTCACTGCGCAGGCGCAGCGGAGGCGTGGCGCCGCCCAGAGGCCAAGTCGGGAAACGTGCACAGCCGGCTGGGAGGCAGCGTGTCGGACGCGCGGAGTCGACTTGGACCGAACCGCTCGTCCGCCAGGTGAGCAGTGTGCTGGAGGGAATAGTTTTTCGTGTACAACGCACATTCAAGCATCCCCAAATGTGCGCACTGATATCAGGGTGTCTTGGCCCGTTGAAACTATGGATTTCCACACGCGATGCACATCCCTTCTTTTGACGCCCATTTTTAGTGCAAAGAAAGTGTGCATTGTGCTTGGACGATTGCTTCACCGCTTTTTGCTCAGGGAGAGGCAGAAGGGGAGAAACGCTGAACCAGACGGGCGAATTGACCGTTGTGAGGCCATTCAGTTTGGCTTCGTGTTGCTTGTACAATCGGACAAGAAAGACTGGATGTGTGTTGGACTTCCAGGAGACGATCGTCGCCTGAGAAGTCTAGTTCGTCGCGCTCGTCCAAGATGAGATCGGACGAGATCGAAGAGAAGCGACCGAAGCGGGAAGACGCGAAGGAGCGAGATTCCGGAGAGACGGCGGCGAAGAGAGCGAGGAGAGACAGCGCAGCTTCAGACGACAAAACTGCTGAGTCACCCGGTGTGCTTTTGAGCTTTCTCGTCCTGATAGCGCAGAACAGTGTTGACACGTCAGTGCTGTTGGTCCTTCTTAGCTTTTTGCCCTGCGGCTTGGAACAAGGGCAAACACTTTTGATGTGTCAAGATAGCTTCCTGCGCTATTCTTGGTATAAGGCGGGACACAAGTGCATCTCTTTGTCAGCTTTATTTCAATGACGCCAGATCTATTTTTAGTGTCCGAAGAAAGAACCGTTGAACGTGAAGACGACCGCTTGTTCGAGTCGAAGTCGGACGCTGGAAGTGAAGAGGGGACTGCAGATGGGGACAGCAGGACTGTGAAGAAAGAGGTTCGTTTCTTTGAGCTGTTCTCTTCAGAACGACTCTGCTCGAGCTGTCTGAGTCAGTCTTCGTTGTGGCTTGCGGGCTAACAGGCTGTGTTGAAGAAACAAAATTACTTTCATATTGAAAAACAACGATTTGCCGGTTCGAAACCGTGCACACGGAAGGGGTCTCTGATTGGCTGAGAGTTGGTCCCTTCACGCCACGAAACTTTTCAGGAGTCTCAGGAAGACGACGGTGTGGAGCTGGAGCTGCTGATCCAGAGCGGAGCCGAAGACTCCGACTTCACCGACGAGGAGACGCCTCAGGTCGCGCCGGGCACCACCACCGAGGACAACAAGCGCATCGTGCAAGAACCGTAAGGACCGTTTGAACTGCGTGTCAGGTTTGAGGAGAGGGTGCGCAGGGACGCACCCACATTTAACGATGCCGTTGATTTGGTAGTGATCAGAAGAGAATCAACCAAAACTTATGTTCAAGGTTGCAAACGTCACTGCGTGACAGCGTGATAAAGCTCGTGCATAGGATTGAAAAACGCAGTGTTATGAGGATTATCTTCAGTTTCGTTGGAGTGCACAATTTGTGGTCAAAAACTGCACTCGTCCCTTCAGGACGTTGGAGACCAGGGAGAAGGCACCGAGTCCGAAGTTCGTCGTTTCCCTGGACGGGATCGACCCGGACATGATGGAGAAGTTCGAGGACCGCATGGACGAGGATCTGGAGGGAGAGTATGAGATCGGCATCGAAGGGATCCGGAGGGAGGAGCCCATGGAGACCGGTCACCCTGGACAGAAGGGCAGAAACATCGTCAAAGTGCGGCCTATGCAGCTGATGGGGCAAACAGGTGGGCAAAATATGCTTCCTTTGACAGACATCTTCCCCACCCCACCCACTTTGCTCCAGTTGGATTGTCACACAACTCGTACAGCTGTCAGGAGGCTGTAAAATATGTTCATCTGTTTGGTTGGACAACAGTTCCAATGTTTGAAACATATTTCACGAACTTGCGCTGCTCACCGAGCGACCAATTGACTTTCACTTCCTGTTTCCCTCAGATGTTGAAGCAAAAAGGGGAAAACTGCCAGAGAAATGCAAGTTCTGGCCATCATGCCGAACTGGGACTGAGTGCCCCTACTTTCACCCCACCACACCGTGCAGGTACGTTGCTGAGAACTTCATTCCTGTAAGCATTGTCTTGTGGCGCCACAAACCTTGAGAGCGAGAATTTTTCTGATCTCTCACAGCCCATGTTTGGCTGGTGCACAGGAATACAAGAACGTCACACCGCGACTGCTTTTCGTGAAATAGAAATGCATTGTCACAACGCGGCAATCTTTGTCATGAAACGAATGAATTTACACCGCCACGATCTTCTCCCTTCAGAGCATTTCCGAACTGCAGTTTCGGGAACAAGTGCAACTACATCCACCCGAACTGTATCTTCGACGCGAGCTGCACGCGCGCCAACTGTCCCTACACGCACACGGTGAAGAAGAAAGCGCCGGCCGCGTCGCCTCCCATCATCCTGCAGCCGATCAACAGTGAGTACTGCGACTGCTTCCAGACAACGCACACCTTTGAACACACACACACACACACACATCACCACCACCACCACCACCACCATCACCACTACACAATCTTCCCTTCGTGACGCAATGTTTTTGCGCGATCACTTGACATTGATAAGATACTTGCAAAACCAGTTTTCTGTCACGTTGACAAAGTTATTCGGGAATTTGTAACACCCACTGCCATCTCCAATGCTACTTGTCTTGTCGTTTCAGTGATGCCGGTACCCAGCGCCCCGATGTTCCCGCCCCGCCCTCCGGCGCCGCAGACCAACCCGTCCGGCAAACCCACGTGCAAATTCTTTCCGAAATGTACAAACATGAGCTGCCCCTACTATCACCCCAAGGTATGTGGAGCGTTCTTCTCGTGGCACGCAGGACCAATCAACGTCACTTAAAAGAGGCGATTTGCGCGCTTGAACGGATTTTTATTTGGGCAACAAAGCTGTCGTGTCTGTTGCATCTATACCTTTGTGCGTCCAGATCACTGCGTTTCTTCGTTGCGACAAGTTCATACGTTACAAACGTTTGAACAAAGAATGATCACATGTGAAAAAGAACCAGACATTCGTTTTCTTTTTGTTTTTGTTCCTGAATTCCCAGATGTGCAGATTTGGGCTGAGCTGCCGGAATCGGCTCAAGGGCTGCACGTTCACCCACCCTGCGCTCCCGACGAAAGACCAGCTGAAGTGGACGGCGACGAGCCGACCGGGCCAACCGGCGGACGAGTCGCTCGACTCCGTCGTCATTCAACAAGCTGAACTGTGAGTTGACATTGCGATGCGCAGTCGAGCATTGACTTGGCTCTTTTGTTTTCCAGCTTGTGTCGTTGTAAACCACCCTTGTTTGTGGAGAAGATACACGTGTGTGATTCAACATTGTTTGCCTTCGCATGTGATGTGCGACGCACATTGCAAGGCGCAGTCGGCCGACATTGTTTTGGGCTGCAGTGATGGACGTTGAGAAACTCCTATTTTGGAGGTTTCCAACTTGCATTTTGTCAGTTCAATACCAAAGGTTTCCAAGCATTTTTGTGACGGACATGTGAACGTTTCGTTTCAGACGGAACCAGTCTGACGAAGAGGACGAGTCTGTGAGCATCAACTTGTGATCTCAGCGGCGTGCTCCACCACGTGAACACGCCATGACGTGAACGTGCTACGTTTGACGTGCCCTTTCCTTCCGGAGAATCATCTGCGTGACGCTGAAAACTAAATCGTCTGTTTGTATTGTGTAACTGTCTGAGGTTCTCGGAACCGTTTGTGGCACATTGTTTTCTGTTGAATTGCACTTGCCCAGTGGAGATGTATTCACGAAGAGCGCCAGTGGTTTGAATTGATGTAAAAGTGTCAGCTCAGTGGAACGAAATGTCAACTAAACGTGAATACACTTGAAAACTAAGATTTTTCTTTCGTAAAAGCCAGTACGTGAGCATCCGTCTCTCCGAGTTTGAGGTAACTGGATCGTTTCAAAGTCCACGTTGTCTCCTCCGTTTCCTGTTTTGACGTGTGCGTGTCCGAAGAAACGGACGTGGTGTTTCCTTGTGCAGTTTGGCTGGCATAAGCACCACTCGATTGTCCGTCCACCGTTTGACTGGCATGAGTACTGTTCGGTTTGGACTGAGGTCCACAAGTCGAGGAAATTTGGTCCAAGAGTTGGTCCTTCAGAGCTTCACTCGTCAGAAGAACAATCCTGGCACCAGTCACAAGAACCCTGCAAAAACAAGTTGGATGATGCTCCCAGACAATCACAACTTATCACGCTTCATTTTTCCGAATTGGGGAAATTCAGTTTTCCGGAAAAACAAAAAGTGCGACGGACCTGTTCAATTCTCGAAGCATGGCGGGGTACAAGTCGAGCACTTGTTCCACGGTGCTGTGGTTGATTCCAAACGGAGTATCACAGACGCAAACATCGAACGCCCCATCTCTGAACGGCAGCCCTGTCTCCGAGAAAAACAAACGAGGTTCAGGCGACTGTGACAACTCGCTTGATCCACAGTGTGAACCCTTGAAAGCGAAAGTCTCACTGGTCACTCGGCTCTGCACGAAGCCCGTATGTCTCGCAGCCTCTGAATGGTCAGCGTTCTCCACCGACTTGACCAATTGCGTTGACTGGATGTCGGCGCCCATGTAGAGCGCGTCCTGGTGAAGACAAGAGGAACCCGTTTATTCCCACATGGAAAGGAGCGGGTGCTGTGCACATGCCAGTCTATAAGTTTTGGCAATACCCTCCACGAGGTGTATCCTTCCACAAGTATGGTTCCTGCTCCACACATGGGATCCAGCACCACATCGCCATTCTGACACGAAAGGACAACACTATTCAGTTCCACCGAAAGGTATGTACGAGTGACGCACAAAGAGAGGGGACGACAGACCATTTTGAAACACATAGTGCCTGCAGATCTACTCACTTGAATATCAGCGAGAGAAGCGACGATCCAGGCCACAGGCGACCGAAGTCCGATGTGCTTGAGGTATGGCCTCTCCGATAACGGTTTCCTGTGCAGACAATCGCAAGGAGGGTCAATCATTGAAGGAATTTGACAAAATTCTGCTGTTCCGTTTGAATATCAACACCGAAAATGCTCGTACTTCGTGACTGCCATCCCGATGATCCATCCATCGTTGTTTATTTGAGAAAATATCTGCAACGAGCGATGTGAACCTTTGGATGGTACGGCACCACACACAGAGCTGTCCCCCCCCCCTCCACCCTTGACGAGTTGGTACTTTACCTCGAGTGTCGGGTTTTTCAAATTCACTTTCCAACCGTACTTCCCTTGCAGGGCCTTTGCGAAGCACTTGCAAACCTCCTGAACAATAAACAAATTCATTGGGTGTGTACAATGGCCACGAAGACAGGCGAGATGCCAGAAGTATTTTGGGTTTGTGCAGGTTCTCGAAATCGCTTTTGCAGGGTACCTGGGCGTCAAGCTTGTTCGCAGCATGTCCTGCTAGTTTGCACGAAACCCTGAAAGTGACACTGCTGGAACTTGGCTGTTCCACTTTTGGTTTCTTCGCCTTTGGCTCTTCCGTTTCTGTTTCCTCTGAAGGGATAAAAGTCATGAAAAAGTGCAATTTTTCTTTTGACTTGCCAGAGTGGCACCAGAGAACCGCATAAAATTATCTGACCTGCGCGAGTTTGAAACTTCTTCCAGTTTTCTAGTTTTAGCCTCCACTCGATACGATGCACTTCTTGAAAGATGTAGTGTGTTACTGTCAAAAGATTTTGTACACGGTTATGGAAGTCAGCAGCTTCAGAGAACAGGACAGTCATGGTGCAACGAAGCCACACTTCCACCCACCGTGTTTGCTAATGACGAAGTTTTTCCGGCAGTAAACTTTGACGAACAAACGTTCGATACATTTGAGCCGTAACAGGTCACTGATGGCGCGAGGGTCACTGTCGTCAGCTTGGAAATGAACCTTCCCGTCAGCTTTGACAATCTGCAATGTGACAACACTGAATGAATCGATCATTACGAGGGTGGTCCACGTTCTGGCGATCGCCTCGACGAGTCTACATGTAGATATCACCTTGAGAATCGAGGGCACAGAGACCAAATGAGTAGGAAGGCGATCGATTTGACCCTGCCACTTTCTGCCGAGGTCAAGGGCAGTCGACCTTGTGAGACAAAAGTGCCTGCTATTTTGACTGTGCAGACGTATTTTTGGCACGACAATGAAGCGGTGCAAGGAGTTGCCTCCAAAGCTTGTGCAGCGCATCAATATCGCCTTCTGTGTCAAAATTGGACTCACCAAGCAGGAAACCATTGAAGGCATCGAACTTGTGTATGGAGAGACAAGCCTCAGCCGCAGCAGGATCCGGTATTGGCATCAGCAGTTTGCTGCAGGGCCCACAGTCCTTGTTGACCTCCACAGGGAAGCCAAGAACAGAACTGGTCGGACACCTGCCAACATCAGAGCTGTCAAGGGACTGATTTCTGCAGACAAAAGGCTCACAGTGAGGGCATTGGCTGCTCAGACAAATCTCTCCAAGTCGACGATCCACAACATTCTGAGGAAGGATTTGCACCTTGTGCGCAAGTCTGCATGGTTTGTGCCTCACCTACTGAGCCCTGCAAATCTCAGGCAGCTGCTTTCATCCAAATTTTGGGTCATCTTCATCATGCTCTGCGCACCAAAAGACCAAGAGTGAAGTACCTGCTACATATGGACAATGCTAGTCCACACACAGCTCGTGACACCAGACTCCACCTGCTCTTCAAAGGACTCAGAACATTGCCACACCCCCCTTACTCGCCAGACTTAGCGCCCAGTGATTTCTAGTTTTTCAACAGGATAAAAAGGCATCTCAAAGGGAGGAGGTTCCGGAATTTGGATGAGTAAACAATGAGTTCATTGTCAGTGCCAAACCTGATATTTGCATGTTCATTCCGTCGAGGCGATCGCCAGAACGTGGGCCACCCTCGTACCAACACGGCCAGGCAAAGACAGGGGCAATGACACGTGCTTTTTCCATTCGTTCATCAACAACTGTGCATTATTGCTGGTTTTGAATGTCTGGACCCTCCTCCCACCCTGTCTGACAGGCAGTTGGAACAAACAAAACTGCAGCTGTCAACGGTGAACTAAGAATCCTCTATTATCGCCCACTGCACATAAGTTTACCTCGTAGGCAGAGGATTTCTGCGTCAACTCCTCAGCTGCAAAAGCTTCTGTTCCTCTTCCCGCTGTACAAAACATCCACATCGTCAATTTATGTTCTCCAACGACACCAAAAATGTTTCAAAAGCTGTGGTGTTTATGAATTTGAGTTTAGCTCGTTTCACACAACTGACCGACAACCAATGGGAAGAGTTTTTGCGACGACGTCACCGATAACGTGACTGCCAAGTGGGACAAGCTCTTTTGAGCTCAACTTTGTTCAACTGAAGTTTCTCGGGATATTTCTGCCACATCAACTCGCTGAAGATGTTCAAGTTCATCGCGAACGAGTTCTGAACGAAGAATCAGAACACATGCTCGTCAACGCTGTTCCATTTCAACAGAGAAGTCGAAACAGAAGTTTTGGATAAAGTGGGGCAAAGCAAGAAGCATGATGAGGTTTCTTCAAGCTTGGCTGCTGGCTTGGCCATGCTGCTAACAATTTGACAAGGTTCGTGTCAGCTTGTAATTTTTGTTGGATTGAGTGTTGATGTCAAGCTCATCACAGCCACGGTGTCTGTCTGTCTGTCTGTCTGCTGGTGCGAATACGAGGATCTAACAACATATTCTGGCACTCTGCATGTTCAGCGTGTTTGGCAACAGTCATGGGTGGTTGATGTGAGACAATATCTGACTAGCTGATTCTTTTGTCCGC
>JAAUXT010108939.1_pt1 | contig 30684 bp, 29 predicted proteins | sample 7278171 | NCBI WGS metagenome assembly JAAUXT01 (sample SAMN14350112, study PRJNA611818) | marine sediment metagenome | isolation source: surface marine sediment (1.8m) | place: French Polynesia: Moorea | collected 2018-08
CCCCCCCCCCCCCCCCCCCCCCCCCCCCCCCCCCCCCCCCCCCCCCCCCCCCCCCCCCCCCCCCCCCCCCCCCCCCCCCCCCCCCCCCCCCCCCCCCCCCCCCCCCAACCCGGACAATCGGACAATTGGACAATCTGTCCAAGATACCCCTAACCCGGACAATTTCAAAGATTTTTCTTTGTGGGGGGGGGGGGTACCCAGACAATCTGTCCGAGATACCCCCCTAACCAGGACCATCTATAGCATTTCTATTGTAATTTCATATCATTTTTTCATCATCAGAGCAGAAGAAAAAAATGATACCATATGCAACTTGTAGAGCACCCCTAAGGGTGTCTGCACCCACTGTGATTCCAGTCTGTGATCACTGGAACAGGGGGTAAAACGGAGGTTTTGTCCACCCAAGATGGACGGACGCGGATACAGGGGCAAACCAATATCAGACCGCTACCGCGGCTGATAATTAGAAATGGCTTGATTTGGTAGATTTGTGAATGTTCAATGCTTTCAAAAGTCTGAAAGCGACGGAACAGCAGTGGTCTTTGGACTGCCATCCCTGCTTCACACAGTAAAGACAATTGAAGGTGTTGCTGCACGACAAGCAGCACGTTGCTGTGGAGCCCAAGAACAATGCTCCTCTTTGACGAAGCGTTGCTAAAATAGCAACGCAACACTGATACACAAGCGTGTCTGTGAATCTCGCACGCAAAGAAAGAGAATCTCAATTGATCAAAGACGCACGGAGCCAATAGCGCCATTGCTATTTCGTGCAGACAGATGCGGATCGAATCTCATTTCTCCGGGCTTCGTCACCGTTACAAGTGATGAATGTCCGGAGAATGACTGAGACTTCTCACTTCAGACAATTAATTTTGATCAAGACACCAAAGTTCACTGTGTTCACTCAACTCGCTGACTGACGATACGTGTGTGTGTGTGTGTGTGTGTGTGTGTGTGTGTGTGTGTGTGTGTGTGTGTGTTTCTTGGCTGTTTTGCCAGAACTTGGAACCAGAAAAGTTTGCGTGAGGTGTTCTGGCCGTGCGTGCATCATCACATCAGCACCGCGGGTTTCTGCAGCGCTCACCACACCGACCTCGCGCCGTCACGCCAACTTCACTTTTTTTGTGATGGCCCAACATAAATCATCAGTTTCTGACGGGACATTGACTGCTTTTATCCAGGCAGATTGTGAAAAAAGCCAGAAAGCTCAATGTGAAATCACACAGCACCATTCATTGACGGACAGCCATCTACGAGAGTGCCCCTTTTAACAAGTGCAAAATCTCACAACAATCCACAAAAGCTTCATTGTTTGTGACAAAAAACACCTAAGTCTAAACTTGACTGCAGCTTGGAGTTTCCGTTCGGGTGAGTGTTGTGCAAAGTCTGCTGGACCGTTTTGTTGCCCACCCCATGGGGCGAGGACCCGATCGGGTGAGGGATCGGGATGCGAGCAGCGAGGAAGGGACAGATGTCCACGTTCGCCCGGCACAAATGCATGCGCATCTCAACTGAATCGAAGCCATCTCCGCTTTCAGCTCCACATCAAAGCGTGAACGTGCCCCGGCCCACCGTACATCACCCAGTGATGACACGAGCCTCGGTCACAACAGCCTCGCTTGGAAGCGTCAAATTGTCGTCACATCACGGCAAACGGTGTCCAAATCGCGTCGTGAATGTCCACGATGCACTCAGTGTGTTCCAAGTGAGGAGAAAATCTCTTCGTCAAATAGCCTGTCACTTTCCACAGGATTACCAAAAGGGCTAACGACAAATGATCATCATCACGTGGCGACTTTCATAGCCGCCGGTGCGTCTTGTTCAGAGGCGACAGAACATTTCCAAAAGGGCTTTCAACAGCGAGAAATGGAAACACCTGATTCTTGAATGTGACATGCTGTTCCAATAACTGCAGCCAACAGCCACAACGTTGGTTGTGCGAATCTTTCTGCTGCAGCAACAGTGTATGAAACCCCCAGAAACGCATGCAGTTTTGTCATTTTGCAGTCCCTGCCTGGAGCCATTCCTTCACAAGGCGTCATAAAAATAGGAAAAATCGATGGAATCATGAAGTCCCGTCAAAACAGGTCTTTCACACAAAAGCCTGCCCACCTGCCCACAACACGACTCATCAGTCACGGTTAGCGAGAGGACTTCTGCAGTCGTGTTACGGCGGCATTACCAAAGCTGCTCTGTGGACGCATCCCTTGGTGAACCTTCTGCAACGGCGCAAGTGATGTCGTCAATTGTGTGAGAAATGTTTCACGGGACGATCTCGACGAAGCAATTCACGATACGAAACGCTGGGCCTGACGTGCTCGCGTACGTTTCTTTCCAATGACACAACACAAATCAATACTTGACTCCATTTCTGGCTTTGCAAGGCACATGTCAGCCTTTGATCCCGTCAGTCATGACTGCACTTGGTGCTCCACGGGAGGCAGGTGCAATTTCCTGGAAAATAAGGAAAAACAACAGGGAAACGAGCATCCAGTGGGTGCCACCTTTATCCAAAGGCGAACGTCAGGTCATTTGATTCAGCTCATGCACTCGTTGCGTCCAATTTCTTTCACTTTTCACAAAAGACCAGTCACTCTGCTCGTACTCGCAGCGTTCAATTGTCCCAAAGACCATTGCAAACCTGAAGTGCTGTGCGCACGCAAACTTTCAAGAGAATTTTTCCCTATTTTTTTTTGGCATCTGACTTTCACTCCAGCCTGCATAAATCTGCACCTTTCATACCACAACTGCACTCCAGAACACCAACACCAATCAAGTCAAGTTGCTGTTTTTTGCTTCAGGTGCTGGAGAGGCAGCTCCACCTTTGGGAGTACCTCAGGTATGTTCTGAGAACAACAAGGCACCAGTGCGCTGCAGTTCAAACGGAAATGAGGTCTCAGCGATGATCCAACTCGTGTACTGTCAGATTTGAATTCCTTTGCCGAGCTCGCTGCGCAATGCGATCTGGGTTAATGCGTGTGCACTTTCACGCGCGTTTCTTTGGCATTCAAACCTGCGACGCGATATCAGTTTGGGAAAGACCCGAAATGTGTGCGTGACTGTTCAAATCGCACTGGTACTTTTGTTCAATCCACCAATAGCTGCAAGTATCGTTTCAAACTCAAAACATGACCAAATACGAGTACTCTGCCAAGGGGAAGTTTATCCTCAAAAACACCAGCGTGGGCGCCTGACAAGCACGACTCTATTCTGAAGAACAACACCCTTTTATGTGCCGCACAGCTACACGCGTATTTGCTCAATACTTGTGTCCGACTTCCTTCAAAAAGGATCACTCATGGTTTGCGCACAAGGCCTGCACAAGCAGACATGTAAAAATTCCTGGGGTAAAATAATAGATTTCGCTGCATCTGTCAACACAGTACCAACCCTCTTTCACCAAAGCGTACCAAACTTTTTACCTGAAAACAGGGGATAAAACTTGCAGGTTTGTGTGCTTACGAATATCCCAGCACCGCGCGCTGCGCGCTGCAGCGGTGCCGCGTGCAGCTGAATGTCAGGTGCCTGGGAAAACCCGACACGCACACACTGCAGCCTCGCGCAGTCTACGGGCGCCACGCTGAAACCACAACACAGCCTTCACCTCCCGGCATCAAGACACGGCATTACCATTTGCAGCAGCAAATGCACAGAAGGAAATGCAGGCTCTCTGTCACAATCGTGCATCGTAAATAACATGCAGCTTGTTATGTCGCCCGCCTTTGCCCCGTATCGCGTGCACATTCAAGACACATGTTGAGGAGACCAGTTGACACTGCACATTTCTCTTTATTGTCATTTTATATTTATATGCACCGCGCGACAGAACGATCCCGCACCACGGTAAGCAGGGCGCGAGTCCTCCGCTGCGTGTGTGCATTATGAAAGAGCGCGCTGCATTTGCATGGCTCGGTGGCACCTTGTTGCCCACGTAAATCAAGCTGCTGTACAGCGCAGGCAAATGCAGTCCTTCGTTTTTGTCAACGTGCGTTCCACAGAATTTCGGATCGGATTACAGACGCGCAATCGCAACGGGTTTCGCGCGATTTTGCTCCAATCGTGCGCTGGGGTTTCCTGCCGTCTAAAGTTGCTCACTCACAATCCGAGAAAAAAAATCAATGTCAGTCAACAAGAAAGAAGAGCCGGGCAGTGGTCTGCAGCCGGCTCCTTTGGATGTGTCCACTAAAAGGCCTTGGTTGGTGGGAGGTGACATGGCATGAAAACAGGCCAAGCCGCAAAGCACCGGGGGCAATACAAAATGCATGGCACAGATTTTTTAGACATTCATGACTCATTTCGGAGCGAAGCGTCTCCCCTGATGTCTGGAATACGGGATTAATCATCTGGTGAAGACAAAAAGAGAGACTCATCAGGGCTATCCATCCAGTGATGAACCAGGGGGGAAAAAACATCCAATTTCACGTGCAAATCACTTTTTACCAGGTGTCAAAACACCAAAAATACTAGGTTGCAAATGAGCTCGTTTGCAGTTGCAGGCAGAACCTGGACTACGATTAATGATTGATAGCGAGTCTTTCCCATTTGTAAATCTATTACGGACGCTTGATACCCATTCAACAGTGTAGCACACAGACTGTAGCTTTCGTGATGACAGCTAGTAGTGATGTATTACTCATTCCATCATTTAACAGCTTATTTGGCGATGCTTTGAACATGAATGGTTATTTATAGGACCCAGTGTAGACCACGCATTCTCCACAGAATCTTCTGCAAGGTCCCCAATTTTCCCATTTGCACCCATGTCTCTGCGGAGAGTCAGAGGCTCCAATGATAAATGTCCGTGTCATCGTGGATAATAAGCTGCGGAAGCTGAGAAGATGCTGCACGTTACTGACACGGTGTTGAGGTCGCATCCATGTTAACGCCTCGCGATGACGGGCTTGCTTCATTACACCCCACACCTCCTGTCATGTACGAGGCAGCATTTTTAAGTTTTGATTCCTCCGTGATTTCTCTGGAATGGCATGCACCATCTTTGTCAAACAATTTTTTGCATAAACAGGACTTGCCAACAAATAAACAAGACCAAAAAAAGTATGTCAACTTGCAAACACTAAACAGAAAAGTCTTCATAAAATTTTAATCTTCAGTTCTTGTGACTATGAAAACTTAAATGTATTATCAATATATTATCAAAACAGAGGGAACCAAAGCTGCTGGAATGAGAGTGTTGACATGTCCATTCAGTCTTTCATATTGTCCAAGCTTTCTCTGAATGATTTTGACAGATTATCAAAGAAAGAGTCAAATGGTGGTCAGATATCACACCCTTCCAAGAACTCTCCCTGTGCAGCAACACACTTTCTCCATGTCATAGAAGGCTTGTCTCTTATTTCTCATCCTTGGCAAGCCAGTGCCATCTGCCAAAAAGGAATTTACATCAATATGTTGATTTAGTCACAGTAACTAGAAGTCTGGACTTTGGGCCTTATTTCTGTTATTACAGGATTTACATATGAATACCTGAGTGTGTGAAAAGGTTGCTCAGGATGATCTTGAAACAATGTGAACAAAGGAAGAAGCAATTGAGGCTCTGACTCAGAAAAATCGCAGCGGAATCAAAACTTAAAAATACTGCCTCGTAGATCTAAGGCCTGCGTCTCGCATCCTTCATCAGCAGCAACACGAATCTCCAGCTGATCAGCAGCGCGTTGAGAATGCGCCCCGAACTGAGCAGATCCACGCAGATGTTTGCAGGTTGAGATCAAGAGCCCACACTTCACTCGTGCCCAAAGCCCAGACATACCAGTCCTGCAGTTCCTAGTCTCTTGACAAAAATCGTTTTGAATATGCGAGGTTCTGTGCTGTGACTGGAATGCCTCTCGCTTTGCAATGCAGTCTGCTTCTGTCAGAATTTACCAGTGCGCCTGGATGCGTAATTAGCCATGAATACCCGAGAGGCGCATCACACGTTACAAGCAAATCAATTTAGATGCAACAGCTAAGAAGCGAGCAGGTTACAATGTCCAGCGCCAAACATGGGAAGGTCAAGCGCAAATTGGACAAGATGGATGTGCAACCTGATTCGCAGGGAGACCTCTTTGGTCAATGGCTGCATGTGCCTTGAAAAGGGCATCGAGGTGAACACAGCTGCATCGATGCAATATGAAGTATCACATGACACACGCGGAGGACAGGAACCAAGTGTTCCCTGCTTCCTTTCCGTCGGGGAACTGGTACCCGACTTCAAGCAGCAGATAATGTCAGTTTCATTGCCTGGATCAAACTGATGCTAAAAATACTGTCGGGGCTTTTGGCACTTCTTCCCTCCGTACACATTCATTTCTGCAGCCGTAAATGCTGCATGTAGGAGAATCTCCACCGAGCGCGCATCTCCAAATTTTACAGACCCAGTCCAGTCACGCCTTTTCATCACGAGCTTGGGGTTAAACTTCAAAGAATTGTGCGGCGTTCGCTTTTTCCTTGACTGCTGATGGTACTATCAGGTTGCGCGAAACTCACGATTGACCGTTTTCTCTTTCTTGTGTGCAGATCTCTAGGGTCTGTTTCTGGGTTGCCCCCATTGTCAGTCACTTGCTTCCGATCACGACGACAGCATGACAGACGGAATGTTGTGAATGCCGCCCACACCGGCGCGCTGCACACACACACGACTCTCGTACCTGCGTTGATGTAGACGGCGCTCACGGTGTAGATGGCGCCTAACTCGACAGTCCAGTACGGCTGGTCCTCGCGCTTCGTGATGGTGCACGTGCCGTTGTCGCCGTCCACCGCCGCCGACGCGACGCTGTTCCGCGCCTGCGACGACTGGAAGGCGAGCTTACTGCCCGCCACGTCCTGCCACCGCCCGTCCGCCAAACCTGCAGTCACACAAAGGTTCAGACAAAATGATGTTATCAGTTTCAACAAGCACGTAACGCTGCAAGGTACCTGAATTCTATTTCCTCAACCCAATGGATGACTTCGAAATCGGCAAACCAGGCGCATTGGTCCACCCTTTTCGCGCACGTGCTACAATGCTGCCACAATGCTGCTTCATTTGACCTTGCGCACCACCACAAAAGCCAAGTCATTCAGCATGACTGGATGAACCTGCATGAATCACGGACGGAGCCGTCAGGCCGCTGTCGGCAGGTGATCAGACCTCACAAAACCAGGTGTGCAACCCTTTGAAACAAAGACGGTTCCGCCCCTTTTGCAGTGCGTCCCATCGTCCGTAACTGCATCGCTTGTCATTTGTTCTTGACCAAGCGCTTCAGGTCTCGGTCTGTGGTCAGCGACTCGCGAAGCTTCTCGTGCTTCTGTTTGATCCGTCGACTAGATGTCACACAAGTACTCGCTTGTCACTTTCAGATGGAGTGATGGAAGCACCACACAATCCAATTATGGTAAATCATGGCAAGCGCGCTCCTCTTCCTCAACAAGGTTACCACAGGATGAGTGTGTCGAATGCAGCAACCAACAACCGAACGCATCACACGCACAGCTCAAACATGACTGCCTTCCTCCCACATCCCATACGAGCAGGGAGACAAGCAGAGTGGGTGCAAAACATTGTTTTTACCCTATTTGCCCAGCAGAGTCGAGATCTACAGCTCACTGCAGTCCCTCTGCGGCTTGGTCAAGTGAAGTGCGCACACAAACACAACGCGCAATGGTGGATCTGACAAAAATCTGGTGCACTTTGCTTGCACTCCACCAAGTGGGGAACGAACAAAAAGGGCTTTCCCACAGCAGCCACCGTTACTGGTATGGAAATCACATTGTTCACAGCAACTTCCATGTATGGCCTCTGGTTCACAAGTGAAGCAATAAACAGGTGCAGACAAGCTGCGGGGACCTGCAGCACTGCAGTGACTGCGTGCCGGGGCTGAGCTGGTGCAAATATTCGGCTTCCTTCATCCAGAGTGTCACCGCTCCACAGCTAATGGTTATTTACACTGAACACCACGTCGTTCCTCTGTTGTACGCAGCCCCGAGTTTTCCCATTCCACCATTTTGCAGCCGACGATCAAAATACCATTACCCCCGATCATTTCTACAGAAAATACTCAAAATGTGTTTCAGGAGCTGTGTTGTTTCATATTTCGGGAACACAAAGGTTCCTTCTCTTTCTGAACCAACCACAAAGTAACTTCTGTATTCGGTTGAGGAAATCGTTTCACCCATTGAGCGAACAAAATCTCGTGCGAACACCCACTTCAACTGAACCAACTGCAAGATGACTCAAAAGAAACGTGACAAACCAAACCAAACATGTCAACAGGACATCCTTATCTACTGGCTTCAAACACAAAGCTGACACTACCAACAGACAACTTGACACAAATTTTGTGAACATCGAGATCGCCACTTTGATACAGCAACATGCTGCGCACATTCGTTGGGTTCTCGTATTGACTGCGCCATTACGACTGAACATGCGCGGCAAATGGGCTCTTTCCGTGGACAGTCTCGAGCCGAGAACGTAAGACGCAGACGGACCTGGGTGAAGGATGCAGCTGCCACCAGAGCAGGATGCGGCTCGTATTGATCTACGCACGATCTGCGAACACTGAGTGTAGCCGCTCACCGTACATGGTAATGTGTGGAGGCATGCGTGCGTGCGTGCGTGCATGTTGCTCCAGCGAACAAAGCAACACTTGCCCAGATTGAACGTCAGAAGTGGATGAGAAACGGTACTGAAAAGCAGCGCGAGCGCGTTTCTGCATTCAAAGCTTTTGTGCTACGGAGATTCCGTTTCTTTGGTGTGAGAAATTGTCCTTGTGATGTTTTGCCAAAGCAAGGTTCTTGCACGCAATGTGGATCCATAACAAAATGCGTTTTCTTCAGCAAAGCGCAAATTCAACTTCTCCCACAGCTGGCATTCCATGGAGTTCTTGTTTTTGTGCTGAAACGACTAAGATCCAGTTTCTATTGCCCACATTGTGTTCGAGCCCGTCATGAAAACCTTTGACTGGCTTCCTTGTTTTTGTTTCTTCTGACAAGTAGTGTTTCTGTTTGTGTGTGTATGTGGGGGGGGGGGGGGCACGGAGCTTCAGTGAAATTGAGGAGGTTCCGACAGGACACACACACACACACATAGTCTCTCTTTGTCTGTCTGTCTGTCTATCTGTGTGTGTGTGTGTGTGTGTGTGTGTGTGCGTGCGTGTGTGTGTGTCTCGCGATGCAGGGCTCCTCAACCTAAAAATCCTGAACATCTGGTGTTGTGGATTCCATTTTGGTGACATTGCCCAACACAACAAAATTCACCTGTGCTTGGTCAGGAGAAACTGTTGGTTACCTTACGAAAGGGGCAGAGAGGTGAAGTAACCATTACTCCCCCACTCCTCAAGCTACAGTAACCAACCAATGGGTCTGTGTGTGTGTGTGTGTGTGTGAAGCAACTGTTGGTTTGGTGAAAGTAGCTTCAACCATTGAGGGGTAAAACAATGAACGGTTGGTTCACCCGACCACCACCACTAAACACACACACACACACACAAACACACACACACACACAAACACACGCACGCCCAGGACACCACCATCGCGATTGCACCAAGCCCGAGACTCGACGGAATGCCACAAACAAGAATGCATTGGCGCATCTTCAAGAGGGCACGTTCCCCACGGCCTCAGGGTGAAGACCGAAGGAGTCAGAGGGGGGGGGGGGGGGCTGTGTTAAATTTTCCGGTGTCAGGGTGATGACGAGCTTTCAAGGTCTTCGTGAGAAGGGGGCACAGTGAAGGGAAGGGGGCAGTGAAGGCCACGAAGTTGTGCAGCCCACCCCCAAATAACCAGTCTCAACTAGCCAGGTCAACACAGGCCAAAACGCGCCTGTGTTGCAGAAAAAATGTTCACAAGTCACTCTGAAGATGAAATGAACATCTTCCATTTCTTTCGTTGGGGGTGGGGGTGTGAAATTGGGGGTAAGTGCATGTTAAACCCCCCCCCCCCCCGGTATGCCGTGCCTCAACTATTGCCAGAACTCGGCACCTGGAGAAAGCTTCTCCCTTCCCATTCTCCACAAACCAGTGCAGTGGTCTCGGTCGGGTACGGAGAAGAAAAGTGATTTGTTTGATTGAAGTTTGTGAAATCTGTCTGTCGCGACAAACGTTTTTTTGCTTCTTGTCGGATGTTTTCACACACACACACACACACACACACGGCAGCGCAGATTCTCAGCGACAATTCACCATTCGCTCCCAATCAAACTTTTATGGAGCCTGGTGTCATGATCGGGTTGGACCTCTGCGAGCAGAAAAACACTGGGAATCGGGAAACTTTCAAACTGCACCTCCCACGAAACACAAAAGCCTTTTTCTGTCAGAATGAACCTGCGGGAAGCTGAGGTTGTTGGCATCACTGACCAAAAAGTTCGATTTCCAGCCCAAGTTTTGGGATCGACGTCTGTTTTGAACGAACAGAAATCAGTTTCACATGGGATAAAAAGCTATGACATGACTAGGGATTTTGTTTGCTTTGGTATTTGGAAATGTCAATGAATCCAGGGCAGACAGCGGAAGACCCGGACCTGGGTCCCTTGGAGTGTGAATTTGGCTCCCAAGGAAGCAATTGGATTCATTTGCCTAGTCCTTCTAAAGTTTATCAAATGACGAAAAGTTCTCTCACCTTTGACGTTGTGACATGAAACAGCCAAAATGGTGATCAGGACTTTAACCAATCCATCTCCATCCATGATGTTTTCGAGCGATCACGTGGTTTCCGGTTTCCGCTCCGGCAGAGTCGCTCCCGGCGCCACCGCGTGACTATAGAGGCCACCACTGACGTACAACCCGCCAAGTTTCTTTCCTTTCGGCAAAGAACACAGTCCAACGATTCCCGCTGATGTGTGCACGCATTCAAGAGCCCTTGGAAGAGCCCAATGTTCAAAACTGCTGGTGGAGTAATAGTAAATTTGAGTTCAAGGATGGCTGTCCAGCAAGGACGGTGTGGTGGTCCAAAAGGAGGGTGTGGCGGTCTTGTGAGGAGGGCGTGGTGATCCTGCAAGAAGACTTTGGTGGTCTAGAATGGAGGGTCCATTCTTGTCCAACATCACACACTGGACATCACTCACTGTCATGCACCCGTACCCCATTACCCACCATTGCCGGTTGCTTTTATGCCAAACACTCGAGTTTTTAATGTGAGCCTGTTCGTGGCCATGGTGGACCCTGCAGTCGACGGATCACAAATTGGCGATGATGATACGCTTGCTGCTGTTGTGAAGATAAGCCAGCAACCGTAGTCTGCACAAGCCACTTTTCCAAGCTTTGCCCGTGTGCTCTCACCCTCCTCTTTGAAAAAAATAATCGCAACTTTGGAGTTCAGCGTGAGTTTTGCCTTTCAGTGGGGACGGACCCAGGCTGCCCCGCGCACTTCTGGTTCCGCAAGGTCAGATTTGTTTGTGTTTGTTCGATTTTTTTGTGTGGACGCATCAAAACAAAGGAAAAATAGATGTGTTTTTCTGATTTTTATTTGGAAATCTTTTCTTCTTCTTTCTCGTCTTGAACAAAATACATCTTCACCAGTTCGCACTGAAAGCGTTCGTTATTGTACAGCTGTGTCACTACCAAGATATTTTGATGATACGAGCATGCCATCACTTGTGGAAGAATAGTTGCCACAACGCGAAAAAATACGTACCGTGCGGTTCAACTGAACAGACTGTTGAACAAAAATGACGTACCATACGAACAGACAGTGCGGCAAATGACAGCGCATCTCTACTGAGACACACCGCGCCCACCCACGGAAACTGCGCACCCCTACTCTATGGAACGAACACGCAGAAAACCAAAAGTTTTCACACCCAAGCATTGGATGCTGCACTCCAAGTTTCGTTTTTTATCACATCACACTCATCGTTCTGAAAAGCTTCATCGAGTCGGTAAGTGCGCGCTTCATGTGGGTGAACACGGTGGAAATGCAATGCGGAATGATCAGATTAGTGTGAAGCAAATGCCTGCGTCGGTTCAGCGAATTTGATCGAGATTTTCAGATCGGCTCAGGTGAAGCGCAAATTCATTCAATTATGTACAATTTCAAATTGAGAATGCACTTGGATTCTGTTTTTGCGGAACTAACATTCAAAATAGCTGTTTGAACAAGAGAAACTCATGAAAAGGATCTACAGGTTCAAAAAGAACTTTTCAGTAGCACCAGAATGGTTCACGTGAATCTCTCCTTCCCTCGCTGATGTCGAACAAAACACCCAGTATCACAATGCAAAATGACCAAACTCCAAATTCCTCCACCTTCTAGCCGGAGAATGAAGACGACTGACTCTCAAGACTGGTTGAACGACATCACTCGCACTGACGTTCAATAAACCGTGGGAGGTACGAGAAAACGTGTGCCAGCGAGCGTCAGGGTCGACACACGACCCTCTAGTGGTGCAAAGTAATTTACCCTGTTCTGCCACCAAACCACCTCTAATGTAATTCGTCTCGATTAAAAACTACAATTCAACCAGTGTCAGGTTTGTGCAAAAACTTAATCAAGGCGTTCTGTGTTTCTCATTTCCCCAAACGTGCCAGAAAGTCACACTTTCCACCCACAGCTCTCAGCCACGGGGATCGTTCTCGTTGGAAGACACAAACAGTGCGTGCTAAACGAGTCGGACCACTTCGACAAAATGAGAATGCACAGTCCAAAAAATTTCTGATCCATTTCAAACGGATACGTTCAGAGAATTTCTCAGACGGAGACATTTCGAAGCGAAAATCAGTTGGCTTTGTTACACGTTGTTACGCGCTGTCGTTTGTTTTCCAGTGCAGTTCACACAAAACCAGGAGGACTTGGTCACGGATAAAAAACAGCAAGCTGAGCTTTCCTTTTGTACAGGTGCTGTACAACAAATGTAACAGAATATCTGTACGCAATTGTCAACAGACTGGTGCCATGGGAGTCGGGTTAAGTAGATATCTGCTTGTTAGAGCCATTTTTCTATTACATCAAATGTGTATCCAGCGTATTTACATGTACAAGAGAGTGTGTGTCTTAGATGTAGCCTGGCAAGGATGTTTGGCAATGTTGACCTTCATTGTTCACGAGATACAGGCCAGACACGTCTTTAGCACTTCACTTCACTTTTCACTGTTCTCAAGCAAGTCACTGGCGCTTTGGCCTCAGTCGTACCGGGTGCTTGGCGTGGGGTTTACAAGTGTCCCGTTTTCACCTGTCCTCAGGAAGTGTCGCTGCGTGGGTGCGGTACTTTCCACCGCAACGACTGGCTTCGTCCCGGCGGGGCCGCAGCAACGCCCGCGCTTTGGGCACCTCATCACCAGGCGCAGCGTCGCGGGCGCCTCTTCACCAACCACCGCCGTGTCGTCTCGGCCCCTTTGGCATCGCATTTCATCACATTTCCAAACAAAGGTCCGTTCACAATGGGTTGTGTGCTTGGTCGGTGTGAGTTGGTCTCGGCCACTCTGGTTGGCCGCTGCGACGAGGGACACTACGAGTTGGTGCAGTCAATTTCAACGATCCCTTGAGGCACTTCAGCGAACTGATACACCAGGCGTTGGCCATCCACTTTGTTGAGAATGCCACGCGCGTAGTAATACCTGCAATAACACAAAAATAAACACCATGAGTACACAATGCTCATGGGTCCTTTGTCTCCAAAGCAATGTCGCTTCAGGCAAAAAACGTCGACAACCACTTGTTCAGGCAACAGCCAAGTTCACATTCCTCACCGGTCAAATTTAGCCCACGATGAGGACTCACACCTCTAATTTGGACTTCACAAACGAATGGTCGCCAAAATAACCCTCCGTATGTTGACAATATTTAACTTCACAGTCTGAATGATCGACAGGCAAAATCTCACCTGAGAGCTCTTCCCATCGTCTCGTAGTTCATGTCAGGTTTGTTCTTGTGAAGTCCCCAAAGTCTTGAAACAGCTTTGGAGTCCACCAATTTGAAAATGCCCCTTTCTCTGTTGGTCCATTTGATGTACTTTGGGCAATATTCTCTATTTTGTAGCAACTGCAGCAAAAACTCCCACAAGTAAGTCGTGGTTCCTGAAATGACACGACAACAAAGAATATATATATTTGTGGCATTCAAGTTTGAGCAATGACCATGGCCCGAGTATTTTTCTTTTTGAGGCTCGAATTTGAATCCGGAAGTGGACGTGAGAAGTGATCACTGTTTGTTTGCAAAAGTACTTTATCAATTGCCCCCTGCAAATCTTTATCTGTCACTTCTCTCCCAGAGCTACAAACCATATTTGAGCAAGACGCAAAATCTAATCTTGACAGTAGCTTTGAGATGTAATAAGCCTTGACTGAGTGCTCTTGCTCTCCGACAAAACCGACCAAAATTCATTTCTTATCTTTGAAACATTTAAATCGTATCTGGGATTGTAAACACACTTGTAACGTTTATCAAATCGGTGTGTGCTGCATGTCGGTTCCTGTTTCCACCGTCACATATCGTTATCTTCTCATCCCGTGTTCTCGTGTGTGTTGGATCACAAGTGACACGTACCTTCCCTTCTCCTCTTCGGAGGTGACCCACCATCGCCAGGCTTTTGTCTTCGTCCTGCACCACAAAAAAAGACAAATTAGGAACTGGAGACCAAACGGGACAACTCCGAACTTTGTTACTGTCTCAGAGTCCTTCCAACGTCAGAGTTTTGAACGTGCTTGGCGATTTCTGAGGAAAGATACACGAGGACACATGCTGCTCTCCAGCGGTCCAGCGTTCAGGCAATTGTGATTCAAGCAACTCTATGTCTATGTAACACCGCGACACCAGTTAGGGAGAGCAAACATACCGTACGCAAACACACCTTTCTTGGCCTTGAAATTGTGAGGAGGTGTGGATGGAGGGGTTGATAGGTCTCTGTGGTGCGTCGGGCTGAAGGAGAAGGCGGTGCCGTAGACAGGGCTGCCGAGCGCTGGGCTCAGGCCTGGGTACATGTAGGGACTGGTGGGCGTCGGGGGCTGCGAGCCGTGTAGGCTGCCGTGCAGCGCGAACGAACCTTCTGAAAATAGAAAAGCAATCAAGATTTAAGTCAAGAGATAAATTTGTCCTCAACGTCTTCGCATTGTCCAAAAGCCTCCAAGGAGATGAGCTTTTCTTCCAAACTTGGCACAATAATGAACAGAAAAGTCTACACTGGGGAATTAACGTGAAATCCACGGATGATTAAAAAGTTGTAGTTTTGCAAGCTTTTGTTTTCTCACTGTGGGCGTTGTACTCGTTTCATGCGAACAAATCGGGAAGACAGGACTTGCAAAAGACATGCAGGCGCAAATGCGCCTGACCGTCCAACTCTGTTGCAAACTGACACGACATTGGATCTGTTTTGCTCGAGTTGGGTGTTTCTAGGGGAGGTGTTTCGTTTGTTCACAGCAAAATGGATGAACAAGTGTAAACATTAGCATTTCATGAGTTTGACAAAGCCTGTCGTCGAGAGACGAAGCACGATTTTTAGTGTGTGGGAGGTTGATAAGATCAATTTTCTTTTTCAAGAATAGAAATCCAGTTTTCTTGCCCACACGTACCAACTTTTGCTCTGGCACGTTTCCACTTACTTGGCAGGAGGTAAAACTAAATTGCAAGTTTAGCTCGTGCTGGTGAACTTTCGATTGTTCAGTGGCAGTGCTTTTCAATGGCGGCACAAATCTCTACTGTTTCAAACTTGAACGAACTTTGACTGTGGTTACCAGAGGCAATACCAAAATTCCACCGGACGTTTCTCTGCACCACTTGGTCCGAAAACTAAGTATTTTTTTTACCGGGAAACGCTCAGAGCCAAAAGAGAAGTCAATTGTTGAAAAGTGACTGCATCCATTGCACCAGTTCCTCATTGCTGTTTTGCCCACAGCCATTTCACTTCCGAAGAAATCTTGCGAACTTGCCAAACCTGAACATTGTGGGTCATTCCCATGAATAACCAAACGGGAAAGTATGCTCTCGTGTACATTTTGGCTTGTGTTCATCTGCCAGAAAACAAAAAGGAACGCAATGAAAACACTTTTTCCTCCCTTTCGTCGGGGGATCTCACGAAGCTTGTGCCAACACCGGTGCTCCGACGCGTGACATTGACGTAGGAACATTCCACCCCCACCAAAATACACGTTAGCAAGAAATGATATGTGATGACCCTACAAACCCTCCAAGTGCTTGTGAGGATTCCAAACAGGGTGGGGACACATTCTTTTTATTCTTTCCCTAGACAGTAAACAAGCTGAGCCGAAGTGCCATTCAGCAATGAGGAAATCACCCCAATGACAAATAGTGAGCTCTGAAAGCTCTTCAGTCCAGGGCACACCACTTGCAAACATGTTTGCCATGTTTGAATGGAAGCAAAATTTCAACGGCGAGGTCTCTCAGACAGAAAGTTGGTGTTGATGCAAACTGTCTTGTGCCACGTCCGCCACACACCAGAACATTTGAGTCTGACCTCCACCAAATGAAAAGCTTTTACATTGCAAATGCTGGTCAGTTTGTGTGGACAATTTGGCACAGGATCCGTGGCCGGCTCCTGACTCACAATAACTCGTGTTCTGGCGAGCACTTTGAAGTTATCCTGTTCATCATGCAAGGCCACACAACCTTCATATTTCGGGCGTTTGTTCCACGGAAAGGTGACTTGTTTCCTCATCTTGAGAATCAATATCTATTTATACTGCTTGCACTGATGCAGTCAATATGAAGCACAGAAGTGCTGCCGAGAAAAATTCCCCGACTTCCTATTGAGTACGCAACCAACCAAAATAGAACGTCAATAGAGATTCGCAACGATCGGTATTCAATGATTCACAGTCACATTTTCACAAATTTCTTTCAGGGGGCAATGATTCATCACCTGTAATTCAATACACTTGCGCACTTCTATAAATATCAGCGATTAAAAAATCATTTTGACGATAAAAGCAATTTACATTCAACGCGCAGTACGATCGATTCACGCAGAACTTTGTTGTTGGTGGAGTTCGTTTCACTAATCAAGAGTGATACCCTCATTGATAAAAGTTTCCCAAGAGGTTGTAACTTGACTGGAAGGAAGAGAGACTTGAGAGATAAATCTTGAGTTTGCAAAATGATTTCGCCGCTTTCAAGTGAGAACGAAGATTACACTGAAGTCCAAAGTTAAGCGTCTCTTGATCAAAACAAAATCTAAGTGCGGAGCAAAGGTGTTGTCTTCTTTGGACCTGACTGATGTCCATGGGAAAAGGAGTTTCGTGATTGGGTCAAATAACTGACAGGACCACTTCTTTGTTTTGTTGAAAACAAAGGAGCAGAGCGAGATGATGTACCCGACGTTCACCGCGACAGAATCTGCGAGACCGTCTGACAGAACGCGGGAAAAAGATTGTTCCTGAACGACTCCCCAGCAATCCATACAATATTGATGATCTTATTTTTCATGCTCCAGCGCGAAGAGTAGCAAAAAGTCTCGTCTTTATCTGAAAGCGTGATCAGCTGACATCACCGCACAAAGTGAACGCACGGAGTCTGAAAACGATCGACGCACGCGTACCTGTGACAACGGGACTGAGCGGCGAAGGGACGGCGCGGCGCATGTGCGCTTTGTGGTGATGCCGTTGCAGACCCGGCGACGCGGGAGGGTGCGACGCCGCCGCGATGCCGCTGAGCGCAAGAGGGGGCGGTATGACGCGTTGACGCAGCGGCGAGAGAGACGCGATGCCCGGCAACTGTGACGTCGATCCCCCGGGGAGCTGAGGGTACGGATGACTTCCGGGCAAATATGGACTAGTTATACCGTTGCTGCTGTTGCTGCTTCCAGCTGCAAAGAGAGCACACGCAACATTCAATAACAGAAGAAGACTCGACATTTCAACAGAAGGAATTGTCTCGCAAGGCCAACGAGACCAAGCTGCTTTGGGCGCGTACGAGTATTCTCGTCCCTTCTGTTCATCAGACTTCACGTCTGAATTCGTCTTCCGAGGCAGCGGAACAACGTGGGTTATCACAAAGATTCAAGTGTGGGAAAAGGATGAAATGTTCCGATAGAAACACCCACACGAGAAAACTCTGACCTTTCTGAGCAGGAATCAGAATTCACTCCGTTCAGGCCCAGAAGCCCAAATATAACTTGATCCGTTAGAAATAGACATCGCACCCTGAACAACTGTCTAAGCTGTTGCAAATACCATACATAATTGAGGAGACTCCCTATTTCTGGAAGCCAGTTTCCTTCTTGGTCTTGCAATACACTTCCTTTTTTGGCCTGGTCTCCTATTTTGGTATTTAATTTTGTACCGAAATAGCTCTGCATCTATTTTCGCTGCGGTTGTGCCAAATTTGGACAGAAGGCGACTATTTTTAGGTATCCTTCGCTTCGAGGAGGAGTGGAATCTCCGCTCCAGGAAAGGAAATGTCGCTGTCGCTTCATGTGGGACGCCACATGACGTCAGAACAGCTTCGTAAAAGCAGCTGATTTAGCACAATTGTGAGATTGACTGCATGGCGCTTGTCTCTTGCAAAACATTGCTCCACAAATTGAGCACAGCGCGTCAATTGATCCAAACGTCATTCAAGAAGTACTGCTGTAGAAATGCGTGAAAACACACACACAGACACACAAACACACACACTACACGCACACGTGGTCACACACAAAACCCAAGAAGGCACCACGCCCAGAAAGCCCGCAGTTCCGCAACGCGAACTTGGCTGATTGGCCTGGGTGACTGGGGGAAACGGGCAGTAGTAGTCAGTCACCTGAACTTTTTCAGCTGGAAAATATTCAGCATCAAATTCTGAGCAAAAAGAAAATGCTCAGCTGACTTGCGCTAGCGAACCAAGTAGCGAGCGAACCGTGGGCTTAAAAAAAAGAACGTAAAATTTGAGCGACCCCGCCGTTTTGCCTGCAAACACTGTTTTTCACTCGGCACAATTCTGTTTACCAGTTGGGTAACCAACAAGGGATGAACTTTTGTTTCAGATTTTTCTGCACCAAGGTCGACAACAGTCGGACGCGGAAGCTTCTGAGCTCGGCGATGGGAGCTGAGCCAATCAATACAGGAGGGTTCCGTTCAGCAAGGTCCGATTCGACTACTAACGCCCAACAAAGGATCGCCGAGCATCAAAATTTTTGCTTCATTGCTTCATAAATCTGGCGGGCGAGTTTGCCTGCGGAAATCCTCATGTTCTTTTTCTGATCAACTTTTGACGAAAATCTGGCCAAACAATCGCCACATGAAACCAGTTGCTTGTTTCTGCGCAATTGCCCCTCAAAAGAACAAAATTTTAATTGCAAAATTGACGCGATTCCCGTCCATGAAACAAGGGAGACGATTTCGTCTGCAAGAATAAATCGAAGCTGCACTCAGCTGCAGAGTCTGAAACAGCTCTGGAACGCCTGGACTGACGTCAGCGAAGGAGCTAAATTTAGGCTAAATAATGAGGTGGATGGATCCACAAATAGCGCCTTCTGGCTAAAAATAACTGGTGTTACTAAATTAAGTTTTTTCGCATTAATCATGATCATTTCGCCGACAGACGAAAGTAGTCCATGCTCACTCTTCATTCCACAGCTGTGGGCAGTTTCCGGGACGGTTGTCGAGCGTTTCTTTACCCCACGATACGGACCTCGAGCCCAACGGCGAAACATAAAGATCGCACTTGCAAAGAATGAACTCAGGACTTCACTGCCCTTCAACAAGAACCTTGAGCATCTCGGGAAACAAAGACGTATTTCTGGGTCAGTTCCGCCTTTGCGCAATTTCACACAAATAGCAGGCACATCCTGTTTCTCAGCGACAGAGGACTCTTCTGAAGATCCTTTTGCAAAACGCGTCACATCCTCGTGCACACACCATCTTCACTGAATGTGACGTGCTTATGGAAGGGTCAAAACTGGTGTCTTACCCGAAGGGCGAAGGCGCTCGTCCGACTCGTGATCAGAGACCGACACCCCACTGTCCGTGTCTGCAGGGCTGGGTGGCAGTGAAGTTACTGCAAAAAGAACGAAAAAAGATGAACACAATGCAGAATTCTAGTTGTCCTTTGCATCCTGACTGGAATTTGAAGCCATCTGTTGGTGGTTTCACTGAACGTTAATTGAGGGAAAAACCTGCTTCAAGTCGGAACTCGAAACGAGTTCCTTTGTGAAAAATACATTTGTGACGTGCCTGGAACTGCACGTTTTCTACGATTTGTTTGTTTGGGAAGCGGTTCCTCGGGACCTGAACGTTCACGGTCAGCCTCCCGGATGTGCGAAGCGGTCTCAGCGGGAATGATCTACAGCTCCTCGACGGGCGATTCAACTTGTAAATGAACTTCCCGGTAAACACAGCATCACTGCATTACAAGGAAACTATTCGCGGGGCGCAAATTATCATCAGGAACGAGGAAAACCTGAGAAATCAAATTACAACCATCACGAGACCTGTTCCTGGTTCGTTCGCCTTCGTGTAAGCATGGTATCCAGGCTGAGGAAGGATCAAATGTAGATTTGCAATTCAAGATGTCTGTATTTATCACTCTGTTTACTGGAAACCAGGAAGCTGTTGCGGGACATTTGGAAACCGTGTACGCGTTTACCTTGACGACCTCACAAAGCGACACGACAGTGCCATCAGCGAGCTTTGCTTCCTTGGCAGCGCTCGCTTGCACTGCCGCGCTCTGATTGCGAACCGAATGTTTTTGAACAAGTTTCACAGTGGATGAGTACATGAGCGCCGCAACCACACCCAACACTTAACTCCTCCGTACAACTCCGTTCCAACACCCCAAATGACGAAACACTGTCATTTCGTAACGCACTGCTGCCATGTGTACCACATCTCGGTCTCTCCAGGCCAAACACGTTTTCTTATTTCAGCCAGACAGAACCCCGAATGTCTTCTTCGAATTTCACTTTTGTGTTTGCCATGAGAGAATTGGTTTGGACACTCAGCAGTCTTCGAATCACTGAAAGATTTCTACAGCCTACAGATCTTTTCGACAATATTTTACTGGGCACACTGCTCAGACAAATAAATCGCACCTGTGGCACTTTAAACGTCGTTCAACGAGGTGCGAGGGCTGCACTTTTTGAGTTCTTTTGGCTCACATTCTTGTGAACAGTGAGACAAAAAGTGGTTCCAGTTGATAAATGTAAATACGCCCACATCTTATTTGCAAGGAAGTGCTTCTGACAGAACAATCCGAACGCGATAGATCGACAAGGGCGTGAATCGCGTTGCGCTGGTCGTCCCGAACCACTCCGTTGGGTATCGGTTTCAAACCACACCTGTCTCCAAAAGATAGGTGGAGTTCAGTTCAGTCTCGGGTCAAATGTTCTGTTCGGCCTTTTTCTCATGTGAGAGGGTTTCAACTCGAGTTTTTGAAAACTGACGTGGAAGGTCCCAGATGGGATGGACGTCCCTCAGGCGGCGATGTTTTTCAGAGTTTGACCCGAGCCAAACAATTTGAGCGATTTCCGCTTCGCACACATCCGTCTCACGAGTGTCTGCATGGTAAACGGAGAGCGGCTGAGTGGTATACGTACATGACTGGTGGTTCCTGCTGGCGAGGATCCCCTGCAGGAATGTTTTGGATTCGGCAGTGGTGGACGGAGAGTCCATGCTGAAGAGCGACACAGGCTGGTGCTTCTGCTGTTTTTCACAGGCGTCAACTACAAACCAGAAAAAGAGCACGGTCAATTTCATCTGGTGAACTTGTGATTGCACAAAGCCCGCAGCTTGGCCGATAGGCCGCAGGCTCACAAACTCCCCAGTCAGCCATGCAACGTGAAGGGAATCGCTCTTGCAAAAACATTTGCGGATTGTGAACGTCATCCATAAGATCTACATTCCGGGCACAAGGCAAAACTTGCGTCAATAGATGCGAGAGAAAAAAGTCATCCTGGCATTTGGCAACCTGTTATCAGCACGCCAGGAGGAAGACTACAAGGAAATGCAGAAACAATAGGGGTCAAGAAGGGCGGTTTCCGGGAAGTGATTGAGTCAAGAGTTCCAGATTCCCTCCAACATCTGTACCAATATTGCGAACCTAATTCACTGTGAACAACAGCCACACAAATCCTGCAGCGAAAGAAACTAAAACGTCCAACAGTCGGGTTTTCAGCGAGCAGCCGATGAAATATCACTTTTTGATGGTCAGTTCCGGGATGAGTGCGCGAGCCTTCTGCTTCGAATGAGCACATTCTTTGTCCTGCGAGCGGGATGCTGGACCCGCAGCCATACATCAGCCCTTATATAATGCCAACGTGTAATTATGACTTCTTTTTTCTGAAAAGGCTTTGAATATTTACGAAGAAATGTCAGCAGTCCATTTCAAAGTGGCCTTCACAACTTTTCAATTGTAAGCGCTTTGCACTGATTTTGAATTGCTTTGCTCTCAGTGGCACGATGCTGGTGGATTGCATTTAGACAGGCGGGACATCCTCGCTATAAGTCTCCCAATCTCAGAATTGATAAGAAACTTTCATCGGCGAGGGCGAGCAATCTTCGTCCCAATCTTGTCCGAGTGCTATCAAGTTGCGTCTTGTGAGCAGGAGTCCCTCGGTACGTCAGGAATGTGATACAAGCAATAATACACAAGACGAACCTAAAACAAACACAAATCTGCAAGTGAAAGAATTGTAGCTGGGCACTGCACATGGGCGAGGTGTAAAAATTGGGACAGAGGTTCAGATTGGTATCGAACAAGAGTTCAAAAGGAAAGAGGGACTAAGTATGTGCATGAAGACGCCAAGGCCGTGAAATTTTCGCAACGTGTCACAAAATTTGACAGTGGTGACGCACCCATCTGACAAACAAGATCCTGAAACAAACAGGCGCCCAGCCGACAACTGGGACACACCTGACACACGAGATTCATCTTCCAGGGCCTCGCTTCTACCCGGACAAGAGACACAGGTAGCGAGCGCAGTGGATCGGTTCCCAGGACTGAATCCCGCCACCTGCATGTGCTTAGACAAGTCGATGTTTTGCAGGGGCGCGCAAAGTCAAGAGGTTAGACAGCCGCAGAGAAGCGCCGTGACACCTCTTTCCGCGCGTCATGTGCGCGACATTGCACAGCCGCACTTGGATCTCGCCCTTCCTCCCCCCACTGCAACTCGCTTCCTCTTGCTTTGTTTACCCTCATTTTTTTTCACACTTGTCATGTACATTTCCCACGGGCAAAAAAAAACATGCTGCTTTGAAGACGCACAAGAGAACAAAATGACCCTTGGAGTGGATCAAAATTTGATCTCGTTCAAGTCGCACAAGTTTATCTGCACCGATTCCCTGTGCTATCACGGAAAGGGTGACGCTAAGCATGCCTGGACGACCTCTGCCTCCCGGATAAAGTAAGCTTTGTCTTATGTTTCAGGAACTGCACCTAATTTCCCCAACCAATCCGGAAAAAAGGAACAGAATACGTTGCGATGCACGCACAGTTGTGTCTACGGAAACTGCTTGGATCTTTCGCGTCCGTTGGCGCGCGGATCAAATTATTGACAGGTGAGTCGACAAAGAGCGAACGCGCACGTTTCGCGGCGCATCTCAAATGCACAAGATCATTAGCGAGAAATCGATAGCACGCAACACGAACTGATGATTAATTCCTTTGACGTAAAAAGCTGTGTACATGTTGCTACTGGTCATGAGATAAGCAACACTTCCTTCTCGCACTTCCTCGTGGCGTTTGGAGTTCGACACGACTATGTTGTTGAAACGGTCAGTGGGTCTGATCGTGGTGATAAAACGACACCAGAAGCATGCTGTGCCGACAGACACGCGCATTGGCGTTGCCAACAGAACTTGTTGGAAAGCGACAGCAGCGCGACGCTGCGCTTTCTTTGTGATCGCTGACTGTGCTGTCCGAGAGCTGCGTGGTCAGAGTGGATCACCCTGCCAACCTGTGAGGACACCTGGTTTGTGTTGGCAGGCGCGTCCAGGTCAGCGCTGCACTGACTCGTCAATGTCGTCTCAGTGACATTCTCGCTTTTATTCATACATGCCAACGTCCTGGTGAAAGTATGCGCCCGAGGCCATCGTTCGGTTTGGTGCACGCATTGTGCGCAGACCATGTGTGGACTGAACAGTCTCCAGCTTGACAAATGCCTCGGTCTCTTTGGCTGCGCCGAGAACAATGTCACAACAATTGCAAACGGACCCTGGATTATATTGACAAGATCATGCAATAATGCATAAATGTTTAAATATGCTAAATTGCACGCACGTCATTGTGAATAGAACAGGATGCGAATTTGCGCATGATTCGTGGCAACAGGCAAAATATTAGGAACGCACACGTTGCTGTGCTATGAAAAAATGTCGCTCAATTAGCGCAGTACATCACCGCTCAGAAAAGAACGGAAAAAGACTGGTACACAACCATACAATTTTAATTTTGACAAATGAAAGTGCTTTTCTCAGCACCAGTCGTGGCGTTGAACAACGCTGATGATGACGCTGACGATGACGCGAGTGTGACACAACATGGGCGATACTCTACTTACTGTATCGTTTGAGCATATTCTTCTTGAATGAGGTACATGTTGGCGTGGTGGGGGTCTTCGGAGGCGTGCTAGCATCCCTGTTGAGGAACACGTCCTGGCTCAGGGACTTGTCGATAGCAGAAAGGTTCAGCGGTTGATCGTCGTCCAGCCCGCTGTCTCTATCACAATTATCCATCATCTTTGGTAGTCGCAGGTCCAGTGCAGGTACGGACGTACCCCTGTCGAGCATGGTTGAGACTTGTCGCTGAATTGTAAGTGCTGCTTCTTGCGAACTCTAAAGCTCACTTCCACAATCAAATTTTTGAAAGCTCCGAAATCGCCGAAGCGAGAAGTTCAGTTCAGTCTCTGGTATGAAAGTGTGTGTAAATCCCGAAAAAAGACCACACAGACTAGTTGAAAAATGACTGTCGCAGAATTGTTCCTGTTCGTCCTGTTTGCGGTGAAGTTGAGTGGTGAGAATACGCTACAGTAATTCCCTGCTATCGTATTTGTAGTAAAGTCTGTGCAGCTTCGTTCGTTCGGGTAGGCAGTGCAGGCAGCTTCCCGATACGTCCTTCGTCAGAAGAACAGTGACATGTTTCTGGACGTCATTCCCATTGTATCCAGCTGTAAATTTAAAGCTGGCCGTTGATGCAAATAAAATATTTATATGTACAGTTTTCGTCAACAGTTTTGTTTTCTGTTACAAAAGCGCTGCTCACAGGAAATGCCTGTGTTGTTGCTGTGTTTGTTTTCCTCACGAAGATGCGCACTGCTCAGCGTCTCTCGTGCTTCTACTGTCAACTCGAGGAAGTGTGCCACTCAAGTGTACAAAACAAGTCTAGTCATGTGACTCCACAAAGCGCAGCTCACTCACTCAACTCACACAGCGCTGATGGTGGTGTATCCCACTGACACATGTACCAACTTCCTACACCGCGGGTCCCACGGGTCAGGTCGCCCAGACCTATCGGTATGCAGTCAGCACCGACATACATCAGCGCGCAGCCAATCAGAATGCGAAGGCGCATCTCCAATCAGCCCAGCGATGCGACGCTTCCAGAGATCAATTGTGCACCATCAACAATTACTCTACTTGGAGTGACTCGATTTTGTTGTTTCTTCCTTCCGTCTCTTCCTTTCAATTTCGTGTTGCGTAGATTCTTGTGGTGAGCACGTCTCGTCAAGATTTAGAGAAATTTCACACAAAAATGTAGAAATGCGGACACCTGAACGCACAAGATGATGTACGCACAGGTAAAATTCCCATCAAGGATGTGAGTGATGCGCACAAAAAGTTGTTTACGTAAAAGTTCACTTCACGGAATCTAAAAATTCAGGAATTTGACATTTCTTACGGTCTGCTGGCTGCTTTCAATGGAAGCGTTATTGTCATTAGTCTTTTGAATAGTGCGGACCCCCAGATCCAAAGGCATTTTTGAGTCTCCACCCGATATGCAGCGAACCTTGGAAACCGGGCACGTACACTGAACTAAGTGGTTATCCGTGCAACTCAACGACAACATCTCGCTGCGAAAGCAAAACGTTTTGCAACAGAGCTCAGATGTTACCCGGTGCAAGCTTGTCAGGGTACAAAGATGTCCTGGCAAAATACACATGTGACCTGCATTCTAACAGATACACACGCTTGTTTTCTTCAACATTCCTGATGCTCAGATTTACACAATTGACCACCACAAGACGAACAGAAAAACCAGTCCCTACCCAGTACAGTAATCAAACTTGGCAGTCTCCAAATGGGTACACATTTCCTCTTCGCGTGAAAGCGATAAACAAAGGAAATGCAACACGAAAAGGAAGCCAAACTGGAATTAGTTCGTAAAACAACTGTGCAAATTTTATGCTCGTCTGGGATCGAAATCTTTTTTTCCCTGTGCCGTTGATTGATGTTTCCGATTGAGCGTACCGCCCTTCCTGTGCATTCTGCATCAACTCAACAAGACAAACAGTGTTTCCATAGAAATCGCAGTTTGAATTCGGATGCTCGGCTCAGAATGAGGAAATCACTTTTCACATGCGGAAGTGAGGTAGCGTCAAGCGCAGCAGCAGCAGCGTGCGCGCATCAAACCACGGAAGGGCTGAATCTATTCAATTTTTGAAAGGCCCGACCGGACGAGAGGGACTTGCATACCTTTAAACAGGGCATTATTTACAGTTGACTTATGATGATGCTTGGAAGCAGGTTACGGTTTAACGGTCTGTGTACATCCACTTCCTCATTTACTTTCAATGATGGGGGCAAATTCTGTTTTCAAGCAAGCATGCCTCTTTTTCAAGTGTCGGGCCAAACCTTTTCAAAAATCAACTTCCTGTCTTTGTGAATGCGCGACCGTTAACAGTTTGTCGGAAGTACTCTGTAATATATGAGAAAATGGACGCTTTTCCTATTTACCGACGTTATCAGGCACTTGAGCTGAAGGTGATGCAAGTAAAAGTATTTCAAACTTTGACTGGCAGGACCCGCATTGACCCCCGACAAATAGACAGTGATGAGCAAAGATTTATCGCTCTTTTGTTCTGTGGCTAACAATTTGTACATGAACTTGCTGTGCATGGCAATAATTTGCATGTACCTGGCTACCTGTCCCACTGGAATGTGGGAGATCATTGTTTGTCGAGTGAGCAATGCACATTGACAATATTCTGAGCTTGAAACGATCCCAAAAATCTGCGAAGGATCTGTTTGCTTCAATTTGGAATTGATGAAAGCAAACTGTGCGAAACAGTTATTTGTGCTTTCACGAGCCTTGAACGCATGTACGCATCTGTCACATGTTCACAAAGACTAGTTACTTGAGAAGTTCACTCTTTGTGAGATTGAACGCAAAAGGAATTTCGTTTCCTTGTGGATATTTTCGGCCTCGCCGTTCCGAGAATACGCTGCTGCAATATGATTTTACGTCACTGCAATTTATTCTGGGAAATGTCAAGGCTAAAAATAGCCGTGGATTCACCTCGCCAACAAGGAAGCGTCGGCGCACCAACGCAAGCAAGAGGCCACACATAATGTGAACAGCTTCACGAGTTCGGGGGAAGCCGCTGATGTTGATCACTTTCGCTCCGGCGTTCGCTCTGGCGAAGTCGAGCGACCAGACTGGTTGGTCTTCACCATTATGTTGGGTACAAAGCCATCACGAACAAGTCGGAAAGCACCGTCGGATAAAAGTCGCCATCTATCTTGCGAATAAACACTGCCACAACGGTCTCAGTCAAATATTTCAGGTTTCTCACAATGGAATCAGCCAAATTTTTGGCCGCACTGTTTGGCGGGAGCCGACTTGCTTTCTGGTTTTTGTGCCAGAAATTGCCTGAAATAATTTTGGAAAGTGTTTTGAGATGCGTGTGTGTTGCCCACTTTTCACAGGTACACAAAATATGCACGAAAGAGCTAAAATTGAAACACGAGCAATTTTTCACTTGTAACAAAGCTGCTGAGTTGTGATCTTCTTCCAAAGAGCACAATGTTAGTGACGATGTCCGTCACCCTTCATCGACCTCCAGATCTGTCACCCTCCCCTGTGTGGCCCCCGGCTTCCCGCAGATGTGACGAACATCCGAAACTTTCAAAGTCCATCCCTCCATCACCCCTGATGACAATCCGCAAGCGGGAGGGTGTGCGACAACTGGCTGACCGTCACATCCCGAAGGGCACTTTCCTCCTTTTGCCAGTGCGCGACCACAGTGACCGTGCAGTCGGTGACTGTGCAGCCAAACGAAAACAGTTGTGGACACTCACCGCGGCGGCGCTTGCGTCGAATCTTGTGTCGCTGCCAGGACGTGGCGAGTTCGTCGTCGCTCGAGCTCAGCAACCGTTCGTTGACGTCGAGGCGCAGGTTGAGGAAGAAGCGGCCGCAGTGCGACGAGTCGCCGGGGCCGGTCGAGCCGCTGCTGGCGGTCGAGCTGGCGTCCTCGTCCTCCCAGCGGCCGTCCGGCTCCCACGGCTGCAACCCGCTCAGCTCGGTCAGGTCGGCGCAGCGCCCCAGAACCTCCGGCTGCGGCAGCACGATCACCGGCGCCCGACGCTCCTGAAAAGAACCATCAAGTCAACATCTGGTTGTTACCTGAGACACAATACTCTCCGCCCGATAATTTTTTGGATGGTTTCCAAATACTGGGGGAAAATAAAGGGGCGGGGTGGACCTGTTTTTCAAAATCAAGTGGAAAATGATCGGGAACAATTTCCAATCTCTTTTTCAAAACTGGGTTCAGACCCACTTCTCACACAGAATACGGTCGCTCGTCGCATGCAGAATTCTTCCCGCGTGAAGTCGTTGCACGACCGGGACATTCCTTGGTTGCACAACTTGCATCTTGCTGCGGAAAGCAAAGGAAGACCTGACAAAACTGATTCGATTTTTTGTTCCTGTATGACCTGAGTCCCCCCACCCCACGCAAGGAGTTTTTGCAAGTCACGGCAGACTTCAAGGTCTTCACTGATGATCCACCCAAACTTCAGTTCCGTTGGAGTTCATTCACTCGTGTTCGAGGGAAACCAGGCTGCATGCCCGCCGAGGATGTTGTCGACGAGTGGACGACAGCTTTACAACGCAGAAAGCAGCTTGGATCGTGATAAATCGTTGCATTGGGAAGTGACCCCTCAACACATCACATCAAACGCGCATGCTGATGAAAGCGAATGTATGACAAACACCGTCAGTTTTTCTTGAAGCAAATGTTCTCCAAACAATCGCTGCGAACAACTGGTTGTAAAATTTCTTTGAAGAATGCATGAGCAAATTCTGGGGCTCTACATAGAAATGTACGTGCAAAAACTTCCTTCAGCATGGATGGGTGACAAATGTGTGCACTTTCCAAGCGGTGGTACATCTCCCGTACACTTCGACCGGTTCCAAACGCGTGTGTGGTCCAAAGCCTTCCCTTATAGGTAGACAGATCCACCATACCTAATCTAAATATATTAACCCTTTTGTCAAAGTGCCCACACTGAAGTGAGCGGAGGTGCTTGCGACGCAAAATGAGCACCAATTCATCACACTTCTTGAGCTTTGCTCACAAAGTGGCAAAAGTCTCTCTCGAACAAGAAGAAAATCTCATCACCCATTCAACCCCCTCATCTGATTGGGAAGAAAATGTCGGAAGTTTCATTTTTGTTGTTGTGGGTCTGTTTTTGGTTGAGATTGGCACGGACGACCAAGACAGAATGGTCAACTTTACGGCCAAAATTCATCCAGGGTCTGCTTGAGAAACACACCGGTTTCCAAATCATAAACAATATTCATCAAAAGTGTCAGGCTTTTTCGGCAGCAAACACGAGGCAAGAACGACAGGAGCTCTGTGCCTGTCAGGTGAGCTGTTGCACCCTGCAGTGCCTGCAGAACTGCAGACGGACGTGGTCAAGCAGAGCTCTGCAGACTCACCTCAGTCGATGTCTTTGTCTGCGCGAACGTTTGGTCGAAACAGGTAACACGACTTGGTGCGAGGCACGTTGGCTGCAGAAGCTGTCTGATTCCCATGGCTCACCATCAACAGCTGACGCCACGTAACACTCGATCAATTCTCACCCCACACACCGCTCCAACCAACGTCTTGTGAATCACGGGACTATTGATGACTTCATCCCCAGCTTTGCTTTTTCGAACAAACGTCCCTCTGATGCAGGGACTAGATCATCATCAGCTTCAAAAATACAACAAAGCTTGACTCATCCTGGAAGCTTCTGAAAGCGCAAGGGACGTTTACCGAAGCCAACGCTTCGGTTTTGGTTTTGCCTTCTTCTTCTGCCCCTGCATGTTGTCTTGTTTTGGAGTGGACACTTTTTTCCACCAGACCAGTGCACAATGGAATTTGATGCAAGCATGGCAGGAAGAATCCTTCCCCGGTGCATGTGCTATCAATGTCAATGCCCCCTCATCCAGATCAGCAGATTTCCATCTTGGACAACCAACAACTTCAGTGCACATGTCACTCGTCCAGAAAGAAAGTCTCCGACAGACTCAGTCAGGTAGAGACCAGCAAATTGGTCCTTCCGCCTGTTCGCAAATTCAGAGCAAACAAGAGAAGCAGTGCTAGGCATCTGCGGGTGCGATGTCCCCTTCATTTTGTTTTGGCAGTCTGTCAATTGTTGCCATTCTTTGAAGAAAAATATTCACTCAGGTTATTTTTTTGCATCTATTTTTCTGTTAAAATTAAAACTGTTCAAAGAAATTACACAAGTACCACAAGGATCTTTCAAGATTTTTTATTTTCTTAGCAGGATCTCAGCCCAAATGTAGATTCAGTCATGTGCATGGGAGAGGTGGGACAGGATAGGACAGGATAGGACA
>JAAUXT010088982.1_pt1 | contig 30682 bp, 13 predicted proteins | sample 7278171 | NCBI WGS metagenome assembly JAAUXT01 (sample SAMN14350112, study PRJNA611818) | marine sediment metagenome | isolation source: surface marine sediment (1.8m) | place: French Polynesia: Moorea | collected 2018-08
GTGAGAAGCGACCCGCGACGCGCGCGATCGCTCACATCTCCCGCTCGCGCTCTGCGTTTTGTTAGCGACAATCGCGGGGTCACGGGGATCGAGGTCAGACGACCCCGGGGGCCAAACCACTCCGTGGGAAGCGACCCGCGACGCGCGGTCGCACATGCGTCGCGCACTCAGATCCGCCGTCACCCGTCAGTGGGATCAGGGGGATCGGGGTCAGGAGCCTCTGCGGGGTTCGGGAAAGGTCACCCAGCGTGAGGTGGTGCGTGCAGAGACGGGGGGATCTGGGCCGCGCTTGTCGTGTGTGACGCACTCGAAAAATCAGCTCGGGAGGCCATAGGGATCGGGAAGATGTTAAAGTAAACAAGGCGACAAATGTGTTGGATCTGCAGTTGGGAAGCGACAGAAGCAAAATTTAATGGGATTTGGGGGGGGGGGGAAGGACGGCAATCTGTTAGAGCCGCAGGGGTCACGGGAGAGGTCACAGTGTGGGGGTCGCGCCTGACAGGAGCAGTTAGAAATGAAGCGCGGCGATGTGTGCGTGGGATGGAGTGTTCTGCAGCGGGGGTGGGAGGGAAGGGAGGGAAGGGAGCTTGGTTCGCCTCGGTTCTGTGACTGTCGTGATTGAAGCCATGTTCAGTGGACGAAACCAGACTGCACACGTTTTGCTTGCATTCAGCCCGTTTCACTGCGGGTGCATTGCATTCTTTCGCACGTCAATACAGCCCATAGATAGGTTTGCAGAAGGGCGCAGCGCAAGACGCATCCTGGCTGAAGCAGGTCAGAGGCGGCGGAATGACAAGTCGAACACAGAATGCGTCAGTATGGAATGCACTCGATAACAGCTTTGCATGCTCTTCGTTCCCACAGCCGCTCATCCGAAACCAAACGTTTGCCAAACACAAAAGGATCTTTCGGGATTTTCAGAAGCCCTTCTAACAGCTTTCCAAGGGAGTCGTAACCGGGGAAACTCGAAGTGCACGTGTGGCTTTGCAGAATCCCCCTTCTTTACGAGGTGTCCGCTTCAAGGTTCAAATTCGCCTCAGAACCGCAAAACGTTCCTGATGGAGCCTTTCAGCGGAGCGCGCGTTTACGCATCAATTTGAGTGGACCTGTTGACGGGTCGGGTCGGACGTGTTGTTTACGCGCGCGGTGCACCGACTCCGGGGTCGTGCGCGGTGTTTACAAACAGACACGTGTTTACGTGCGCGCGCTGTGTTTACCTGCGGGCGGCGGGGCTGCGGGTGAGTGAACCAGTTAGACCTACCTGTGTGAGGTGCGGTGCGGGAGGGACACGCGCGCTGCGGAGCGAGGAAGGAAGCTGCCATCTGTCCACACAGTGAAAACACGTCCGTCATGTCAGCTGTGTCACACACCTGCTTTTGGAGCTGCTGCGGACGTGTTCAGAGTGTTGATCAGATCTCGTACGAGTACCAATTGGAAACGACTGCTAATCACCGAATCTGCGCGACAACCCAGCACCCATTGACAAGGACGCTAACAGATTCTGTGTGCGGATCTCTGACCTTTAGTTGTGTGGATGAAATTGGCCCCCATGACACTAAGTATCAGGTTTCCACACAGAGATCCACAATTCGGACACGCACGAAAGGATCAAATGTTGGTGGGATTTCCACAGCCTTGAGCGAGCACGGTTTGACAGCGTGTTGTTGCCTCGCTCTCTGTGTGGAGTTGAGCAGAAGCAGCTGCAGCTTCTTCAGTCAGTCAGTCGGGCTCCGAGTTTGCGCGCGCACGCACGGACTGACGGGGAGTCGCGTTTCGCGTCGTGCGGCGGGTTGTTCACCTGTGGATTATCGATACAGCGGGCTGCGTGAGTGGACACTGCGTCAATCTGTGAGTAGATCTGGATCTGATACCTTTTCAGTGTTCCAGAGACTGTCGCTGTTTGAGTTTGGCGCAAGGAAAAGAGGAATGCAAGACTCTGCGTGTGGCCGAGAAAAAAAGTGTCACACCACGAATGGTTTCCAGAGATCTGGCATGAACCATTGCAGAGATGGAAATCCAGTGTCTGCAGCACAAAGAGGAAGGAGACGATGAAGTGACCAAGAAAGGGCAACTTGTTCTTCTCTCTCTGGATGCCATGCACAGGTCTTGCAGGTCGTCAGTGACGACGATGCTGCACTCACAAAAAAGACGTTCTGGATACAAGGCCACACAGAGCAAACACTGCAGCAAACTCAAGTGAAAAGCAACAAAAGTCGGGCAGACGTGGCAACAGGATTCTGTTGAAAAGAGGGCTTTCGTGCAGAAATTCTGGCGTGCGTGTGTGTGTGTGCACGGCCTCAACTACATGTATTTGGTTCAGAGGGACATACATGTTGCCCTGCAGATGTAACTCGGTCCTGACGCTGCTGCAGCAACAGCAGCAGGTTGCGGATTGAGGCGGAATTCCGTGCTAATCACCTGCCTTGCCTCAAGGTCGTATCTCCGGCTGCAGAGAGTCGTTAATGGGGGTTTAGCACTGTGTGTAGCTCTGTAGCGAGAAGTCGGTTTCACCTGCAGCTGCCCTGAGTTTTCCAGCGCAGGGTCCTTGCGCTTTGTTTTTATCACTGAGAGAGGCATACTTCGCTGATCAGAAACAGCTGAGGCCTGTTTCACACTGGATGCGTTGTGCGTAGCGTCCCTGTTCATGTTCTTGGCTGGGATCGGGTCGACTGGCCCTGAAGCCTGTTTCCGGCTGGACGAGTCTTGTGCTCCGTCTCTGCATCTCAGGAGCTGCGTTGGTCAGCGGCTGGGTTCACACAAGGTGCATCAAGTATGCAAGTGAATGGACGTTGCGTGTGTTCACACCACAGGGTATGACATTGCAGGGTTGGCCCAGGGACAAACCACTTTACCAGTCACGTTGAACTTTTGCGTGCGTGACGCACACACCGCGAATCTGGCTTTCCATAATTCAGTCCCAAAGATGAGTGAGTGCTATGAATGCTTAATTGTCCGCACAGCTGCAATTTGTGTTTTTAATGAGCTCGACTTGAGTTGGGAAACATGTGTTGAAGCCCATAAAACTGTGTTGAGCAAAGTCGCGAGCCCGGTGGGAGGTCGCATCACGGAGACACACAGATGAGCAGGACACACTGAAATGCAGCAAGGTCAGGGCCGAGGACAGGATCCAGGCAGGCTTGCAGCCCGGTGCATCCCCAGGAAGAGTGCGACCAGAATTTTTGAAATGTCAAATTGGGAAATGGCGCGTTCTGTCTGTCTGTCTGTCTGTCTGTCTGTCTGTCTGTCTGTCTGTCTGTCTGTCTGTCTGTCTGTCTGACTGTCTGTCTGTCTGTCTGTCTGTCTGTCTCTGTCTCTGTCTTTGTCTGTGCCACCCGTGAATCCTCCCCTGAGCAGAATGTCCATGTATCCGAGACTGACTGATGTTGCATGTCGAAAATCCAGTGGTGTTCGAACAACAACACGTCTCGGTCTCGTGTTCTTAGTCTCCTCACCGGACTCACTCCCACTGTGACTTGATGGCAACTGAAACTTGAGGAAAAGCAACCACAGCAGTGGCAAATTTGCGACCAGACTCTTGGCTGTGAAAATCTTGATAATGTAGAATCTGGAAAGTCTCCAGTGGAGCGATGAACGTGGAAGCGACCCGTCCATCACAGTAACGAGCCACATCTAAATAGACACTTGTGTCATTCATAATGCGTAGCAGTTGTGTAAGTACGTACCGTGCACAATGGGGTCTGGATCGCTGGACTGAGGGTGGATCCAGGGGACAAGTCGAGTCTGACAACGACACACACACCTTGGGCTACAGACGAATTGTTTCCGTTTTGGTGGTGAAGGTGCTTCCTACAGGGCTACACGTGTGATTTCACAACACTGAAGAGTGTTCAAACTCAACTGACCCAAGGGCAGCGTCAGCACAGAACGCCACACCAGACCCCGCAATTCGTCGCACTTCAGTCGAGGTCGCAGACTGTAGACGGTGTCGGGTCTGGGCCCGAGGTTTTGGGTTCCCAATCCTCGATTCGACCCTGACATGTCAGTGTCGAATTCAGACGTGTTTCCAGAACTGGTTGTGGCCGTTGGATACTCGCTGCCGTGTGACGATCACAGCGCACGTAGCGCACGAGGTTCTGGTTCTGGTTCACAGAGACATTGACGCGGATGGAGCATTGACTTCGCTACATGTTCAGTGCAACGCAATACATTCAGTCAATACCACAGCTTTAAATATTTCATCTTGCTATCTTGGATCATTTCCACCAGTAGATTGTACTTGAGTCAAGAGGAGAGCAATTTCCTCGGAGTTGTGATACACCAAGTACATCTGAAGTGAAGCTACAATTGTACGAGCTGAAATTGGTACGAGATCGGCATCACGATAGAAATAGATCACACTGTGGTATCCTTCCTTCTGTGTTTTGAAACTTTTTTGGCGGATGTAGGACGAATGCTACGATGTTTTGCTCTGTGGTTTTGCCTGACATAAGACGAGGTCCTGTCTTGGGTGTTTTGTTCACAGATGAACCCCAGCTGTCGTTCATCTGTCGTGCGGTATCCCACCAGATGTGCTGATACTGTGCATGTGTGTGTGTGTGTGTGTGTGTGTGTGTGTGTGTGTGTGTGTGCGTGCGTGTGTGTGCGCGTGCGTGTGTGCAACACGTGCTTGTGTTCGTGTATTGTGTCTGTGCGTGTTGCGTGTTTGTTCGTGTGTGTGTGTGTGTGTGTGTGTGTGTGTGTGTGTGTGTGTTTCCCAATTCCGTCTCCCTTTCCTTCGCGGTTTCGGGTTCACCAGAGCTGTTTGTGGCGAACCACCGCTGAGCCGAGCAACAAACCACAACCTCGTGGCCTTAGTGCAGAAAAGCCGTGGACTGCAGGCGCACTGTTTTCTCTTTTCATTTCGTCAACAGAACTTCACAATCTGTTGCAATAATTTGAAGTTCACAATGCAAAACAAATCGGCGACAAGTGGCTCCGGCGGATTCAGGGGGAAATGATGACACTCACTCAGTGAGCCTTTCATCACCCACCCCAAGACAAAATACCCAAAAGGGTGTCAACATTTTCTCCGTGTTTTGGCTGGAAGTTGCCCCATATCTCCAGATTTGCACCCCACCCCGATCCGCCACCGAGTTGTAGTGTTGGTGCTAAACGGTGGTTGTTGCCCGGAGACTTGGTGTTGGTGTCAGGTCGGATGAGGAATGCGGGATCAGAGGTAATGGACTGGAAAACATCGACTCTGATGCGCCTCGACTCCATCATCAACCGGTTGATGATCCTCCAATTCACACGCTGGATCAGTTTACCAAAGTGCACCAATGAAACTGCACATCAGATAAACAGAAAACATGCCTATTTCATTTGAAATGATAAAATGTACTTTGTTTGATCAAATGTCGGTGAATATCGAGGCACAGAGCTACATTAGCAAATCTATGCGGTATAAAAATGTCAGAGGTTTATTGCTCGCAATCACATCTGTCTCTGATTTACGGAGCTGTGCGTCGCTTGGGTTGTGGTTGTTGTATAGTGTGTAGAGGTATGTGTTAGTGTGCGTGCGTATGTGTGTGTGCAAACCTGGCTGGTTGGTTGGTACCGTGAGCTGATGCAGCAAATCAAGTCAACTGATCAAATCAAGACCGCCGGGAAGCGGTGGAGTCGAACCGAACACTACGCGGCGAGATGAAGACGAGCCAAAGCAATCGCGTCATGCATAATGGAACAGGCCAAATCCGAACAGCAGATAAAACGTGGACATTTGTCAACACAAAACTTTTTCCATTTATAGACCATCACATTCTGAACACGCCGCCTGGGAAGACCAAAAGGCACCGAACGTCTTTTCAGCGATTTCAAGCTTCTCGAGACGTAGGGGCGTCAAGTACTTGGTGAATATTTACATGGTGTAGATTGGGAAAGTAAACCAGCGGAGAGCAGACACATGTATCAGCTGCTTTTTGCAAGAGGAGCTCAAGGGGGTGTGAAATGCAGTGAGCAGCGTTGTTCCCCTGGTCGAGTCGACACAGTCCAGGCTCCGAACTGTGGATTGGGCCACGGGAGGGGCACAGTCGGCTGTTGCTGCGTCTGTTTTAATTTTGGCCTGGATCGCACTGGATTCGTCACACGTTTTGCGTGTGGCAACGAACGCTGCGCCACAATTGACCCAGTGCCCATTGACGTGCTGCACTGTGGTTGAAGGCGTGGTGCGGTCAGGCAAACTGCCCTTCAAATTGAAAACTGGCTGGGGGGGGGGGCTTGAATACCGTTCTGTTGTTTTGTCAGAAGAGAATTTGTCGAGCGAGTCTCTTCTCCCTCGGGGCCAATACGATCTTATCGACGTGAATTGCCGCCAAATAAAGAGAGTACACAAACTCAAGCGAATGGCACAAAAATGGACCTGCTGGACATTTTCCTTGATTTCTCTCACAAACGAAGTTCCCTGAGAGAATTGATTGTCTGTTGGAATGTTTCAGTTCGCTGTCTGGTCCAGGCAGAAAAAAGTCTCCAGCTTCACGTTGTTAACCAGCGCAGTTTCCTGTCTATATTTGGATTGGTTGCCAAGAACACACTTCTCCTGCAGGTATTGGAACTGCTAGTGAAGCGTTGCCAGGCAACGCGACTGTTACCTGTTCCTCCTGTAGAACTTTGACATTATCGGCGCTTCTGAGCAGGTCTTCTGCGCGCTGTGGAACTGCGACCCCGGATCCAGGACCGACCCAGTTCAAAAATATTGCATGTCGGCGGGGGGCGATGGTGTTGATTTCAGATTTGGTTTGGCCTGACAAGGTGGAGCCGATTTCTGTGGCGGGCCTATTGAATCTCGAGGCGGCTGTGCACTGGTTCCCTGCTTTTGTCCCGTCGTGTTTGGAGCAAAGTGACACGGACAGAGTGCAGGGCAGTTCACGCATCGTCCCTGGCGTTGTTGCGGAAGTCAGGTGGCGTTCTCAGGCGGTGTCCCGGAACCGTGCCAGCGCGGACGCAACTCACGCATCTTCTGTGAACCCAGCTTCACCTTCGTAAAGCTGCAGACTTCTTTGTCCGTGCTCCGAAGAATCCTTTGACAGTGACTCAAAGCAGTCACCTGCGCGGGAACATTCGCAATTGAATCGATGATTTGCAACGTGTGGCTCACAGCTGTTGATATTTATCGTTTCAGGGTCTGAATAGGGTCGTCCCTATCTGAAGCGACCATCTGCAGCACCCGACCCGACACGTCACCGACCGACGTTCGACCGTGAGTAGCTTTGCTGCATCTCATGAACATGTGGAGCACAGATACCCGTGGGTGCAAAACAATTTACAGAACATCCACGGGCGGGTGTACGGGGTTTCAAGGCAAATTCAAGGCAAGGTTTATTCACGGGCCCCCAAGGGGGTCGCCCCCGACCAGATAAGAAATCATTGTGTCCTCTGGTTTGAGCGACCAGTGCACCCTGCGACAAAGGCACTTGTGTCCCAAATTGTATTTTATTCTTTTGCGTCTCAAGACTAACAAATCCGAGAACCATTTTGCTCAGGGGTGAGGATTCTATGCACACTGCGATTCCCTTTGACTGACTTTGGCAAACATGGAACACATGATACGAACATTCAGTGTGAACCAGGCCTGCAGGTGCAACAGAACAGAACTGGCTCCCGAATTCCTGAACTTGCCTCGGCTCGCTTGCGAGTTCGTTTTCTGTGATCTCCACGTCATTTTCTGTTCTCCACATTTCTCCACCGGGTGAACCAGTCTCTTCTGCTGCACATCCAGAGATGGATCCAGGTCCAGGAACTCAGGCCCCAGATCCCAAAACAGTGGATTCAGAGCAGATTTTGCTGAACAAGAGTCCATTCCCCTTGAGGGGGTAGGAGTCGAATCAGGTTCCTCCTGGGTCACCTTTTCCCCAGGGGGTCGACCCTGCAGCCCTCCTGTTGGTCTGGTCTCTGCCCCCCCCCCCCCACAGCAGTTTAGATCGGCATTTGGTCTTCACCTTGTGCATCGCATCCTACAAACTGTCTACATTCTCCGTGGAGCTCTGCGGTGTTTTCCCTCCGGCTGCTGCGTAGGCAGCTTTGAAGTTTCGGAACAGATATGCTTTCTCACGTAGTTTCACTCATTAACCTGCTCAGAGGAATGTCGGGGCCTCTGCACACCAAGTGCGTCAGTCAGTCAGGTGTTGCGCCTCTGAAGCAAGGACACCCATAACAGTCGAAGCTTCCGTTTATGGGGCCTTGGTACAAGTCTCAGAAAGGAGCGCTCTGAAGGAGATTTGACCTTTCGACAAGCGTCCTCCCACGCCAGGAAATGCACTGCTGGACGTAGCAGGTGGAAAGAAGAGGCCTGGGTCCAATTCTGTTCAAACGTGTCCTGTCAAGGAGGTTTGACTTGACCCTCCAAGCCTCGGAGCTCTGTCTTCTTCTTTTGTGGACAAGCAGTTCTGCACTGCAAGGTGCAGCAGCCTGAAAGAACTGGCCAGGATCCCCCCTGGTGAAGTACAAACCCTCCAACTCTGATGAACAGACAGAACAGATTCCATGATTGTGACTGAGCTCTCCCAACCCACACCCCCATTCCCTCCACTCTTGGCCTCAGTTACATCCCGTTTGAACACACAACAGACTCGATGTGCTGCAGAAACAGAGGAAGAAACGGAAGCAGCTTCAGACGCAGAAAAAGAGTCGAGGGCCCTGAACCCTGTAACGACGGCCAGGCCTGGAAAACAAACAGATCCTCATCCGCTGTTGTTCCATCCCCCGCTCCAGGTGGGGAGAGTATTCACACGTGGTCAGGGAAAACAGCCGCGTCCCGAGTTCCCGATGATAATGCCGAGAGCTTTGGATGATAGAGACTCAGCAACGTGTTTGGCTGGGGGCGGACACCAGGCCAGGTTTGGCGATGTTGAATCGGAGCCGTTCTCGCAGTCCAGAACTGAGGGGTCATCGTTGCTCCTTCAGACTGGATGAGAAAAGATCCCACGGGGACAGAAAGATTTTTTGCCGCAAGGGATAAAACGCGCTGGGTGTGGTGAAAGGAGCAGCGCCAGCAACACTTTGATTGGATCAAACAGTACTTTGGTCAGGGGGCAATCGGTGGACCCAGACTTTGGGTCTTGGTTGCAAGTTGCTCAGAAGAACTGCTGCAGTGGATTTTCAGTTCTTTTCAACTTGAAAACCCCAACCTACATGGCCACATTCACTCGTGTGCAAGCCAACTGGGCCTTGTGGGAGGACGGCTTTGCAGGCCCAGGGCACAGTCGTGTATCTGTCCCCTCACGTGTGCAGATTTTGTAGACATCTAGCTCCTGTCATCTGGAGTGTTGAATCTGCGCGGACGGCGCTGCAGCCTGAACGCGCAGACAGAGACTCGAGAGGCCGCGCCATGCACTTGTTGCCTGGGAACAACGCCCTTCCTCCTCCTCCTGCTGCGGCTGCAGATCTACGGAAAAGAGGAATTTGTTTTGTCTTGATACCCATCAATATGGTGGGTGTCGAGTAACAGAGAACAATCGCAAAAATGTCGAGACGGGAAGTTTTGTGGGGTGTCTGCGTGGTCGTTTTTTTGAAAGCAAAATTGAAAAGGGGGAAGTTTCTGCGTGCACGGAAGTTTTTCGAACCAGGACGCTCGTACTTGTCGCGAGGTTCAAACAATGTCATGGTCTCTGCGTGCGTGTGGAGATTAGTGAATTTTCACAAACAACAGTTTCAAACATTGAAGATCACTTTGAGTCTCTTTTCTGTCGGTCTCAAACGGGAGCAAACGCGTAAACTTTGATGAAAGTACAGAGTGAAATGATAGACATTTATTGGATGCACGAATATGAAAAGTTATGCATGTTCCTGAGACCAGCATGCACGTTTCCTTTGAACGTGGACATTGAATTATGGAATCCTCATCGCTGCCCCGGGTGTCCTTGTCAACCCATCATCGGGGATGCAATGAATTGTTTTGTGCTCGGGATCAGAACATCGCGTAAATCATCTCTCAATGAGTCCAGTTGTAAACATCTGCGTACAAACTGAAGAGATAGCTCAATATGAATTCTGAGAACTTCAGGCCACAAGGTTTAACTTGCTCTCGCAGATGAGCAGGTGCGCTTTCTGCTGGGATGTGCACAGGCAAAGGGAAAGGTGGGAACAGGGAAGTGAGTTTGGGGACAGAGCGGGGAAGGGCAGGACAGGGGCAGGTACGGAACAACGGTTGGGGCACGGTGGAGTGGGTCGGCAGGCAGAGGACATTGGAAAGCGGGGTACAGGGACAGGGTGGCTGGACGTTGGGCAGCTCCTGACCACCTACCTCACTATACCGAGTACAGCAGGTGAAAAAGGACTGGTTGCTGGGCCAATGCGATTGAGAGAAACACAATCAAGGTAGTTCAGGAGACAGTTCAGTGTTCACAGTGTCGGGTTGTCGTGTCTGTTGCCGCCTGTGCGTCTCCGCTCTCGCATGCGTAATTTAGTTCTTTCTCGCCCAATTTACACAAATTGCCGTCCATGTCACACACCATGTGGGAGGCTGCACAAAAAGACACTCAGTCTGGCCTGCTCAGACCGGGTTCACGATGGGTGCGCCACGCGTTGCGTCCACGTGTTCGGACGTCAGGCTGACTAAGCGGCGACGCGTCTCTTGTGACGTCGGAGACGTTGTGCTATCAAAATGACGCAGCGCGCAAGAACTGGCACACAGCGCGAGGCGGCTCCAGCGTGAACCCCGCCCGCCCGTGTTTGTCGCTGTGACAGCTTTTTGCTGCGGAGCTGAGTTGACACTTGTCAGAGCAGCTGCCGCGACAGTTGCGCCGTAAAAACGGCTTTTCGTGCTGCGCGCGTTGAGCGGCTTATCTCGCGACAGCTGCGTGGCTCGGGGAAGGTTCAAGGATACGATCAGCGTTTTACGTTGGGTCGAAGAAGAACCCCTGGTTTTGTCAATTGTTGATGCTCGGTTGTGGGTGTGAGAAAGACGTGATAAGAAGATAGAAACGGAAGAATCCAGGACAAGTGGTTGTGATTCCGTTGTGATTCTGGTTGTGCGTTTCCATGTTGCGTCGCGTCAGCGGATTCAACAGGGTGAGATCTATCGGAACCACGATCGGATTTTGAAGGGTCACCTTGGTCTCAGCGTCAGATCCTCTGGATTTAGAACAATAGGAGGTACGAGTACACACCTGAAATATGGGGGTCAGGGACCTTTGGATCCGCGAGGGATTCCTTCAACTTGTGACGCTCCCCGTGTGAAAGCCACAGAATCTGCTGCGGTATTGACAGAATGTAAACGTTGTGTGTTCCAGGCAGAGTGGGAGCTCGGCGTCACCTCTGACCGGCGTCTCCCGGTCAACGCAGCGGGTCCGGGCCACCTCATCTCCATCCCGATTCCACTGGGCGAAGCCTGGACAATTGGATTGCGTCACCCCGGGCTCTGTAATCAGCTGCGGTGCACGGGGAGCGACTCGCTTTCAGAGGGACTCAATACCGCGCTGCAGGGACTCCACACTGCAAGAGCAACTGAAAAATAAGGATTATACACGACAGAAGGGAGCCCCGCGCTCAGTACTCACAGCACCACAGCGCAGGAGCATGTGATCTGGACGGTTTCCATGGGAACAGAGCGGAACCGGAAATAATCCACAGGTGAACGAGGAGCGATGGACTGTTGTACCGGTGCTCAGGTGTAACGGACCCAACGTGTCCAGGACTCAGGAGTAACTGACCAACCCTGCGTCTGACCGTTACCGGTACTCGGGAGTCGCGGACCACACTTGCCCGGGACCAGCGCACAGGACTGCTCCGCCACACACGCGGTAAATTTTACTCAGGTGGGTGAACGCCTTGTTGAGGTGTGCAAGCGATGGCGTGGGGTGAAGGGGTTCTGGACTGCACAATTCATACGAACGCGCGTGTGTGTTTGAGAGCGCGCATAAAGAATGAACGTGTGCACCCTGCGGTCGATTTCAGCCTGACCCCCGACAAGTTCTTTGTTTTATCAATTTCGAGGTGGGCCCCACAAGCTTCCCCGACCCTGGATCCACAAAAGACTTAAAAAGTGGGCGCGTGTCATGATGAAGGAAACCGAAGCGCAGAAGCCTTCAGGTCGCACTTGACATCCAGCTTCAGGTGTCGCAAAGTTCACGAACGACACAATCGTCACCGTGGCAACGCGCGACGCTATTGTGCGTCCGCGCTTTGACGTGCATCTGAAATCAATGCCACGCCCACTGCACGCAGAGTTAATGAATAGGAGATTGAAACAGTGACGCGCGTGCGACACCTCAGAGCGCGCGGCTGTCGCGCACGTCATTGCTCATTGAGATCGCATCAATAATTGCTCTTCACATTGCGAAGAGATAATGACATCTTCATTTTCGCCTGTGCGCTTCGATAACATTTCATTCGGCCAGCGGATCCAGGGACCTCAGCTGCAAAGCTTTCTTTGTTTGAAACTTTACACGTATTGCGAGGCCAAATTCACACCGCGCACGCACTCGTCAAGGTACTCGTGCAATATCGCATTCGTGAACTGACCTCGTCGGGTGTGTCTGACGCCTGATGGTCACAGGAACTCTGCCTTCTCGTTGTTTCAGGTTTGTTAGATCTGCCCCCGACCATTCAGGATGAGTCTGGGACGCACCCCGAAACCCAACAAGAAGCAGGAGCGGGAGGACACGCTGGTCGCCACCGTCAACAGGGGCGTGCCGCAGGAGCTCGATGTCGTCGACAAGGGGGATCACCTCAAGGTGCGTGCGTGTGTGTGCGTGTGTGTGAGTGAGCGGGTGACACTGTACCGGTACGTCCGTGCTGAAATTGGTAATTGGAGCGCTTCGAGGAAAAGAGGGACGGGAAAGCTTCATGTCTTGGACAAAGCGTTGACGTCTGAGAACAATCTGCACACACACACACAGACACACACAGACACACACACAGACACACACACAGACACACACACACACACACACACACACACACACACACACCAGCTGCCACTCGGAACAAAGGCAGGCAAAAACCCTGCACAGATCCTCACCAGATGGCGTCTGATTCATTCCCCTTCTCCCCCGCCAGGTGGTGTCGTGCGGAAGCCGCGACCTGGCCGCCTGGTGGATGGGCGCGCTGAAGGCGGCCTACCCGCAGGACCACTACAGCGACTCGGGCGACAACCTCAAGATGCACCCCGCCATGGGCGTCACGCTCAAACTCAACCGCAACGACGGCACGCTCAAGATCAAGGGCAAGAAACACATGGACTGGTTCAAGGACAATTTCGAACAGGTAATTTGGACCGAGTCTGTCCTTTGTTGTCACAAAATCACACAAAGCCCGATTAATTATGGATGTCTGATGGTCTTCGTCACGAATTTCAAGCAACACTTTTTCCAACAATTGAGTCTGTTTCGCAGGTGATCGAGAGCGGCAACAAGAGTCTGGGGAAGATCTCCGAGATGAGCCGCACCATCAACCGCTACCTCAAGCTCGACGACGGCTACACCGTGAGTACCGAGGGGCCGAAGACGGCGCTGGGCAGAGAAGAGGGGTGAAGCGGGCACGGGAAGGGAGGATACGGGTTGGGGCTGGGGTCGCAATTTCAATTTACACAACTCCAAGGTTGTCTGAAGTCACCACTGAACCAGACCCTCATGCTTCCAGAAAGAAAACCTTTTGAGTCCTACTGGATCCAACTTCAAGGTCCTCCGCAATCTGGATTCGAATTCACGCTGAATGGAAACCGCTTTCTTGCATAACCCAACATGCAAGTCAGCTCAACTTGTACACACTAGATCTGTGGTGGTCGAAGCAATTCTTTGTGCAACCCAGACCAAATGGAGACTCTGTCTCGACACAGTGTTGCAAATAAGCCAGCGGGAACATGGGCAGACTCAGACAAACCGCTGGAGCTGCGCTGTCTGAGCTTACTGCTGTTGATTTGGCTGAGCCGGAGCAAGATGGAGATTTCCACTGAATGAAGCGAACAGCTGTTGCCTGCGCTGAAAAAAACTGAGTTACGTGTTGCACAATACTGTATGACTGTTACTCAGCGATCAGCAGAGAAGCTCGTCTGGCGGATCCAGGCCGCTCTGATCCCCAGAAAACCTGCTTTTGATTTTGCCAAATTGTTCTCAAGGTCGGAACTCGCCCCTCCCCAAGGCTTAGACTCCTGACCTCTTTCCTGGACCCGCCAGAGATCCACCTGACATTTTAGGGGTGAATTCAGCATCGCTCGAAGCCGGATTCTCTCAGAGTCGGCAACCACAGTGTTGCTCGCAGAGTTGAAGGTGGAAGTGCAAAAACTAGAGACATTCTTCATCCAAACAGCAGCAGCTTCACGAAAAAGGCAAAAAGAGTCCTTGGAGCAAAGTTGAAAATTTAGGATCGGGGGGCACAACATCTTGTCCGAATCAGTCGGAGGCCCTTGGTACTCTGTTCTAGTCCTCAGTACATGTTGACCCAACCACACCGGGGGCTCCCGTCTGTCTCTCGCAGGCTGACTGACACATGCGCACATTGACCTGTCCACCCGTTCAACTGAACGCAGCCCTTTGGTGGATGGAGGAAGTCAGGGCCCTTGCCCCTATTCAATTCAAACTCAAGTGAGAACCTGTCAGGACGATCGCCCCTCTGTTTTGATGGAGCCTCATGGATTGAACTCTGGTCACCGCCTCCCGGATCCTGGATCAGTTCGAATAGCCTGCTGTTTGTTGGGCCAGTCCATCGGTGAACTGCACGGAAAAGTGGCAACAGTTTGCGTTGCCTGAGCCAGTGCCCTGAGCCACTCTTTGGCTGCAACTACAGGTCTGAATGATGTTTAGAATCGCAGCTTGTTGTTCCGCCTCGAGTTTCACAAACTCATCAGCTCTGACGATAGCGACCTTCTCCCTGTACTCACTTCAGCTGTGTTGCCTTTCCTCTGCCAGGACTCAAATTTGCGACAAATGTCAATCCAAGGCTCTGCACTTGAGCGTGGTGGTTGGATGCGGTTCACATTGAATGCGTTCCTCATTGCCTGGTTGTTTTCTCGTTGAATCAGTAGTCTGCGTGGCCCCTGCAGCGTGAAAACGCCTAAAGTTCGTCCAAAGAATGCTGAGCCATGCAGTTTGCAAATTACTCTGTTCAAGAAGCACTGTTATGCTCAACCAGACATTGCGGGATTTGCAGTCACGACACGTCCACGCTACGTGCTGCAGACTACGCTGTGGAATTTCACAGCTTGCTTCACAGCCAGAGCTCTTCAACACAACAGAAATCTGTTCAGGACGAGTTTCTGTTTCGATTCGTGAAGCGGTGAACTGGAAATGACGCAGAGTCAGCCCTGTCTGGTGTTGAACGCACCCCTCCTTCCACCTCTCACGTCGCTTCTGCTTCCACAACAGAGATTGAAAGTGTCAAGTGCATCCAGAGCAGACGTGTCGTGCGCTGCACCTCGCTGTGCCACTCGCGCTGCGTTGGTCTTGCGCCGCACCGGACGTCGTATCCAGCGTGACGCTTGCTGGTTGTCCGGTCCAATCGCACTCAATTCAGCGCCAGACATGGACGGACTTTTTGCCCAACCTGAGAATTGCTGATCACGCTTTCCTGTAGCGTGTGGAGCCACTTCGGCCTTGAGCGCTCTTAGGCTGAAAAAGTGCGGTGAGAACGAGGGTCTAACGTCAAAGCGCTTCAAAGTGCTCTGCGCTGCGTCGATGTGAAGAAGGCTGCGAAGCGAGTGCTACCGTGGCACTACACCAGTTCACACATCAGATCACGCCTGGTTCGCTCGCAAACACGTTCTCAGTTTTCAAGCACCGGTTGCGCTGCGATCGTTGCTTGCTTGAATGGGCATAACCTCATTCCGAGATCATTCATGCAACAATCAAGTTCTTGAGAGCTTGAAGTAGACTGCAACTGCAGGCTGGAAAAGGCGCGCCTTTGCACGCACGTTGAGACAGCGCCCGCGCGTGATTTGCACTCGCACACAACAGACAACGTGTCCAGCGTGAACATTTTTACCTGTAGCTTGAAACGCGAGTTGACAACAGATGTTGGCATGCAGCCCCGCAGTCGAGCTGTCCTTGACAGCGCTGCCAGGGACGCGCGCACGTCAATAGAACGCAAACGCAGCGTCAGTTTCATTCGCCAAACGTCAATCAAAAACTTTGGCCAGAGCCCCACAAATCCGCTCGAAAAAGCCACACCAGATGTGTCACACATTTTATCCCCATGCAACTCGATGCACGACGCTTCTAGTGTGAAACATACCGCAACCTCGCAGGAGCTTCAGCGTTCAAACGAAAGTCAGATGAGATCGTTCAACGCACTGAGTTGAACAAGCTGATTATTCCTGTGATTATGTTGTTCCGATGATGAACGACCGCTGGTTGCGGTTACCATGGCAGTGGATGGACGGGGCTAGTGTTGGAGAGCTGCTGTTATGTAACGATAGACTGTTCACAGCTGTTCTGCTCGTGACGTCGTCGTTTCGCCTGGTTCCCGGACAGATGGGGTCAAGGACCAGGGCGCCGGGGGAATTCGTCTCACGGCCAGACTTCAGGAGAGGCCAGCAACCGAAGGACCTCTGCTCACACCACAGAAAGTGTGGCCTTTGAGGCGCAAACGTTTCTTGACCAATGTTTGGAATCGAGACCCTACCGAGTCAAAATGCAATGAAGTTCTTGTACTCCAACCCTGGATCCACGAGCTCGATTTCATCGACACCAGTTTCCCGCTGGTTGATTTCCCTGGAAACAAGTTCTCGTGGGTTATTTTCTGTGCATGGCTTGTCTTGTGGGGTTTCCACAGCACTTTCGCGAACCACGTGGTGTCATCACGTGACCTCAATTTGAGGCACCATGGTTCTCCTCGCAAACAACACCTTCATCGGAATACCTGTTGATGTTCAGCAGAAGATGCAGGATCTCCTCAAAACCTTGAGGTACTTGGCTCCAGTTTGGCTCAGAACCAGACTTCAGTGGAGCACCAGGTCCGCCAGCACCAGCCCCTGAAATCGTGTTCTCGACTCGGTGAGAAACAGCGATGGGAGCGATGTTGTTTCCTCGTGATGCCGGGTTCGTCTCGAGAATTGGGTGTGATGGCTGCAGGTCGAGTGCGAAGGGGAGAGAGATACTTGAGGCCCTTTCACCCCGGATGCGTGACATACTGCATTCAGCCCAGGTAAAGTCGTTTTTCACGCTGGGTGCGTCGCCACACAAGACTGTGTGTGACCGCTGCGTTTTGAATTCAATGCAAAACCGAGTGACCGGTGCAGGGGCGCCCACAGACGTCACGCTGACATGTCCGCTGTGAAAGAAACATCCAGCTGCAGGTGAGAATCTTCCGGGTGTGGCGCTCTTCAGGCTCTCGGATGGGAGGAGGCAGCGTCTGCCCCCGTCCCCTTGGACCCGCTACTTCGCACTTGAGGTTTAGTCAGGGGAGGGCGGGGCGGTGACTCCAGAACCGGAGACACTGACAAACGAGCTCCGAACCAACAGCAGGCCTGTTTAACCAACACTCAGACCCGCAGTTTCTGGGTTAAGTGGGGCGAGGACCGAGGCCGGGTTCACACCGGATGCGACTGTGCCTCGTGCGCTCTGGCCTTGAAAACTTGGGTGCCGTGCTCAAGGAAATTGAGGGTTCGCACTTGACTTGCGGTGCTTCCCTGAACAGGTCAATGGACGGGTACAAACAGAGCTCTTCCACAGGGTTTTGAACTCAGTCTGGACCTGTGTGATTGCCCAAGTGGATCTACGTAGATAACGCTCGCAGCGTGAATCCCCCTGAACACCATCATTTCTCTCTCGCTCCATCGTGATTGTGTTTCTGGTCGAGTCGAGTGGTTCGTGAAGAGATGCTCCGGATGCCTCGAGCCGCGGGAGGTTGTGGTGAAGCAGATCGAGCGAGAGACAGAGACAATGTGTGTGTAAATGTGTGCGTGTGTATCTTTATCTGCGTGTATGTGTGTGTGTCTCAGTGTCTGAGAGAGTAGTGGTGCGTGTGTGTGTGCGTGTGCGTGTGTGTTTCGTAAGTAGATGGTCCCGATGCCCTGTAGTCGTGAGGATACGTTGTGCGAACAGACACCGTGGAACAGTGCGAGAGAGGCCCAGACCAGGAGCTCCGACTTATGGCCGCTCCACTTCTGAGAATTGGAGTTGAGAAGCACCTGAAAGAAGTGCAGGCGCGACGGAAAGATTTGCATTCTTCAGCTTCCAAAACTCGTCTGAAAAATGTTGAGCGAGTTAGTTCTCCGTCTGCTGACGAGGCTCCCATCATCAATCGGGGCTCACAAACAGAGGGATTGTTTTGTTTGGTGATTGAAGGGCGTTGTTTCTTACCTAATGAGGTAGATGAAAGGAACAGCCCCGTTGAAATCTGTGTTTCCAAAGTACACGCCTCAAGCAGTGATGTCGCCGTGACATTCTGTGTTTTCTCCCACAATTCGGACAGGGATGATGTGGGAAAACCTGTTTCCCGACAAATACGTGGTCATGCGTTGTGATGAAATTGGCGCTGTGTCGACTCAGCGACGCAGCACGCGTGTATGAGCGTATGCAGGCGCAACGCATGAAGGCGCAAGTCCAGGGCGGAATAAAGAATGGATCTGCGCAATGTGATCAGCGGGCCCGATCCCGGAGGTTCTTCTGATCCGACCATCTTGAACAAAAGAGACACCCGAAATACCTCTGTTTGCAAAAACCTTGCAAAAGCAGAGGGTGAAGCCAAGATTTTTCTGTTGTTTCCACGGAAAAACACACGAGTGATGGGCGTCGAGGTGAGGACCGGCACTTCTGCGTCTACTCGAAGCGAAGAGAAACATCATAAAGTTTTCGGCAAAGCCGCAGCTTGCGTAGCGCTGGCACGAATTTCAAACACACGCCTGATTTACGCGCCGTTGTTGGAAAAAGAGGCCTGGGCGGCGGAGGGTTGTTCCGTCAGTCATAACGCTGTTGTGTTCAGCAGAGAAACAAAACAGACAAGCCGCAATTAGACATGTTGACGTTCAGAGCAAGGAGAGGATCCAGGGTCGGGTCAGAGCGACATGTCCCTGGAGGGCCCATTGAGACCTGTTGATGTCTGAAAGAGACGAAGTCTTTCTGCCTGAGGTGCAAACGTGCGGAGATTCTGTTGTGGCTCTGCGCGTTGTGAAGTGAAAAAAACGAAGCGTTCTTTAGAATCAAATTTTGAAAAATTCGCAATCAATTACCCACGGAAAAGGCACGAAAATGCGAATTTTCAAGTCTTCATGATTTGACTTGCCACAAGCAGGGTTGGAATACAATTTTAGTGTCGCATCTTGAACCAAGCCTGTTTTGTGTTGTGACTTGTTCGTGTGTCATTTGTAACTTAATCCCTGATTCACTCCGACACACGATGATGCGGTGAATAGAATCTGTCAGATGCGCACGACGTGTCAACACCCCCGGCTCATAAAAGCGCATTCAGCGAGCGATGACAGGGATAGAAGGAAGTGACAGGCTCAGCGCTGATCCAAGGTACCCCGGGTTCGCATTTCAGTTGTGGATCCACGGGAGCGGGCACTGAGTCCCCGTGGTCCCTTGACCCCCAACAAAATTCACTGCCAAGAGCGCACAGTGGGAATCGGACCTTCCCGACCAAGTTCTGGATCCGCCCCTGTGAGGACTTCACGTGAGTCTAGGTTGCTGCACACCTGACAAATGGGGTCCACGGCAGATCTTGTTGCTGAGGTGGCTGTTGCTGTCAACAGCATTGAGGGGAGATGCGCAGCAACACACGCACCGGTTGCTTGATAACGTATTGGTTGAATGACGAGGTTTGCGCAAGTGAGAAACGTCTACTGGAGTCTGGTGGATCTGCTGTGACCTTGGACTTGCGATTGTTGTGTTGCATTTAACCTCACACGCGCCAAAACATACGCTCCGCAGACACACCACACGCACACACACGTGAGATTCTTTGGCGTCGCTGGCTGCTTTCCCCTGATCCCCATTTGAACCTTGATCCATCTGACTTCTGAAACCACTGTGTCAGAGACTCTGCTTTCCTCAAGTCCCAGAGTTCTTTTCAAGCATCTTGAATTCGAGATCCTCCCCAGGGCCCCAGTCCACCTGGATTCAACAGCTTTTCCCTTTTGCCTGGGTGCATTCACCCGTGGTCCCAGATGTACCCAAAATCCCTGGTCCTCGGAGAGTGGATCCGTGTGGTGTCTGCCCTGGATTCCCCGCGGTGTGAGGCCGGGTGGCGGGCGGTGTCTGGCTGCACCGCACCGCGCACCGCTCCGTCCCCGTCCCATCACTCAAACCCGTTACGCTGCGCCGCCATTAGTCGTGATGGAGCCGAATTACCTCCCGACGCGACAATTGTTCCGCTAATTGGGCAGCGGATATTTTTTTGTGTCAATGAGACTCACAAAGTTGTGCGGTTCCCTCCCGTGGTGAAGTCTGAACTGGGGGTGGGCCAGGGTGGAGCAAGGTGGCATGGGGGTGGGAGCATGGTGGCGTGGAGTGGGAGTAGGGTGACATAGGGTGGGAGCAGGGCAGTGGGGTGGGTCGGTGTGGGTCGGGCTGGGGCTTCAGAGTGGGGTAAGACGAAGCTCAAATCCTGATGTCGCATTTCTCTGCTGTGGTTCCAGCTGCCCGAGGTGTTGGACCACCTCCCGGTCGCAGGCGCCATCAAGCACGGCCCGTCCTACATCTACCGCCTGTGGAAGGGGCTGCTCGACCAGTGGATCTCCACCGCCGGCACCGTCTACGTCGTGTCGCCGCTGTTCGACGCCAAGCGCGTCGCTGACATCCTGCTGCTGCTCGTCAAGCACAAGGTGAGGCGGGGCGGGGCGGGGCGGGGCGGGGCTGGGCGTGGGTGGGGCGGGGCAGGGCAGACAGGTGGGAGCAGAGTGGGTGTTCCAGGGCAAGGACAGAGCCAGACATGACCAGTGGGGTGGTGTGACGGTTGGTGGCACTCACCGAACCTAAATTTCTGCGGGAGGCTCAAATGTGAACATATACCGCACAACCCACATCCAAAGTCAAGTTTCAAGCAATGCGTCTCTTTCCCTGCTCACAGGCATCGCAGTCGAAGGTTCTGATCCACACCATGTCTCGCTGCGACGGGGACACCAAGTTCCCCAAGGTCTACAAGCACGCGCGCCACATGCTCAAGACGCTCAAGAACCCCAACAACGGCAAGAAGCTCATCGTCGACGAGCGTCTCAACCAGGCGCTCAAGCGCGTCGACACCAAGTTCGGCGGCTTCCACCTCAAGCTCATCGCGTGCGTGCGCAACGAGACCACCGAGCTTCTGCTGACGTCAGCAAATTTTCACAACTGGCACTTTCACTACGACCACTCGGACATGGTCGTGTACTTCCGGCTCCCGACGGATGACTTCCGGGAGTCATACCTGGAGCCGCTCGGGCTCGTCGCGCACCAGTTTGGGTCACTTCCGCTGATGCCGCGCGACACTTCCGTCTCGACGAACGCGTCGGAGAGCGGCTCCATTCACAGCCCGTCGAACACGTCTGCGCAGGCGTTCCCGACACTAGAGAGCGCTGGAGGCAGCAACAAGCAGCAGCAGCAACAGCAGCAGCAGAACGGGGTTGCAGGGGATGTAAGTAGCACGAGCAGCGGGACGACCACGCCCGCCGCCACGCCCCGCTCCAACCGCTCGAGCAACCGCCCCACCCCCAACACCACCCCGAAGGTGACCCGCATCATCGCCCCCGACAACCAGAGCACAGATACCCTCACTAACGAGACCACCGCCGTTGTGGCGACCACTAACGCGCAGGCCCCCGTGCAGAACCACATAGATGTAGTCGATGGTTCCGACCAGCACCTGGCCCCCACCCACGTAACCAAGACAACCACCATAGAGAAGGGTCCCGACAGTCACATCACCAAGACAACCACGACTTACGAAACGACCACGACGTACCGGACCAACAGCCTTCCCCGCAACACCCCGTCCCCGCGCCCTGGGGTGGAGCCTCCCCCGCCCCCACCGCCGCCCCCGCCCCACGAGGACGAAGCCGTAGACATAGCGATCCACCAGTACAACACTCCCCCGCGAGGTGGCGTCGCGGTCCCGCGGGACCAGGCGTCGCAGCCCCACAGCAACACGTCCACGCTGTCCCGGCAGAGCGACAGCTCCCGGTCCTACCACGAGGAGCCGCCGCAGATCCTCCACTACTCGCAGCAGTCGACGCTGCCGTCCCGGGACCGTGGGGAGGGGGCCCCCGGGGGCCGCGCCCAGTCCTACCACGGCCCGACGGACCACACCCAACGCGAGTACCGCCACGACGTGTCCCGCAGCTACAACGAGGCCCAGGCCCGCAACGTCGCCCCAATCTTCACTGAAGTCAGAACGGCCCAGACCAAGAAGACCACCCCGGTGTACTACCAGCCGACTAGTCCTCCGGCAGGCGGCCACTACAGCCCCAGCTCCCCCGTGGGGGGTCACCACTCCCCGATCCCGCCCTACCCGCCGCCCCAGCACCACAGTCAGGGGTATGAGCGGAAGACCGAGCAGTCCTCCCTGCTCCAGCGCGCGAGTCCGGTCGCCCCGTTCCACACAGAGCTCCAGCAGGTCAAAACGAGGTCCGCGGGCCCACGTGATCAGTTCTCACACTCGTTCGAGAAGAGGATGTCATCTTTAGAGGAGAGCGGCGAAGCTCATTTGTACAACGAGGCCGAGCCTGAGCCCGAGCCTCACGGCACCTCCCCCGCGGTCCACCCCATCTACTCAGAGGTCAAACGCTCCAGCAAGAAAAAACCCTCCACATCGATTGAGGACGACACGCCTCCTCCCATGCCCCCTGTTTTCGTAGAAACGCGAAACAAGAAAAGCTACGTGAAGGAAGGCGCGCCGCAAGCTCGCTCCGTGTCGCCTCCCGAGGTACCGGAGGCGTACAAGGAGGCGAAGGCGCGGGCGCAGGTCGAGGAGACGGCGGTGGCGCCGGAGACGGCGGTGGCGGCGGAGCATTCCCCGCCGCCGCTCCCGACCTCCGAGCCCCCCGCCGACTCTCCAGAGCCCCGGGCCCCGTACGACCCTCAGCTTAGACATGAGTTCAGCCCCACGCAGCGCGCTGCACAGAGCTACACTCCGACTTACGACGAGTACGAGAAACACAAGCAGGCGCTGAAGGACGCTGAGCGCAACCAAGCGAGGATTGAGGCCCCCTACACCCTCCCGCTCTCCGTCGAGAAAGAGGAGAAAATCCTCCCGAAGGAGGAACGCCACAAAACCGTGGTCTCCTCCCCCAAGGGGCCCAATTTCTCTCCGACTTTCGAGGAGAGCCCACATCCCATAGGGCAGCAGGAGGGAGGGGCCCGCTCCCCGACCGTGGACTACACAGAGGTGCCGATCTACCCTGAGGTGAAGCCGACCGCTCTGAACGTGTCATCCTCTCCTACACGGCGAGTGCCTTCGGACCAGAACGAGGCCTCGAGCCCTACTAACGCGGTGTCGCCCCCTGCCGTCCCCGCTTCTTCCCCACCCGCAGCCTCTTCCTCCTCGTCCCAGCATGAAGAAACCTACCAGATGAAACCCGTGCGCAGCCTCCACCCCTCCGTTACCACGGTAACGACGCATAAAGAGATCCAGCGGCGCTCCGGATCTCGCGAAGCGACGCCGTCGTCGTCGGGGAAACGCGACAGCCACGACCGCGACAGCGTCTCGCCGCACACCAAAATGACGTACGCGTACACCGAGATGACGCCGGCGGAGGCGCAGGCGTTGTACTCGAACGTGACGGCGCCGGAGCCGGCGAAGGGCGGCGCCGACGTGCAGGAGGTCAAGACGACGCGACACCGCATCGAGGTGACGCGCGTCACGCACATCGACACGACCAACGTGCGGCCGTACGACCGCCCCGACATCAGCTCCATCCGGTTCGCGGACGCCGAACCCAAGCCGACCGAGTCTCACATATGACCTTGAGAACCTTGAGGATGAATGACCTTGAACTTCAGACCACTCGTGACCTTGGCCTTGTCAGCGTTGACTGACACCTGTTGACACGGTAGTGCATACGGAGCATAGCAGTTGGTTAGGGGCGGATCCTGAGGAGAGGAACTCTCCTCGAGCAATCTGAACTGAATCCTTCTCTCTGTACATAATTATGTTGTGACCTTTGTGAACTCTGATGATGGTGTTGGCAGACGCAGCTGCTGCTGCGCGGTGGTGACCTTGGAGTGACGTCACAGTGGCAGTGACCCGGGGTGGATCCACAGGGGGAACCCCCCACGATCCCCTCACACCCTGAAACAGCTCGCTTTGCACATAATTCTCACTTCTTCTCTGTTGTCATGTCGACTCTGTGTTGTCGATCGTCAATCAACAAGTCTTCACAACACAGCACGCAAAAGCTGACGATTATTTTGAGTTGCAAAACGCTGCTTGTCCTTCCTCCTCCCTCTCGGAAGGTGGCGCTGTGAGCGACGCTGACATTTCGACCGGATCCGCCCCTGGTGATTGTCTCTGTACCAACTCCCTGTTTTTCGATTGAAGGACATGGCGCAGTGGACCTACATCAAGTTCGAGTGAACCGGAAGTGAATCACCGGAAGTGAGGAAGTCTGGACGCCTGTCAGTGGACGAATGGATGCTTTGGGATTTGGATATAAAGTGCAACAAGGTCATGGATGGATGAAGTGAAAAGGGCTCAGCTTGGGAAACTTACTTGTCATTTCAAAGGAGCTATTTTCTTATTCACTGGATGTACATAGAAACACTAGAGGAAGCTGGTCAAATGGATATTGTGTGCAACTAGTGGCCGATTTGTGTTGGAAGTCTGCTTGACCATGTTTTACATTTTGAGTACTTGGACACGAGTACTTGGTTTGAGTACAATTTTGCACGTCAAAGGAGTTCAGTGGACGGATGGACTGACTTACAATGCAGTGTTCTTCGCTTAGCTTGAATTTCTATGGAGACACATTTCGACACGGAAAAAACGCCTTCACCTGCGAGAGAAATCTCTGAAGCGCAGATTGATTGAGAAATACTCACTAATTCTTCGCGTATTCGCTGCACAAGTCCGGAGAATGAGCGTATTGCGGCCCAGCCCCGACGGACCAGGTAAATTTAAAAACGGGACAGACGATCAGATGGAGATCAATCACTGCAATGCGTCCTGAGCAACCAGCTGTCGTTGTGGCATTGTGCATGAGTAGACGTCTAGAGTCAACACAGGTTCAAAATTCATCAATTTGAAAACGTTAGCTTCAAGCGCATAAATTTTTATAGAAGTATCAGCAGTGCAACACGCTTGTATAATTACAACAAACAGGAATGGATCCGGACCTGGGCCCCCACACTCACGAAAAATAACCTCTGCTCAAAATTTTGCGTCAAAGACGGACAATTTTATCGTCGTTCCCCCTTTGGGGAGGCCCCGCTCGCGGAAGAGATCCTGGATCCACAACTGGCAACGAAGAAACGCGCCGGACGCATTGCGCTGACGGTGTCCCTTCACGCAACAACGAGCCGCTCGAAATACGCTGATTCCCCGGACTTTGCAGCTTCTTCTGTTGCACAGAGTCGACAACAGGAGGCAGCCTGTCGCCACAGCGAAGTCGAGCTAAGAGCAAAGCACTGTATCCGCCTCCTATTGTCTGATCCACAGCGCTGGGAACTGCCTCGCTACGGATGGGATTGACGCGCAGTGTCACCATAGCAACGTCGACGCCAATGCGTTACCATAGGAACGCCAACACGCAAGAGTTGCCTCAGCAACGCCGATGCTGATGCGTTACCTTGGCAGCGTTGACACTCGTGCGTTGCCTTAACAACGCCTGCTGCCAATTCCCGTTGCAGCTCGCTACTCGCTTCGCATTTTAAGTCAGCTTCTATTTGCATTGACGCCTGCGTTCGTCACATTACGTCACGTTGGTCACGTCAACGGATCCTGGATTATTGACAAGTGTGTATCATTTGAGGCTGTACATACCGGAGCTACGTACCACCATCTGTACATTTCGCCGCCCTCAGGTCTGAAGCAGGAGCTTTGTGTGTCCAAGCCTGGCACAAGGATGTGAATTTTTCTGACGCAACAACAACTCATCCACGTTTCGTTCCACTGTTTCCATCACCATTTGTTTGTGTTACCAAGACAACGGATCGGAGAAATTGTGTCAATTGACCCGAAAATTGGAACTACAATCAGTGAACATTGGAACGCGTTGGAAACAACAGGAATGAAACTTTTTCTAACCAAGGAGAACTATCCGGTGACGACACGAAGAGAATTCCAGACGGCGATGGATCCGGCTCATCGGCTTCCGACGAGCAGTCGGTTCGGTGCGCCGCTCCATCACGAACCCGGGAGTGCGTTTAGTCCTGATCATCCTGTCCATTTGTATGACCGTTAACATTGTGTTTTGACTGGATTTGTTTCGTCTTGTGTAGATTTTGTAGCGCTCGTGACAGTGTTGAGAATTTGTCATCAGATCCGAGTAAATTCGTCGGTCCTCCAACTTCCTCCGAGCCTTTTGGCCATTCGTTTTCAGTCCGAACAAATGTAGGAAAATACCTCGACACGCTTTTTCCATTAAAAATTAAGTTTGTGGCCTTTTGAGTGGATTCGTGCAATAACAACGCTTCGGCTTTTCGAGGGGGGTTCGATTTGTGTGGCCCGCAGCACCTCTTTGCCAAAATGAAATGGTTGGGTACGATGCGAATGGACCAGGGGGTGATGCCATTTCCGTGCAATCCGCACTTGTGTGCTCGTGAATGTGAAGAATGTGGGGTGTTTAATCACCACACCCAGGGGTGCGCGGGTCAGGCGAATCGAACGCCCCTCGTCGCAATACTAAACCTGGAATCTCATCTGGAGGACTTGCGTGCCTCCACAACAACTGACGAGAAAAAAATTAGAGCCCTTTTGTTGTTCGTTGTTTTGCTTCGTTTTGACTAACCTAAATTCCCTTTACAGACGATTTTAATTTATTCCTGTGTTATGTAGATAACAAGCGACATATTTCAAAGAGTCTATCATGGTGTACATGTAAACACTGAGATTGCAAAATATACGTTAAATACACGCGTACACACGAATTTGAGGTCTCTCGCTTCTATTCTTCGTACGGAAACCAAATTCATTCTGTGAACTGTCGAAGCCAGGAGCATGCAGTGGTCATGGCGCAAGAAAATTACTTTCTCCCCTCAAAATACTGGTGCTGAAGGACATGTTTGCCAAAGGTGCGAAAGGCTTCTCTTTGGACATTATTTTGTTTCTTGACATCAGCTTCCTTTGGGGTTTGTCTCCTCCTCAAGAGTCCTGAACCCGGCTCCTGACAGCCTTCTGGCAGCGCAACGATTTGGTTCAGCAGCACTGGGACACGTCAAGAATACGTAGCGCAAGTCAATTCACGTGGCGTCACTGACGTCATTGGAACACAACGCATTCAGTGTGATCTCTCCCTCAGCGGGGGATCATGTGTTTGTTGGTGAACAGCTCGAAGGTGGCGAGACCCCCAGATGCCACGCCCATCATGGACGCGAACACGGCGAGGCCGAACGAGTACAACATGCCGAACGTCGCTTCCACGTCCGTGTCCGGCAGCGTCGCACCAACGTCGCGCTCCTCGCCCAACGTGAACGTGATGCACGTGATCACGATGAACGCGCCTGGAAGAGAAAGAACCCGGTGAATGCGGGGGGGGGGGGGCAGAACCATAATCTCAAAGGCCATTTTCATCAAATGTTCACCTCCGTACAGGCGTTGATTGACACCACCCTCTTCCCAAACTGGAAGCGCAGAGAGACAAGGCCACGGCGTTGCGCCTCCAATTTTTGTGTTAAATTTCAGAAGTTGTGCGTCCCTCAACACTCTGACCCACAACAAGACACAGATGGTAGTAGGATGCGTCAAAAGCAGCAAACCGCTGTACATAGCTTCTGTTTGTCTGGACTGAAAGGTTGAACTGGAGGTTGTCAAGAGGCAGGACAGAGTCACAGCATTAGCTGACCTGCACTCACTGACTTGACAAGTCTTAGGCTGATCTGAGAGGCCATTTTGGAAGAGGCAGATCGACTGACCTGAGAGGTAGGAGAGCACGGCGAGCAGCAGTGCGACGCGCTCGTCCCGGCGGAAGCCCCGGGCGGCGGCGTATGCGGCGGCGGCGAGCAGCGCGAGGATCGCCGCAGCCAGCGCGAGCACCGACACGCACTGCGCCGTCACGAACATGTCTGCGAAACGGGCGAACGAGACTCATCAACGGTGACAGCGTCCAAAAATGTGGGAATTGTTTGTGATCGACTTGTCCTCCCACGCTCTACTGCCGCACTTCGCCGTGGGGTCCAGGTTCACCAATACGTTGCGCTTTGTCTCGTTCTATCGACGAATACTTTGTTGGGACCAGGCGAAATTGCAATTGTTGCGTTGGGTTCACGTATATATCAAGCACGAAGCCACGCCCTGGCCGGTAATGCCCACTGACCTGAAACACCATCGCTGCCGACGAGTGAGCGGCAGTCCTCTCGTCCGTCGTAGCGGGCGCAGCGGCGCCACAGACCGGAAGTGACGTGGGCAGCGCCGCCGGCGATGCGCGTGTCGCCCCACGCCGGCGTCGCGAGCGCCGCCACGTACGTGACTAGCGTGAGGACGAGCAGCGCGAGCGTGAGCCACGCCGTGCAGGTCGCGCGCACACCGCACAGCGCCACCTCCCGCGCCTCCATCACGTCACGTGGTCTGTCAGGTGGAAACTCGCTCGTTTCTTCCAGTCAGAGCACTTTCTCGAGGCAAACTGCGACACTTGAGTTTTGTTGGTAGCTCGTTCTCCAGAGAAGATCCAAATCGTCACGTCCGATGAGGTTTCATGTCCATTGCCGGTTGGGGTGACAAGCCTGAGTTTCCTGTGTTGAAATGACATTTTCATGTTGACCAATGCTTCACGTTGACAGCTGAATGCCACCAGGTGCGAAAAAGAGAAAGGCCGATTGCAACAGTCAAACAATTGAGTGTTCAGAAACGACGAAATCTCAGCTTGAAGCACGTCTGACAATCACATCTCAGCATGTGCGAGAAGCAACCTTCCATGCTCCAAACCAAATTGAATCACAGGCAACACAGCCTTTCTGACAGCGGACCCAACAGAATTTTTCAAGCAGGAATGTGAATGCAATTCAACAAGACTCTTCTTACCTGAGATTCTTGTTTTTCCTGCCATTCAGGAACAAAACTGTGCGATAGCAACTCTCCGGACCGTGTGTGTCGACGACTGATAAGGGACGTGTTATTATTTCATTCCGACCCACGCGCACCGCAGGAAGATCTCACGACTCAAGAATCAACACACCAAATTTTGGAGGTGATGCGTCAGAAACAAGCGCAACGATTCAGCGCCACCAAGGTGCAAATAGCGGGAAATGACTTGCTTGCGCGCACACCTGACACACACGGACACAGGCACGCACCAAACAAACACCCGCGCGCTTGTCTGCTTGCGGCTCAAATTTGGAAAAGAAAAAAAGAGGAAACGAAGTCTTTGTGTCACGAGCTTTCATGAATCCTAGAGGCATTTGACGTTTTGGACACACACTTCAGGTGTTCCTGTCTGTGTAAACGGGGGTCAGAGTCCCCCCACTGCGTGTGTCAGTCTCTTATCAGTCCACCTGTTGACGTTGTTGATAAGACATCGGCGCGGCAACCAATCGCGTTCTTCAGGAAGTTGCCGACAACTGTACACGGAACAATGGCAGAGACAGCGAAAAGTTGTGTCCTATTTCTCCTTATCGAGACGGAATGTGTGCACGGATCACAACACAAGGATCCAACCACGTTTACATGCGGTGTGCTGATGGCTGTAGAAAGCTCTGAGCATCAAATCAAGACAAATTCGCGAGAAGTTCTCACCAGTATCACAAACCCTTGTATGCATTCCGTCCATTTTTCAAGAACAAGTCATTTTCACTTGATGAAAGTCGCCTGATCCAGGGCTGTTTGTTCCGTGCACCAGATGCGCTTGGCGTTGCGTCATTGCATGAACACTTTTCAAAGGAATGACGCATCTTGCAGTTTGAAATACTGCACACAAAAACGAGTTTTATAAAAATCCTTGGCCGAAACGGACAGAACATCTTCTTCTCGTGCAACAGTTTGATGCACGTTGGTGATGTCGTCCTGGCTGCACCTCCAGAAGATGAAATCACAACCGCCTGGTGCCTGGATCCAGTTTTGATAACGTTCTGACAGAGACGTCTTCACGCAGGCCATTTGACAGAGAAGTGAGTTCACCCTTGCGGGCAAACAGAAATGGGATCCTTGGGCACAGGCACCATGACTCCGAAAATGTTTTGATCTGGGACTGGGAGGAACACATTCGACGCCTTGGGACACTCCCCGAAACTTCCCCTGGAAAGTTCCCAATATCCAGTCCTCTTGCAGCATCAGTAGTCGTGAACCTCGACCTGTTTCATCCAGAGGAAGACTTCTGCGGCTGCGCACACGACTCCGAGCGTCTCCATGACGACGCAGGTCACCTCGAGGCCCCAGGCGTAGTGCAGGCTCCCGGAGAAGGCGTCCGCCCCGTACAGACCCGGCGACCAGTGGCTCGCGAAGATCCACGTCGACATGATCAGCAGCAGCACTGCAATGGACGGACAGAGAAGCATTGACGGGGAACCCCAAGTCTCGGGAGCCTTTGCTTCCACAGGCTGTTGTCACAACAAATGGCCTGTTCACTTGTAACGCCTGAAACGTACGAGGTTTGCTTTTTATTTGACCGATCCAATGCGATGAAAAGGAACCGGAGAGTTATGCCAACAAAATTTTAATGCCAATTCTTTGCCAATGGTCTGCTTTATGCCAC
>JAAUXT010126203.1_pt1 | contig 30673 bp, 31 predicted proteins | sample 7278171 | NCBI WGS metagenome assembly JAAUXT01 (sample SAMN14350112, study PRJNA611818) | marine sediment metagenome | isolation source: surface marine sediment (1.8m) | place: French Polynesia: Moorea | collected 2018-08
AGGAGGACAAAAGAATCAGCTAGTCAGATATTGTCTCAAATCAACCACCCGTGTCTGTTGCCAAACACGCTGAACATGCAGAGTGTCAGAATATGTTGATACATCCTCGTAAAATCGCATTGCAAGGTTTGTCCTTCGTGAGTTCTTTGGCTTTTCGCGTCCACGAAACCTCCATCTCTCTCAAACGTCCAAGGAAATCTGGTCTGAGTGGATTGAGTGTCAGACCTTGCCAGGACTTGCTTCATACCTTGAAAGTGGAAAATCACCCATAAATTTATTCATGGAAATGATCGCGATCGCGGCGGGCTCTTTCTCTTGGTAATCATTTCCTGCAGCCGTTTATTTGTAACAGGTCGGTACCGAAACACGGAAAAAGTGGCAAACTTGGGCTTCGATGGAGATGCGGATTTGGACCCTGTTGAACGGTTCATGATGGATTCTGAGGTGCCGAATGTTCGGTGCACTTCCCTTTCAGAGGAGTTAGCAGTGGAGTGTACTCTTCTTTCTGCCTCAGTACCTTTTGAAATCCTGTAAAAGCTTTCCTCACTTCAGTTCAACAGCAGGCGGCCCAGAATGGCTCTTCTTTTTTCTTGCTTTTGCAGCAGACACTGACGTTGGAGAAGGAACAAGTCCACTGTGACACTTTATTGGATAAAAGCCTCAAGAGGTTTTCCTGATTTGCAACCTGTCCACTGAATCAACAGCAACATCGCCAGTTAAGTGTGTGACCGGGTTTTGTGGTTGTTCCAGATTCGGGACAAAGTCCTTGACCTGATTCCAAGAAATGTAAAACCAAGTCTTTTTCACAACCAAAAGCACTGCAGGTAGTTGCACCTCTGGGGTTTCAGTGCAATGAACCTTCGATCAATCACGAGACACTGTTGCGAGTCCTTCCCACAACGATCCTCACAAGACGACTCAGACCGTCGATGATGGCCGTGGTGCAGACCTTCGATCAGACCTTCCATGAGGTTGTTGCCGAAGATGTTGATCACGCGGACGGCAGATGTGCACCCAAAGACAAACGGGCCCGTAAGTCGGGTTACACAACGGTGGTGTTCCAGAATCATAATCGGCTGACTTCGCCCTGTGTCCAACCCCAGGGGTGAAGTCGCGCGACATCGCCGGCGGCTGGCCACACTCACGCAGTGGATGGAACACGTCGAACGTTTCGAGTCTTGGACGCCTCTTTTGTTGGATTGCATAACTTCATGACCTTTTCGTCTTTGAAAGGAATCGAACATGTTACATACGTTACCTCCCCTTCCCCAAATGCGGGCAGAAGAACCTTTGTTGGGAAACCCCTTGGCGTCTTTCATCTGCGAGAGACAAGGTTTGTTCCTCGGGCTCAACAGTCTCACAGCGCGGCAGAAATCACTGCAGGCTGAGGAAGAATGAGCCACTTCAAAGCTGAAGTCAATTTCCAAATGAGAAAACCTGCGAGGCTGGTATGTATCGAAGTCGTTGTCCTCAACCACAGTCTCTGTCTTGAAGTTCAAGAATCTTGTACTGGATAGAAGGCACGTACTCTTCAATCAAAGAAACATCGCGGCTTGTTACCCAGTAAACTTATCGTTCGGGGGATCACCTCGGCCAACAAGGAAGTTTTTTTGTGTTGTAATCTTGTACAGGTTGATTGACAAGTACTTGTATCTTGTGCGGTGCTGAAGGAATTCAGCTACAAGATGTTTCAGTGCGCGAACAGAGTCTTTTCGCCCCTGACTGTTTGTGAGCGTCCAGATAAGCCTGACGCCCCGAGGAATACGTCTCCTGTAATTGCCCGGCTGAACTCTTGTGCAGCCAGTCACTTCTTGGAACTGTTGTTGGAAAGGTGGATGTTTCGTGCAGCTTCAGGAGACTTTCCTCTTTGTTAGAGTCTCTCGAACAATCGCAGCTCCAACCAATTTGTAAACGTTCCATCTGCAGTTTTTGTGCAATGGAATGAGGTATCTTAAAGGTCAGGTTCGGCAGGCGTTTTATGGTGATTTGATTTGAAATAACTCACAATTTGAGTGGCAAAAAACTTGGACTCCGGGATATATTCTGGGCACAGAGATTCCGTTTGATTGTCCACGTTTTGACTGTGCTGACAGAATTGGGAGAATATGAGCGTACATCACGCAAAGTGCTAAGCCGAGTCCGCCAGACTGCGGTGCAGCCAGAATGACTTTGACACTCCAAACGAGACGTGAGCCGATCCTCTCGTACTTCAGACCCGGGGCAGGGGGCACGAGGTGCATGGCGGCGGTCTGGGCTTCCGCTGAAGTATGAGGTGCGGAATTGCGCCGACAAGCCGCGAGACTTCGGAGAGCGAGGACTGTAATCTGTACGTGTGAGGAACCAGGGTTTCCGAGTTCCGAGTCTGAGCGGAGCCGGCGCGGTGCAGACATTACAGGCTGTTAGCCCCCTCTGAACCATATTTATGTCTCTTACATAACTGGTAGCTCCGTGATATTGGCCCCAAGGGAATCTTTTTGTCGCGAAGAGCTATTGCGTAAGGCTTTCGTGGTTGCTTTCTTCAGGTTACTCTACGCGTGGGGAGGTTTGGGTGTCCTGGGTTCCATGGTTTTTTCCGTGGCCTTTGTGTTCAAAGGAACGAGGTTGACGGACACCATATCTAACGTAAATGTCACACCCAGTTTCTTCTGCCTCAGTTCACAACGCGTCGGCAAACAAAGCCAAATGTGCATCCACCGGGAATCTGTACAACCTGTACAGCGGAAAGAACGATTCATCAACGCCCTGAACATCTCTACTGACGTTGCACGCAACAATGTCATATATGGTTTCTCACCGTCACTGTAGGCTTTCAAATCCTGCAAACAATGGGACACGGATTTGTTTCTGTTTGCGCGCGTGTTGTCGGAATCAACTGGACAAAAACTGAAATGAAAATCGTGAGGAAGGTGTCCGGAAAGACTTTCAAATTGCAGCAGACAGTTTTGTTCACATTTTTTGCACGAGCAGAGATCGTTTTTGCAATCTGTTCAGTTTTTCAGTTTGTTTGTTGGCCACTCTGGGATCAAATTGCCAGCAGATCCTTTAAGGCTTTCGCCAAAACAGGTGCGACTTCAGCAAGTTTCAGAAAGTTTTCAGACCATTTTCTGTCAAGTCACGTGAACAAGAATTGGATCCTGACAGATCTGCTTGCAAATTAGTTGTCGGTCGTGATCTTTCTTTTGTTTGCAAATTCTGGGTTGCCTCGTGCGCGCTTTGTCTACACACAGGTGAGCCTGCCCCAAGCGCGCGATGCTCGTACGTTGTCATAGCACTGCACAAATCTCAGTTACAGAGCGAGGTATCTTGCATGACAAGTGTCTGGCAGATCTCGCACTTATCACTGAGATGATGGGACAAGTAATTGCGCCATGCTGCGTCCAGTGACTGGCCATCAGTGGACCGGATCTGAGCGGCGCCGTCGAGAATCTGACCGTTTCAATTTGTAAGGAAATCCGCCGGTGGGGACACTCGAGTGATTGAGATGTGCGTTTGCCAATGGCAACTTGAAGGGATCTTGATCCTGTTTCGGCCAGTTGTGTCTGGTTGACTTTGAGCAGAGCAAAGGAAGCGATCAAAGGAACCAGAGGAAATGTGACAAGATGTGGGCGTTTAGCTTCAGGGGTCTTCCGCAGCAGCAACCATTTCGGTCACCGAGCCACGACATGTCAGGTGATTGAACCTGGAACACGAGAGATCACGAGCGAATCGTGATGACATGGTTGATGTGTTACACGACTGATGACATGCGCGCAACCTGAAGGCTGAGTTGGCGAAGTCCGGAAAAAATCTGTGACCTGAGAAACATCTGACAGCCTCAGGTTTTGGACAAATCAAGAAGACAGGTTCACGTGCTGATTGATTCACGAGAGGCATTTGCCGTCGGATCTCGGGAGCAATTCTTTTTTCGCTCTGCGTCGTGTTTCTGCACTTTTCTGTGTCCAAAAGCTGTTCTTTTTATCCTCTGTGTTTCACACTCTACATTTCTCTGCATTGCAAAAAATGCAGAGAAACTCGGGTTGTCTTTGGCAGTGCCGATTCGTGATCCAAATCACTGCCCAGCGTTGTTTGAACAAACTTCGTGTGGAACCCTGACTCCTGTGAAATGTTTGACCCAAGAACCTTCGCCCATCACACAGAACGCCTCGGGTTTGGGACAACATTCGGGTTCTGTCAAGCTGAAGGTCAGGAACTTGCACTGGGAAAACTTTTTCCCCACAGTTGGGAATGTTAAAAGGGTCGATCTGTCTTGTAGGATCACACAATAAGTCATGTAACAACAACAAGGAAAGCAAGAGTCGCGCTCGATTGTGGTGTCCGGACGGCGCCATCAGGAGATTGCAGTGGACATCCAGTGACATGACGTGGGTACTGATTCTGTAATGAAGCTAATTAGTTTCAGTTGATCCAACAGCTGACAACAAATTGACTTTGACAGTCCTGTCTCGTGTCTTCCCGGCTGTTGGCTGTGGCAAAGGGCTCTTCAAATCGATGTTACGAGGCACGCTTTTCAAAGAACCGCTCCGCCGGCGTTTTGATTGAACGGAAATTTTTTTTTTCTGCTGCAAACTTCAACTTTATTAAGAACAGTTTCTCATGCTTGAATGAACATGTGAAATGGAATGTAAAACATGCAGGAACATTGCATAAACATGTGCAGAACTTAGACTTCTTTCTGCAGTCTGGTGGACGTGAAAGAGACATACAAGGCAATGATCAATCAGAGTCACTTTCCATGTCTGTGTCTGTTTCTGTGTCCAGATTCTTTGTAAAAAGAGGATCAATTTCCATGCCTTTGCCCTCAAAATAAGCTCCTGACACCTTCACACATTTTTGCCATCTCCCAACTAACTCATGCATGGTGTCATTGAAGAATTCTTTGGGCCAACTCATGACAATTTTCCGGGCTTCAGTTTGAAGATCTTTCAAGTTGTCAAACCTTCTGCCACAAAGTTGGGTCTTCAATTTAGGGGAAAAATCACACGGGGCAAGATCGGGTGAATTTGGTGGATGAGGAAGCACCTTCAAACCCCACTGTGTGATTCTGTCCATGGTCTCTCCTGATGTGTGGGGTGAGGCGTTGTCATGATGAATCCAGAATTTGCAACCAGTCCACAGATGAGGCCTTTTCTTGCGCAGTGCCTCCTTCAGTTTTGACAAAGTTTGACAGTATCTGGCTGAGTCAATCTTCTCTTTTGGCTCAAGAAAATCCACCAGGATGACACCTTGCGCATCACAGAAGAGAGTCATCATGCTCTTTTTGTTTCCTGGGATAGTCCGGGCTTTCTTTGGGCATGGTGATTTCAGGGGTAGCCACACAGTTGACTCAAACCTTGATTCTGGTTCCTTGGTGCAAATCCATGTCTCATCACCTGTGATGATGCTTCTGACAAAGTCCTCTGGATCATGTTCCTCCTTTTTCTGCAGCAAGTCCAAATTGCTCTGTGAAATGTTGCACCTTGTGTCCTTTTGTGCAGCGGTCAGTTCAGTGGGAATGAGCTTGGCAACTTTGCAGGAGAGATTCAGTTCTTTCTTGACAATGCGCATGACCACACCCATTTTCAGACCGGTTCTGTCAACAATGTCATGCAAACTGAGCTTTCCATTTTCCTGCAACAAGTTTGATACCTTGGCAATGTTCTCAGGCATTGTCTCTGTGCTGGGGTGTCCAGGTTTTGGTTTGTGAGAGGTTGAAGAATCACCAGATTTGAAGCAGTGATACCACACTTGAACCTGCGTCTTTGACATGGTCTTGTCTGCCCAGACATCTCGCAGCTTCCTCCAACACTCAATGGGTTTAAATCCAGATTTGCACAAAAATTTCAATGTCACTCTTTGCTCACTTTGATTTTGAGACCTCTCACTGATGGGTGGGTTTGCCAAGAACAGCAACAAACATAGGCAAAACTTCAGCATCTTGCCACACTTGTGCCTTACTCACAACACACAGACTCTGCCAAACAACGAGACAGGCACTCAGAAATAGGTCAAAAGATTGAGGATTATCAAATTGCACTGGGTCAAAGATTGCATGAAAGTGAAGACTGACATGTTCGCTCTCAACATCCAAAAAATGAAAATTCTAAAAGAAACCGTTTCCTCAGAACAGCGGCGGAGCGGTTCTTTAAAAAGCGTGCCTCGTACCTGCCAGAAGCAGTCAACGTAACTCTGAACATCCTGGTTGTGAAACTCGCTTGTGATCTGGTTGGAGTTTTGCACTTTTTTGCACTTGCCTAAACTGGAGAATGAAGTGTCAGTCAAATCGCATCAGCATTTCCGGCTTGGATGGTCAAGTCTGTCTGAGCTTGTGTCAATTAACCGTGATCCGCCAACGCGAGGGAAGCTTCCGGCACAAGTGCGCTGTGCCGTCAACGAGGACAGTCTCTTCCTTTGGCGAAAACAACTTGGTTCGTCGTTGACATGAAGACCTGCGGTGCTTTCTTGGGAAAAATATTTTTGTGTCCCATCTTGCGGAAAGTGAAAAACATTTCCGTGGCTTGAGGCTCTGTTCTCGTGTTCTCGTGTTGGCGGGGGAACGACGTGAAGAAATAGGAAGCGCTGATGGATTAGAACTTCCCGTCGCCGCCTGCGTGTCGAGTCCAGTGGCGCTGAACGGCGTGCGTCCCCCGAACGTGCTCCATTTTCAAACGTTCTCAAGCAAAGCAAGTCGTTACGTATCACACTTGTGCTGGTCAAATGAGAACTTCGCCACTTTCTGGGTGGAGCGAGCGTGTTTGAGTGCGCACAACGTGTTGCCAGCTTCCAAGGTGACTTTTTGAAATGAGTCTGGACACTTGAGTTACAAGCTCATTTCGATTGGAAACGAGACAAGTTTGCACAAACTGCTTGATTCACCTCAGACGTGTGGTGCACAGAATTTACGGATTCAGTAATTCTTCTTTGAAGGGCGAATGCACAGACACGTTCTTTTGTAATTTCCTCTCAAATGTTCACAAGGAAGAGACCAAATATGAGAAGACTTCCATTTGAAGCAGTCATTCGTTCCTTTGATTCCTTGAGATGAAAGCCACTGAAATTAGGGAGAGATTTGCCAAGCTTTTGGCTCGTATGCAGTGGACGTGGACTGAGCGGAAGACTGGGACAGCGGCATTCTGTGGTCCTTCGTATGAGCTGTCACAACCAGAAAGCCCTTATCGGTCCACAACAGCGCAATGCTGAGAGTGTGGGTGTGGGACGAATTGATTGCGACAAAATCCATGCTGTGGACAGATTTCAGACAGACAGCATGACCCAAACTGAAATTAATTAAGCGCGAATTGGCAGTTTGACTGCAATTTGTCCTCATGCAATGGGCACGTCAGGAGAGATCTACGAGTCGTGGTGCCTTTGATTCAGATGTGTTGTGTTTGGGGTCAACCCGAAAAGAAAAATTTCTCACGAATGACATTTTCGTGTCAACTGTTGTTTTCACGAAGAAGCAATGAAATGCATCACAAAGTGAAAGCTTTGCACAAGACAAAGAGACTGCTGGCGGCTGCACTGTTTTCGAGGAACTACAGTTTCACAGGCTTTGAGCAGAAAATTGCACAGCACGGTGCGCAGCACAACAGAAGCCCCGCGTGCCTGCCTCACCGTGAAACAGCGACGTGCGTCGAGAGCGAGAATGCAGTGGAGTTCCACACAACAGCTGCAGACTCTGCCCTGACGCTGGCCTTCTGAGGATCACCAAGTCAGGGACACGAACAGTTTCCGGTACAGCTTTCTGGGCGCGAATCGCTTTGTGAGTCTGTGAACAGTGATATTCAGACACAAGTGGCAGAGACCTTTGAAATGGATTCCCACTGGCAAATTTGTGGTGCCCCTGTCAAATTAACGTGTCTGTGGAGACAGACACTTCCTTTATCACCTTTCGCTGCTGGCTTTCCTGTGCCGCTTATCGACTGTGTGTCAGACTTTCTAACTTATGTGTCTGGGCTGCACTCCTTCCGCCCTGGAGACACGCACCTGTCAGCGTAGCTTCTTGTTGCTCCAACTCAAGAGCTTGTTCACGGCATCTGTTTGCCTCGCATGTCTTCATGTCTCTTTCGTTTTGCTACATCGTTAATTATGATTCGTCAGGACTGTTCTGTGAGTCCTTTTCCAGCCATGGCATGTGCTGTGACGATGAGTGGGACGCACTTTGGTTCGACGTTCCACTGGGTCTGGCCCATGCAGTTTGGTCGCATGCGTTTCCTGAATGGAAAACGGTTTGTGCGACAATCACTTTGAACGATCTCATAAAATGCTCACTGAACTCTGGCTGAAACTTTGTTCTTTCCGGTCAGCCATCGAGTCATTGTCCCACACTGCTTCGCTGCTTCGTAAGCAGCAAACGCCAGGAAAAACACGAGGCGTCAGGGTTGAGGTGTTGGATTTCGTGGTCTTTCCCTGCCAAAATCATCTCTCGCAGTTGCATGGATTGGAAGGAGAAAGCGAATCCCCAAGCTCGCAAAGTCCCAACATTTGGTTCAAGTGGGTCTACTCGTAATATTGTGTCAACGCAGGGAAGACCAAAAGATCAGTGGCGAGTACCTGCAGTTTGGATTTCTCAAGGTCAACCTTGCAACCTTTGTCCTTGCAAACGAAAGTAGTTATTTTTTCGCATCTCGCTGGAGGAATGGCGGTGGAATGTGACTGGATGCGTCTCTGCTGTGGCTCCTAATCAGGACATGTCCGTGCTGCCGGGTTAATGAGCGTCGCTGTCACCGCGACTCCGGCGCCGCATCGGTCACGAACACCTGAGGCTGTCCTCGCGCTCGGGCCACAGCGCCATCCACGTGATCGGGGACAGGCGCCTGGTTCGGCGTGCTTCGTTCAAGCTGCAAGGGTGGAGGAAACGGGAGAACGTGGAAGCGGACTCGGGTCAGGTTCACTGGGGCGCTGCCGTCCGCTGTGCAGAAGTGTCAGGCACCGGGGACCAATCACAGCTGCGTCGTTCAGAAGACGCGTACACTGGGCCATTTGAGTTCTCTGACTGTTTTTACAAACAGCCACGGACAACGTGTGAGTAATTCTCATCTTGTCCCAAATTTGTTGACAGTCCCTTGGTTGCGAAGAAGCAAAGTAATTTTTCCATGGGCCTTTTTCTCCAAAGCCGGATGGACCACCTGACTGGCTGACTCCAGGCGATGACTGGAGGACGATAACCCGTAGCCTTGACAACTATCACCTTTCACTACTCCACGTCTCTTGAGACGGACACAACTTGACCATGTGATCCAATTGGAGACTCTTCAGCGTGGTCAAGGTGGTCTGTGGAGGTCTGGGAGGTGACTCGAGTGACTCGTTCGTTCGCGCAGGGGACAGTTATTTCCAGATCCCGGAAGTCCTGGATTTGAATTTCGCAAGAATCCTGTTTCCAGTCTATCTGGGATCACTGCACAATAGTTCATCGGTTCAGACTGAGCTCCAACGTGCCATGTCGTGTGATTTTGACTTTCGCTCGTTACAGAATCCGAAGACGGTACTGCCAGTCAGTTCATTTCGCCGTCAGCGAACAAAGTTTGTGGCGTCCGTTGCTTTCCATACGTGGAATTCCCAGCGTAGCAATTATTCGCACAGTTCATTCCGCTGTTCGCTTGTTCGCGATAACCCGCCGTTAAATCATTGTGTGAAAGTTCACGTGGGAATTGAAAGAATTAATTAGTTGTCTGTGCCCCGGGTCGCTTATCTTGCGGAACACCGGGGAGCGCTGTAGGTGGCGCGCCGTCGCTCCGAGTGGGTTTGTCCCTCATGTGATCACAAATACGGAGTCTTGTTCGACATTGGTAAACCACACACAAATGCTTTGAATCAGGTAGATCTACCTGATGCTTTGTGGCACCAACCTTTGCAAATTCTTCTGAGTGCCCCGTGGCGCAGCAGGGACAAACGCACCGAAAATGTCAAGTCCCAAGTCACGAAATGTGGGTCATGCAGGCTGCAGAGCCTCCAGAGACGCGTGGTCCGAGCCACGAACATGTGCAGTGCAGAGTCTTTTGATCCGGTTTGGACCAGAATCTACTTTTCAACTTTCTGTCGGACGCCCGCGTGGATGGATCGATCACACAGAACGGAAAGTGAAACCGAAGACTCGCGGCACTCAAAAGCAATGAAAGAGTGACGCGAGTTTCTGCACATACGTGTTCGACAGGTATTGCTCTGTGCCATAACAATTCCAATCTGTTTGCACAGAAATTTGTAATTGGTGAAGCATGCAAGACAAATATTTTTCACTGGAATACTCACCAACATCTGCAAATGCGAAGTCGTTCGTCGATGTCAATGTCCTGTTGATTCCTTCGACGTTCTTCCTGCAAGAAAACCGCCAACAGCTTCCGTGACCAAGTGAATGTAATGTGCCCAATATCCTGCCCGCGCTGTCAATAGATTCCTGCAAATTCCGCGAGCAGATAATTTCAGAAAATCTGTGAAAAACAAGCAGACAGAGGAAGATCAAATTGCAGATCAGTTCCACCCGGATATGTGCTGAAAGGAAAATGGTGCCGATAAACACTTTTGTGTGAATGTATCACACAGCTAAATCTGTGTTATTGTGTCACGAGTCGGAACCCTGCAGTTGGTAGATTTGCTGAGCCCATCGCTGCAACAGACAGATCGTCGGTTTGGCTGTCACCCAACCCCGTGGTTTAAATGACGGGGGCAAAGCTCCAGCTGGGGGTGGTTTTGGAAAGTTCTGCCAAATGTGAAACAGTGACTGAAAGTGATTCAAAGAATGGAAATGGAATGCAAATGTTGCTTGGTTGAAAAGATGCCATCAGAAAACTTTCATCAGTAATGAGCACACATCGTCAAAAGTTTTTCCAATGTTGTCTGGTTCCTGCGCTAGACCAGCTGTTTGTGAACTGCACAAGTTCAATTTGTTCACTTGGAAGCAAATACCTCATCTTTAATGGGCTCATCTATTATTGATGGAAAAAAGGGGAAGAAATGTTCTGCTCCTTTCAATTCAACACTTGCAGTTGCATTTGTGTTTGCAGCCAAGTTTTAAACTTTTCCCCAGGCAAAAAGTTCCCCCGTGCGCTCTCGTCCACAGAGGAATCAAATATTAACTTGAGGCAGCAGAAGGAACTCATTCAAGTTTCCTCGCCACGACTCAGAACCTGAGGAGAATTTCATTTGTTGAGTTAATGCAGCCGAAACTGACTCTTTCAGGGTGTTTTGTATCCGACAAATCCTTTCAGTTGAGGTTGCTCCTGTCTAGAAATGGCAATAACCAGCAGGTCTGCACGTGCAACATCGTTTTACCTGACGACATTTTCAGGCTTTTGTCGAAATTCTTGGGGAAAAGGGAGGACGATGTTCGAGCAATGCTTGTTTTCTGCGTGGAAATCTTGAGGGAAAGACAATATACTTTCGACATGTACGCCACTGATCAGGTTCCTATCACACGACGCGTGTTGTGGTCGTGAAGAGGAGTGAAAGGACATGAGATCCTGATGGAGGACCCGGGAAACAGGCTGCTTGAGACCCTCTTCTGTCTCCCACGCAAGCTACTGATTGTCATGTTTGATTCCTTGGAGGTGAATCAAAGGCATCGGAGATTGAAGGTGTGTGTGTCATCAAGGCAGAAAGTCTCAGAAGTTTTTCTTTCTTGTCTGGGCTTTGCACACGGCAGGTTTCTTTTGGAAGGACACAAAGGTGTAGTTGCAGACAGACAGCTCAACACAAAAGTCAACCAACACCAAATGTCATGTGTGATGCAAACTGTCTGGGAGGCTCGTTTTGTCATTTTCGCCAGACGGAATTTCACGAATCTGTTGTGATTCGCTCCGGATATGAAGGGACCTGTCACTTCCTGAAGCTTCCAGTGAGGAAATATTACACTGCGCTCTCAGTTTACACCACTCCAACAGCTGACGATCTATCTTTGCTTCGGTCACAGCTGGACCATCGTGGCGCCCGAATGGCCCAAAGGATGTGAGGGATTGCGCACCGTGGTTGGGTTGTCTTCATCAGTTTTGTAATCAAATCATTTGTATCGGGCTCGCAGCACCTTCAGCATGGCTACGTGGCGGCTCATTAGTTACCTTCGCGTCGGAATCCGCTGAGCTGCTTCTCCTTCATTGACGGGGAAATTTATGGGGGAACAAAAACTCTCTTGTTCTCAGCCCTTCTATTCTGCAGACGCAGTGAATGAACAATTCAAAGTTGTTTTCTCTTGAAAAGTTTTGCAGCAGGAAGGGGATTTTTTGTGGATCTTTGTGGAGAGTGTGAGCAAAGCGACCACACGAGATTGAAGATCTCGTGCAATTTCCACGTCTTTGTCGCACCCGACATGCCGCACGTTTCGTAACACTGAAGCTGCCGTCCTCAAGTTGCGCAGATCGAGTACGAACTCACTCAAGAATTTTGAAGGAGGAAGAATCGATTCCGCACGTACCTGCTCAGTGCTCAAACACTAATCTCTCCCCGGAGATGGAATGTTTGCGTTCCATTGTTCTTCAGCTTCATTCAATATCACATTTGAATAGCATCCGTATCAAAACTTTCCCGGTGTTTTCCGTGCGGAAAAATTACATGTTGATTTGCACAAACACACTTGCAGGAACAGGGAAAACAAGATGCTTGCTGGTGATTATTCGCGCGGTCGAGATCAGCGGTTCACGGAGCGTCAGAAATCACAGTTCCCGCGCCACGCCTCCGAGTCTGCGCAATCCTCGACGATCAATGATTCACTCACAGACCCAGCTTCTGCCGCCTCCAGCGGGCCTTCCGTTACTCCGAGCACTCCCCGAATTGCTTTGATCTCAAAATGAGATTTTAATAATTCAAGTCAAAAAAGAATTGAAGTCACCTTGAAGTGTATCAGATTACAAAAAGCAACAGCTGTATCGTGCTTCGCTGTACAGAATTTAGCACTTTTTTTCTGGCAGTTGAAGCGGTTAATGAAGATCGGAAGTGTACAGCTTCAGCCTCGAACAACCGACGCTACAGTCCATTCCCTCTCGAATTCTCCCTGCAATCAATAACGACAGATAATTGTGAAATAATGTAAGAGGAAGCGATCAACAACACTGTTCAAGAGCCACTTTGGCAGGAAAAGTACTGCCTGACTGCTGAATGAGAGAGGGGTGTGCACTTATTGTTGTTGAAAGGTCGATTACTGATCGATGCCAGGTTTAGAATTGGGTGCACCTGGAAAACCTACTTTTCAAATTCTAGTTAAACGCGCTAAAATTGTGCTGAACTGGGCTTTTTGTTCGATTGAGACATCTTGTTTGGCGGAGGCGGTCTGGACACAGCCTGGTCCAGCAGCCGCTTTTCCGGCATTCCATTCATTCCGACGGTGAATCTGACGGACTCTGACGGGGTTCCAGGGCCGCAGGTTGTCGGACGAATGACGGAATCGGACTCAAGGTTCTGTGTTGTGATCGTCGGGTTCGACGTCAGTTCCTCGAAAACTTGATCAGCGTAACTGGCAACAAAGCAGAATTCATTTGCAAACTTTTCTCAAGAATCGAAAATCATTCCAGGAAGATGTTCAACGCGCGGCTTCGCGAGATCCCGCGGGATCTGGTTTGTGAGATCCAGGTTAACGGTGACTGACAGAATCTGAAGAACGAGCAGCATTTCCTGGGAGAAGAAGCTGCGAACACATTGCTGCGATAAATAATACATTGCGCGGTGTTCTGCTGAGTGCGAATTGCCGTGGAGATCGTGTGTGCGAAGGCGATGCTGGAGTGACTGTCCTTCTTCTCTGCTCAACAGATCCACCCAATGTTGTGAAAGGACAGTTGGCACCAGATTGAAATTGAGGTCTGTCGGGGTCTTTTCAGCGGGAAAGATTAATATTTCCCTTTGCTGGGTCGAAGGTTTGCTTCAGAATGGAGATGATTGTTGTGCTTCACCTCCCATTGTACCATTTGGTCCTCTTCTCCAGAAGAGACTGCTCAGGCGCAGTTTGATGTCGACACCTCGGCGGCGCCTCGGAGGGACTTATCAAATTTCCTTTTGTGCTCAGAAGCATTCACTGACAGCTCAGCCGTCCATTGTGGGGACAGGCCTCGTCTATTTGAGTCAGTTCACATTCAGCATGTACACCATCAAGAAACGCTGATTTGGCGTGAAGTACATTTGTGCGCGCAGGCCACATTTTTCTTGAATTCAAGATCCAAACAGGGTGGATCACTTGCCCTCGAGTCACCTTTAGTTGTTGTGGTACACGCAAGCAGTTACACAGTTGCACTACAAGAAAATTTCTAGGAATGCAGTGAACTGCAAACACCGTTTTTCTTGCCAGGAAACAGAGCAACTTTGTATCCAGAGCCGGTGGTGGAGCCGCTGTCACTGTCAGAAGGCAGCGCACACCTCCACTTCAGCCCGTGTGTAAACTCGGGATTACACTCCGATACGGAAGGCTCAGCTGAAAGCGGTGAGCTGTTTGTGTGCGGCAAACTCCCCGCGACAGAGATTTATAAGTGCTGCGATGATTAGGCTTAGTGTCCGTGATAAGGTAAAGCACGGCGAATCCGATTTACGGGCCAAAGTTGCGTGATTTACAGCGCCTTCGTAATGGGCTCCATTCAAAGTTGCCCTGCAGCTTCCGACAGACGGGATTTGATCGGTTTAAACCTGGGAATGTCGGTTCTGCTTCCGTCCTGAGGCTTAGAAACCAACATTTCTTTCGGCGCGTCAGTCGTCTGCTGAGCGTTTGTCGTGGCTTCGCTGCTGCTGCCGCGCGTGTCGTCTTCAAATGGATGCAAGAGGCTGACAGACTCGCACCCTTCAACATTCGTACGACACAGCAGTGTCCTTTCTGTGTTGGTGGCGAACGTACTGTTTGCAGCGTAATGTTCCGTCTCACCTTGAGTTATCCTTTCTAATCGCATTTTCAGCGGAAATGGAAACAAAAAATTGAATTACAAGTGACCCGCTTGGAGCGGTGCACATTGATTTTCCGTTCAGAGGGCGTTTATTCATTTGTACCCTGAATAAAAAGTTCACAGGCGCCTGCGGATTCCGCTACAGACTGCAGAAGAGCCTGACATCCTGTCCTTTTGAGTACGAAACCACGGAGACCGTTTGGGTTTGTTGGGACCTGTTCGTCCTGGGCAGCCTGGAGTCCACAATTTGCACGCATGAAGGTGCTTTGCTGATTGGGTGGTCCGAACCGAACTGTTGACCACTGCTGACTGCTCCAAGATCGGGTTTCTCGCGTCCCCAACAGTCAGGCATCTTTTCAGTTGTTCTGTTTCTCTGTGCGTGCGCTGCAGTACATTTGTGTGTGTGTGTGTGTGTGTGTGTGTGTGTGTGTGTGTGTGTGTGTGTGTGTGTGTGTGTGTTCCCGGCTGCGGATGCTCACGGCGCTGCCCACTGCGGTGCGGTGGCCGGATTCGACGTCACGTCCTCCCCGAGTTTGGGCGCACGATGCTCAACTGAAAAGTGAAAATGTTCCTCGACCTCCCGATGTCTTGCTTGTTTTGGTGTGAGATGTTTGTGTGCATGAAAATGACTGCACGTGATGTTGACACAAAACCCTCATGTTTTTCGCCATCAATTTACTGTCCTGTTGTGACATCCTCTGTGCTCCATCAATATGTACGTACGTACACTGATTGCGTTTTAATATTTCATTCACTGTCACTGGTCGCTCAAAAACAGGGGAACAAATTGGTGAAATGTTCAAGTGGACAGGAGAATGGGCCGCTCTGCGGGTTCATTTACGAGTTGTGCAGTTTGCTGAATGATTTCGTGAAGCAAGGGACCAAACATCGAAATTCAGAAAGGTGCAAGGAAGAGATGCCTTGACAAGGTTGACTTCTCTCAGCAATGTTGACCGCAGAAAAAGCGGGAACATTCGACAGACATTCTGGAAATTGGACCCTCACGAACAAATGACCGTCGTTTCTGAACCGTTGTCTCTGCCCCAGAAACGTCGGAGGAAGAGGCGCATGGCTGCCACACGGCGCTTCTCGGAGACTCGCTCCCTGTGCCTCTCTTGGCTCATTCTGACGGGCACTGCGTGGTCGTGGAAACCGTCTTGTTTTGCAAGACGGTATCTTCGCCCTTGTGCGACAGGACAAGTCGCTTGAGTGACCAGGTGAAGAAGCTGAAAAGTTGAAAAGCGTTTTTGTTCACTGGTTCGAAAGGCTCGGCGTGGAAGCAACTTTCGCAAATAGCGCGAGAATCGGAAAAGGCAATTTTGAAGGAAATTACAGAGATTGCATGCTGTGGATTGTGTTTGCTTTCAGAAAAATGAATTGGCGTCTCTTTGCGTCGGAGCTTTTTTTCTTGGGCAAAAACTTGCATCAAGAAATTGCCAAGAACGACGAACGCCTCAAATGTTCATCAGTTCCTGAACAAAAGCGGCCCAGAAAGAAATGCTCTCACCACTGTGTGGAACACGTGTTCTTGTGCACTCCACTATTGAAGGAGTATCCATTTTTCCTTTGGGAAGAAAGACCTCATTGTTTTCCATGGAAATTGCTCGAAATTCAACAGGGCTTTCCGTGCAAATCGTGTTGTCTGCCAAATTCTGCTCTCTCTCTTGAAAGGTTGACTTGTTCTGATCCATGAATCCTGGAGATCTCTGCAGTTTGTGTTCAGTTCCACAAAAGAAGATGTCTTGTTCAAAAGGCTTGGTTGAGAATTCTCAAAGGTATTTTGTTTCGTGCATCTGTCTCACAGGAAGCTGGAGAGAATCTGTGGTCTTGCGGCAGTTTGCAGAATCTACACGTTCCGAGGGAGGGGAGGGGGCGCGGTCTACCAGTGGGAAATGATTTGTCAAGTTCAAGTTTGGGAAAGTTACGCCTGTGGAGTGCAAAGTGACGCAAATGCCGACAACCGGTGAAACAGACCGTTGTTCTTGGGGAAAAGTTCCGTTTCTTTGATCCAGGTTCCGTCGCAGTTCCGCCGAACTTCCACACGTCTCACAGAGTTCCCCCGTTGGTATCAAAGACTGTGGGCCCCACCTTCCTTGGCGCATACTGGCGCGAAATTGTGTGGGTGGAAATCTCATTGATTCGTGTGAGAAACGACACACAGACTGTTATCGTCACTGCTCCGCTCGTGTTTCCAGGAGATATTGATCGTGATACTCAAAGTTTTGCGTCTCGTCTCCAAGTTTCCTGCACTTTGTGCACTTTCTTGAAGCTGGGCAGACGTTGGTTCCCTGTTGGCTATTTTGCATCACGTTCACAGCACGTGAGATGCAATTTCTCCACAGGAAAAACTACAGGCTCTGCCAGAAAAGAATCCTGGAACGAGTTTGTGAACTTCTTGAATATTTCATGACAAATTCGTCGCTTTCACTGAAAGGTCCGTGACTACGGTGACATTTGAAGTTTTCTTCTGCTGCGTTCGTGCACACAATTATTTCTCGTCTTTTCCAGGCAAAGCACACAGGAACAGCAGCGAGTTCATTTGTTCTGGTCTTTTGAACTTCTGCTGCAGAGCATTGAACAACACGTTGCTCCCAGACTCTCAGAGCAACAGGGAGAACGGAGGCGAAAAATGATATTGTTTGTCTCTCAGGATCAAACTACAGGAATTGATTCAGCATTCAAATCATCCTCTCATTCTGCTCAACGATACTTGCTGAAAAAAAGTTGATTTATACACAATCATGGAAACCATTTCCAGATGAAGAAGCAGATATTTGCTTTGATTTGCTTTGGGAAAGGCAATATTCTTCTCGTTTCAATATTTCTTGTTTGCCCAGCCAGTCGCGAATCAGACAAACGCGCAGACCTCAGTTCTCTAAAATGGGAACTCTACCTGGGAGTTATTAGTGTAAAGCTAATATTTGAAGGGAAGTTGGCCATCTGCAGGCCGTGATACTGCTGTCTGCGCTGGCGTGGACTTACTCCAAGCTGTGTGTCGTCTCTCTGCGTCATCAAGTGTTGCCCACAGAGCCTTGTCTTCCTCAGAAACCTGCACACGTGAAGGATGCTCCACGCCAGAGATGCCAAATGTGACTGTGAGTCGGAGACTCGCGGCTCAGCGCACGCAATGTCTGGGTGTGGATCAGTGAGATGAGACGAAGCTCAGACTACATGACTTCGTCAGAGAGAGGGCGAACCCGATCAATCCGGCTGAAAAGAGAAACACACAGTTCGGTAACCTGATAATGTCCTTGGGAAATGGCAACAGGTTGCCTTGTAAGATCCGGTGACTGCTTTTTGTCTCGCTGAGCTGTGCATTCGTGTCACGGAGAAATGCTGGAGTCTGGCTTCTGCAACTTTCTCAGAGAAAGATTTCTTCTCTATTTTCTCGTGGATGGTTTTGCAACTTCACTCTCAATCGGCACGTGTTGAAAGTTTCATAATTTAGCTGCAGGAAAGGAGCTTTCGCAGACTTACGAGTCTATTGGTGGAAAGCAGAAGCCTGAGCAAGGCCGACGTGCAGACGTCTGGGGCCATGTGGGATTGGTTTTACGAAAACCTTGATTCCAAGTCGAGACTCGGCGGAACCGTATTCATCAGATCCAGGGGAAGGCCGCATCTCCGGGAAGTTTCCATGGATTTTGGACCCTCCGTAGTGCACCGTGACATTCAGAGCTCAATTCATTGGGAATTGGAAGAACTTGAGGTTTCAAGATTTTGGCGTGAAAAATAAACGTGATATCTGTGAACGAAATTGGCAAAACAGTCTGACGATAAAGTCCTCGAAGACACACGCGTGATCTATTGGTCGGATTTGGCGTGCTTCAGTGAAATTAATTTCCGTATGTCTGAACAAAAGCTCGTACTCGAGGCTCAGGTGCATCCGGTTGCCTCCAGGACACAGGGTTCATACAGGACACGATTCCAGCTCCAATGTCAGTGAGTGTGATGCAAACACTGCAGCACAAGAAGAGCGAAAGCGCAATACCCATCGACCTTGTTTCTAATCTGCAATCAAGGTGACTGCAAACATCGCTGTCGACCTGATCAGATATGAGCAAATTGATGAACAACTGTCGACCGATTCGCTCGTGACTTGCAACGAGGAAAGGAAGGGGCAAACCTCGTACGAGGCACGCTTTTTAAAGAACCGCTTTTCCGGTCGCCACGATGCAGCGGTTTTTTCTGGAAATTTGGAAATTGGCATGTGGAAGGGTGAGGTCTTGAGCCTCAAAGCCATGCATTTAGATCAATGATCCCAATCAATAATTCTTGATCTTTTGACCTATTTGACACTGTGTGTCACGCTGTCTCGGCAAAATCGTATGTGTTTTAGTGGCGATCACCAACAGTCAACATGTGGAATTTCTGGGTGTACCTTTTGCTCTTTCTTGCAAATCCTGTGGATAAAGAGAAGCAATCTGCTCAACATGCTGAACAACGGGTGACACTGAAGTTCTTGTGCAAATCTGGATTCAAACCAATTGAGTGTTGGAGGAGGTTGAGATCGGTGTGGGGAGATGACACAATGTCTCAAATGCAAGTGCGGGTGTGGTCAAAGAGATTTAACTCTGGGGATGAGGATACTGGACACAAGAAGAAACTGGGCAGACCACGCACAATGACCACACCTGAGAATGTGCAAAAGGTTTCTGATTTGCTGAATGAAAATGGAAAGCTGAGTTTGCATGACATTTGTGACCGGACTGGCTTGAAGATGACTGTGGTGGTGAGAATTGTGAAGAAAGAACTGAATCTCAGTCAGAAGGTTGCAAAACTTGTGCCGACAGAACTGACAGCTGCTCAACATCAAACCAGAAAGACTATGTCCCAGGAAAACATCAACAGAGTGTGCAGAGAAGACAAGGACAATGATCCAGAACTGTTTGTGCAAAGTGTCATCACTGGGGATGAAACCTGGATCTCCACAAAGGAACCAGAATCAAGGTTTATATCAACAGTGTGGTTGCCCCCGAAATCTGCTCGACCAAAAAAGGCAAAGACAATCCCAGGAAGTAAGAAGATGATGTTGACCCTTTTTTGTGATGCTCAAGGTGTGGTCCTCATTGATTTTTTGCAACCCAAAGAAACTGTCAATTCCATCAGATATTGCACAACTTTGTCCCGTTTAAAAGAAGCAGTGCGGCGCAAGAGACCCCACCTCTGGGCTGGGAGAAAATTCTGGATTAATCATGACAATGCTTCACCCCACACATCCTTCGACACAACCAAGAAACTTGATGAATGGAACCTGAAAGTCCTCCCTCATGCACCCAATTCACCTGATCTTGCACCGTGTGACTTTAGTTTTTTTCCAAGATTAAAGAAAGAGCTCAGGGGACGTCGGTTTGACACCATTGCAGAACTCCAGAAAGAGACCCAGCGGATTCTGATGAGCTGGCCAAAGGAATTCTTCAATGACACAATGCATGAACTTGTTGGTCGATGGCAAAAGTGTGTTAAAGCTGATGGTGAATATTTTGAGGGTGAAAATGTGCAAATCGATGCTCTTTTCATGAAGGGACAAAGCAGTTCTGAGTCTGAATCAAATTCTGACAGTGACGCATGAATTGACTGTGTGTGTTGTTATTCTGTTCGCGATCTGCCATAAGGTTAAATTTGTGTCTTCTTCAGCATGAAATTTGACTGTGTTCCTGCATGATTTTTGAAAAATTTTAGCATGTCAATGTTGCATCAGAAGGTCCTTGGAATGAATGCAAAAGTTCGCAAAAATTAAAAAAACCCGATCGCCGTGACGACCCGAGAAGCGGTTCTTAAAAAGCGTGCCTCGTACGTCCTGGTCTTTGTGTTGCCTTCAATGCAGAGGATCAAACAGCTGGGCAGATGATGTTACAGCTTGTGTGTATCGTTTGCTAAAATCATTTTTGAACAAGATTGGTCTCAGAACCGTGTTCGTCAGATCCAGGGGAAGGCCGGATCTCCGGGAAGTTTCCATGGATTTTGGACCCTCCGTAGTGCGCTGTGACATTCAGAAATCAATTCATTGGGAACTGGAAGAACAGGAGGTTTCAAGATTTTGACGTGAAAAACGGACGCTGAAAGTGATTTCACTCATCTCGATGCGTAAGGCTGATTTCATATAGATTTTCTGCGGCAACAAATTTGCTTGGCCTTTCTTCTGTGCGGCAAAAATTAACATGACACCCAATGTGCCGCAGGTAGCTTCCGCAGATTATCGCTGGGAATCAATTCTTGACACAAGAAATGTGCAGACACAGAAGTCAATGGTGACTTTCTGCCACGGCCACTACCGCCACCGCAGCCGCAGCTCTATATGAAGTCACCTTAAGTGTGAAATGCAAGCGTGGACCCAAGCACAGGACGTCTTTCTGACTGCATTTGGATCCAACGTGAAAACAAGACAAACGAAAGTGAAATTGAAAACGGAATTCTGTGTTGATGTCCCCGAACCTACTACTGTCGTGGAGGTCTGAAAGACGCCTTGATTAGGAGATGGTCTTGATGGAAGGCGTGTTCCCGTGAAGCTCCTCATTTCGCTAATTGAATGAGCGAAACTTCCCGTTGAAATCTTCACTTCATGCTTGGAATATGACGAAATGTTGTGAAGTAGGAAGCATTTCTGAGACAAAAGAGTTTTTCGTATTTGGCCTGCACCGACACAGCTGCGGAAACTTCACTCGGTTCATTCCTAATTTGCGCAAAAAGTATTCTGCTCGAAACTTGCTTCCACCAAGGGAAAAGAATCACCAGATTTCGTTCTTTTGGTGCGGAAACTTTTGTGCAACAAAATCTGAATGTGAAAATTGCGGCAGTTGGACTTTTGGTGCAAAAGAACGTCTTTTTGTTTCCACGAGTAATTGGGGGACCAGGCGGGACATTTGAAGGACCAACGAGTGTGTAATGCATTTCTCATTTCTGGTTTTAGCTACCTTGAACATCCACAACATCGACATGTTCACATTCTACCCACACGAACAGCCGAACGATCACTCAGGAAATTTGTCTGTTTTCAAACTGTGTACTTTGAGCGCACTCTCCATGCAGCTCTGTCAGTCAGCTGTGCGGTGTGATTTCCCAATGGCTGCACATTTCACCCGTTGGTCACCCTTGTACAATTTTCAACAAGGCACTGACTGCCGAATGCATCAGTAGTCATGCTGCAGGGAGACGTGGGACGGTAAGGTTTTTCGACACAACGCTCCAATGTCCAGCTTCTCGTCCTGTTCGAACCGTTTTCTTCAAACGCAGAGCTGGGCCTAATGTGACCTGATTTCTGAAATTGTGCTCGAAATCTTCTCGACGCCTGTGTGAAAGGTCTCCTGGCCCTTGAATCTGTTGTTACGCCCCGACGCTGCAACTGCTTGTGCACAGACCGAAGCTTTCTGACAGCAAGGCTCCTGCAAAGATGACAGGAGAAGATGTATTTTTCTGTGTTTTTCTCTCTGTGGCCGTGGATGGCAGACAAACTTTTCCCCCTTTCTCTTTGAAACATTGGTCCGTTTTCTTTCTCAGATCTGTCCAGCTTAACCCAATTCCAGGACGACACGGAGAGAGACCCGTTTCCACCAAAATGATATTTGCCGTATTGACAAAGCTGCACATGGCAAATATTTGTTGTGGGAAGGAGTTTGATTGATTGTAGCGATGCAATCACATTTTCGGCAAATCTTGGCAGGAGATAAGAAACTGCTGTCCCACTTTCATGTTCGATGTAAATATTGCAGATTGGCGAATAATTCGCAGTTGTTCAACAGGCTCTGTGGTCTGTTCTGTCAGATGTTGCCTCATCAACGGCAGTTTGTGTCTCCATCTGTGTCATTGGAACCAGGAGCGACGCTTGGGTTCCGGTTTGCCTGTCACAGCTTCGTAGTCGCTCGTTTGCTTCATCAATTGCGTGCCCCTTGATGTCTCCTGGAGAGGTGGACCTTTCTCAGCAGTTGAATTGTGCCCCCTTCCCGACAAGAACACGTGAACTGACCGAGTTTGAGAAAATTCAAGTCTTTTCCTCTGGAGTAAGAAGTTTGCAGTCGCTGTTGCAGCTCGTAGTGAGAAAGTAAAACCAAACACAACCAGCTCCGCATTGTTTTCTGTTGCACCAAACAGGGAGAACGGTCAATCAGGAGCTCACGTCACACAAGGCACTTGGCATCTACGAGTAATTATCTTGTGCGGCTTCCCTATTGTTCCAGAGCGGATTCGCTTAACGGAATCGTATTCGACCCGACAAGGTCGCAATTACGTTGTCGTAATGACTTGAGAATAACACCTTTCCCAATTAATGAAGCAATCAAGAAGCAAACTCATAACTGCGTCCCGTGTTTCCTGTCGAACAGGTACTCCGCAGTTTTCCACCCGGGTTGCGCTTCGATCGGAACTTCTGCGTCACTCTTCACGTTTGGTTCTGCGACGAAGTGACAGCTTTGCTGCATGGGTGTGCGAAAGTTGGCGACACTCAAGCAGAGCGCATCCAGAATCTGAGACCCACATTTGATCGCTCTGGAGATTCACGCGATGAAACAGCACCACGGTGAAGCATCCTGGCCTCAACCATTTGCATTCCGAATCTTTGTAATTTTGTTTGAGTGGATCACTAACAATCCAAGAGATTTTTGCTTCTTGCGCCGTTGATGCATTGTTTTCGTGACTCGGGCCAATCTGTGTCGGGCTCTACCTGTTGTTCATCATCCAGAAACGAGGCTTCCAGGTTCCTCGCATTGGCGCACGGCAGCCTCAATGACCTTCCACTTCGACGCAATGAGACCACGAGACTTGGCGAACACATTGGGGGTCACAAGCACCTCGGTTGTTGGACATCAGCAGATTGATACCAGGCCAAAAGTTCATGGGCAGACAAAAAATGTCGGCATCGTGTTGTGGAATCTTTCTGGGTGTCATGAGAATCTTCATGAAAAAAACTCCTTTCCCCAAGCATTCTGACAAGAACAACTTCTTTCTTCGTCGTTTCAAACAGATCCATTCCTTCTGTCAATCTAATTCCAATTGGGAAAGAACTTGTGCGTGACAAAGTTACAATTTTGAGACGAACACAAGACAAACATCAACTGCCAGCTCCAATGACGCACAGGATGATTTGAATCCTGCGAGCGTGGCTGTCGAAGATAGAATTGTTCTCGCCTCCGGGAAGCTGCCTTGAGCTTCGTTGGTCAGAATGTTGACGTTCGTGACGGTTACTCTTTGCTGATCAGATCAGGAAAGTTTAGCGTGCATCAGCAGGAGGAAACTTGACGCGAGAGCACCTGTATCGGAACACGTAAACGAGAACAAGACTTTTTTAAAACTCTGGTTCTTTTGTCTCTTTTCTTGTTGGGGTGTGGTCCACAGAGGCGCGGACCACGATCCAGTGTGCCACCGACGCTGAGCTGAAATCTCGGCTCTCCAACTGACGAGTTCTTCCTCCGTCACCGACAAAAACTTTCGTGCAAGGCTCAAGAGCCAGGTGAAAGACAGAAACACCTGTTGAGCTGGTTGGCTGTTTCCACGTTGATGTGCTCCAAACTTCCTGCCAAAAACCAGCAACTTACTCTGCGCGGAATCCAAAAGGAAGGATCACCACCACAAGGCACCACTGCAAGGTTTTGTGTACAAGAACCTTTCTGCGCTTTATTGAAACACGACATTTTTGTTGCAAGCAGTTACAACTGGAATGAATCAATGATTCAGAAACCTGTTTCTGTCAGACCTGTGTGGAGCCCGCCCACATACATGCAATTGCAGCTGAAAGACACAAGGCACAGAAAAAAGCCTTTTGCTTTTGTGCTTGATTGCACCTGTCATCTGTAGATATTGTGATGTCTGTGCGGGGAAAGGTGTAATCTAACTGACTGCTGATAGTTGAAATGAAACAATGGAACTTCTCAGCAGGAATACTCATGACGCTCGTTGTGTTTCACACAGGGTTTGTTCGTCAGCTTTTGAGATGCTCAAGGCTGACTGAGCGCACGCAGTCTTGGAGATCTGGACTGTTGCTTCCCAGCACAGGGACCGTGCGTCCACGGGCTTGACATGTGTGCTGAGACGTGTGGCCATCTCACACCCGCCATGGTGGATTGATGCCCTTGTCTTGACGGTTTTTTCGCCCAGGAACAACATTGAAATCCCGAATCTCCTGAAGAGTTCAGTGCCTTCAACACAAGAAGTTTTTGTCCATTGAGAAAGCATTTGTCTGCTGAAAAGTTTGTGGATTGTACTTCACGCAGGTCATCACCCCTTGTTCCACGGTTCTGATTCACCATTCTGGTCTGGACTCGTACAAGTGAAGCACCTCCTGCCTCTTCATGAACTGCAGAAAAACAAGTCAACATTGGCAGAAATTATGGACACAAGGATGGACCGTGCATTCCTTCAGACACTCAGCTTCAACGGGGCTCTCCATGGCCAGCTGCCCACCATGCTTCTGGCGCGCGTAACGTGGCAATTGGAATTCAAAAAAGAGGGGCGATTTATCGTTTGGAAGCAGAGGTGAAAGGTTTTCCGATAACACGAGGATTTCTCGCGTTGGGCGTTGAAAATACCGATAACTGAAGGAAACCCGCGGCAAGCCCCATCCATTTGAATTGGCATTTTCTGAGAAAAGCGGTGCTTGTTTTGTTCTTGTCCAGGCTGGTGTTTGGTCCGGTAAGACATTGCAACCAAAGATTAATACAAGTTTTCCTTTTGCTGCCACTCTGTCATGTCCTGATGACATCTGGTCTGTGCATGTTGATATCTTCTTTTCTCTGGTCCGAGTTGGTGTGAGCGCTTGTGTGCCTCGAACATTCTTGGGTGTGCACAACACCAGAACCAACGTGTGAGCTCGAACGATTTGTTGCTCAGTGACGTGTTGTTTAATGTTTCCGTGGAAAAATCCGTTGATTCCAGAACTTGTCTCATCACAGCGATGTCCAACTGGGACAGGCGCGCACTCTGGTGCGTCCACACTCAGTGAACCTGTCGCCCAGACTTTACGAGATGTCACGACGGAAATCAGGAGGAATAACGATTGTGATGAATGGCAATGAAATTCTCCACGTGGGAACCACGATGCATCAAGGGGAACCTGCCCATTCATTCTGCTGCAGTGCGACTTGTGTGTGTCCATTTATTAATCAGCGGGTGATAGGAGTTTATGACAGAATGTCTGATGTCTAGTATTGACTCATCTCTCTCGATGAACGTTGTCAGTGATGAGCACGAACAAGAAAAACATCCAGGAAGTTTCCAAATGGAGTGCTGCAAGGGTGGACTCCTGAAGGTCTGGAAGAGCGGTGCGCTGAGAATGGTGGGCGTGCCGTCGCCACTGCAGGTCTGTCTTCTGATCAGGCACAAACAGACCATTTCTTGAATTGTCCGCGGTTTTCTGCTTTGATCTTACACAACAACCCCTCTGTCCTGGTTTGGAGACACAAAACTTTCAGAGACTGCAGCGAAAACAAATTGTGGAAGAACCACGTCTCGTGGACAGAGGACCTGCAGAAGCCTGCGCCGGAAGCTTTCTGCGTGTTGACTCAGGTTCCGCAAAAAGATGCAGCCAAGTCGCTAATTGCAATTGGTGAAACCCCATCTCTCCTCGAGGACGGGGAAGTCAGACGGAAACGTGTTTTTCGAGCAGAATCAATGGTGGAAAAGGGACACATGTGTTTGCTGACCCCTAATCACCAGGCTTCTTCCCATACATGCCACGATTCCAGTTGCCGCAGGAGGGAATGAGTTGTGAATGCAAAACACAGTGACAGTCGCTGTAAATCATTTGGGTGGCTTCACTTGTTGGGCTGTTCTTCACGTAAATAGAAATCTACGAGTTGAGATGACGTTCTGACATTTTAATGCCAAAGCAGAAAATTAATGCTCGATTCTAAGGAGTCACACTGGAATCCACAATTTTCTTCGTCAAAACTTGACTTCTTTGGGGCGTTGTCAATGGTGGGATTGTTCACGAAGTAGACTCTGTCGCCGGCCTTTTGCAGCGCTTCAACCTTTTTCATGCTTGCGCTCACGGAAATGCGGGAAGTGAAAACAGCGTTGAACGCGGAGTACGAGTAGGTTTGTGAGTCAAGAGCACTTTGTAATGAATTGAACGAAGCACTTCATGCATTGATAAAGACCTCAAACCAGCTTTCGCTGACATGTGTGCATGACAAGCACGTTGGCGCGTAGTTCTGCTTCCGCTCAGACGGGATTACTTTTGTAAGAATTGTCTGGCTTTACTACGCAATGCTTTATCTCAAAATGGTTTTCACCTGTCCCCTCAGATGCAGTAGTTCACGCGCTGCAGTCAGTCTGAAACTCCCACGAAAACAGCCACAGACACGACATCGCCGCAGGAAGCCCATCATTTCTGTATCTTTTTGAACGAGGTTTTGCAAATGTATTTGGCGTTTCATGCAGGTCATTTTCTCCAGCCCCCAGAATTGTGTTGAATAGCGCTAGCTGCCTGTCACGCCGACACTTGTGTGAACACAACAATGCCAGCATGCAACACGAGTTCATTTATCAAAGCGGAAATGTCAGGTTCTTGGAAACGTAATGCCTGGATGTTTACCTTGGGCTCGAGAGCCACACTCCGAATCTGTAGCAATTATCAGATGAGGGCTGCACGCAGCCAACCGCCGCAACATCGCTGTCATGGAAAGTGACAATTTCCATTTGCAGCAGCAGTTCTGATCTGAGACCCGAGGAGGCTCAGCTGCTCTGAATACGACTTCGGCTGCTTCGCTAAACTCTCGCTTAAAACTGCTAAAACTCTCGCCAAGACCAAGGTCAAAGGCGTTTTTGAAGATCTGGATGATTTGTTTGAAGACGCGTGGCCATTGACCGCGTGCGTCTGTGCCCGACTCCACCCACTCTGTGAACAGAGGACCTCAGGGGTTGCCACCTACTTACTTCATGTTCAGGTAGACGTGTCATTCGTTTCAACGCTTGAACAGACCGCGCGTCTTCAGCACTGTTATGTTCTTATTTGGACTTTTGGCTTCGCTTGGTCATTTTGATCTACCTGGCAATTGTTGCCTTGTGAAGTCATGAGTGCAACAAGGCTGTGGGAGTTTCTTCCTTTTCCTCAGACTTACCCTCCTTTCAGCTTTCTTGTTCCCAAGACGCTCCCATACATTGCACACGGTTCTCACTGTTCTATCTTCTCTTTGTCTCTTTCTGCAGGCTGAATGGCGCTACCTGTTGGCGGGCGGGACGACGCGGCCCCGGGAGCTGCCCAACCCGGCGCCCGACTGGCTGTCGGAGCGCTCGTGGGGCGAGGTGCTGACGCTCGCCGCGCTGCCCAACTTCCACGACTTCCCTGAGGACTTCGCGCTCCACCTGCGCGACTTCAAACAGCTGTTCGACAGCGCGGAGCCTCACAGGTGCGACCGGGGTGGAGGCGGGACATTTCATGATCTGCGCTCGCAAGATTGATTTGCCATTCATCAGAGCATACCTTGCGCTTTGTTGCAACTCTGTTGAGTGTTCAGTCTCTCAGCTTCCAAGCCTTGAACCACGGCTCCTTTTGTTGAACAGAGATGGTTCATCATCACCACGCGAATTGCCTGACATCCCGTCAATCAAGCAAAACGAGATCCAAGATTCAGTTCAGTCTTTGAGTTTCAAATGCCATCGAACTGATTCCAGAGAGCCTCTGCCTGGGAAATGGCAGAGGGATCTGGACGAGTTCCAGCGCATCCTGATCCTGCGCTGCCTCCGCGCCGACAAAGTCTCCAACGCCATGCAGGACTTCGTCGCGTCGCACCTCGGACAGAGGTTCATCGAGCCGCAGGTAAAACGTGGGGAACTTCGCTTGTGTTTGGGGTACAGTGCAGGAAATTTTGGTTTTCTGTGTTCTAAGAATGCGTACGCAGAACGACGTGTCTGATTTTGATGGTTTCCAAAGCGATGCAGCGTGGAATGGCTGAAGAATGTTGAGCGACGACGTGTGCGATGCGGCAATGTGAAAACAGTAAAATGTCAAGCTCGTTCTCCTTCAGTTCTAACTCCCTCTCGTGTCTCACAGACGGCGGACCTGAGTCTGGTGTTCAAGGACTCTGCGCCCAACACGCCGCTTATCTTCGTGCTGTCCCAGGGCACCGACCCCGCCGCAGATCTCTACAAGTTCGCGGAGGAAATGAGGTTCGCCAAGAAGCTGTCCGCCATCTCTCTCGGACAGGGACAGGTCAGTGCGAGTGAATATTTCATGATTGGAAAAGGCACGCGTCTCGACAGGAAGCGTCTGACCCGAAGCCGTTTCTCTGAGACGGGTTCCAGGACCAAATGAGTCTTGAAAAATTTATCAGTGTGACTCTCCATTCCAACAAACAACGCAACTGGGAGTTATTGTTCTGGACACAACGCGGTTGTCGAAATGTTCACAGTTTCAGGGCAGGTCGTTTTCTTGCGCTTCATCCCAAACTTATGGTTTTCACCAACTTCCGGTTTGCAGGGTCCGCGCGCGGAGGCGATGATGCGCAGCGCGATGGAGCGAGGCAAGTGGGTCTTCTTCCAGAACTGCCACCTGGCGCCGAGCTGGATGCCCAGCCTCGAGCGCCTCATCGAGCAGATCGACCCGGACAAGGTGCGGACGCTGTTCCGTTAGAATTTGCACGCGTTGAAATTTGACTCATGTGTCACCATTTTGTGGCTAAGCATGACGGTTGTGGACTGGTTGGGCCTTGCCTGCAGCCGTTCGGATAGCACTCTGAGTGTGTACTATCACACAGTGGGGCTCATAGGCCCATGCTAAGGCGAAAAAAGGCATGAATATTTTCAGAGGATTGTTTTGGACCACATGGTTCGTCCATGTATAAGTCAACTTTGAGTTTGAAGTGTGCAGACTGCATGATTTGTTGTTCTCTGCAGTGAGGCGTTGTTCCTGACGACGAAGTGTCGAAATGACAACTTGTTTACTGTGCATGTTTGAGTGAACTTGAACTGTCTTCATGTGTTGTGGTTTTATCCGTTTGCAGGGAACGGTAAGACTTGAAATCCTGCATCTTGAGAATGCTTTTCGCAATTTTTCAAATGTTGGCACTGGAAATTGTTTGTAATTCAAGTTGTAAAGTCAAGTTCTTCACAGGAAAGTTTTGCGCTCACCTTGCTCTGCACTCTGCGTCCAAATGACTTCACATTGATTTGCGGGAAAGAAAATTGGTCACTCTGATCGCTTACACAACACTGATGCTGCACCAAAGATAAACTCGTGAAATGTACTTCTTGGGAAATTATCCTGTGGTGGAGGAAAAATGAATTGCACCTGGTCTTGGAGAAAACGGACACATAAGAAGCACACTGTGCACGTAACACAGATGGAAACGCGTTCGGAAAAAGCAGCTCTGTCTTTCATCGTCTTGAACCAATGCGCATCTTCTTTTTGGATGACGTTTTCCACTCTCACTTACATTTCAACAGAAATCACTTTCGTTCTGGGAAATGAATTTGCTCATTGAACAGATTTGCTGCGAACAAGATTCGCAACCACTGAGAGAGTCGCTCTCTGCCTGCAGGTTCACAGGGACTTCCGCTTGTGGCTGACCTCGATGCCGAGCCCCAAGTTCCCGGTCTACATCCTGCAAAACGGCTCCAAGATGACGGTGGAACCCCCTCGCGGCATCAAGGCGAATCTCCTCAAATCTTACTCCGGGTTCAACGACGACTTTCTAAACTCCTGTGGGTTCAAGGTGAGCACCTCTTCAAGTGACCAATTTCTTTTCTTTGAATTGTGGTTTGGTGAAGCCAATTATTGTTCCTCATGTTGTTTGTCCTGCAGATAGCCCGTCTTGTGAGAAGGACGTCATGTTGAATAAATTCCGAACCTGTATTTATGAACAAGAAGTTCCGAGGCGGGAACCCTGATGGTCGCGGAAGCGGGGAGGGGGGGTGTTGGTAGGGGG
>JAAUXT010140092.1_pt1 | contig 30672 bp, 31 predicted proteins | sample 7278171 | NCBI WGS metagenome assembly JAAUXT01 (sample SAMN14350112, study PRJNA611818) | marine sediment metagenome | isolation source: surface marine sediment (1.8m) | place: French Polynesia: Moorea | collected 2018-08
ATTTCAACTTTGATTGCAGATTCTTGGAGGGTATGACTGGGGCAATCTTTGTGATATGGTCTAGGAGATTATCTGAGACATTTTTTATCTTCATGTTTGGAGTATCTCAGAGATAGGCTCCCACATATCAGCACGCTTATGCAAATGAGGCTGCAGCAGGATAGTTTGAATCACTGTGGACATTGTTAGGCACCATTTTTGTGCATTTTTGTACTTTTTTTGGCCTCTAAGTACCTTTTCTCTCTGATTTTGGGAAAATATTGATGAAAATGGTAATTTTTGTAAATTTTGAGTGATTTATTATGGACACCTCAGAGCTTTGCTCAGATAACAAAATGCAAGATGTGCACTTCTTTAGCCTTTTGTGCCACCTGAAAAGAGCAAATGATAAATATTGCAGAATAACCCAAAATTAGAAACAACCAAGATATATTCTTTGAGATAATTTTTTGAATTTTTGTAAAAACTTTTTTGTAATGTTTCAAAGAGTACTTTTTTGTGCTTTTTTTGGGCAAAAATGTGCTTTTTTTTCCTCAAAAAGTGTTTTTCTTCACCATGCCATGCTTGTTCTTTGCTTTTTTTTCTTGAAAACTGCTGTATGAGGCCTGTTTTAGGGGTTTTGGATCAAACCAGTGGCCCAGGTATACTGTGCAAAAATATTTTATGTTGAAGAAAAAAATAGTGTGGTTTTAAAGGGAGTTGTTGGCAGATAAGGCCCTGGTTTTGCTTATTTGAGGTGTGGTGTCAAAACTAAACAATGAAATCTTCTTGAAAAAGTGGGGTTAGGAGTGTGACCTTTTTGTACTTGTTTGGAATGTTTTATGGCTTATTCTGTATCAAAATGAAAAAGTACATGTGGAGATAATCATGTGGGTGCTTTGTCTTTTTGGTTGGCAAGATACAGTGCTCATACAAAGTCCTTTTGAAAAGCATATGTACTTTTTTGTGCTTTTTTTTACCACCTGCTTTTTTTGTGCTTTTTTGTACTTCTTTTTGGCCTCAAAGTGCTTTTTTTTTTACTGATTTTGGGAAAATATATAAGTATTAGTACTTTTTATCTACTTTAAGTATTTTAAAATACATACATTAGAGTTTCAGACAACAATTCACAAAGTGTAAATTATCCACTTTTCAACTCTTTTGTACCACCTGAAAAGGGAAAAGGAAAAATACCACAGAAAACCCCTAAATTAAAAAGGATAAAAATATTTTTTTGAGATATGTTTTTGAATTTTTAGGCATGAGGAGTTTAGCCTTCCATATGATTGTTGTAATCACCATCAGTCTGTGTGTATGTATATATGTATACATTTGTGGGTGGGGTGGGGGTGGTAACTCAACATGGTGAAAATTAACCAGGATCATTTTCAGGCTATTTTAAGCATTTTTCATTTTTGGCCATGTGAAGTTGCCCCCTAAACCCCCAACCACTACCCACTCAGGTAACTATGTGGAGGCTGCAGCTCAGAAATGATTTTGCATGCAAACTACTCAGCTCATGGTCCTGCATGTGCATGAGTGCAGTGGCTTGTGTAGGTTGCACCATATGGTGGCCATCTTGGATCAAATTCTAACTGTGTGGAGGCTGTAGCTCAGAATCAACTTCGCATGCAAACTTTAAAGTGTACACATTCACACAGCTCATGATCCTGTATGTGCAGTGGTGTACATAGGTTACATCATATGGTGGCCATCTTGGATTGGATTCTTCCAAAATATGTTGTATTTGTTGACCTGTGCCCTCATGTACATATGCAAATGAGCATGTTGACTTGCCCCCCAGGTGACTCAATATGGCTTGTAACTTGGTTTGCTCAGCATGAACCATGCACTTTTTATGTGTAGCCTTCTTGTTGCAGAATTGTTTTTATAATATTTTTTTTAAAGTACTTTTTCTGCTATTTTTGGATAAAAATGTGCTTTTTATCTTCAAAAAATGCCTTTTATTCTTCAAAAAGTGCTTTTTTTGCTTTTTTTCTTGAAAATTGCCGTACGAGGACTGCAAGATAGAACTTTTCAAGGATTTTTGGTTTTGGAGTGACAAGTGCCAAAAATTGCTCAGTTGCCCAACTCATTGCAAAAAGTAATCTGGTCAGGTTGCTAGTGCGAGAGGGTTGTTGTGAACTCGATGGAAATTTTCAATTCAGTGGTGGAGACGTTGTCAATTCAGCGGAGAGACAATTTCAGGACATCTGTGGCAGGCAGTCTACTGTCTCAACCGTGTCAAGTGTTTCAGTTTTTGTGGTACGAGGGTACGATTGTTCCTCATGTCTGAAAGCTTTGCACTGAGCGATTATCAACGCGTTACTTTGCCGGCGTGTCGAGATCAATACTGGGTTTAATAATTTATTCCGACGCACCACACCAGAAGGAAAATGTATCGACAGTTGCAGCGTCCCTATGTTGCTCCTATCATTCTCCTTCGTTGGTGATGTTTTGCGACATCAGGTCGATACAGTGTATGCTGCATTCACCAAGCATGGAATTTTCCCTGACATGTTCACACTGGCCCAGTGAAGCACATCCACCTGGGCAAGTGGGTAAAAAAATTGCCCAACTTCAACCGAGTCAGAGTGGTACAAAATTCGATCACAAAATTTGTATAGTAGGAAATCCGAAGGCGTAGTCAGAGTCCAAAAGAACCAATTGCGCGTGGCCCGTGAGACTCCGGAGGCTGGTGTGCCACGCGTTTCTGTCTGCGCAATGTCGGATTCAGCGGACTTGGGGTGCAGTCGTACCAACCACTGCAGATCAAATTTTTACTTTCACTTTCGATTCCAAGTGGGTGGACCAACAGGAATTATCTGGAAGACTCAATCGCCAAGAGGCTATCGAGAGCCACCATAAACTGGACACGAGAAATGAGGTTTGTTTCCTTGTGGTGCTTGAGAACCACGATCAATATGACAATTCTGTTTTCGCCACAAGAATCACGTGCAAAATTCTGACGCGTGTTTGAAGAATCAACGAGGGGTCTGCAACCATTGCACCGCCGAGACTCGGGACGAACCCAAAATCTTTTACTTCTGCGCACCACTGTAATGCAGAAGAGAAGCAGAACGTATTGAACATCACTGAAGACAGGGTGTTTCAATGTGTTCTAAGGGTTGAAAAGTTTGAACAGGCATCAAGGGTCTCCAGACCCGATGGCTCAAGTCCAGGTGGAATACCTTGAAATATGTTTTCTTGAAGGGGCTGTCTTTCATATGAAGATTCCAGAGGATGATGGTGCGATCAACGATTGTTTCTCTTGTTTCTGGTTGACAGACGGTCTACGAGGTTTTCTTTCCGTTTTGGCACAAACATGACTGGCCCCTCAACCCCTGCACGCCAAACCTCCGACCGTTCGTTGGGTGTAGCTGTGGTTCCTCTTGAATTGTTCGAGCTGAAACAAATGAGAAACACTCTGTATGACAACTGATATGGCTGCGGAGATGAAATCGAGTTGACCTGCATGTGCAGCAAATTTGTGAAAAGACATGTCAAGTGCACATGCATGTGAAGTTCGTGCACGCATGCTGAGAAAACTTACCAGAATTCAATCTGCCATGGCAATGCATTTCAGATTTTTGAGTTAGACTGAGAAGAACGAACACAAAAAGGATAGCTGACATCTCGATTGCAGGGTCCATCGACATCATTTCAAACCTGTCCGTTTTTGTACAGGCGCGTCCTGCGGAGCGAGTCAGCGTTTTTGCAATGGCAATTCAAGGGAAGAACCCAGTGCATGGGAGGGGTTAGGGCATGGCTCATTTTGACGAGGTAGATATTGCCCCCTCCAGAACCTGCCTTTGTTGGGCATGCAGGTTCATTCTATCCCAGGATCTACCTCAGGAGGGGGCTGCCTCAAAATTTACAGGTGGGCCGTCACCCCTCGTCTTCCTCTGCTGCACATTAGTTGTGCCCGTTCTGCGTCAAGATCAGGCATCTTCTGCGGCCTGTTCTGGCTCAAAATTTGAAGAGATCTCCCAGCCAGGACCTACTCACTGGGGGCCAGGTAGGACGTGCGCTTGCCGCGGGCCTGTGTTCAAAGCTCTGCTGTCTTGTCCTATAGACATATACAAGTGTGCTGGTGAATCAGCACATTTGGGATCGGCCTTCCTGCTCAAGCCACTGTGGCTCTGGCTGTCAACGTAGAACGCACACATCATACCGCGGACCCAGCATTGGTCATTGTGTAACAAAAGGTCACAGATTCCGAAACAGTGACGTGTATTTTTGACTTTCACAAACACACATCTTGTGGGAAATGGTCGAAAGAGATCTGCCTGAAAGACATCGTCTTAGTTCAAAAGCCAGGAAAGGCAAACAAATCCATGCCACAGAATGGCATCGTTGGTTTCCTTTTCATTGAAGGCGTCTGAACACACATCAGAATGCACGTGAAGAGTGAAGTCAATCTTTCCTCAGGTGGACGCAGGAATCCAACGTGTTGATTGGCACGAGTGGATAATCGTGTTTCTACAAGTATCGACTATTCCACTAGTGCCAAATATCACGCAGAATCACAATTTTAATGACGGCGTGTTCTTGCTGAAACAGGCATCTCGGTCTTCTGTTCATCGCATCCGCCTTGATGGTTTGGCGTTTGTCTGCTATCCGGGTGTTGGCATCAATGAAATGCACATCGTGTACGAGATGACCATTCCACTAGTGCCAAATGCTAGATAGTCAGGTGGTCGGTTCGATCGGAAAGTGGTTTCCCTGGAGGCTGGAATGCAGCTCCTCGCTTTCAAAAGTCCAGGAGGCTTGGAACAGAGATTGTCACCCAGGGTACCTCGGTGTCAAGAGTTCTGAAAAGAGCCAAAAACAGGTTTACTCGTACGTACTTGTGCGCTCGTTCATCGGTCATGAACTGTATGTGATGAAAAGGTGGAGCATTCAAAGGAAACGTCACTTGCGTAGGTAAAAATAAAACATTTCACAGGCAAAAATGTGTGGGTGTTTTTCATGCTTCTGTTTCAGTGACGCTTGCAATAGAACAGCCTGATTCGCAGTTCCTGTTGTGGCTTATGAACGAATAGCCAGTTTTCAAAGGATTTGCGACGTAAACCGAAAAATAATGAAGAAATGAAAAATGAAAAGCTTCCACGGAATGACACGCATTCTGTCGGTGTGGGAATTTGCGATATTTCGGCGCCTGTTGAAGCTGAACTAATAAGAAGCTAATATTGATGAAAACGTGCTTCATGATGTGCACAGTCTACCAAATGACACCCTGCGTCGACACTGCGCAACACAAGGTCAATATTTTTTTCAAATATTTATTGATGAATTGATTTCCTCCACCAAGACGTGTTGATCTGGAATAATTGGTGGAAACAACGACGTGTCGATTATCTTGCGCAACATCCACTTTCGCTGGTTGCAGACATGTACAGCGCTTCAAAAAAAAGTGCAGCAAAACTTGGGAGTTTTCGTAACTTTTGAACCGTACCCCCCACTAACCTGTCACTGTCCAGATCTTCGGACAATCATCAGATTGTGGACCAACTCGAAGCGGGAACATATGAAACAGAATGAAGCAAACTTTGCAAACAGAGGCGACTCCAGATAACTGCAGACCATTGGTGTCTTGGCCATTTTTCGACACGAATGGAAGCACTGATGTCCCGACCCATTCAAACAGCCACGGACATGGTATCCCTGTATTCCACAAAAGGTTCTCGAACTTGATGAATATTTATCAATTTCCTCCCCTCAGATCAATGACTACATTGTGGGTGCAGCCACGAGCATGAACCGAAAAGGGCGCAGCTATTGAACCCAATAGTTGAAGCTGTTAATTCTTTGCCTGTTGGATCATGCCTTTCCATGCAGCCAAACTTGGCCTTTCTGCGGTGTAAACATTTCAAGGCAAATCTGTAGAGTTGCTTTGCACTTGGTCCTCAGATCCTTTCGTGATCATCTTCGCACAATGACTGAGGACTGCAAATTTTATTGCCCCGAACCCCATTGATCACAGCAGCCCAAATTGGGCGGAAAATAAGTTGCCTGAATTGAAGAGACCGTCATCGACCAACATCAGAAGAAATTTTGACAGAGCAAAACAGCGGGGTGTGAATGGCAGTCGACCATGCATGACTCTGCGGCAGCTTCATTTCGAGGCTTCACGGGCCAACTGCACTTCGATTTTGTTGGCGAGTCTCCTAGATTCACCGCTTTTCATATTTTATTCATGCGCTTCCAGTTTATGAAGTCATCATCATGTTCACAAAAATCGTCTCAAATGAGGGACTTGGAAACGGCAAATCCGCGCTGTCGTGCCAAGTTGATTGGAACGAGGCTTCGCCGCACGCAAGACCCGCAAGACAAGTCGAGGGCTATGGAGGGAACCCCACAAGTACACTCACAATATTCTCGCAACTTCTTCGTTTGGAGCATTATTGGAGCACTTTTTTCCTCCGGCAGACACGAACTCAAAACGCAGCTTGACCTGCGCACGGGGTGAACAGGAACCGACAATCCCCGGGTGTGTGATGCTCGGGGGCGATTTTAACGCCAGAGTTCGCGACGCCAGCCCTTCCTCTTCGTGCACCAACAACTGGGAATAAACTCACGCTTGGTCAATATCTCAGTTTTAAACTTCAAAATTCGGGATTGTCAAGTTTGTTCGTCCAGTGTCTTCAGCGACACAAAAAGAACAGTCATTGCTTGGTCCAAGGAATATTTGAGCCGGCCAACGAACAGTTCTTGTCAGAGATATTCCTTGAACCTCACTCCGAAAAAGTCTATAATTCTGTTCTGAACTGAAATACGAACAAACCAAAATTCGTGTTGCAAGGTATGTGTGGTTTGCCGATCATTTGGAAGTTTGTGGAGAGATGTGGGCAGGCAATTTGGTAGCTCTCGTGGATCCACGATCTAGAAGAGCTCGAGCCATATTCCGTCAAAAATGTCGCACGTAAAACTCCTTGGATCCTTGGTGACAAAACAGGGTGATTTTTGGCGGCAGCCTTACAAACTTACAAATTTATGGAAATGCGCAGAGCAAGCTATCTTTGTTTGCAGAAGACACGCAAACTTGTGTTAACTCACTTCACACAAGTAGGAGACATTCCAATTTGGCTCAAACCCTTTTCTGCAACAAAACTGAGTGGTTTGGAAACAAATTTCGCTTACCGTGTTCACAGAGTGTCAGGCTGCTGAAGCACATGTCTCACGCAATTCCACATTGTGTCGTTCATTTTCGCCACATCTCACTTCAAGACACCAAGTTCCAAAGTGCACGAATGACCTGCTTCCAGAAAAGCAAAGGTGCTGATTTCAACTGATTCCAACATAAAAACAGCTGAATGTAAAGCTCTTTCTTTTCCATCATCCGGTTTGGCATCGGCGCAGCTTTGTTGTCTCAGGTGAAAAGAAGCTGGAGGTGTAAAATGTGCATCGGAGTGAAGTGGTTGGCACCAGCCGATCGAGTTCAATGGGACGTTGGTATCGGCGCAGCGCGCGCGGTTGTCATCTGTTGGTTGCTGACGACCCGAGCAGATCCATACTTCTCGCGTTGATACGGATGCTGCATCTTTGGTCTCGATAGCTTCCCAATCAACCTGTATGGGCCTGCTTCCTCTCTGTCAGCACCAGTCTTTGCACATCTCAATTGATGCGTTTCGTGCACCAATGCCCACACACGGACCGCGTTACCAGGTCAAATGGAAATTGACGATGAGGCTGCATTTCAGGCTGTTGCTAACCTGCAGTTGTCCTCAGAAGTGAACTACGCACGTGAATTATTGAACAGGTCGGTCTGGCAGCTCCTTTCCAAGTTGTACCGCCGGGCGCGTCTCACGCACGCGTGCGCACACGTACGTATGCTCCTGTAGGCGCACGTTGAAGTGAGACAGGGACACAGCCGCTTCATGCCCCATCGCCAATGGAACGAGACACTGCTTGACACGCTGCTTCACTGCATCATAAATCTTCCCAGGATCAATGTCTCCATAGATCACACAACGATCCTACAACCACTTGACTGATCAATGGTCACATTGGCAGTAGGAATGCTTCCAGGGACTGTGGGTCCCGACAAATAACAGAAAATAGAAAATCAAACACATATATCCTTTTGGAGTACATTTCCAAAAATGGATGGTTTTTCAAAACAATCAACCTGGATCACAACAAAGTTATCAACGTTTCGACGTGTCGGAGTGCCGACACAGCTGCATGTGTGAGCACACCTTGCAGATCATGCATGCCCAGAGAAAGCTGCACTGCATGCATGCACGCAACACTTAGTGTCGTGAGGATGTTACGCGCCAAGTAGATCTGAAGCACGTATTAATTAGTTATTGATCAAGTAGTGAATGTTGAATTAATGATGATGTTTGTGTGAAAAGGAAACACACCACGAATTGAAGTTTGAAACAAAAGTCGGAATGGTCAGTGTCAATTCAAAGCTCTGATTCTTGATGTTCTACGAAAATGAAGTCCACCAAACGGCGCACAAGTTGACTGACTCCATTACGGTCCTTTTCTCAAGTTGTGTTTCTTTCTAGGGTTTGAACATGCACCCCAACCTCCGAAGTGTCCTCTCGAGATGAATTTTTTTTTCATTCACGAACCCCAGTTTCAGCAAAACACGTGGTGCTGAGCTTTCCCAGTGACCTGGTTCATTGTGCTGGTGCCTGTCCTTCATAGGTCACTCAACCAGTGGAAAGGTTGAATTGTGCCTGTGGCAAGACACCTTGCGCGCCGCTCCAACAGGTGGCATGGTCAAAAAGGCAGGCAACCAACTGATGAAGGTGCGCGGCAACCAACATATTTCTCAAGATCAGCAAGTTTCTGTCCACTGGTCGTCTGACATCGGAGCTGCGTGCTTACAGATTCGGAGCATGTTCGTTCGGCACATCATTTTGGGCCAGTTGGAAACGAAAAGAAAGTTTTTCCCAGATTCAGGTGAACTGCCAAACATCAATTTGTCCAAAGTGAACGCTGTTCACTACATCTGCCATGCAGTCGCGCCGTTCGACGAAGGTGTCAAATTGCTCTGGTGAATCCACGAAATTCACAATGTTCAAGAGACTGGTCTTTCTGTTCAAAACGAGCCTAGATTTTCCAGTTTATGACTGGACTGCACGATTTAGCAACAGTGCACCTGCGTCCAAGCGCACGCCTGCGTCCAACACATTTAGAAATCATTGATTGCAGCTCAATTCCAAGGGTTTACTGGCAGAGACGTGTACAACTCTCCAAACAGGACCACCACAACTCTCCCATGTACAAAAGTGAGAAGGGCCTTATTGTCAGCAAAGAACTTTTTTGGATTGGGTACTTTTTGAAGCCCTGCAAAACACAAGAAAATGTGTGTGTTTTTGACAACAGGACAAAACACACCCTCCCAAACTAACATTCACGCGTGCTCTCCTGTGCTTTTCTTGAACAAAAAAATCTGAACGCAGTACAAACCAGACAGGTCCTGGTCACCTGGGTGCTGCCGATCCTCCAGGGTGATCTGTTGCTTTTCGTGTTTTATCAGGGTTTCTTCACGCTGGAAACGATTAGATCGACATTGATATTTGCTTTCATCACGCGTGTCCGTATACACGTACACGTCGAGTTTTGCGGTTGAGCCAGTTGAATGGAACTTTTTTCAGACTAATACAAAAACCCTTGCACATCTCAGAAGAAAAAACCTTGGTGAACTCCAAAGAGGGTGCACTGATTGTATTGAAGTCTGAAAGGCGACACCAACACATGCATAGATCAGGAATATTTTTTCCACAGCAGCACGCATGCATGCACGCTTGCCACCGCACTGAAACTTGACAAACTTTGACGTGTTCGAATGACGAAGGATGTGTTCCACCCAGGAATCAGATCAGAAAGCACTTTTCAGATGTGATTACAATTCCAGCGCTTCACGACGACAAACTCTCTCCGGCACATGCAGAATGACACAATAGGGCAGAAAGCCGCAATCGCAAGACACGGGCTCAGCTTGTTGAGGAAAATTTTGATCTGAACCGAGGTCACTCCACACAAATCCCTCTTCAGAGAAACTTGTTCTTACAAAAGGCGACTTTTTACACTTACCAGCTTTGAATGCGGGCTATCCTTCACCCTCGTGTTTCCACATGTCTCCTATCCACGGGCTGTGGAATGGCAGTGGGGTTGACAACACGTGTTCAGAACATGTTCACGCATCGTGGTTTTGACACTGAAGTCGCCTCTGCACAGCACACAGTCACATCAACCCAGATCGCTGTCACCACCACCGTGCCCTGCTCCGTGGGGCAATAATTGCGAGATACGCTTCTCTCTCTCATTGGTCTGCGCAGCAATTGTTGCACACACTTAACGTTCAAAACTGTAATACCACCTTTGTGCAGGTCAAGCGCAACTGGGTTCCCGGAATGAATGTATACCTCTGTAGCGCATCATTCAATTCAAATTCTGTAAGGATGTCATTGAGGAAATGCACCTGAACTAGAATCCACAGGCTTGGTCCGATCACTCCAAAATTTGAAGCAAGCTATGGTTCAAAACTCCCGAAGATTTGGATACCGTTTTCCAGTGCTCTCTGCCCATTGGTTCTGTGGAATCGTAGTCTTCTTGGTTGTCCATCTGAGTTCCAAGATTTTTGAACGTTCCTTGCACGATTCAAACCACAGTGACTGCAAACACGTGCAACCTGCACCCTGTGTGACCACCGCATGTACTTTCACACTTTGTCGCCTTCTTGTCAACCAAAATATTTGTAGAGTATCGGTGTTTTCTCACACGAGTGTCCAAATCCGAGTACGTGCGCACACACACAAGGTGAGTCCGCAAACAACGCATTGCCCACATCCTGTGGTTACGTTTGTGTTGTCCTTTTTTCAGTCCCGTGTAGCCAACTTGTTCCTTCAGACATATGGCCAGTACACAGTGCAGGAAAATTAAGGGTGCAATTGAACCCTGAGGAAGCCACAATTTGGTGGTACCCTGAAGCATTCTTTGTACAGGAGTGGTTAAATTGCACCACAATTTTCCTGATGGGTCTCCAAACTGAAGTGTATCTTGCACATGGTCTGGAATGCATGCCGCCCACAAGGTGAACGAGTGATTCATGTCGGGTGCCTGCGATACCCAATTGCCTTCCCAGAGCGGTTTGTCTGCAGGTCTGAGCCGAACCTACACTTGAAGACATTAAACTTTCTGCTCCAGCAAATATTCTGTACGCGCGGCTTTGTGGGGCCTTAATAAAATTACGTTTGCACGACCTCAATGGGACGGCAAAATTTCATCGGCTTACACCGACAGTCGGTTCCTTTCATTTTCACAGCGGTTTGACTTTTGAGAACCACGTGGGCTCATGTGTCTGACCTCTCAGACTGGTGAAGTAAAACTTGTACAGCAGCGTGGATGTTATCTTACACAATTTCATTTGCCCAAGCGTTTGAAAAATCGAGTCTTCCATGGAATTGGTTTGCTGGAGGGCAAATGTTCTTTGCATCAAAATGGAAAATGGAACCCACGTGGGATTTCATTCATTCTGAACGGACTGATGACAATAACCAATGGAACATTATGCAGATGTGCGAGCAAACAAGTTGGCCAAGCATGACGCAGCTTTCACGCATTGCACCGAACTCAGCAAAGAAAAGGTCGGAATCAATTCACTGGCAAGCACGCACTGAGGCAAACGCCTCCAGGACGCAATGCTTCTCAATCATATAATCACCAGGCTTACATCCCCGGTGTCAACTCCGAAGCACGCACACACACCTCCACAAGTTGATTTCCTTGGCCCATCTCCCGACTGTGGAAGAGAATCTCGTGGTGACACCACAAGCACCAGTTCATCCAAGACGAGCGGAAGTCAAAACGCGTCACAAGTCAGAGAAATACTTTTTAATGGTTCCCCAAAAACTGCTCGCATATTCTTGACGAACAGATCCGTACAAATGTTCACTGAAACGGAACAATGTCACGAAAAGGCGTTCCAACAAAACTTCTTTCTGGATTCAATATGTTCCATTTTCACAAACGTTGAACAAACGGGAATCCATCACCAAGAAAGCACCACAGAAGCAAGTGGCGACTTGGTTTCCGACCGATCCGGAAAATACTGCCAAAAACAAACAAATAATGTCTGATGTCAAAAAAACTGTAAACCAAAGAAAACACAAACACAAAAATAGGTACAACTTCAAGGCAGTCGAGTCCGATTCAAACACATGCACAGTGTCTGGACGGTCATGGTCACTAGAGGTACACACATGAGCGATTGCAATGCTGGTTGTGCTGGTACACGGAAGGAGTCATCCAATCTCAATTCGTAAATCACAACAAGTAACAGTTACAGTGAAGAAAGTGAAGTCACATGAACGTCAAAATTCAACAAATGAGTTGTGAAATCAAACAAAACCAACAGGTCACGAAAAACAAATGTGCGAGACAAAATCACGTGCAAGAAACGCGGTTTCAACAAAATTATCACAGAAACACTGTTCACAACAACGGAATTTGATTCTTTGAACAACTGAAAATCAAATCAATGACAAACTCGGTCACAAAACAGGTTCAAGAGCTGCTCGTATCACAATTTTTGGCATGTGCGGAACGTGGATTAGCACTGCGACAAATGTAGCTGCTCTGTTCATCTCAAGCCTCAGATTCCTGCACCTTGCGAGACTTCTTGTTCTTTTTGCCCGTTGGCTTCAATGGCTTCATTTCGTTCTCAATGGCCATGTCATCCACCTTCAACCTCGATTTCTTCTTCCTGACAAGAGAAGATCTTGAAATATTCACTGCTGTTGAATGAAGGTGTGCGAGACCCCAATTTGTCAGAAACCGTTGCGCGTGACTTACCCATTTTTCTGTGAAGACGGTAGCTCTGAGTCAGGAGCAGACAGGAACTGCAGGTTGCCCGATTTAGTCACCACCGCAGTTGTCTGTGAATCAAAATCCGACACGATGGCTTGGTGCTGCAGAAAGCTGTTTCCACGCAAACCGTCCCTTCGAACAAGTGTGATATTTTGTCTTCAATGTGCGATGTGTGGTGTCAAACACTTGACAGAACATTCTTCACCTTGGAATTGGAATCGTCATCATCGTCTGTCGCGGGATCCACGCTGAACCCCGGAACCGTTTCGTCCTTGAAACCCTCAGCTTCCCAGTCCTGACTCGCCTTGGGCGTTTCTGCAAAACAGAACCAATTTATCTTTCAGTGGATCCTGAACGAATTCCTGTCCGAGGCTGATTAACTTTCCTTTGTCCATTCTCGTCAAGCGCTGGACCTTTGTTGGCCTCAGTGTCAGTTCAAAGTCGAACCTGTAGCGACATAGGTGGCAGGGAAGAAGCCCTGGTTCCCGTCGGACAGCTCTCCCATCCACCAGTTGTCGTTGTCCTTGTACAGGACGGTGATGACGTCGCCTCGCAGGAAGCTCAACTCGTCCGAGCGCTGCGCCTGGTAGTCGTACAGCGCCACCACCTGAAAGGGACCCGATCCGCCGTCAGTAAACACCGCGGAGAAATGCCACCACTTCAAGCATCAGAAGGTCAGCCTGGTTTCCACTGCGCAAGTTTGAAAACCAAAACTTGTGTGGATCTGCGATCGTCTTTGCAGACGTTTCTGTTGCCGTTAGAAAGCAAAACAAGCAGAACAAGAAATGTTCGCGTGTCCCTTCACTCGTTGCTTGCGATGACTGCACGCAGTAGTTTGGTCTGAAAATGCAGGATCAGATCAAGATCAGGCTTGCATCTTCAGCCGAAAGAGTCTGCACTGTCGTATGACAACAGAAAACAACATCCACAACGTGCAACACAATCCCGTGCAGTCATTTCCCCACCGCGCCTTACCAGGCAGGATTGCAAGCACGGGCTGAATGCAATGAAAATATGCAGTTCCCCAAACTTTTTCCTGATTCTAGCTACCCACGCTGTCCATGTTTTCACACCGATGATCGACACAAGCACAGCAAAGCTGACACATGCACAAACATTAGAACCATAAATTTGAAGACACCAGACCATTGGACAGGCATGCACAAAATCATGCCTTGACCAACCTGCCAATCTACTGAGCCGTGCGGGGAGCCGGACACGTTCCGCGCGCTCACGGGAACGTGAGGCGGCGTGAAGCCCCTGTCGTCCTGGTCATCGCAAAGCAACCGTATTGGTGAGTTGGACACCAAAGCAACAAATCCCACAAGAAAAAAATGTTTCTCCGAGACTTGAATCCCAGTTCGAAAACGTCATGACACGCCTGTACTGCCTGTACTGTCAAGGAACTTCGAACAAATTTCTTCCTGGATGCACACGCACAAAATTGCCGTGCCATATGTCACTGCACAACTCGTCAGAATCATGGCCTCCCAACTTTGTTAAAATGTTTTGGCCTGCCGCAGCCGTTCATCATCGTGCGTGAGAAGCACGAATGGTTTTAGTCTTCTCCAAAATTGGTCCCTTGTCAACTCCGAAAATCCTTCTGGCCGCGATTATCCCTTGCATGATCACAGCTTGGAGGTGCTGAAAGTTTCTTTCACTGTATTTTGTGGAACGCGAATCAAATGCCTGAGACACAAACTCGCTCAAACTAAGTGTGCTCACCTGCTCAGTTTGCAACCCTCCCGTGGTGGTGGCCTGCACTGTAAATTGGGGTCTTCCTTGTGCCTGAAATAAAGCACCATTTTCCAATTTTAGTCCGTGGGAATCAAGATTGAGTGTGTGCGTGTGCGTGTGGTGTGCGATGCGACTCACCATGCTCATGTTGAGCTGCGGAGTCCGACCTGGAGTCGCGCTCCTCGCGCCGCCGCCTCTTCCCACTGCAACCGCAGTTTTCACACAAAACTTCATTTCATGTGAAGCAAAAACTTCCAGGGTGTGCCAATGACCCAACAGCAGAGTATTTCAGCTCACTACAGTTTCTGATTGCAGCACAAATTTCAACACGGAACGCAAAGCGTACGCGAGCTGAAGACAGGTTTCCACGGGCCGCCGGGGTCCACCTGTCGCATCACGTCGGCCTGCGTGATGAACTGCTGCTGCAGCATCGACTGCGTCAACGTGCGCGTCGCGTGTGGACTCATGAATCCGGGAGCCGGAGTCTGCGTGGAGCAAAGCATTTCATCAAACCCACCACAAGAGGACCAAACCAGGTAAGAATATAGCAAGTTGACAAGCAGCAGATTCTTGGTGAAAAGCGATAACGCAGAAGCAGTTGCAAGTGGCCGTGAGTACTTCATGCGGGGTTTGAGCATTTCATCATTATCGTGTCTGTTCCTTGAAAAAGTGGGTACGCAATCAAAGTGAGCGCCAACATTTTATCCCTCTGGTGCTGTTGTTTTGAACATTCCTGAGTCAAAAGCACAAAACCGACTGTTGTGACTTTTTTTTTGCTGTGACACGCCGGCACAAGCAAGGACAGCGCTCACACAGATGCATCGATCTCCACTTGAACACAAACAGTCTGCAGCATCCAAGCAGGATGTCTTTTCTGATGCGAAACGAGATTGATTTGGGGATCTACACCAACATGTTCAGATCACAGCCAGATTACTAATTTATCGGAGTCAGCTACAATATAAAACATCAACCTAAATGTTGTTGAAGGTGTCTTGTCGCATCGGAACAAACATAGAAGGCTGCATTGCGGAACAAAAGGTTGCGACCGGAAACCAGACATGCAAAAAGCACGACACACAACTACCCTCACATCATAGCAATTCTCTCAAATACGGACAAATTAAAAATGCAAACTTTGATATCAAACTTACAAGCGAGTCTTCCATACTTAGTCCTAAAGCCTTGAAAGCCTGTTTCATAAATTGTTCAACAAACTGGGATTAATAAATCGCAAGCAAACAGGCAATGCGCATTCCACATTGCAGTGATTTGTGCCCGATACACGTACAACTTTCTCCACCAGTTGTTTCAGAGCGTTTGACAGTCATTATCCTGCAGACAAATTTCACAAACACTGTGTGAAATTTGTCGCCAATGAATGAGGCCAAATCACTGCAGCAGGAACATGTTGATCCCACGGTGTCACTGACCCCCGCTTGGCTCAGTAAATCTTGGTACAGAAGAGTCGAATCGAACGTCGATCCCCAGGTCCCGGAAACGCCGCCTGTTGGGACAGCGTGGCCTGGGAGGTGCTGCCCGGGAGTCAGGGCCTGTACGCGAGTGAGTGGAAGCAACTGAAGGTCTCAGACGGAAATGCACGCTCCGGCCAAGATGTTGACACTTTGCAACATCTTCAGTCCAAACCATTCCAAACACTGGTGCAGTCTTTGCCTCAATCTGTGCTGTTTGTTTCAATGACGCCAAAAGTGCAGTGGAAATTGAGGACAACACCAAAGCACACATAATTCAAACACACATTTTTCATGGTCCACTATTGACGACAGGTGCAAGAACGTACCGTAACAGCCTGTAGTTTCCGCTGAATTCGATCCATTCTCGACACTTCGTTGACTCTGAAGCTTCCAGTGACACTAGCCACCTTGGAGCGTCGGTCATCCAACCTGACAAGAAAGAAGCGTTGGTTCACCTGATGCCTGCGGGTGGACGTAATGCAGGAAGAAACACGAATGTGGGCTGAGGCAGCCAAGTGCCTGCATTCCCAAAGCAGCAGAAGCATTGTTCTGACAAATTCACCCGTCCACACAAAGGGAGGGCAGCTCACGTGTCATCGTCGGACTTGTCGGTGGTGAGGGCGGTCCCGGGCCGCACCTCGGGGGAGCCGGGGCGGCCGTGCAGGTGCTTGACGTGCGTCAGGTCCACCTCGCGCCCCACGTCCCGTTGCGCAGCTGCGGAGGAAACATCGTTCACGCTTCAAGCAGATAATCGCAGAACCGTACGCACTTGAACTCAAACTCCAACACAAACGTGTTTCCCGCGACAGACGTGCACGCTGCCTCCACGTGAACGTTTTGTCTTGAAATCTTTATCGCCCACAGAAGCATTAACTGACTTGTGCGACAGGACACGACTCACCTCGGAAGTCGTACTTGTAGATGAGAACGGGGTGGTGCTCGCTGAACGCGCAGAAGGCGACGGCGTGGTCGTGTGGGTGGAAGTCGACGTCAGAAACCGGAGCCTTGTAGCCCAGGTCCGAGTACATCGCAACGCGGTCTCCTTCAAGATGAGGAAATACAAACATTGGCATTCGATCGATGTTCTGTTCAAACTGTTGGCTGCGATCAAAACTTCTCAGTCAATCTTCAAATCTATCAGCGAAGAGCGGATCCACTGAAACGTGCGCAGATTCTCTTGGAAGTCGAAGCGGACGCTGTTGTGGGCGCTGCACCTGTTTCCGTGTTCCACATGTACGCGGCGGCGTCCTCGGAGCCCGCGATGACGAACGAGCCGCACGGCGTCACCGTGCTGCGCAGGTGCTCGCGGAAGTTGAGGGCGCCGTGGTAGCGCTGCATCACCGCGTACCTGCGCACCAACCAACACAGCTGTTCCGACTCGAGCCTCAAAACAACCTGACCACATCACAACACTTAAAAAGTGCGAGACGGACTCACAGGTTGCAAATTTGTAATGTGTGGGACTTCGCATTGTCAATTCGTATTGTTGGAGCGAAAACACAAACGGAAAGAGAACTTGTCACCACTCGGCCACACCGCGTGCGCCAGCGCATCACGCACCATGCGCCAGCACACGTTTGGGGTTGGAACCCATCCACGATCATGGTGTCGCACATGCACTTCAGTGTGAACACAACCATAGATATACGTGAGACCCATTTTGGTCAGCTGCGACCTTGGCGTGCGTGTGCGCTGGCGCACGCGGTGTGGCCGAGGAGAACTTGATTTCAACTAACAAAATATTTCTTAACTCACCAAGCAATGTTTTTGAGTCTGTTCAGACAAAAAGTGACTTTCTGTGGGAAGGTCTTGTGTGTTTCAAATATTTTAAGATGAGTTCAGAGCGAACGCTGAACTGATGAGACTCACACTCTGAGATCGAGCATGCGCAGCGTGTTGTCCCGAGTGTGGATCAACAAGCGGCGGCCGTTCGGGTGAAGCTTGATGTGGTTGATAGCAGAACCCTGGCAAGATAAACAGAAATATGAGATTGACACCTTCGTCATGCAAGGTGTGAGCAAAACATCATTTCGTCTTGAGAAGAGCGTGCGAATCTGATGCTGCAGCAACTCACGGCAAATTCAGGATCGACGAGTTCTCTGTTGAATGACCAATCTCTGAGAATACCTGAAAACAGGAAAGCAATACTTGAAAGTCGTCTTTCTGAAATTGTTTTGACCAATGTTTTGACGCCATGAACACAGTTAGCCAGGAACTATCCGAAGACAGCAATTTGAAGTCCATGTTTTTTCACACTCAGCAAGGTTGGAGGCAGACTGTTAGTGCAGCGTATTCTCGATTTCTACATGATAGCACGCGTTACTCTTTCCACACAAAACTCCCTCACAAAATATCTGGGTAAGTCAAGAGCAAGAATTATTGGCAGCAGTTTGAACAAGGACTTTCTCCTTCTTACGTACCACTGTTCTTGCCTGAATAAAAGAAGACGACAAAAATGAAGGAGAACGTCACAAAACACACCGCACACAAACACGACAAAAACCTCGCCACGAGTGACATGAAGCCCGGACGTCCCGCCTCACCTCTTTTTGAAGGCTGATCCGTGACGTACACATTCCACACTCGAATCTTTCCAACGCCGTCAGCGCTGAACAGTTTCGTCCCTTCGTCGTCGAAACAGACTGAGTTCACGAAGCTCGTGTGACCATCCAACTCTTGCATCAACTGTGCGGAAGACAAGAAACGTTCTTTGTGCTGACAGTGGGAATTTTTAGGCTGACGTTCTCCACACAGAAGCGCAGCTGACGCAGTTTGGCTGTTTTACTTGAGCGTTGTTGTCGTCCGTCTGCAGATTCCACACCCTGACGATGGCGTCGTAGCTGCCGGTCACAACCACCTTCTGCACGCGGTTGTGGAACTGGGCGCAGTACACGAACGATGGGTGGGGCAGCAGTTTGTCCGGGTTACTCGACATTGTCTCTGAGTTCCACAACCTGAAGAGCGAGTTTGGAAACAACTGCTCAAGTGACCTGCAACACCCCTCTTCGCAACACAAATCAGTTTCGCAGAAAAGCATGAGCTTTGCCGAACCTTGCAGTTCCGTCTGAGGAAGCCGACAGAATCGACTGATCGTCTCTCGACCAAGACAAATCGTAGATGATTCCGTAGTGGCCACTCAAGCGACCCTTCGCAGCACCACTGGGATACTGCAAGAAAACGAGAACAACAAACGCAAATTGAGACGCTTTTCATCTCATACAGAAAGTGGTTCGAAAGCGATGCGCTGGCCGCAACACTTCGTTTGGGAAGGCTGCAACAAGAAGTGAAACAAGGAAGTTATTTTTTGACCGGGTCAACCAAAACATGGGCCATTTCATATTGCGACCTCACCTCGTACACCAACACCGGATACCCGTCGGCGTCACGGCATCCACAAGCAATACACCTGAAACGACAAAACGTCATGTCGCGTCAAGGTAATTGCAAATTTGCTCGTTGGTGCGGGAACCATGTGTGCCGAACGAAGATCTACAAGGATAGGAAGTACCGGTACACTCACTTGCCATCCTGAGAGAACTTTATGACAGAACAGCCCAAGCGACCCCCGGGCAACTTGAGATAAGCAGCATTTGGCACTCGGCACATTTGTCCAGGCAAACGAGACCACTCGTTGGGAGACTTCTTGCTCGCTTGCCTAAAAGGAAGAAGGGTTCATTCATTTTTGCATTGGGAACAAATTTTTTCCGACAAAAAGCACGTTCTTGCTTTTTCACGGAACTTCTTACCTTCCAGTAGCACCAAAATCCAAAGTCCTCTGCATTTCGTCAAACGACATTTTGCCTCTTTCCTGCAAGCGCATTATGCAGTGATCAGTTCAAGCGTCACACGATCAACTGACTTCATGATTGAACTGACACAGGCCATCACCTCTTGAGTGGCGAAGAAGGATCTGGAAGAAGGCTGGACGGAGCTCGGTGGCAAGATGCTTTTCACTGTGACGTACAAAGTGGATGCATACGGCAGCCGTGGAGCACTCTGCCACCACTGAAAAATCTGTAACAGAAAGTCACACGCTTTTGCATTTCGAGGCCAAACGACGGGGAAAAGCAGAAGGCGAAAAAAGGACTTTTCAGGACCAAAACTTGTGTCGACAACAGCAAAGGACAAAAAGAAAGGTACTTCTTGCTGCTCAGGTTTGGCACGGAATCGCACAGGAGGCTGATACAGTTGCAGCCGAACTTTCTTGTCGACATTGGGGACGCCTGTAGCACCAACAACCTGAAAGAAACCTCACTTGCATTTCGCGTTCTACAATGCCCACTGCAATCGTTCAAAATTCGAGCTGCTCTTGTCCGTCTTGTTCGGCTGGAAGTGAAGCCCGTTCTCACTTTGAGGAACGCCCAAGCGATCCTGTGCCAACCCCCTTGCTGCTTCACCATGTTGTACTTCCTGCTCGCACTTCTCATGCTCACGAAATCCAACAGCTACAGAAAGAGACGACGTGTACAAACGTGCGCAGAATTCCGAGACAAAAGTACAAGAGCAACGAATTATCCAAGAGATTGATACCTCGAAGAACATGAGAACTCTTGGCTCTTCCTGAACAATGTAGTTGAAGTTTTCGAAAAATACAACAATTTCTTCCCACACTGGAAGCGTTGACCTGAACAGAAGGTACATCATGTTTGCGTTTCAGAAGAATGGAACCTTAACAGAATCGACCAATCTGTTTGTATAATTCACTTACTTGTGCTGCTTGAAGTCAAATGGTTGAGTCATGATTGGAAGAATGTAATCCACGTTTTCGTTCTGGTTTTCATAAATGGAAGCAACAATGCGAGTCCTGCAAAACCAAACAGCATTTCATTTCCGAGTTCCAACAGATCCTGCTGTTCATTTGACACAAATTTTGGCACCCTGGACAAATCAATCAAATCTTAAGATCGGGTTTGCGCACGCACTCACTTGTTTTGCTTTTTGAGGTAAGCACCAGTGTCAGCGTCGATGAACGATATGCGAACGAGCGGGTGAGCGGTATTGAAGTCTGTCTTGAGCTTGTCGGTTCTGTGCACCGTGACGGCGATCACCCTGCCGTCGTCCTCGATCACTTTGGGCGGCGGCGCCTCCTCCGCGTCTCCCTCCGCCTCTGCGCCGTCAGCCTCGGGGTCTGTCGGCAGAAGGAGCTGCGTGTCAACAGTGTCGAAACACGTCGCATTCACTTGTCCTGGCGCATCTCACGCCGGTGTTCTGTGCGTTGCTCAACGTGCAACTGCTGAAAAAGGAAGTCAGATAAAACAGCATTGTGTTCTGCACCCTGCACTTTCTTTTTCCGTCTTCGTTTCTTCTTCACTTTTGGTTTTCCTTCATCATCCACGTCAGGAGACAAAACGTCTTCAGACTGTTCCAGGTCATCAGCGCTTCTGTTGAAGGTTTCATCGCTCAAACCCTGAAATGATGTAAATTGAACCGAGTCAGCAGGAAAATGTGTGCACCGCACTTAATTGGATACAGACAGCCACAGTTGATCTGCAGTCGCAGTCACTGGCCGCACATACTTCAGTGAGACTCACCCTGTCTTTATCTGTGTCCTCTGGTGTTCTCTTTTTCTTCGTTCTGCGTGTCCTGCGTTTCGCTGGAGCCTCGAGCTGCGAGTCGGACTCGTCCGGTGTCGGGGACATGGTCGGCGACGTCGCCGCCGATGGAGACCCGGTGGCGGCATCGTTTCTCCGCGCCCGACCCGCCACTGACCTCCGAGCAGCCTTCTCTGAGTTCTTCGTTGGCGCAGCAAGTTCTGATATGACTATGGTCCTGTCAGGAGCAATGACTGGTCTTTTAGACGAAACGACCCTCCCTATTATCAGTCACTGCGAATGTCCGAAATAGTTTGCACAGGTGCACATGGACGACAAATGCAGACATGTTTGTTGAAAAAGAAAGAGACGTACTCATCATTTTCATTTCTTTCCAAACCAGCCTTCTTGACCGATTTCTTTCCCTTTCCTTTGCCTTTCCCTCCACTTCTGACTTCAGTGGCATCTTCAAATGCCAAATTGTCCTTCCCTGAAACAAAAAGCGTGTGCGCATGAGAAGAAACAACACACCCACGATCGCGTCACAAGCAGGATCCCCTCCTCTCCCGCCCCGTACCATAGAAAACCATTCTTGTACAAGGAGCATTCAAACCGACCAAATTCTTCAACGGGGGCAGCCCACAGCCTCCGTCAACAAGAACACCTGCCACAGCAGACACGCACCCTGCCGAATGGCCCTGGTGGGTCAAGTATCTGCCAGCCCCCACAACACGCCTACCCTGGGGGGGCAGAGATATTCCAACCACCTTGAAACTTATTTTTTCAGATTTGAATGTTTGATTGAACTCCGAGAAAAAAGTTTCCAGGAGGGGTTTCACCCCCCACCTTCACTGATTCAGATAAAGATTTTTCATTTTGGGGTGGGCACCTCCCACCACCTTGAAATTTTTGGCGCAAAAGCGTCGGCGCGTGCAAAATGTCACCCACAAACCTTCAACCGCATATTTTCCGATGTAACGATTCCACCCACAAGGAGGAAGGGTAATGTGTTCGGGATATGTGCCCTCCCCAGGTCCCCACAACAAGCACACTGCCTCATCCAAAAGGGTCAAAATGTTCACCCGTGGCGGCAGCCGACCCTTGAACCCCACCACATAGCTTGCGCTTGGGCACATATTCTCACCCGAAAGGAAGAATCCACTCGATAGGTACGGTACCCTTTCCCCTGAGTACTCTGTCTTGAGAGTCCATGACTCAAGCAATTAGGCTACGCCTGAAGCTCACGGTTCCGTGCAGATGCAGTCGGTATTCCTGCCACAAACAAGTGTGGCATTTGGCGGACAAACTCTTGCGCAGCATTTGGCTCGCAAGAAACTTACAGCTTTTGGCCAAATTCGGGGGGTGGAGAGGGCTGGCAGCACCCAAAGACCCCCCCCCCTCCCACCAAGACTCATCCCGCCCTCCCCCCCAAGTACACAGACACACATACAGGTGGAAAAACCAAACCCTCGGAATTGGAAAACCACGCGCTCATGTCCACGGAATATCCACCTGCATGTTTCACTCGCAGAGGGCGCCCTCCATTCACACACGCACGCGGAAAAATAGTGAATCAAGAAGGGCCAAGCCAGACGCAGAAAGTTGGGCAGTTCTAACTTTGTCCGAAATCAAATTGTGGAGCAACGATTCAGCTCTCCACGACAGCAAAGCCTTTGCAAAGATCGTTCAAAAAGCTGAACCGACTCATTTATTTTGTTCTATTCCAGTCAGCAAAGGTGAGGAAACAAAAACGTGTCACACCTGCAGGGCCAACCGCTCTCCACCATCATTTGTTTTTGTCTGTTACGCGGACCGACAATTCATGAAAGAAAAACTTTCCAAGAGGCAAACGAACTTTCAGGCATGCAGACCGCCTGTCCATCGTGAACAGCTCCATCTGTAGCGCTCTGTTTGCAGGCCCCTCAAAAAAACCCAGCGAGAGCCGTGGATGACAATCAATAAGCAAAACCAGCTTCCGCACTGCAGCACTGCGAGCCCTGCTGCAAAAGGAAGCTTTCATGTGCGGCTGCAACCATCACTTGCACCAAGCGAACATGCCTGGGAATCCAGCAAGGCACCGCGACTGATGAATAATCCACAGATGCCCCTTTTCTTGGGCTTCGCTTGTTGATGACACCATCTTTTCAAACAGGCATCAGAGAAATTGAGAAGAATGTTGCTGATATGGTGAAACTGCGCCCATTTCAATTGAACAGCAAATCTGTACCAACGGGTGAAACAACGGCCGACTGAAAATTGCTCATCTTTGTCTGCAAAAGGAAAGCAACAGACGAGGCAAGATGATTGATTCACATATCAACTGGAACCTGCTGGTTCTCCTCTTCGTCGGTCTCAGTCAAGTGTGTGGGCAATTGAAGAACAGCAAAGCCGGCATGATGTAAGTGACAACTGTTTTCTTTTCCAACTCGTTTCTTTGACAAATTGAACAATATTCCACGGAAACAGCTGCAGATTGCCAAAATATGAGGTACATTTGTTCAAATGTTGATGTCAGGCACAACGCTTTCACCATGCTCCCACTGTCAGGAAAATTACTGAGGAATTTGACTTTTGCCTTTTCCGCGGACGCGTGGTGTTTCAATTACGAGCCCCAACAACGCTGCAGTGTGTATCATATGAGTACGAGTAAAAGCCGGTCGTCTGGGACTCCGTTTTCCCAATTTGAAGAGCCACTGTTCGTCCTTTCTGATCAAGCTGCCACAAATGAGATGTGGTCGTCTGTGCATGACCGCGAATCTGGACGGAAAGCGCCCTGCTTTCATCACAGACGACAGAAAAAGACAAAAGCAACCGCACAGCCGACCATTGCTGTGTTCTTCGAATTTCCGACCTTTCACTGGAACCAAAAGTCAAGAGAACAAATCTGAAGCTTGTTCTCTCCAATGACATGTGAGACGGTGTTGCAAACCTGTTGACCGCAGGCTTTCCTGCCCAGCTGACAATAGTTTGTGTCCGCAACACTTCGGAGACAAAACTTTGTAGTCCTGCAAGACTGCCTGGTTGCTGGTTTTTACGCAACAACCATAGCAGCAGCCGGTACTTCTCACAAAGATTGCACGAAAATGTACAAAAGAGATACACTTGGGGTATTCTCATCTGGTGTGAAATATGTGCCTTGAAGGACAAACCTTCAATCAAAGGTGAACGCCAGCAACGAGTCGTGCACCAAACAACTTGTATCCATCTTGTATCAATTTAGCCCATGGTCCAGAGGTTTCATTGCACACTGCAGCGCTCGTGAGTACAGCATGTGGTACTGCGCCGCGGGGTACGTGCGCTGCCCAGACGGCTCCTGCAAACTGAACCGACCCCTGGAGTTGTGTCCTGGAGAGACGTGTGACCCCACCATGGGCTTCTACTACAGGATGTGCAACGACGGGAAAAGGTCAGCAGGTCTCCTTTCTGACCATGTCAGGCTTTTGATGTCAAAGATTCAACAGGGCACCTAACATTCTCCACTGACCCAATGAACTGAACAGTACATTGCAACAAACTGACTGACGGTTTCTCTGATACAGATGCTACACAATGTACGATCGCTGTGACGGACAAGTCCTGTGCGACGACGGGTCAGACGAGCACGACTGCGCCATGCGCGACTGCGCCTTCCCCTTCCAGCGCAAATACTGCCCGCTCGACAGGCTCTGTGTTCCAGTGGGCCAGGAGTGTCCAACTTTGCAGGATTTCTCTTGCCCCGCCCAGGAACCCATCAGATGCCAGGACTATTCGGGCTGTTATTCCTCAGAACAAATATGCGACGGTGAGAGTGACTGTTCGGACAGCTCCGACGAAAAGTACTGCGAGACGCCGACGTACGAGCCTGCTATCACGTCAGACCTGACCCGCTCCCTCACCACACTCCTGGGTATTCTGGGCTGTATCCCTATTTTTGGATTCTTTGTCTTCATACACAAGTACTGTGAGACGAGCATGTTGACATTCAAGCCGAGAATTGTGCAGAACAGAAATCTTCCTGAGGCGGTGCGCGACATACCGAGGCACGAGCTGCAGCGAGCCCTGCAGGGCTACATGGCAGTCGGGCCGGCTGTGAGACAGGTTCCCCTCATCAGTCGCCCTCCTTCTACACACAGCAACATCTCAAATATCAGTGGTCAGAGGGGACAGTGTTGTGCACCTCCTCACTACAGCACAGTTGCGGACGAATTGAGGTTCGATCCTGGAACCCCGCCTCCACCGTACAGCTCGTGCACGCGGGTCGTTGTGCCGGAATTTACTGACATGCCTCCGAGCTACGACGAAGCTGTGGCACACACCGTGACGCACGCCGGCGAAAACAGTTTTCTCATCAGATTGCAGTTCTGAAGACAACACGGACAAACCGCCGACACAGCCACTGCACGGCACAATGAGTGTTCATCTCGGACACGGGGAGACTCTTCCTTCTTGGTCCTTTTGCACCCTCGAGCGACTCCCGCAATAAACTGTTTCAAAAACACCGCACTTCGCGTCACACTGCGATGAACGTCAAACCCGTTGTAGCTTCATCTGAAACCTGTTCCACCAGCCCCGTCGGTATCACGAAAAATCTGCACTGTCCTGTTCAACAAAACGACAAAACGCTTACCTTGCATCTGTTCAAGCTGCTCTTGTTCCCTCCTTTTGTTGCTTTTGGCACTTTTGACATCATCAGGATCAAACGTGTTGGCCAACAGGGTCTCATCTCGTTCTTTCACAAGCCCATGGCCGCTCTTGATTTTGTCCAACTGAAAGCACAAGACATGTTTTTCTTCCAACACTACAACCACAGTTGGTGAGGAAAGTGATGGGTGGTCAAACGGTTTTTGATGGTCACGGTCACCGACCATCTGACCAAATGGCTTGAAAACCGGTACTTGACATTCGTGTGTCTGTCCATCCAAACTTTGAGACCCCCTGACCCTGTCATCATCCAATATCCCTGACCCCTCCCTCATCAGCAAACACCCATCATCAACTGACCCCCCCTCATCAGCCAACCCCGATTTTGCCAACCGCCCTCATCCACCAACCAACCAACCCCCAGCCAAACTCGCCTCTTTAACCAACCGCCCTCTTTAGTTATGCCCATTCCCTCTTTTGAGCTGGTCCGAAAGCGAGACCGTCTGGTTCCCGTGCTTTGCCTGGAACCTCTTTTTCCGAAGACCACAGATTTCAGCGCCAAACAGTGCAACAGAAGAAACACAACAGCGAACTTCCTGTCTCGCACCTGTTCCGGCAATTGTTCTGGCTGTGCGACAAAAGTCATGACAAAATAAAACACCTTCCCCCCCCTGCCGAAGTGAAAAATGGGTCACCCATTGTGAAAACAAAAGCACACTTACCAAATTTCTTTCCTGCTTTGTTCTCTTCTTTTTTCCAGATCTGTTCCCAGAACTACTTGTTTCATGAAAAAGAGAGAACACAGATTATTTCAATTTTGCTGAAAAGGGGCACTGGTCAAGCTCCTGCTCCAGAAACTGATTCAGGTCTGAAAACGTCGAAACTTACTGATTGGTTTCAGCCACAGCTTCTTGTAACAACAGGTCAAATCGCTCAGGTCTTTTCTGTCGGCCATCTGAAAGAAGAATGCACATATATCCTTGGTTTTGCCTCCCAGTATCTTGATCGTCACGCGTGCGTGAGGTGTGGCAGCGCCAGATCATGCCCAATTCTGCAGAATATGGAAAAAATGAAAGCTGACACTGCAAAGATTGGCACAACATCAACAACTGTGTGAGAAATGTCTGCACAATACCTATGAGAGATTCATCTTCAGCATCTTTCTGTCTGGTCTTTGACCTTGGTCGGGTTTTTCTCGGTCTTTCTGCAGACACGAACACAAGAGCAATTGTGAAAACCACCAAACATATTCAGCAATATTTTGAGAGTGAAGAAATCTACTCCAGCACACGAAACTGGGGAGAGCCAAATCCATGCTGGAGTTGTCCCATTGAATTGGAGAGGATTGGCCAGCTTTGGTCATCGCAAAAGGCTTCGTCACGTTTCGTCACACCGGCTGTGTCACAAACGGGTGGGCCCGCCCAAAAACGGGTGGGCCCGGCCATCACACAGGCTGTGTCGCAAAGGGGTGGGCAGGGCCCGCCCAGGGGTGGGCCCGCCCAACTCCAACAAAATGACGATCAAGCTGGTTGTTCCTTGAGCTGAGACCAAGGCATCCGTCCACCCAAACCTGTCCAGTCTTGTCATGCCACCATCTGGAGTCCAGATCCAGATCTACATGCATTTGGGAGCGTTCTAAGAACTTGATTAGATTGGCCAAAAATTTGAGACTGTCGAGTATGAGACATGTGCAGGTTTTGTTCCACCGAACTGACCAGGCCAAACACACAATCGACAAGTCTTCACATGACAACCGTGCCTGAAGCATCAACAGACTCGCGTCAAATCTGGAGACACTTTCACACATTATCAGGAACACAAACCATTCAGAGACAGCCATACACTCTGCTCTGTGTTCTGACTTGACAGAATATTCACAAACGCGAAGGGAAAACAACAAAATATATTTTTCGCCCTCACCAGTTTCTTCCATGTTGTTTACATTTAATCCCGCACTTTTGAATTCTTTATGATTTCATTGGGCGAGTTGTGCGGATCCGACAGGTGGCGTCGTCGAGTCCGCACTGCAGGCTTCACAGAAGGTGGCGCCGCCATGTGGCGGCAAATCTGAGGTACCACCACCTTCAAAGGAGGCGCGACATGTGGGCACGATCAGCCAGGTGTCGCACTTCCCGGCTCTCCAACCCCCCTGCCCCAACCCCCCGTGGAGACCACGGTGGCAGGGGGTTGAGGTCGACACACACATGCACACACACACACACACACACACACACACACACAGCTCCATGGAGCTCGCGGTGATTTGAGGAAATTTTGGTTTCTCTGATTTGGGTTGCTTTGATTTGGGTTGCTCTGATTTGGGTTGCTCTGATTTGGGTCAAATTTTTGTCAAAATTCTTAGTTTTTCACTCACATTCATAACTTGGGAACTCATTCAGCACACACCCAAACAGAATAAATTCAACTGAATGGAACTTTTACACATTGTTTCACAACAATATTTTATATAACCCAAAAGAATTGCCCAATATCCATTTTCAAATTTTCTATTAAAAATGACTTTTTAACCCTGACTTTAGCCCCACCCAAAAACCATGTAAAAATTTTCAAAAATCAAAAATTGAACAATAGAATCAAACCCCCACACAACAGAGTACATTTCATAAATATACTTCTTTCACCAAATATTTGTACTTTCTCAGAAACTGAGCCATTTCCACATCCACACCCCATATTTTCTGCACTTCTAATTTAAACTTTTTGACCTAAAGAACCCCAAAATTCAAGTTCCCAAAATCCTTCCTGGCTCAGTATCCCCAACCCAAATTGAACCAAAAGAGCCCAAAAGACCTCAAATTGATCCTCATTTTGACCATGAAATAGGTGCACATATACTTTTCATCAACCCTGCCTACAGGTGCTTTGATTTGGGTTGCCTTGATTTGGGTTGCTATTTCAAGCAAGCCCAAATCTCACAACTCTCCTCAAATCACCTGAAAAAATAAACAACTCTCTCTCTCTCTCTCTCTCTCTCTTTCTCTCTCTCTCTCTCTCTTGCTTTCTGTCTTTCTCAATCTCTTCCCCAAGAGCTGTCTTTCTTTCTCTCTCTTTCTCTCTGCCATTGTCTCTCTTTCTCTGAAATCACTCTTTCTTTGTCTTTCTTGTTTGTGTTGGGTGGCAAACCTGTATGCAGCAGGTTTCCACAAATTGATCTGCTACGGAGGCCCACAACAGCCACCATGTCTTTCTCCGTCTTTCTCTCCGTTTCATCCCTTTCTCTCTCTTCCTCTTCCCTCTCTCTCTCCCTTCCTCTCTTCGTCTTTCTTGAAATCTCTCTTTCTCTGTCTTTCTTTCTCTCTTTCTCTTGTTCACTCTTTCTCATTCTTTCTTGCTTTTGTTGGGTGGCAAACCTGCTACAAATTGATCTGCTCTGGAGACCTAAAACAGTCATGCTGTGTCTGCTGCATGTGGGGCTACTTCTGGTGTTTCTCATTCCATTCTTCCCACTTGTCCTTCTGAGGTTTGGAAGTGTTAACCCCAGCCCAGGTTTAGCAGCTTTCCACAAATTGAAAAGATTGCGTGCGGAGGCCCACCACAGCCTTGCTATGTCCACTGCATGTGGGCCCATTTCTGGTGTCTCACACTTGCGCTGGCTCTCTCTTTCACTGTCTCTTTCACTGTCTCTCTGTTTTTCTTTCTTTCTTTCGACCTTTCTGTCTTTCTTCAATTGCTGCAACCAGGTAGCTTGAGTTCTTTCAGTGCTGGAGGGGCATTCGCACCCGCAGTTGCCTTGAGCACTGCTTGTCTTGTTTTTTTTGTTTTGTTTTTTTTTGGGGGGGGGGTGTGCAACAACAGACAGACCTGTTATCGTCTGGTTTTCAGCAACTGATGATCCAAAGCTGAAACAAAAATTGAGATGGAGTTGCTCATTTTGAAGGACCATAGTCAAGCTCTCCAACCAAAGGACGCCTCTCAAGAAAACACTGCTGTGCAGTTTTCAGTTTGTGATGGCATAATTTTGTCTGAGGGAAATTAAGACTGAGCATAGAACATGAGGAAACACTTCAGTTTCCAGATTTTTCTAAAACCACTAGAAAGTTTCTGAGAAAGTTTGCCCAAGTCCCGCACTGCACTGCTCAGCCAAACTCTCCCCCAAAAAAGTGAAAGAACGTGCTGCAGTCTTGCAAACACCGACCTGTGGTGACACCGGGGGCCCATTCCTCCTCCATCTGGTCCTGGATCCGCCATTGTCTTTTCCAAAGAGGGGTCTCCCAACAGTGAAAATGGGAGCTGAAGCACTCAAAAATAGCTCCATGGAGCTCGCGGTGATTTGAGGAAATTCTGATTTCCCTCACTCTGATTTCGCTCACTCTGATTTCCCTCACTCTGATTTCACTCACTCTGATTTCACTCACACTAATTTTGCTCACTCTGATTTCGCTCACTCTGATTTCACTCACTCTGATTTTGGTTAGTTTTTTGTCAAAAATTCTTACTTTTTTCACTCAATATTCACAACTTGGGAACTCATTTGGTAC
>JAAUXT010128010.1_pt1 | contig 30663 bp, 25 predicted proteins | sample 7278171 | NCBI WGS metagenome assembly JAAUXT01 (sample SAMN14350112, study PRJNA611818) | marine sediment metagenome | isolation source: surface marine sediment (1.8m) | place: French Polynesia: Moorea | collected 2018-08
ATCTGCTGGACACCGACCGGAGAGCAACTGTCCATCATCTGGCTACCTTCACTGACATTTCCAAGTCAACAGCTCACACGATCCTGACCAAAGATCTCCAGAAGAAGAAGCAGTCAGCTCGGTGGGTCCCTCACAATTTGTCTCAGGCCAACAAAGACTGACGAGTTGACAAGTGCAGATAAGCAATCCAAATGATCCGGAGGAGAACTGATCCAGTCCCTGTGGAGAACAATGTTGTGGAGGATGAGTCCTGGATCCTGTCCTGGGATCCTGGATCAAAGCAGTCCACTGCAGAATGGCTCAGTGCTGATGAGAGCTGACCAATGAAGCCGCGCACACAGATTGCAGAGGCCAAAGTGATGCTGGTGATATTCTTCGATTCAAAGGGAGTGATCCACAAGGAGACCACACCCCGTGGTCTTGGGATCGGTGCAGAAGTCTACCTAGCCATCCTTGGTCGCTTCAGGGAGCAGATCCGCCGCAGATGACCGGAGTATTGGTCTGGAGCAGAGTCATGGGCTCTTCTCCATGATGGTGCACCCGCACACAGAGCTCGACCAACACAGGATCAACTGGATCAATGGGGAATTGTCCAAGTGCCACACCCAGGTTATTCCCCAGATTTGAGCCCTGCAGATTACTGGATCTTCAGAAGGATCAAGTCATGCCTGCAAGGAATAAGGTTCGATGATGTGGACTCACTTCTGACTGCCCTGCACAACACGATCTCCCTGATTGAGCCACAGGAGTTCACTGCAGCAATGGATCGTTACCTGCCCAGATTGCGGAAATGCATTGCAAACAATGGGAACTATTTTGAGCATGAATGACAATGCATAGACTCCATTTCATGCACTGGATCTGTCCCTGACATTGTCGTACACCTCTTGATGACAGGACAACAATGTGCTGTGCATGTGTTCAGAACTGGATGAAGTGCAGTGGATACTGATCCACATGTCGGAAACATTACTTTTTCAGTCATTTCTTCTGATCCGATATTGTTCCCGTTACATTTGTGTACTCACAAGGATCCTAGGATCATGTTCAACAAAGCTTGAAAAGATCCATCAAACCAGATCAACACAATAAAGGATTATTCAAATTCATTTGGACTAGCCTCGTACATGTACAAGGTTCCCGTTTTTGCTGTTTTGTGTTCGCACAGTTTCATGTTTGTGCTTCTGTTTACAAGTGCTTGCAGAGAGAATTGATTTTACTTGTTTCTTTTCAACAACAAAAGTTTGCAACAAGATGTTCAATTTGGTAGACTTGCTATTACGGTTGTTGAAGAATTTTGCATGTGGAAGAAAGCTCCAACACTAAATTCAACAGCCAACTGTACTGTGAACTTTGGTTCATCTATGAAAGACAATTTTTGTTTCCAAAATTGTCTCTGGGCAGAAATTGACTCAACTTGAGAAAGATTTTCCCAAGATTTTCACAATACTTGTTGTGTGCCCATCTCAAGCCATGGATTTTCTGAAACAATTTGGGCATGAACGACGGGATCAGAAAACGCCTCGTACGTTCACGTTAGATAGGGACGCAAGTGTAGACTTCCTGATTTTCCTTTGTTCGGAAACACAAATTTCTTCTCCGAGGGTCTGACCCCACTGGGTGTTTTCAATGCATCACGGGGTTTCAGCCTGTCACGAGAATCTGTTGGCTGGCTCGACCACGTGTTCCTCATGGGCTGCGACGAAACCTCAAAGGCATTAAAATTCCAGGTGGCCCTGATTCCGCCACTCAGCTCCACCACCATCGACATGGAAGGGCTCCTGACGCAGCTGCAGCGAACCAACGCCTGGTGGTGCGCATGGTTCGGCTTCAGATCCGTCAGGCGTCAACTCCTGCCTTCGCAGAGGTTCCTACAGCGGCCGGTGCAGGTGAAGGGGTGTCTCACCCTGGACCGCGCGGTATTCACGCCCTGCGAACTTTCGCTCTTCTTGCAACACTTCAACTTCAGCGTTGACTCAGAGCCCAGTGCGACACAAGAGCCTTGTAATCGAATCCCAACTCTCCTCTTGACCCAAGTGAAGATAACTGAGGATGACTTTGAGTCGTGTGTGTCACAAGAAAATGGGGATGCGCGTCTGAATGGAAGTCGCACCGGTCATGGGCCCGAAGCCCATGTTTCGCTCCCAGGACTGGCGGGAATCTCGAGTCTTGAGTTCGATTCTGAATCCAGCCGAGTCTTGTTGAGTCGGTACCTGTGGCCAGAGCTGAAGCGTCTCAAGTTGAGCGCTCCTCTAGTCAATCAAACACTGCAAGATTTGAGGTACTCTGCCCCTAAACTTTCCTTCCTGACTGTTTCTGGGTTGCGGGTGGTGGGTTCGGATTCTGAAAACATGACATTTCCAATTCTGAACACAATGTGCGTGTTTCTGGCGGAGGAGGGTTCTGTTTCGTGGAATGTAACCGTGACTCTATTTGTAACAACACAGTCCAGAATGGCAAAAGTTGATGCGCAGGGGAAATGTCGCTCGGGAAGACTACCACAGGTTCAGTTTTACTTCTCCGGTCTCCAATATTGGATGGGACCCAGGGCAGTGGAAGTTGATTTCAGTGGAAATGAGTTGACCTTGGTGCCTGATATCCAAGTTTTGGGGTGTTCTCATGCAGTCTCTGTTCTCATCAGACTTAACTTGGCTGATAACAGGCTTCAGTCCACCGAAATGGTCGATGTTCAGAAAACGAAAGCAGCAGGGGGGTGCTTCGTTTATATTCACACAGTGGATCTGTCTCACAACGATTTGCGAGAGGGAGAGGAAGACCAGTTTCTGAAACAGACAGAATTGAGAGAACTGTACTTGCATCACAATAACTACGCAGATCTTCCCAGGCACTCAGAGAAAAGCACAACAAATACCTTTGGTTTCGAAGTTTACACTTTGAATGACTTGAAAAAACTTGAATTCCTTGACATGTCGCACAACTGTTTGGACGTTGCTCGGCTGTCCTTCTTCCTGTCCCAACTTAGTCCACACACTGCTCTGCAAAAAGTGGACTTCAGTCACTGCAATTTGACTCACATGGTGCGATTGCCTCCTGTAGTAACAGGAGAGACCTATGTGTGCACGAATGATCAAGACTGGGTGGAGGCAGCGGGAACCACGAAGACGCTTGTGGTAGACCTCGGGTTCAACCTGATCTCATCTCTGGGTGGACCCCCGGGTCCGATCGAGTTCCCTCTTTACTCGTCACTCATCAAGTGTCAGCCGCTGATTCATTTTGTTGTTGACATGAAAGGAAACCCACTGAACTGCTCTGACTCTTGGACTGTTGGCGCGTACGAGTTCTTGGTCAGTGGCTCCAAAAGTTTGGTGCAGGGTATTGAAAAAATTCACGAATCCCTGTTGGGTGACTCCAGGCAAGAAGAATCAACATCTCCAGTCCGAGGTTTACCAGTGCCAGTCGATGTATTTTTGTATCCATCAACCGGGAATCAAGTGCGTTTTGAAGTGGTATCCCTGCAGAGGCATGAACCAGCATTCGTGCTCAGTTTCTCCACTCATCAAGTGCAAGACAATCCAGTCTCCCAACCAGCACATAAATTGAGACGTCAAAGTCCACACGTGTTGGTTGGGTACTCTGTAGACACAGCGAAAAGTGACGAAGCGGAGTACCTGCTCAGTGACCTCAGAAATAAGGTCCTGAACACGAATGACGTCCTGGTCAGTGATCTTGTAATCCTCAAACACATACCCATAAATTTGCTTACGACCAATTTCACCTTCTTTTCGGACAACCTGAAGTGTGCCAACCCACCAGAATGGAATGGTATCCCTGTGACTGAAGTTCCTGAAGTTGAGTTCAGTAAATTGTATTCAGATCAGTTGGAGAGTTTATGCCCTGCTGGTTGCTGCTGTTACCACAGCTGGAGACTTGGTGATGTGGAGGTGGCCAACTGCACACCCACTGACTCACCTCCTCTCACCAATTTCCCAGTGATTCAAGGTCAAACCTACATCATTCTTTCACACAATGCGCTGCAAGAACTGTGTTATCAACATCTAGCCAACAAACCAGAACCAAGTCTCTCAAATATTTATGCTTTGGATGCCAGCAGGAACAATTTGCATTCTGTTTGTGGAAATCTATTCAGTGAGTTAGCAAATGCAAACTACTTGAATTTAGGTTACAACAAAATCACAAAACTTCCAAGTCAGATTGAAGAAATGATTTCCCTGAGAGTGCTAGACTTGACAGGTGCAGGATTACAAGAATTGCCCCAAGAACTAGAGAACATGGTGTCGCTTGTTAAAATTGGCCTTGGTGGTAACATGTTCAGGTGTGACTGTGATACATTCTGGATGAGATCTTGGCTGAGTAACAACACAAAGATCATAAGAGATGCCCACAGTTTGTTGTGTTTCTCAGGAAAAGGTAAAGGGAAAAGAATTATTGAACTGACCCAGGATGATGTTGGTTGCTATGATCCATTGAAAAACAAGAGAGATCAATTGCAAAAACTACTCCTTATTTTCAGTGGGACTTTTGTCTTTTTCTCATGTTTGGTTTCAGTCCTGTACAAGTACAAAGGCCACATCAAAGTGTGGTTGTACACTCACCTAAACATTCACCCTTGGGACAATGTGAAAGAGAACATTGATGAGAAGGACTTTGATGCATTGGTGTCTTTTTATGGAGCAGATCCAGACAGGCACTGGGTGTGTAAAACCCTCCTTCCATATCTGGAGGCTCCACAATGTGGGTTCCACCTTTGTGTCCATCAAAGAGATTTTGTTCCAACTGCAACAATTTGTGAAAATATCACTCAAGCCATCAAGTATAGCAGAAGAACAATCCTTGTTCTATCTCCAAACTTTGTCCAATCAGGCTGGTGTGATTTTGAGTTTCAAAATGCCCACAGAAGAGTCTTGGAAGACAGGTCAAACTTCTTGATTGTTGTCTTGTTGGCTGAGGTAAACAAGGAAACTCTTGATAAGACATTGAAACTCTACTTGGACACTAAGACCTATCTTGACATGAAGGACAATAACTTTTGGAACAAACTTCTGTACTGCATGCCGACTGTTCCCATTGACAAACTCAAGACTGCTCAGCTAAACCCCCAACAGAATGATCCTGGTCATCATGAGACGGAACCCCCGATGCCCCCCAAAGGTTCTTTGGTTGATGACCTGGCCCTGCCTCCGCTGTTTAAACGCATCCACACGTATCAGCAGTACGAGAGAAAGAGACGAAGGGAGGAGCAAAGAGCTGAAGTGGTGGTTGAAATCTGAGGTACCGAGTTGTGTCTGTCGAGGCGCAGCCTATTGTGATCCTTTTGTCTTCGTTTCAAATTCATTGCGTAGTTTCGGGTGTGCACGTCACAAACGCAGTGCTGCTGGAAGGTCTCTAAATCCCGATCGACATTCCCTTGGGCTCCTACTAAGGACAGAACCAGGGGAGAATCTGAGGGCAGATGTAGGGGTGGGGCCTCGACCACCAAGACCGTGACAGCTCGTAGATGCCGTGTTCTTCCACGGGTCAATTGAAACTGGATTCATTGAAGTCTCTTCAATCTTCTTTGGGTGTGGCCCCCACTCACCAAATTGCTTTTCCAACTCTGATTTTTGATGTGCAGTATGTGTATATTCTTTTCGAGTGTGTGTTCTCTTGTTTTCCTTGTTGCATTGGAAGTGAGATTGATAATCCTGAGGCAACTTGTCGGCGATAGCGCAGGTACGTGTTGTAAATATGAGTTGGCTTATCAGTCAATCTGCCCAGAACGCCTGTCTTGCTACAAACATCTTTTGTTGTGAACCTTGTGACCAGTGACAGAATACCGAATACGGGTACAAGATAAAACTCTTGGAAAATCGTTTTGTTCAGAAGAACCGTCCCGAACCGCCGTGGTCGGTGTTGATTTGTGTTCGTTCGTTTGCGTGTGAGAATCTTGTCCGTGAATCTTGTACATTTTCGATTTTGCATTTCTTTCAACGACGAGCTGAACTCAATGTATCATGGCTTCCTGTCCAACTGTATTCAGACAGCAAAAAAGACATCTGTTTGAATGACAAGAATACATATTTGTGTTCACGGCCAGACCCAGGGTTCAATTTTGTTTGCACACGCAAAGCGTAACAAAACTGTTGTCAAGGCCCTTGTGAGGTCGGGCATATGCAAACAGGTTCGGACTCTTTTTCGTCAAATCACAGACAAAACAGACGAGGAAATTTCATCGAGTCGTGTGTGCGACAACGCTGCATGTGGACCACCTTATGCGTCTTTTCCTCATGACTGATCTGATAAGCAAAGCAAGCAAATCTTGATCAAAACTTCCTGTTGTTTTGATTCTGCCGTGCATAAATGTTCTCACACGGAAACAACAGAAGTATCTGAATTGGCCTGTGCAACATCGAGTCAAGTCGCAACTGTTTCAACTTGAACTTGTTGGTTCCAGCGTCAGGAAGATTCAACACCAGAAGACGATGGTGAGTTTGTTCCAGTTTTCTGTTCCAGTTTCGGGGTAAAAATGTGTTTGTGCAAGGAAGACCGCACAAAAAGGCGTGCGTGTGCGTGTGCAACCTTTTCCGACCTCCCTTGCACCGGTCTCGTCCCTCTCTCGAAACATCAAATCAGAATCGTGTGATGAAAGCAGACTCGCTCCACGTGTTTCTCCAGAGATGGCGTTGTTGGTGCGGACGCCGCTTCCGGTGGCAGCGATGGTGACGCTTTGCGCCTGCGCACTGATGGTGGCAACAAACGGTGATTTCATCACGTTCAAAGTCAATGGAACTGAGGTGGAATGTGAGGATCATCTCGCGGTGAGCGCACGCATCAATTATCTTTGCCTGAAAAACTATCCCCGTCTGCATGTCATGTCTCAAATTTTGACGACAATTTTTTTTTGTTTCAGTGTACACTGACGCTACCGCCTCGCCCCACCGTTATCAGCATGGAGACTCTCCTTAAAGGCCTTGAACAACGAAGGCAGTGGTTGTAAACCATAAACATAAACTTTGGCTTCACAAGGTATCAGTTCTTGCCTTCCGACAAGTTCCTGAAGCGACCATTCGAGGTGGAGGATGCTTTGACATTGAACAGGTCTGTCTTTACCTGCTGTGAATTGTCTCTTTTCGTGCAACACTTCAGTATCCAGTCGTATCAAGGGCGCCTGGAAAACCAGGCGTGCAAGCGTGACTTTTCCTTGCACTTGCTGCAAACGAATCTGACTCACACGGATTGCAGTGCATGTTGTGTATTACGTGGCCACCCTTGTGTGACGCAGCCCGATTCTGAGCCAGAAAGCCTTGTTTCGTCAATTCCGGGCTTGGACAACATCTCCAGTTTGCAGATCACACCAATTTCGGAATCCGTCCGTGTTTTGTTCAGCAGGTACGTGTGGCCAGAATTGAAGTGCATCCACGTGTCTAAAGGAAAATTTCCTTTGATCAATCAAACCCTGGAAACATTGAGACTGACGGCCCCCGAACTCGCTTTTGTAACTGTTTCTGCTTTGGCTCTCAAAAGATCTGGTTCGAATACATTGGTGCTTCCAGCTTTGAGTGAATTGTGTGCGTTGCAAATAGATTGGGGGTCCCTTCCATGGCAAACCACCCTAAGATTCTTTCTTGAGGCAGTTTCCAGGGTGTTTGACATTGACGTTCAGGGCAAATGTCTTGGGGGAATACAACTGCCAGTTCAGTTTTTCCTTGATTGGAAAATCACACCAGAGCAGCCAGTTGAAGTTGATTTCAGCAGAAATGAGCTGAGTTTTGTACCAAATCTCCAGTTTGCAGGGTGTTCATACGCTTCTGTTCAACTGAGTTTGAACTTGAGCCACAACAGTTTACATTCAACTGAAATCACTCAAGCTGAGGGTCCAAAAGACAAACGGGACTGTCCAATTCTGCTTCACGCATTGGATTTTTCTCACAATGATTTGTTTGAGTACCAGGCTGACCAGTTTCTGAAACAGAAGGATTTGAGAGAACTACACTTGCACCACAATAGGTACAGAGATCTACCAAAACACTTTGAAGGGGAATGTGAAATTGCCAAAAAGTGTTCACTTTCTGAAGAATATGTGGATGCAAAATGCAAAACCACCAAAATGTGTGATGTTTTCACACTGTTTGACTTGACAAAACTTGAGTTTTTGGACTTGTCTTCCAACTTGTTGGATATAGACAGGGTGTCCTATTTCTTTTTTCAAATCAATGAGCACACGACATTGCAGGAAATAGCCCTACGTCACAGCAATTGGACAACGTTTCCAGTCCTGAGCACAATCACAACCAACACATACACATGCAAACATGAGAAAAAAGCTGGGCACTTGACAAGATTCAACAAGAACCTCGTGGTTGATCTCAGATTCAATTTTATAACATCCTTGGGCCCACCCGTTTCGTCAATAATTAGATACTCTGACTTCATGACATGCGATGCTTTGTTTCAATTTGTAATAGATGTGGGAGGAAACCCCATAAACTGTTCAGACCCGAATACTGTCCGCACCTACGAATACTTCATAAGTGGTTCAAAAAGTGAGGAATTATTCATGTTTTCTCCTGGCTTTAGTTTCTATGAGGAAAACTTGAAGTGTACTACTCCACCTGATTGGAGTGGAATTCCTCTGTTTCAGCTTTCTGAATTAGAGGTCAGCAAATTGTACACAAAACCATTCTCTGGTTTCTGTCCTCCTGGCTGCTATTGTTACCACAGCTGGATATTTGGTGATATCAATGTGGCAAACTGTACACCAACTGACTCACCTCCCCTCACAGATTTTCCACAGCTTCAAAATCAAACATTGGCATTATCATACTTGGTTGTAGCTCACAACAAACTGGAGACTTTGTGCACCTCACATCCAGAAAACTCCCCTGCACTTGTTCTTGCACAAATTACCAGTTTGGATGCAAGTTGGAATGTGTTGCACACTCTGTGTGGAAATTTCTTGCTTCAGTTGACAAATCTTCAATATTTGAATTTGGGGTTCAATCAAATACCAAAACTTCCAAAGCAAATTTGGGAATTGAGGTACTTGAGAGAACTAGACTTGACAAGTGCAGGATTAGAGGAATTACCAATAGAGTTCTATGAGCTTGAGTTGCTATCAAAGATTCACCTTCACAGTAACTACTTTAGGTGTGATTGTGATACATTCTGGATGAGATCCTGGCTGACCAATCACACAGACATTGTGAAGGAATCTCAGAGTCTTCTTTGTTTTTCAGGCAAAGGAAAAGGAAAAAGAATTGCTGAGTTGACCCAGGATGATGTTGGTTGCTATGATTCATTGAAGCACAAAAAGGACCAATTGCAAACTTTACTCCTTGCTGTCAGTGGCACTTGTATCTCTTTGTTTCTCTCAATATTTGTTCTCCACAAATACAAAGGGTACATCAAGGTGTGGTTGTATGCTCACTTCAACATTCACCCATGGGACAAAGTCAAAGAGAATATGAATGAGAAAGATTATGATGCCTTTATCTCTTACTTTGGAGCAGATCCAGATGAGCATTGGGTACATGGCACACTGGTCCCTTATTTAGAAGCTCCACAATGTGGGTTCCATCTATCTATTCATCAGAGGGACTTTGTGCCAGGCATAGCAATCAGCAAAAACATCACAATGGCAATTGAGTACAGCAGAAGAACTATTCTAGTTTTGTCTCCAAACTTTTTGCAATCTGGCTGGTGTGATTTTGAGTTTCAAAATGCCCATAGAAGGGTTTTGGAGGACAGGTCAAATTATCTCATCATAGTTCTGTTGGCAGAAATTGATACTGACAAAATTGATAAATTATTCAAATTTTACTTGGAAACCAGAACATATTTGGATGTGAAGGACAAAAACTTTTGGAACAAACTTCTGTACCTCATGCCCACTGTTCCCATAGACAAGCTCAAGGCTGCTCAGAGGGAGAGGGAGAACCAAGAAGCTCTCGGACAGGTTGAAGTTGTTGAGATGAATGATCGCGCTCCTCAGAATGGAGATGAGGTAGACGGTCGTGAGACTGACCCCCTGATCCCACATGGACATCCACTGGTAGACGACCTGGCCCTTCCTCCCCTGTTCAGACGCGTTCACACGTATATACCAGGAGTACGAAAGAAGGAGGAGAAGAAAGCCGCGCAGAGACGACGATGTTATTGTGGTCTGAGGAATCCGAAAAGTTGTCACTCGTACTCGTAGGTGGCTTTGCCTTGGGTCTGAATGTACGTACGACAAACCTGCACCGAAGCTCTTCGTTTGATCAAGATCTGTTATTGACAAGAGAAAGTATCTTTGGTGAGAATCCAGCTTGCTTTCTTCATTGCGAAACATTTGCCATGGCAATTGATGGCAATTGATCATTCGTTTCAATGATCATGGCTAATTTGAAAATTTCGCTTCCAGTTTGGAACTTGAGAATGAGCGGGATCAGGTGTTTCTGGGTTGTAACAACTGCTTTGTATTTTGCTTGACCAACAGGAAAGTTGTGCTTTTATTGTGTGTTATTTTTTTACCTTGTCAAACTACGAGTTGGTGTCGCTTCAAACGCGCAGTATGCAAGCGTCCACCTGTTTTGTCGTTCTGATAAAAAAGGCGAGACGACAACACAAGGAAGGGTTGGAAGTGGAGGAAATTTTTGTACATGTATGAGCTTTGCAATCCGAAATCTGAACTGGTGTGAACAAAGTACTGGCGGGTCTTTCAGAAGAGAGAGATACGATATCTGACAGTGACATGCGCGCGGTTGCCATGTGATCTGTTCACAGACATGGAGTGTTTTCGAGGGTGGATCCTGGAGGCGAACATCGCCTTTTTGTGAGCAAGTTCCATATTTTTGAAATACTCCAAACGTTTCATTCTTTCCCGAAATCAAATCGTGTTTGCAGCAGTGTGCACGCTCTGCTCTTTCTCTGTGGACCGTCTTTCATGAAGCATCTGCAAGTGAAGATGATTGTCGAGAGGGGGATGAAATGGACAATTGGAGGCATATTGTCCCTTTTGTAGAAATTGTTCAGCCATGCATGTGTAGCAAACAAACAGTAAGATCAACCTATCCCAGAGACGTTCTTTTGTGTACGTTTTTTTATCGCACGGCTTGATGAACAGAAGACCAAATTGGCAATTGACTTTCATGTTAATCTGAATTTTCTTGTGGTGCATGTCAATAAATGCTTGGTTTGCTTTCCACGGTGCTCATCACGATCTCGCACTTGTCATCCGTAACGTGCACATGTACGAGTCGTGTACGTCAGTGCAATGGGGAACAGCATCAAGTCCACGCGAGGAGCCTGATTTCGACTTCGAGAAAAGAGATCCCCCAGAGGCAGGCGGGAGGTCAATTTGCATTTGTTTTTACGGGTCTCGGGATCACATGGTTCTGCTGGACCCATCTGCAGCTGTCGTGGGTTTGATGCCCACCACACACGTTTTGCAGAAAAATTGTCCGCAATAACAAAACTGAGCAAAAAGCACCAAAATTCAAACTCCGACTTCCCGCTTGACTTGCATCTCATTTTCGTACGCAAGGTGCACAACAACATCGAAGGCCTTGATTGGTTCTCCCGAAGGATAGGTGGGCAACAAATTCCCCAAAAATACGAGGCGTGACAGAAATTCAACTGGTGTCATGACAGAAATCAGTCAAGCAGTGACTTGCTTGACTGAATCAACAAATGTGGGTGTGCACTGCACACAATTTTGAAGTTTTCAGCGTGAACCCGGCGTCACAGCAGGGCGTCTGTGGACGCTTTGGGTCCTGTTCCCGCTGCAGACGAGGTGAGTTTCTGCACTTCAATTTTGTGGAATACGAGCAAACACGTGCGGCCGGGGAGTCCCACCATGGCTCAATGCCTTTGCTTTCCGCAGTCTCAACCGCATTCCTATTTGACGCTTGTTGACGCTCTGTTGATTTGGCCGTTTGATGGAGGGAAACACCGGCAGTTGAAGTTGTGCAACAGAAAGCTGATCTCCAGCAGGTTTCGTTCTCGTTTTGATCTCGATGCTCGTTATTTATCCGCAGATGGCGTTGTTGCTGCGGACGGCAATTGCGGTGGCGGCGTTGGTGGTGCTGTGTGCACTGACGGTCAGTGGGCAGCGCCACTTCAAGATCAACGGAACTGCAGTCCTCTGTGACGACCAGCCTCCTTTTATGGTGCGTATGTCAAGAACAGTTGACATGCGATCCAAGACCAGGGTCGGGTGCTTTTCTGGCGTTTCAGGAAATCACCGGCTTGTTCACCCGAAGAGGGATCAAATTTGGGTGTGTCCAATTTGAACACAGAACAAAATTTCGAAAGTTCCCTTTTCTTTCTCCTCTTTGTCCGCAACATTTCGGTGTCAAGAATCAGCATCATACAGGCCCAATCAAACTCAAACAGCTAAATTCAAATTTTGGCCATTTCAACATTTTGAAAAACGCTGACAACGCAACATTTGAAGTGATGTCTTGTGTCTGCCTCACGAAAGGAGGTAACAAAGGGTGCAACGTTCTTCTCAAGCAGTGTTTGGTCTGGCTGGTTTGTTTTTTGGACATGTACATGCCAAACTTGCCACTTGTTCTTTTCAGTGCCACCTGACTCTTCCCCGCTCTTCCAGCACGATCGACATGAGAGCTCTGCTGACCGTGATTGCTCGCGTTGTTCGGTTGCGGAAGAAACACCCGCTCGCGTTGGAGTTCAACTTCAACTTCACCAGGCACCAGTACCTGAGGTCAGAAAGATTCATACAGGAACCACTGGAAGTGTTTTCCCTGACATTAAACCAAAGTGTATTCACTCGATGTGAATTCTCTCTCTTCATGCAACACTTCCATTTTAGTGACAGCTCGTCTGGTTTGAGGGAGAGTTGTGAGAAGTGCAGTCTTGGTCCTTCGATGTCTTTTTTGCATACACAGATTTTAGAAAGTGGTAATGAACAAGTACAGTCTTGCCAATTCGTTGATACTTTTCAACGCAGCAGTAAAAATGCGTCTGGCCCTCCACCCCAAAATGTCGCTGGTTCTGAACCTGATGCACTTTCCCTTTCCACTCTGGCTTTGGTTAGAAGTCTCACCATCTCACCAGTCTCCGACTCCACCAGTGATTTGCTTGGTGGCTACATGTGGCCCAAGCTGGAATGCCTATGTCTCTCTGAACTGCGTCAAGCCATACACAATGAAACACTGATGAAGATGATGACAACAGCCCCTGAACTGGATGTTCTTGCTGTCCACAGTGAACCCAAACGTACGCCTGATTCCAACAGTTTGATGTTCCCAGATTTGGAACAATTGTGCATCTCAGATTTGGACTGGGATTCCCTTCCGTGGAATACCACTGGGTTTCTGGATCTTTCGAGTCAAGATCAAACGAGGTTTGTTAAAATTGATGCGCAGGGAAAATGTCGATGCGCAAATCCACCGGCTCTGAAGTTGGGGAACATTATGACTGCACGTCTGAACGTTGAACTTGATTTCAGCAGAAATAATCTGCGAAAAGCTCCAGATTTTCGTGGAGTGCAGTGTGAAGCCATCTTGGAGATGGGGTTTGTTGAAATTAGCTTGAATTTGAGTTTCAACCGTCTCCAGCATTCCAGTGCAATCGTTGTGGAGAATCAGAACTCGTACGAGTGCACGGTGGAGGTGGTGTCTCTTGATGTGTCGCACAACAACCTGCTTGAGAGCAATGCCCCATTGTTTCACAGAATGACGCACTTGAAGAAACTTTATTTGAACCACAACCAGTTTGATTCTGTTCCTCTTCGGGTGCTGTCTTTGGATCAATGGAATCAGCTGGAATTTCTGGACATATCACACAACCCATTGGTCTGCTCGTGCTGTTCTTGTCTGCTTTCGCTGGACTCGCCGAAATACAGAAAATGGATTTCAGTCACAGCAACGTGACAGTCACACCGTTTTATGGGTTTACAGACGACGTTCTCTGGTGCCGCAAACATCAGGACTGGGTCGAGCACTCTCCATCCCAAACACAACGTATTAAAGTTGATCTTTCATCCAATCGGATAACATCACTGTCTCCTAAAACTCAGGTTACAGGAAGAGTGAGTCAAAAATTAGAAATGTGCGAGCCTCTGTTGATCGTTGACATTGACTTTGATGGAAACCCCATCAACTGCACACACCCTGATGTTGTGCTGACCTACAAATACCTGGTTAGTCGCTCCAGAAGCCTTGTTCCTGAAAGACCTGAACACAATCTCCCGGATTTCAGTTTTTATGAGAAAAATCTGAAGTGCGCCGACCCACCTGAATGGAAAGGGATTCCTCTCATGCAGATTCCTGAGGTTGAGTACAGTGCATTGTACCAAGATAAGTCAAATGCATCTTGCCCTGAAAGCTGTCATTGTTATCACAGCTGGAGACATGGCGGTGTGCACATTGCAAACTGCACACCAACTGACAAAGCTCCTCTGACTAAGTTTCCCAAAATTGAAAATCATGTGACATTTACCCACATAATTCTTGCTCATAACAAACTAAAATATTTATGTTGGCAAAGCCAAACTCATGCAAGTCTTAGCAAAATTACCAATTTGGATGTCAGTTGGAATGGATTGAACAATATATGTGATAATATCTGGGGGGAGCTAACTCACCTGACCACACTAAATTTGGCATACAATAAAATTAACAAACTTTCATCAAAAATTGGAATGTTGGGCAACTTAAGTATGCTCAACTTGTTAAGTGCAGGATTGGAAGAACTGCCAAGAGAAATAAATAAACTAACAGCATCACTGACACATGTCAATCTCCATGGCAATGTGTTCAGATGTGACTGTGACACCTTTTGGATAAGATCCTGGCTGAGTAATCACACAAACATTGTCAATGAACCACACAGTCTGATCTGCTTTTCAGGCAAAGGCAAAGGAAAGAGAATCCTTGAGTTAACTGAAGACAATGTTGGTTGCTATGATCTATTGAAGATTCAAAACCATAAATTAGAAAAAATGCTATTTATTGTTGGTGGTATTGTATTACAATTGTCATGTTGCTTGTTGTCTTTGCTGTCCTTTTGCAAAAGTACAAGGGTCACATCAAAGTATGGTTATATGCTCATTTCAAATTTCATCCATGGGACAAAGTTGAGGAAAATCTGGTTGACAAAGACTATGATGCCTTTGTCTCTTACTTTGGGAAGGATCCAGATGAGCACTTTGTTCACAAAACCTTGCTTCCTTATCTAGAGGCATCTCAGCATGGTTTCCATCTTTGTGTGCATCAAAGGTATTTTGTCCCTGGTGTGGCAATCAGTAAAAATATTGCAACTGCCATCAAGCACAGTCGAAGGACTATTGTTATCCTCTCCCCCAACTTCTTGACTTCTGGTTGGTGCGATTTTGAGTTTCAAAATGCTCACAGAAGAGTTTTGGAAGAGAGATCAAATTACTTGATTGTTGTTCTTTTGAAACAAGTGAATATGAAAATATTGACAAGGCTTTTAAATTTTACTTGGAAACCAGGACATATCTGGATGTGAAGGATAAGAAATTCTGGGACAAATTGTTGTACTGTATGCCCACTGTTCCCATTGACAAGCTGAAGCAGCAGGCTCAAGAAGTTCCCGGGCAGGTTCCAGCCCCAGAAGGAAATGTGAACAACATGGACAACGATGAGAGAGACACTGCCCCCTTGATTGCGCTTCAGCAGCAAGAACCGAGCCTTGTGGAGAGGCTGCCTCCCCTCTTCAGACGTATCCACACGTACCGGGAGTTCGAGAGAAACAGACGCAGGGCGGAGGCCAGAGACGGGGAGGTGACTGAGGTCTGAAGTCTGGCAAGCAGAGTTGGCATCGGAGTATTTCCCTCGTTGCTTGCTTGTGAAGACGCGTATGGATTTCAACGTTCGAAGTATTGACGCCTGTGCGATTCGTGTCTTTGTTTTGCTGATGCCACTGTCGAACACATCAAAGTGGCACTCGTATTCTTCTGTATCTGCACGGTTTGGCTTTGGATCTGGTGGACTTTTGTGGGGAATTTGGAAGGTTCGTCATGCTTTCTTGTACCTGGTTATGAAAATGCACGGTTGTCATCAACCTGGGAGAATTGAGCGGTGGTGAATTGTACAATTGGGCAGACATTGTTACAGATTTTTGTGCCCATGAGGCGTGTTTCAGTCGCTTGTCATCAAATGCTATGTATGTTTTTTTTTGTCTTTTCCTTCTGAACTATTGATCAGCAGAAGAGTTTTACATACTCGTAACAACGTGCTATGTTCAATCCATCTTTGGTGACCGTGTTATCAAGATTTGTTCAATTGTCGTAACGCGCAACTTCATGCCATAAAAAGTGCCTGGTGTCAGTTCCACAGATTGCGTTCTTTGTTTTTTGCGTCGCTTGAGCCGCGCACGCTGCACGTCGAGCAGAAAACACGTCGACGTGACGGCGTGAGGCGACGTGAGCGTGTGATACGTTCAGAGTGAAACAGGCCTCAGAAAACGTCAAATCAATGAAGAACGTTCGCAGGACGCTCGTCAGCGGAAATATATAACATTACCAATCGGGCGATGTTGCTCTGTTACTCTTGTTCCTGTCCACTTGTCATGCGAGCGTACACTCTTCAACAAGAACGCGCGTCGTTCTCAACGCTGGTGGCCGCGCTTCCGAAGGACGTTTGTGATGACTTGGCCGATTGATAACTGTGTATGCGTCTGTTTTTTTTTGCGCAAATATCCCCTGAATGTGAGTCACAGAGGAAGAGACACCGGTTGAGAGTTGAAATCGAAATCCTTCAACGTCCTTTGAGCTGACGCGCCACGATCGCTTTTGGGCTGAGCGACGGAGTCACCTCAGGCCAACGCAGAACATGGCTCATGTTCAGCACGAAAATCCAGAGATTCCAGCGGATCCAGGGTCAGAGCCCGCGCACAGACTCAGTCTGAACCCCTGATGACTCTCCTTGTGGTTCTCTGGTTTCACGGAGATGCCAAGCAATCAACCTCGCTTGAGGTATATACTGTTTGCACCCGCAAGCCCCTGAGTCCTTCCGATCGACCAGAGGTCTCAGGCTCCAACAAAGCGTGCGGGGGGGGGGTCCAAGGATTTGGTGGGACAGTTGAACCACTGGAGGGTCTGCTGTCAAAATGAAAATTGCTTGCGGGGTGCAAGACCTCCTTGATCCTCCACTGGAACTCAGTCCCAAGTTTGAAACAAACTTTTTGTATCTGACGGACAGACCCAACTGCCGTCACAACATCATGCTCCCCAACTTATCCACACAAACCCAAAAAGCGTCCGTGGTCACGAAAGTTTCAGCTGAGACCAAAGTTGAGCCCGAAACCCCCACACCCAAAATCGGGACTCGCGACAAGGGTCGTCAAGGTTCCCACTCACACAACATCCGCCCAGAGACTCCTGTTTGTTTCCTGCGCAGTTCGTCTGGTTTACGCTGAGCGATCCTGATTTACTCCTCCTTTCCTCCCTATTTATTCCCTCATTCCTTCCGTTCCAACTCACTTTTAGTCCGCCACTGAATTACCTGAAGCAGAATTTCCTTCCTCCTAAAAATCACTGAGGTCGCTTCGTAGATTTTTACGCGAGTGTGATTGCAGTTTAGTTCTGTGCTGTGTGATGCAACACTCAGTGTACTCGAACAGCTGATTGTGCGACAGGGTCGCAGCTACCTTCACTCAACCCCAACACGCACGCAGGGATGTTTCCAAGAGGGTCCAGACAACTGGAGCCCCTCTCAGACTTTGCCCCCCCCCCCTAATTGTCAGATGCAAGTTGCTTGGACTTTGCTCTTCACCTTTTCATGCTGTGATCAGCCCCTTCCAGCGAACCTGCAAACACCATCAACGACCACCCAGATTCTGCTCTCAATGCACTGTTCGTGCAAGCATCTCTCTCCCGCCCTCCCGGTGAGGACGGTACATTGTAAAAACTGCATGTATCATCTTCTGAGAAAGTAACGGGAGAAAGGTGTACTCACATGAGAGACGATTCCGTGTATGAACTCGTACTGCGACACAGGGACTGCGTGTCCATCGTCAAAACTTCCCAGTGTCTCCCGAAAATTAAACAGCCACTCCACAGTTCCAGTCCACCACGTTATCGTCACACAGTTGATAACCACAGATATCGTGACCACATCCAAGTACTCCCTATGTTCACTCGCGTCTCATCTCCACGAACCTGAGGCCTGTTCCACGCCGTGTTGCGTCTCTGTGACAGTTCGGGGCCGCTGTGCTGCTGACTGACCCGTGCGGGGCTCGTGAAGGAGGGGCGATCACAGACATTTCCTCCAGAGTGGAAAACAATGCGTGTACCACAACCCAAACTTCGTTGAGCACAATCCACAAGTGTGTGTGTGTGTGACTCGAAACGCAACACACGTTTTTTGTCCATTTGAATTGTGCAGTAGCGCCACCCGTATCTCGTGGCAGGTGTTTCTATGCGTGTTATTGTTTCGAATTTGCGCGAGGACTCTGCAATGTGTTGATAAATAACCAGGGCGCAGATCTATGCAGGTGCGCATCATGCACGACAAGGAACAATTGTCACTGCAGCTGCTGTTGAAATTTCTGATGGAAACTATGGTGGATAAAGCAGTGGTGGAACCAAGCGACAGCCTCTGAGCCCCAAAGAAAAATTACCACTTCTTATTTAATGACATAAGCCCCAAGCCTTTCATTGTTTTGTGTCAGAATCTTTCCCCGGGCATTGGTTCCTTCTCACAAGAAAAGTTCTGGACCAGCCTCATGCTTCGGAGACAGCGTACAGACAGCTTAACGTGGATGCATCGGTGCAGTAGGTTCGGACCCACTGTCTTCTGCACCTTCCAGTCACCAGGGTATCATCGTGACAGCAGAGACTGGGCTGCGTGGACACACTGTAGTTCAAACTCTGTTTCACACCAAGACGGGCCACACGTTACGTCCACTCAGCAAAGCAGGGAGGGCAGTCTTGGAGTGTGGCGCAAGGCGACACAGCCAGCGTGAAGCAGCCTCACCGCACCACAGACGTCCCTGTGTGCAGACCTTCACTCTGATCCTTCCCGACCCGTCCGTCCGCGCCCGCCTCTCATCAAGCCTCCCGACGGTGTGCTCTCCCGGACCCGAATCACACGCCCAGTCAGCCGTGGTGCACAGCGCACAGAGCGCCTCTCATGAGGCTGCTGTAACACTGCGGCTCAGCGGGTGATGAATCATACACCACTGAGCAGAATCACTCGTGATTTTGGCAGGGGGAATTTTTGACTCTCACCCTCCAAGGAATGGGGTGCGGACTGGGCCCTTCAGTCTCTTCGGGGAGACTGTATTGCGGTTCAACTGGGGCTCCATTCCAAAAACAATTGGGAATGGGGAAGGTGCAGTTTCACATTGGGACTGTTCTCTGCAACTCAAAAGAGAAGAGTGGTGTGAGAACAGATCCAGACATGCGGGGTGTGGTTCTCCTGCAGACACTATAGTTTTGATGAACTCACTCCAATGAGATCGGTGGCCCTGAAAGCCAAGCCCAGGCTGTCCTTTTCTGTGTTTCACCACCGAAACGTTGTTTTCCCCTTGCGAACGGCTTTAGTTCTGTGCGTGAGGCATCCAACAGGCAAATTCAACAGGCTGCACTGAAGTCCCGTTTTTGGTAAAGTTTTGGCTCCTGTTGGCTACGTCACGGTTCGATTCCAGGTTCCCCCAGGGCTCATGCCCCCACAAGGGGCTCCCTGAAGACAGGGGAGCACCAAACCCTGGGGCCCAATCACACAAATCTGCAGAAGAATATTTCAGCCTTTCAACCGTTTTTGTCAGAAACCTGGGGCGTGCCGCAGCACCGTTTTTCTCCCCACAAGGAACAAACATCAGAAGATTGTTCCTTCCTTTCTCCCCGAGTGAATTCTTCATCTCTTGTGATGAATCGGCTGATCTGCGGGAATGTCCCTTCAGCACGCTATCAGAGCCACGTGGCTACAGAGGCAGAATTCACCAGAAAGACACGGCGTTGTTTGTTGTCTGAGGTAGGGCCAATGTTTCGTCTCTGTGCATGGCCAATGGTGCGGAGCAAACTCGACAAGGACGCAGCATAACACATAACACATACACGCACACCACACACACACACCACTACCACCACCACCACACCACACCACACACGACAATCTCTCTGTCTCCAGCTGTCTCCCTCACCCTCTATCTGCAACAAATGCGTGAAATGTGTTTGTGATTTTTGCCAACAACACACCTGTCTCGAGGTTGAAAACGGACACACACCTCTTTGGTGTGCGCCCCTTGCTGCTTCTCCTCTGTCCAAACCCTGGACCTGCTCCGGAGAACTGTTGTCCGCCCCCTGGCTCCTCCTCCACAGACCCTGCTAATCTGGGGACGTGGCCACATTGCGCAGAGTCAACAGCGCCGAGGACCGCACAATGAGCCGCGCACACAACGAGCACAACACACAGATCAACCGCCCGGCTTCACACTGGGCAGTTCAAGCTGCGGTGAGTTTGGTGATGCGTCCCGTCCGCGTCGTCCTCGGCCTTCAACAGGGAGGTTCCGCAAAGCCAAATTTGAGCGTGGGTGTGAGCGTAGACATGGAATTAGTGGGGAAAGCCCCAACTGTGATGTGATAGCTCCCATACTGGTCAGCTTCCAGCAAGTTTCCATGCAATATCATGATGTGAAAATGAAGGTTTTCACGTCATGGCATGGCGTGGAACCTCACATTTTCACGTCCACGTCCACGCCTACGCTCAACCTTGCGTAACCTCCCCAATGGGCGCGTTCGACTTTCGCGTGCGGCTGACCCGGCTTGGAGATAAGGTGGGGGAGGTGGGCGAAGCAAGCCATTTTGGTGAACCCCGCGAGCCGCAACGCGCAAATCGATCACAGCAAACGTTTGAAAGGGTGACGGTGACAAATGTGGTCATCTTGAACATGTTGTGTTCCAGCCTCTCGTATCTCATGACGCCATGTTTCGTGTTGCTGAAGGTATGATGCGTTGAGGATCTCTCAACGTGATTCGTCCAGTTATCCAGTTCCACTCCTCTGGATGCAGAAGAGCCTTGTCTGTACGAGACGTCGCTCTGGCAGGCGTACCCAAGGGGCCCTGGAGAAGAAGTGGACTCAACCTGGACTTCCTGTGTGAGCACCCTGGCTCACTGGCGCAACGAGCCACAGCAGGTCTGGTGCTGAAACTTCCTGTATCGCTGAGTCAACAGAGCCGGGGACAGCCGAACGAGTTGAGGACAAACACGGGAGAAGAGCGACACACACGAGGGGCCCTCGAGGGGCCCGGGACTCAGCATTGCAGCAAACACTGGGTGGAGAGGCGCAGAGTTCACACCACATGCGTCAGGCAACGGGCAGAAATTTGTTGGCAAAATAGGGTAGATCTCCATTGGAAGCTGGTTCAACATTGGAATTTTTCCAGGCAAAACAGGAATACAATGGTCAATGGCTCAGATCAGGGAGACGCACACGAAATTGTCTGAGGTCAAGATGAGAGCCCCCACCCTCCTTATGCACCCCAGGGCACTGTCACTGTGTCCACCAGGATGTGCAGTCTGTCCTCTGCTTCCATCAGAGTGACGCAGTGCCTGCTGACATGCACAGCTGCACAACGCAAACGCAACGCATCCGGTAAAACCTGCATCACGGGAGCCTCGTTAGCTGGTGGAGCTTTGTCTTCCCTGTGTTGTGGTCCCCAAAGCTGCTTCCCTGACATTTGTAAGTGATGACGCAAACTTTGTCGCGCGGTTTTTACGTGTTTGTCTGCTGCATGCATTTGTGTTTTGTGGCTGCTGTAATGCCTCATGAGACACCAGAAATACCGAGATACTTTTTCCGTGTCGAAAACTGCGTCATCGCTTGAACAGAGATACCGCACCCAGCATGAAGACTGAAGCCCAGACGTCTTGGCTAACTCCAGAGTGCATCTCGCAGAAAGCGGCGAACGACACAAAGGCAGGAGATGGAGAACGACACAAAGAATCTCTCCGACTCCACCGCAGCTCCCCACAGACCAGGAACGCAGACGGGAGGCTTTGTCAGAAAATGGGGGCCGCAGACCAGTCTGGGGAAGCTTGATGCTTCTTTCATGCTTCATGGTTGGTTCGCGCCTTAGGCCCTGCGCACTTCAGTGGGTCCTGCGTCGTTGCTGCGACGTCACGCAGAATGACGTGCAGCAAACGCAAGGTGTGACCAAACCTGAAACAGGGCGGCAGCAACACAGTTCCATTGTCCTCCAGGGTGCTGACACACTGAAGCGTTGCGTCGTGCTGTTGCGTTGTGCTGTTGCGTCGCCCTATTGGGTCAGCATTGCAACAACAGCCTCCATACAAACCCAATGGGGTGACGCCACAGCACGACGGGGCAGGCAGCACGACGGTGGTTGCTGCGTCGCTGGGAGTGTGTTCCCAGCCTAAAGAAGATCCACACCACATTGTTTCGAGACACGACGTCCGGCGCACACAGTGTGAACGAGTCTTCCCCCACCACAGCGTCTGGAGATGGATATCAGATAATTGCCGTGGCCACATCCCTCAGACTCTGATGCTTATCTCAGCCTTATCTCACACGCAGCGATTTAGCAAATCCCAGAATCCTTGTTGCTGACCAGTGACCTGTATGAGACGCATTTGAATGGAGACTGCTGACACTTTGTCTGCTGGCTTTCTCGAAACTGTCCCTGTCCGTGCAGGATCACAGCCAGCACGGTCCTTTTCTGAGGCTTAGAGTATTGTTGTGAACAAAAGAGATTGAGATTGAAATCCTGTTGTGAGACCCTGGCAGACCACCGTCGGTTCACTCGGCGTCTCTCCAAAGCGTTGTGCTGCATTCTGGAAATCAGGAAACTGCAATCCCATATTCATGATGAGGTTTTGGTGAAAATTGCTGATTGGAACATTTTGTTCCCTAATTGTACAATCTGCGTGAATGAGAAGCTCTAATGAAGCCACACTAATGAGGATGACGTAACTGGGATGGTTCAAGGCAATTTCACACTGGATGCGTCAACGGTTCGCTCGTCAGAACTCAGGTCAACGGGCCCGTACTGCTTCGTTGCGTGCGACGCAGGCAACTGCAGAATCCGTCCGGAACAGTGAAAATCACAGGAAACTACTTGACCCAATTCACGAAGTTCTCGTGAAGATGGCGGTTGCCAAATTGGCTCGTCTCTCGCAGCTGTGCGGACGATATGCTTCACACGTGGTGAAAACTGCAGTTTTAGAGCCTTGGATATTGCCAGCGTGGAAAGAGAACAAGCCTGGAAGCGGGAAAAAACCTGTTCCAGGTATGGTTCAAGGCAGTTGTGACAAACGGTGCTGCGTGACCTCAGTCTAACCTCAACGTTCACAGGGGCGCAGGGGTCTAGTCCCACAAACGGAAAATTGTGACAGGTGAAATTTATGTTGTGCCCCAAGGGCAGCACAGTTGGGGAGCGAATTGATGTTGAGGGTCAGGGTTTGAGTCCTCGATCATCCTGCACCAGGTAAAGCAAAATGACAGGTTTCGTCAGTCGGCTGGGCACCCCACGGGGGTTTGTAAACTTACCGAGTCTTTTCCCATCATCATTCAATTGCTGTCGTCACTCGGTGAGGTACAAAACCAGCAACACGTGTGGCAATCCATCAGTGTCTCACTCAAATCCATGGGCGAACCAAAGGCAGATGAAAAAATGATAATTTTTGGCCACACCCAAGCAAACGAGTACAATTTGTTCGTGGGCCCCTGGTACCCTGGATGCGCCCGTGAGACAACACCGCTCAACAGGTGCTCACTGGAGCTGGGCTCATCAACAGGTTGAGTCTCAGGTCCGGGGTCCGGGGCCTGTGTCTCGCCCCGCCGCCTCCCTGCTCGCGTCTCCGGCACGACCCTCATCAGAGGCGCCGAGACGAGGGGCCCTTCAGAAGCCCTTGTAGAGTTGACTCAGTACTGCCTGGTTCACACTTGTAAAGTCATGCACTGTGTCCCTGTGCAATGGATGATGCCTGGACGTAAGGAACATTGAACGCTGTACCAAAGACGAGTACTCACTATTTGGGTCGAGATGCGCAACAATCGAGACGCAAATACTGAGTACAAGTCTTTTGGACAGAGTTCAATATTCCTCATACGGTACAGATGCAGTTTCTGTCGAGATACGGCACAAAAGTCGACACAGAAAACAGCTTCCGTGCTATATCCAAATGCGAAAGTGGTTTGTATGTACAAGTATAAGGCCCCTGCCACAAGTTCGCGTTGTTTTTGCGCTTTTGCTCCAACAACGGGAATTTGTAGCCTGAGTCTCGTACGCAAAGCACGCATCCAGTGTAAACGCACTAAAATCGAGAGAGGAGGAAGCCTGTCGGGAAGAGAGTCCTATCTATTTGTCACGTGACGCGCACATCCCACAGGCCCCACTCACTCTGCAGGGGAAGCTCCATCTCACTCGAAAACAAACACCATGTAAACAGGGAACTGGGGTCCCCAAAATTTTTCACTGTCTAGCGATCCAGATCTGTTTCGTGTTGGGGCGTCGTGCGTTTCATCTAGTAAGCTTCTTTTATCATGCACCTGTGTGTGCAGACAACAGGCAGGTCTACGACACTTTGTTTTACGAAGTGAACAGGCGAACAGTCGCTCCTTTTCTGATGTACCCCAATTGCCAGGTCGGTGACACAGACACCATTTGGTCACTGGTCATTGGTTCTTAGTGCACAAATTGAGTTTTCTGGACCACTGGTCTGGCAATTGGGGCAGCGCACGTGTGTGCGTTTGCAAAACCTCCCCCAAGCAGAAGCGACGTAGCGGCCAGGGACGCGACGCAATTCTTGTCCGCGCACACATCTCTTGCGTTCAGTTTCCGATGCATCACGTCCAAATGAAGGCAGGAAAGGCCGAGGCAAGGCGTGTAACCTTTCCAATGTCACTGCAACTGGACGGTGCAAATTGGAGAGTGATGTAGAGGGAGCACGATCTGTCCCTGACCTCCCCAGTGTCTAATGGGACGGCGTCTGCTGCCCATGGCAACAGGTCGGGACCCCGCGACACAGACCTCCGCAGGTTTCAGCGGGACAAGCAGCAAACACGGGCAGCAGAATCCGTGACGACGGAGTCCTTCAGAACGAGGCCCGTTTTACTGACGTCACATGTTGCGTCGTTCTACTTGCCCTGGGGCGCTGTGTCCCAAACTTGTGAGGAAGTATGGGTTCACACACGGGAAGTGAAGTGAGACTGGCAGATCGCATAACAAGAGGTGAAGCTTCGAGTGATGCGAACTGCCAGTCTCACTTCACTTCAAGTGTGTGGACTGACTTCAGCAGTTGACCACGTAACTTTCACAAGACTTGTGTTTTGTGACGCAGGGTACGTTCAGTGCAAAAATAAGTCAGCTTGAGCTCTTAATGACACAAAATCCGCCCACATGCGAAAGTGTCAAACGATAGATCGAGTTTACTCACATCTTCCCTGTGTACAGACGCCAGCAAATCCAGAAGATTCTGTCAGTTCCCAAGCTGCAGAAAATCCAGTGTCCTGCCCAACTCAGGAAAAGCCGTGCACATGCAGAGAGTTTCGATTTCTTTCAAGGATGGCAACAGCCAATTGTCCCAGTCTTTCCTGACAATTTTCTGGGTCTGCACAGAAATTTGTTTCAGACTCTTTTTCTTGCGATCTGCAGAAAGTCCACTCTCCACACTGAGCTCCCTGTTGTCCCACCGAATGAACCACGCGTGTGTGAACACGCGGCGCGACACCGTGAGCAGCTTCCACTGCGGATTTCCGCTGGGAAAACCACCGCTTTCAAGCGGCTCTCAAGCTGAGGACTTTGACTCCAAGTTCCTCCCTCACTTTTCCCGTGGCTTCAGTGAGGATGAAAGGTTGTATGGTTTTGAGATTGTGTGGGGAAGATCCAGAGGGTTTGGGGCTGTGTTGATGCGGATCCAGTGGGGTTGACGAGACACTCTACGCACCTGCAAGGTTTGACGTGATCCAGGTCAAATCCGGGCAACGCCCCCAGGCCCCCACGCCACATTGTGTGTGTATGTCTGCCCGATGTTGAGAGAAATAGCGGTGGTCCAGGCCCCACACCAGAAGTGACGCGGCGTGACTCGCTTCCCCATCTCCGACCCATGAATTGACGTCCCCAGCGGAAGCGGACGTCATGAATGAAACAAAGCATCGCGTTCACTCTGCGTCCGTTTCACATGAAGAGGCTCGAGGGGCAGGAAAAATAATCGCACATGGTGCAGAGGAAGCTTTGCAGATAGTGAGGCCTGTATTCACGATGGGTATGAGAAGTGTCACTTCCCTACAGAAATCATGGGGCTTTGTGCACACCATCTGTACGTGCAAGCGTCCACTCAGCTACGAAGCAGGACAGGGAGACGCACAGGCAGGATGCACCCAGTGTGTGTTAACTGGAAGGATTTCGTGTCATCAACCGAAGCCACACACATTGTTTTCCTTTTCCTGTGTTCAACACCAACCAAAGCGACAGAGGACTGCAGCCTGCAGTGCGCTTTTTCCCTGCTGCGCTGCTGCAGTGAATTAATGATGACTGCGCATTCAGCTGCGCATTTCGCCTCCCTGGGGACAGGTCAGTCACACTGCAGGCGTGCGTCACATAACCTCACGGTGCGACGTGGCAGCATGTGTGTGATTTGCACACACACACACACACACACACACACACACACACACGGCTGTGCATCACACAACCTGACGCTCCATGCATGCATGTGGTAGCAGGTACGACGCACAGAACCCGACACAGGAAAGATGGTGCAGGCGTGATGCACTCAACCTGACAGCAACACGTTCGCACGTCACCTCGCACCTCTTCTCAGGTGCCTGGATCACGAGAACCCGACCTCGCTTCACTAACCCAATCAACCGCGTATCTGCCACATCCTCATCTCCATCTCAGGCTCATTGCATTAGTTTCACCGTCTCACTCATTCCCACCCATCTCACTGCACTGTCACACATCAACGGTTCAGGCGACATTTCAAGGACGAATGTCCCGATTTGACACCCAAAAGGCTTCAAAAGGTACGTTTCTCCAACACAGGCGTTTTCACAACGCAAAAAGTTGCTGGATCGCGCAAGTTTCAGGTTGCAGAAGAAATGGAGGCCCCCTCATGCGAGAAGCATCAACAGGGGAATGCGACATCTGCTTCACCCTGCATGCGTCAAACGTTGTGGGTCTCACCCGTCACCTTGGTGACGTGACACCCATTGGCGCACTGACTGCCGCATTCAGTTGAACCAGGCCTTGTGCCCGACGTATCATCAGGAAACCGCAGATGGACAGCGACTGATTGAATCCACTCCTGAGATCTGTGGATACTTCTCCTCTGTGTGTGTGTGTGTGTGTGTGTGTGTGTGTGTGTGTATCCGGTGGACCCTTCCGATCAGCACGAACCGACAGGCGCCCGTCGTCTGCACGTCTGGACCATGGTAACGCACGATGAGACACGAATTCCTCGTGCAGCAGAGGAATCCTTCTCTGGACTTACTCACCAACGCGATGCAGGGAGACCAGACAAATTGGGAGTTGTTCGCACGATTACTTACCTGCAAAGAGACAGAGAGAAAATGTCAGACGAACGTGAGTAACAGCAATGTTCAGACCTGGTGCAAAGGTACAGGACTGAAGTGTGGGAGACACCATGAAACGTGGAGCTGCGCGTGTGGGGTCTGAACCCTGCGGATTCGTGCCTCTTCAGATCTGTGCAGTTGGCGCAGACGACTCGACACTGTCCTGCGACAAGCGCCGATGTCAGGGTTCAGTCTCCTTCGAGCTTCTCTCTTGAGGAGCCGTGCTGTCCACCAAGACGTGTGTATTGCCTGTACTATGTGCAGAACGTTTGATGAGCTGCACCAAAGATCAACCCCTTGTTCCAGTGTTGTGTGTTTCACTGGCAGGCGGAACCTACATGGGAGCGTAGTGGTCACAAATGGCCCAACAGCTGACCCAGGGGACATTTTCATTTGTGGCTGTTTGCTGAAGAGAGGTTTGTCTCTGATGGAGGCGGAACGTACTCAGTGAAGACTGAGGATAAATCCCGCACCCTGGAGTTCCAGGGGCTCTCTGTCATTGGCGGGTCCAGTCACTCGCAGGGTGAGCCCCTTTCAACCAGACTTGACGCTGACGTCCACAGTTTGCTCGAGCTTAGAAGGAGCCGTCGGGTGGTGCCGCTCTGCTGTGTTGGATCAGTGAAGCTGAGCACTGGAGTTCACTGAACAGAGTGTGTCTTGGCCACAATTCAGACTTGGAGATTTTCTGCTGCACCCAGGAGTCTCAAGTTCGGTGTAATTCATGCCCAAGCTGTGAAGCAGAGCAATGTGGAAGGCCATTGGGACGCACCTTGGGGCTCTGCTGTGAGACGACCATGCGCAGACCGCATCGAGTTCTGCGACCCACGCAACGTTCAGGGTCCAGCAGTCATAGAGTTTGGACACACCAAGCTGTATTTTTCAATTTACCAACCAAAAAAGCCGTGAAAAGGAACATTGGGCGCCACGCTACTGTTGTCAACAAAAGATGAACTCAGTGCCCTGCGCCCCCTGCGGCAGAATGAGCCTAATGACATTGAATGGTCCTGAATGGCCACAACGGCTCTCCTTAGGGAGCAGTCGTCAACGACAGCCTGACGCTTGGATGAAGTAGGGAGAGTAAGCTCCGCCGTTTCCGACCGTGTGAGGCCGTGGCCCCAGAATCTGGATACCGAAGGTCCATTCACTTCTCCTCTCTCCCACTTGGTGGATGAAAGGTGTGTGTGTGTATGTGTGCGTGTGTGTGTGCGTACGTGTGTGTCTGGGGGGGGGGTCTGCCTGTGATGTCAGAAGGATTGCGCGCATGTGCGTTGTGGCGCAAATCACACATGCCGTCTCTACTCGCAGCACGCTGAGCAAGGCACGTCGTCAGGAGCAACCTTTGTTCTCAACAGGAGATGATTTGAAACAAGTAATACGAACATCTCCAGTTGCTGGTTTAATGGTTTGACACTCTTGCACTTTGGTTGTGCCTTACAACAAGTAACCAACAGAAAACAGGTTATTTATTTTGATCCTTGGCTGCGCCTCGGGTTCATCAATCTCCTGTCGTCTATTGTTTCCCTGCAACGTCTCCCTCGTTGGAACCGGAGATGAGCCCTGCACCCAACGCCCTGTGTCTTTAGGGGAATCAGGGTGAAGGTTCCGCAATGGCCACGAAACGGCTGAACAGCTGTTTGATTTGAGACTGGGAAGCTGCACTTCACGGAAATCTGCACGGGGGGCGCAGGCTCCAGAACGCAGCTGGAGTGCGGATTGGTTGAGTGCTAAATCCTGATGAGCCTGGGACCTCCAGGGTCAGGTTTGGGGGCGATTCCAGGTTTGAAGCACAAAACAGCAGCTTCGGGGAGGGTAGATCCATGTGAAACACGTTGGAAAAGGTGTTGGGGGTCTGGGGGCCTTGTCTCTTGTGGGGTCCACCAAATCCGCCCCCGGTGGATGGGCCTTCTTCTCTGCTGTTACTCAATGGGGGTTTGGTCCTAATGATGCTGATGGCCATTCAGTGGCCGAACAGATTCTTCCGAGGGATACAGCACGCGTGACCGCGAGGGACCGGGTTCCGAGGAACTGCGCACAGAAAGATCACAGGGCAAGTCTGTTGTCCTTGATATCACCGTGAACCTGGGAAGTGGAGCACAAAAGGCGTTCCTTTTAACGGATTGTGTTTTGGGAAATACCAACTCTTGGGCTACAAGCAACGTTTCAATCTTTTTGCGACAAAATTGTGCTTTATTTGCGCTCAATCCACTCTGCGCCGGCTTAAAATTGCGTGACTGTGCGCAAAAAAACATTCATTCTTCTTCATTCAATTTTCAGCACCTCAAAGTCGGATTCATTTTTCATCAGGAACTTTCGCAAACAAGTTCATTAGTCCCTAACAACCGTAACCAGGGTAGTTAGAGCTGTCGCCACGTGATTCATGTGGTGACGGCTGTTTATTATTTACGCCCCAGTAAAGGTCGAACCCACAGTGATGGATGCGTCACACACGACGTTTCGACTTCACCAGTCAATTCGCTTGAAGGAGGGGACTCTGGAAACGCGTGCATTGATGATTGGAGTTCATGACCTCAGCGCGGTGTGCCAGACGTGTGGACCTGGATGGGAAGGGCGAGTTGTGTGTGTGTGTGTGTGTGTGTGTGTGTGCGTGTGTGTGCGTGTCTGTGTGTGTTGCATTTTGATTTGGGGCTACCGTGTGTGCATGTGGAGGTGCAAGTCCTGTGTGTGTGTGTGTGTGTGTGTGTGTGAGTGTGTGTGTGCCAGTCCAACCCCAGCTGGGTGGGACCAACATGCAGAGTTGTCCGTGTGTGAACATGTACGACGAGGCTTCAAAAATGTTTGTCCAGACATGCCGAGACGAATTGAGGTCACAGCGGTCTACCCCGCTGGTTTGAGTTTTGTCCACGCGCGCTATATTCAGAGCATTGACCGAATGGTCAGTCATCCACGGCAATGAGTCACGCTGGTGTTTGACTTGCTGGAACTGAACATATTTATTCAACTGAGTGAATCAAAAGGTCAAATGAACATGTGAAACTGACAACATTTCTGCACGATGGTGGTCACTGTTTGTCATGGAACTGAACTTCGAATTTTACTCTCTTCACCTTAGATAACCCTGTGTCGACATGTTTGAGGACATTTACCAACTTTTGCACACCAGACTTTTCTGAGACAACTGTCAGCTCGAGTGGTTCTTGGTCATGCTCAAATTTGGAGTGGACAGGCCTGTCATCA
>JAAUXT010070594.1_pt1 | contig 30662 bp, 14 predicted proteins | sample 7278171 | NCBI WGS metagenome assembly JAAUXT01 (sample SAMN14350112, study PRJNA611818) | marine sediment metagenome | isolation source: surface marine sediment (1.8m) | place: French Polynesia: Moorea | collected 2018-08
CGAGCTCGCATCGTGGTAGAAATGGGTTCTCACCCCACAAAAAGGTTCCTGTTCAATCACACAACTCCTTTCTCGACCAAAGGTCTCGAAAAGTCATTGTGTGATTTCACATGAACCATTTTTGTACAGTGTGAGAACCCTGTCAGAAAGCCCTGCTCACTGCGTCTTCCTCAGATAAGTCTCGATCTTCTTCGGGTTTCACAAGCAGTCGGTACAAGAAGATCAGAATCATTCAGATACAGAGAAGCGTTGTGTTGTCCTGGGACCAGGCCTCGCTTCTGTGTTACATTCCTCAGGGGAAAAACGCTCAGGAGTGATTCGAATGTCTCAGTATCTCTGCCCTCTCTCATTGTGTTTTCCTTGATGATTTGATTTCTTTTTCACATGAACCCTTTTAACCCTGAATAGATCAATGCGGCGCGAGATTTACTGTTTGAGATTCTGCTAACAGTACACTTGAGCTGAATGAAAAAGTTTAATTGGATAATAAAGCTTGTTTTTGTGTCGGTAGACATCTTCAGTGCTTCCGACGGTTTTGAAATTCATCACAATGAAGGGATCTTGAGTCTTCTGGCGCACACAGGTCACGCCCCAACTGGTTCAGAATTCCAATTTTCCAGGAGCCCACCCCTTGCTCCGGGAGCCCACCCCTTGACTCCATTATGTTTGACTTCTGACATTGATGGCCTGGTTCATAAACACAGTTTCTGAACTGGCACGAACGGTCAACAATCAAATAATGTTTAGTTTTGTGTGCTCCAGTGGATCCAGTTTGGTTCTGAGAGGACCAGGGCACCTGGCATCCCGATCCTGGGGGCGCTGGTTGGTGTATTTGCACGGGGAGCGCCACATGTACTCACGGTCGCACGACGAGCTCGATCTCCCCATTCGGCTGCGAGATGACGCTCTGCACGTCCTCGTACGTCTTCCCGGTCAGGGGAATCCCGTTCCACTCCAGCACCTGGTCACCTGCAAGAACACGACAGGAAACCAAGGTCAGATCAGAATCGCACAAAAATCGTCTGAGGCAATCAGTGGGTGGGCGTGTCCAGCGACAGCCACAGAACACCGCAGGAACACAACGGATGGGTCAGAGTCATCTGGAAAAGACAGACCGGCAAGAAACAACCACTGGTCAAACCATCACTGTTCTGCTCACACAGATTCTTCGTACTCGGCAAACAAACTGAAATTTCCATCTCCAGTGGTGAATATTCCACCGCAGGCCCCGGTGTTGTCCCCTTGGCTCAATCGAAGTCGCAGTGAATCTGTTTTCCATTGATAAAGCTGCAGCCGCCTCGTTCCGGCTTTTCACGCTGGATGCGACGCGAATTACGTCACTGTACGAGTGAAGGACCGCTGCGTCACGCGTGAAGACGCAGCGCGCCCTGTGAGGTGAAGAATCACGCAGCACACGACGCACCCAGTGTGCAACTGGCCTCAACACAACACACTTTACTGCTGTGTTCATTGCCATTTCGGGAGGAAAGAAATTTGGTGTCAATCAAACAAAGCGGATTTGCAATCGTTGCGCATACACACAGATCTGGAGATCTGCGTTGTTCCGCTGGTGCTCGGATCGATTCTGTGCGGAGCGAGAGTCCATCGGCTCGCGCGGCTATTGTGCCGAGTGGAATAAACGGGGCTGAGTCATGTTGACACAACCTCGACTCTGATTCAATCAAGTCCTGATGTTGGGCTTGGATCACATTGGGTGAGTCACGCATTGCACACGTCCACGAAAGTAGCGTCGCCTGCGTTTCTTCCAGAAGCGCCACGCGTTGCGTCCCTGAGCGTTTGCCAGTCAGCGCACAAGCAAACAACGCGACTTTTCATATAATGACGCAACTTTTGACGCATTCGGTGTAAACGAGGCACGCCTTGAAATTTCCCCAACGTATTTACCTTCCAGCGATGACACAAAACTGGCGTTGTCCTCCTCCTCCTCCCTGCCCTCCCCATCCTCTTCACTGCTCGCGTCTATGCTGTAGAGCGACGCGTCCAGTTCGCTGAACCTGTGCCTCATCATCAGACTGGCCCGGCCTCTCCCTCCCGCCGTCCTCGCGTCCCCGTACTCGCCGCCGCCGTCAGTCTGAATAGCGGGGACGGATCTGTTGACGGACTCGTAGCGCGACGCCGCCGTCCCGGACGCGACCCCGGACCCCGAGGCGACGCTCACGATGTCGCGCGGGTCAGGCAGCGACTTGCGCCTCATCGGCGGCGACGCCGTGTAATTCTCCAGTTTGTTGGGAGATCCTGTAGCGACGGCCGTCTTCGCTCTCAATGAGGAAGAATCCTTGTTGGTTTTCTGGTAACTGGCGTAGCCTTCATCCGCCGCGCTCTTTGACGTGAAGTCAATCCACGTCAAGTCTCCGGGCGCGCCAAAGTACGCTTCTGTGTGAAACCCCGGATGCAGCTCGTGCTCCGAGGGAAGAGACTTGCGTCTCTCCTTCTTCAGTCCGTTTCTGACGGGAGCGCTGCGGCGGTGCGGCGGCCGCTCCTCGTCCAGGAGACTGTCCTCACTGGGCAGCGGCAGCATCCCCAGCATGCTCGCCTTCCGGTGGAACATGTTGATATTGTGTTTCATGAACTCCATGGAATCGTGCAGCACCACGTCAGGCATCAAGGGAGACATGAGGGGCAGCGAGGGCAGCATGTACGGCATCTGATGCTGCCACGGAGATCCCCACGGAGCCCCGGAAACCATGGGAGCGAGGAACGGCATCTGGGGCATGGAGGCGTGCGGCGCGATCGCCGCCATGTTGGGGGGCAAGTAGAGCCACTGTCCACCTCCCCCCGCAGCACTGATCCGTGAGTTATCCATTCTTCCCACTTCTGCACCAACAGAGTTCTGTGTCTCTGGTTCTATTCTCTGGCATCTCCCGCTCTCAGTTGGTCACGTTTGAAAAGTGAGGATCCACCACGTTGCAAGGTTCCCTGTCTTGCTCGTGTTGAAAGTGACCGACGTCAGTGGCGTTTGAGGTTTATCGGGGTGATTGCTTACACTCACTGTTGCAGACGTGCTGGGACGCCTTGGGTGTCACCGGGAGGACCGAGCCTCTGACCCTCGGCGCGGAAACCGCCTTTGTTTCTGTGCAATGCGACTCGTTTCCGTGGATGTCAGCCTCGAGCCTCTGTTTGCGTTGAAACTGTTCACGTCTCCGGTTGTGTCAACTGTGGCTGTCAGTGAGAAGGTGATCTATCCCCGCACATACTTTCACACAGGCGCTAATTCAACATTGGGTTGTATCCAATGGAGCCAGAAGCCACTTGCGAGGCGGACAGCCCTGGAAGCCCCGGTGATGGAGTGTGCGTGCAGCAGGTCCTGTCTCCTTCCTATTGTTCTGTCGTTTGCAATGACAGCAAAGCGCACACACGACTTGTACTCGTACATGTACGAGGCCCAGTGACATCGTCCGAAACGAGGCACCTCTGCACAGTGTGTGAACTCCTGTGCACTCAATCCACATTTGTGTAGAAATTGGGCCACGGCTAATTTTCCGCCGTCCAACCCAACTAAGTGATCAATTTGTCTGCGTGGTTATTGGTGCGGCTGATATGGCGCAATGACACCGCAAATGGCTGTGGTGTTGTGTGTCTCAGATCTGTAGTCCGTGCGCCCGTGGCCTATTTGATCACGTTGTGGTGGAAGTAGCACCTACACACATGCACACCACTGATCGTCCCTGAAAACACTGTTGGCAGGCTCTTTGTCGCTATCTTGCATCTTCTCGCACTGATGCAGATCTGCCATGGACGCGCCCAGGCTAAATCCTCGAATATTTTCACCGCACTGGTTGCCAGCAGAAATCCAGTTCACCCAACTCCAATATGTGATTCGTTGTTGTCCCACAGTGAGTGACACGGCAGCATGTACGGCGGTGCTTCTCTGCAGGGACCGTGGCACGTCGCCAGACACTGCCACAGCGGTTCTCACCTCTTGCCTTTGCCACAGACAACACACAGAGCAGAGCAGAGCCACATTGAAGGAGGAATGAAATTTGTGAGGCCTTTTCACATCAAATGCGTCAAACGTTGTACCCATCCACGGTACGAGTTGTGTAACAGCAAGTGTCGGGGCAGCACGCAATCTCAGACGGGAACACAACGCTTGACACGTCAAGCTCAAAACGGGCCTGAGGTGCCCCACCTTATCCGTCCTGCCCCTAACGTGCGTGGCTTCGCTCAGTTCACGCGGCCGAGGGCTCTGGTCGTGTTGTTCTTTTCACGTGAAAGGAGGCGCAGTGCTCATTCACGCACGGCGCAACCTTGCATGTCCTGCCCGCGCACCAGAACCTCTGAGGTGATTTCCATTATGCTGATTGTTCTCCGAGCTTGTGCGAGTCAAAAGGCCCTTCAAGCCTGCTTCACACTGGATGCACCGTGCGCGGCGTCCCTGTATGAGAGCGTGGACACTGCTTCGTTACAAGTGAGGACGCAGCACCTGTTGAGGCCCTCAAATTCCTGACGCAAGCAGCGCCTATTGACCTGTCCAGGGAGGCAAACGCAAGGCGAACCCAGTGTGTCCCAGGCCTGAGGTGCGCGTTCGTTCGTGCATTGCGCCTCGGGCTCAATGCTTCAAAGCGTGTTGGACCGACCGCGATGCCACTTGCACGCTCCTCCTCTGGCATGCGTGTGAAGTCCTGTCCAAGGATTCCCGCGAGTACCAGCAACGTACCCAAACTGTCCTTTTGATGTTCAGTTTTTATGTTCACTCTTCCAAGTGCAGTATCAGTCCATGTTTGTACTCGAACTAAATTCGCAGGCCGTGAAGGTCGCGTTTGTTTTCTATTTGCACTGCAATTTTCCAGTTGGGAGTCTCTGGTGTCTGTTTCTCCATACAGTCGGAGATTCTTCTCGCAGTGTTATTTCTTGTTCACAATGGCGTTTCCCTCCTTGTGGCTGCACGACAAATGTCACACGCTCGCCTGACCTCATCTCGCACCGTCCCGAAGGTTGTTTCACTCTGGGTGCGTCCTGCCTCTTGCGTATCTTTTCAAGTCCAGTCTAGCAACTTGTACAGGAACGAAGCGCTCGTGTGAACTAGGTCTTCAACAAAAGTGTTTGCAACTGTCTTTGCAACACACTAAGACGCGAGGGGTCTTGTGCGCAGTCGTATTCACAACCCGTCAGTCTCCGCAACCAAAGGTTCTGTCAATATTGATGTTGCGTATGAAAAGCCTGAAAAACACGCGTTTTTGCCCAAAGTTGCTTCACCTGTGTCAGAAGCAATTTTAACTCCGCATATGAATGTCTTTGTAACGAAGATGCGATTCGACGCACAAAAAGATTGCTTGTGCTATTTCGGGAGGCGTGCTGTAAGGGTCGCATGGCGAAGCCAGAAGGCATGTCATCTCCCCGGCATTGTGCCTCCGAATCCCAATCGAGTTAAGCTCTTTTCCCCTCCGATACCTCCGACGATAACTTTGCTTTGCTCGCTGCACCTCAGAATTGTGGCACTGTGAGGCTGTATACCTTGGTTTGTCACGACTGGCGAGCTCAGGCCGGGTTTGCGCGGGATCCGTCACGCGCTGCGTCCCTGCTCAAGACTGAAAACGTCCCTGGAGCACAGACAGGCGCGTGTTGGAGTTGACATCACACATGACGTGTCCGTGACACGTCTTGTGTGAACCTGGCCTCTCGAAATGTTGCCACAGTCAGGTGAATACAAGCGGCCCTCAAGTGAGCAACTCGCTCTCTCCGTCGCTTTTTGACACTGCCTTGTAAGAAACAGCATTGTTTGGCTGTGTACCGATGTTGCGCAAAAAAAGACAGGGTTTCAGGTGCGCACAAAGAGACGCTTCTCGCCGCCGGGAGAATCATGTGTTCATCTGGGGGCCCCGTTCCACCGGAGCCTGATACGCTGAGACATGTGGCGAGCGAACGGGCGATAATGTGCGATCACACGGGATGCGTCACGCGACGCGGTGCTCAGTTGATGCCATGCCCCAGAACCCGACACCTGTTTCACACCAACAAGTCAATGCACAGGAAACGCAACGCGTGACGCACCCGCCGTGCTTCTCCCTCGAAACGCAGAGGCATGCACTGGGGGATAAAAAGTGACTTTTGAGTGGGCGCGAAATGATAGATCTTTCCCCTTTGCTTGAAAGACGCTGCCAAATAAATTGCACAAATTTTGGTGCCGCCGATGACATGTTGAGGACGGCAGGGACACGCTGTATTGGCGCGATCTCCAGGTGCAGCGTTTCCTCGTGTCCTCAATGGGGGGAATGATGTGTCCTCGGGGCAAGAAAGTCAGCAGAGAGTCCTCCATTCATAGGTGTGGGTGGAATCCAAGTGAAAATTTTGACAAGAAATTTGAGACAGTGGGAGAGAGCAGCAGTTTGGAGACAAATTGTGGTACGCAGGGAAACAAGCTGTCAGGATCGGATCCAAAATTGGTTCTTTGGGGCTAAAGCCCAACTTGGAGAAAGAATCGCACGATAAAAGCAAAAAGACACAACGTGTGATGCACAAATGCACGGGTTGCTTTGGCAAACACGATACGTTGAAGGAATGTGGTGAAAGACCGTCTTGCTTCTCAGGTATTGCACAAACAGGGACACCACGACCAGCTGTGTTGTGTTGTGCAGTGTTGCATTCCTTCGTCCTGTGTGAACAGTATCAGGTGCCTCAAAAACAACGTGCCATCACAGAAAAATTGCACACGTGTGCACAAAAGAACATGAACTTCTATTCTGTGGGCAGGGACCTCAAGCTAGTGGTCCTGACTGAACATCAACCCTCCCACGAAAGCCTGCTTTGGAGGACAAATCGAACTGCAGGTTCACTTCGAGATTCTGAAAAAGGTCAGTTGGCAATGAGCAGGCCAGGTGCGTTTGAAACGGACCTGCCGTGTGACGCGGCACAAATTGGTGTGGAGCACCTCTCACGAAGATCCCTCGTCACCGGTGGCAGCCCGGGCCACCACCTTGTTCCGCTGCCACTCACCCTCGTGGGCAGGTGGATCCAACATTCAATCCAGTGGGAATCACGTTCGCTTTTGCTTTGGAAACAAAAGCAGTTTTTCGGGGAGGCCCCCGCCCCCTGGATGATCCTGTTTTCCTTCTGCCCGCCTGTGTCGTCGGTGGCACGCTTGCTTGACAGAACGGCGCCGCTGAATACATTGCGCTGGTTCCTTGACTTTCAAATTCATTTGCATGACCTGAATGAATTCATCAGGATTAGCACAGAAGCTCAGGGACCGGGCAACGAGTAATGATTTACGCAAACAGCGGGGGCCGATCGTCAGAGACAATGTCAGAGACAAACGTTCAGAGTATGGGAGGTCTCCATCTCGCTGTTCACAGGCTGATTCAGGTGGACGGTTTGTAGGGCCCTTGAACATCCGAGGTTACCGCTTGTTTGCCTGTTGAGCTTTTCAAGCTTGGAATTGCTCCCCCTGACCGATTCCTGGGTGTGCTTCTGCTGCTGCTCCAAATGCAAAAGCCTCAGATTTCTCAAATTTCATTGCACAGAAGGAATGGTGGTGATTTATCCGAGTGTTGAATTACACCTGTTTTGACACACAAGTAGCAATGAATACCTGCCATAAATAACGCTCCTGAAAATCTTACAGGCTGCATCGTGGCATCGGGCATCATTGCAAAAACTGATGTGTGGTATGACAGTCTCAATCTCTCCAGGCTAAAGGTAATTCATTACTGTCGGGTCCCTGGCTTGGCAATGTTACGGTGGCTGTGCACACTCCATCCATTTACACTCGAGCCTCTTTCCCACTGGGTGCGTCACGCGTCACGCGTCGCGTCTCTGCATGCACTGGAACAGGGTGCCACACGAAACGCTTCCCGCGTAAAGCACCCCACAGTGTCTGTTTCTATCTGCACTTCAATCGAAAATCTACTGTCCAAACAGCAATTCAAACTCATATATTGCATTTCGATGTGTCTGTTTGGATCCCAAACTACGGGAGAACAGGCCCAACAGATCTCCATGATTTCTCGAGAAAAACACCCAAGTGACCACAGTTGCGCTCGGGGCTTCAGTCGGTGTCAGGTCTCTGACTTCTGTTGCTCACAGACAGTCACAAGTCTTTTTGGTCGGGACTTGTTTTTGAACACGGTGGGACTCCTGACGAAGCGATGCCGAAGTATCCGATCGCAACCGTGCTCGTCCGTTTGCGGCGGGAACTACGAGTGGAGTACGGTCCTCGCACAGTGTTCGGTGAGGCGAGAAATCGGGGCCTTTGGCTTGAATACGCAATCTGAATGGAGCGAGCTGTAACAGCGACAGACAGACAAATCTTATTGTATGTGATCAGAGTTATATGCGACGTGGGTTGAATTCGAATCCGAGGACGCAACGTCGGGCTCTCACGCGCTGCGTCCCTGCAATCGTGTGCACTCGTCGCTTGTGTTCCTTGTCTCTCCATTTCGTTTGGCAGATTCAGGCCTGCTTCACGCTGAATGCTTCATTCGGGTTCTTGGCGTTACGTCGTCGTTGCGACGCAGCGTGTGTTGACGCGTGGTGTATCCAGTGCGCATCGTCTGACGCCAGACCTTCCCACGTGACAGGTCGCTGACCTCCGCGTCAGAGTTGGAGGTTTCCTTGAACAGAACTTGTGACCACCTGCTCTGTTTCCTCAATGAATCTGCGATTGATTCCAGCATGTGAGACTGCATCAGAAGCAAGATTCGATCTCCCAAACTGATTTCCTTCGGAAGGATCAAATCTTCACAAATACTCGTTCGCCGGCGCATTGGATGGTGGCGAGGAGGTGGACGCAACACGCTGTCATGGTACCCGAGCGCACACTGACATGTGTGGAGCACTCTTGTAAGTCCTGGGTCGGAGTCTTGAGCCCGACTCCCGGAGGGGGGACTTCAACTTTGAACATGGATTTGTGCCTGACGGCGCAAAATTTGGCGGGGAATTATTCTTCAGGAGAAAGGCCCCAGGTTTGAGTCGACTGAAGTTGAAAATCCTTCCGCATAGAAACCTGTCGATCGTATCATGAACGGTTGTGGCCTGGGCACGTCGAAAAGGAACTGCCTGTGCAAATCAGCGCCAGGTCACGGCAAGACAAACTCTCATCAAAAGTACTTTTGTGTTTTGGAAAACATTTCGCATTTTGTTGCCCTTGTGGAAACATCTAACAAGGCATTGGTGTCTGCAGACGACCCCAACTCAAGGCTCAGACCTCCTACAAGGCATCTGAAGAGCTCGCGACGTACGAGTCACATCAAAACTACGAATTCAAAAGTGTCACGTTGCTTATTAGTTCAGAAGGTTGAACGTCCAAAATGATGTGGCTGTCGGGCAAAAAGGAAGAATTCTGGGTCCTTCCGAAATGTTTTGCGTCGTTGTGTCGGGGACGCAACGTCCCCACCGAGTGGTCCTGATATCGGAGCGAAACAAGCAAGGTTCTTCGTCTTGGTGAAATGTCAGATCAGTCCAAGGAAAAGAAACAACTCCGAGTCAATTGCCCAACAACGAAGAAGATTCGATCTCTGAATGTCATCACGTGAGAAACATTGAGCACAAAATACGAGCCTCGCTTCCCGGGTAGATTCCACAGAGCCTGGATTCAGCACAATAGATCACCTCAAGCCTGGAGATTGAGATACACTTTTGTTGTATAGGATTTCGGTTTGAATGCCGTAGGAGCAAAAGTTATCAGACCAGGCTTTGTCCCCATTGTGAGATTCAAATTCAAATAAGATTGATTTTGACACGGTGTCTGATATAGTCCGTTACGTCGCCATTAAATCTTTTTTGCTCTGTGAAATTAATCTTCTCTGGGATTTTAAGACCTACAGAGGAGTGTTTTCTCAAACTCAATGGCAGCAGGAGCGGATCCAGGGAAGCCCAGTGCCTGCGACGCAAAATTATGGCCATTTTTTGCGCTCGCGGAGAAGGGCCTCAGGGAGCAGGTGAACCCCGGGCCCCCTTGACGTGCCTCAGGCGTTGCATACTTACTTTCGAGCGATGAGCCACGGCTACTGGACTCACTGCCGGTGTCGCACAAGGTTGCGATGAGAGAAAGGTGTGGGGGTGCGACTGCGGTGTCGAGTGGGTTGGAGTGGAACGCTTCTGAAAACGCCACGTTGTCTCTGAGAGCCTTGCACGCTGGGCAGCTGCACATGATCGGAGACCCGTTTCTCTCCACATCATTGTCTGTAGGTAGTGACATGGTGCGTCGGAATACCTGAGTTCGAACCACGGCATTCTCTTCGTTTTGGCTCGGCGCCACTGCAGCGTGCTTCTCGGCACGCACAGCGCGGCGAGTGTACGTGTTGTATCCTTCGTCCGACGTGGTCGCTTCCTCCACATCGCAGGACAGCGCAGAGCCCACGTGGACCACGGAGGCCGTGTGTTCAATTTTCTGATGCGTATCTCCCGCCGCCACCGCCGCAGCCGCAGCCGCCCAGAAATCAAGGATGTCCGCCTCGGACGGAAGGGAGCGGCTTCGCCTGCAGGGGGAGCGGCTCTGCGGCTGCCCTGGGGCCTGCAGGGGCAGCGGGGCCTCTGCTACGCCCTGCGCACAGAGGGTGGGGAATATGCGTGATGAATGCCTCCACCTGACATCTGCATCGCAAGAAGAACCACCCTCGACTGCAGATAGGGATTCACCTTCACAGTAGCTTCTGCTGTCGAAACCATCCGCCTGGTTCACTGCGAGACTCATTCCGTAGTGCCTGTGTCTGTACCTGCAGCAGTGCGCCTCAGCAGCGTAACTGAGATCACCATCTTCTGCGCTTCTGCTTGGAAGAACTGTTCCCCAGAGCGGCCTCGGCATGTAGGGCCACGGTGCATGGTGCAGCTGCACCCCGGGGACCGCAGGCACGTGCCGGGGCAGAAATGTGGGGAGCGCCGGCAGCGTCAGGCCGGCAGGGAACGTTGGTGGAGGGACGGTAGATGCAGGCTGCTCGGCCGTCAGCAGCGCGCTGTGGAAATCCATGACTCCTCGCGCACACAAATGCAATTGAGTTTCGTCCCCCTCTCCCTTTCTCTCGCCTGATTAGATTTTGGGGCCGTAGGAATGAACATGAGCCAAGAGGCCAGTCACTGGACGTGTCCCGTGTTTCGTGCTCGTATAAGTCGAGCAGCGCTGGATCTTCGCTCACGACACAGTGTCTGCATGTTGACCTGAGCAGAGACGCAGAGACGTCACATCAACGATTCCCGTCTGACACAGGCCAAGAGTGCTGGCAGTGACCCACGGAAGTCAGTGAATCAGCACAAAATCCAGTTCTGTGTTGCTCTGGATCCGAATGCAGAGTCCGGTGCGGCAGCGTGGCAGGTGGACGTGCAGCAGCAGTCCTATCACAGTGTCCGATCGCACCAGAGCCGACAATGTCGTCTCAAAAGCAACTGAATTCAATTGGTGCTTTTGTGAGATTTTCTCTGTGTTACTGAATGTGGTGTGCATGAGTCCCTTTGTCTTGCATGATGGCCAATTCCAGACCAGGCACGGTCGGTGGGCACCGACGCCTGCGAACTCCCTGATACATATCAAGCCGGACTGCATCTCGTGGACTTTATCGCACTGGATCCGTGCGTCATGCGTTGTGTCAACGTACGTTGCACTCGTATTGCACCACTGGTAACGGCTTGTCCACACAGGTTCCGCCAGATGTTCCCTCGTGCATGTGCGTGACGGAACAAAAAATTCGTGCAATGGTGAGTGAAGTGTTATTTGAGAAAAGCCACCACACTGGTTCCGTTAACAGAACATGATGGAACATGAAGGAACATATCGTTCACTGCACGAAATTGTTCTGTCAGCGGAACACTCGGCGGAACATCGCACGGCGGAACCTGTGTGGACAAGCCGTAAGACGGGGACGCGTGCGCTTGAAGCGCCCGGTGCGAAAGACACCTTGTTCCCAATCCTTCGGGTGATCACACTCCCTCCAGTACACGTTCACCGTCCATTCAATGTGTGGGCTTCAGACACAACTCTGAAACAATCGTTCCCAGAGGTGTATTTGAATGTTACTGAACCTCCAAACGCATAATCTTCAGATTGCTTCCAGGGATCTCTAAAACACCCACACCGACTCGTTTGAAGCGCTCAACTCCTCGCATGCCAGCCATTCTCGCGATGTGCGCGAACACTCGAACATGTTTCTGCCCAAAGTGGGTGATGTGATGTGTTCGTCGCAGCATTCTGTCACATCCCAGTTGATCCAATTGTTGGCGTACACACCCAACGAGTGGGCTGTGTCACACTGGATGCGTCAGGCATGGCGTCCCCAATGGACGCACCTTTGCTGTGTTGCGTCCGTGTTCAAGGTTCTGGGTGCTGCATCTCAAGCGGTGACGCCTTACGTTTCACGCTTGGAATGTTTTTGGACAGAAAGCGTGACACATAGAGTCTGAAACGCAAGCGACAACGTAGGTCCGTTGACATGCAAAGAGGCGCAACGTGCGACGCATTCAGTGTGAAACATGTCGGTGAGCCAGGACTCTCGCATCGTTGCGGCCTGGACGTCACGCTGCTTGTGGGTTGAAGAGAGCCAGATCCAGGGGTGGGGCAATGACCGGTGTGGCGTTGCATTGGACACCACCCAATGTTGGCACAGTGTGTAAAAAAATTGTACTCTTAAATGACCATGAAATATTGGTGAGGACCAAGGCCCATGGTTTGGCAGTTCCACCCACAACCTAGCAAGATGACATGGGTCAACATTTGCCTGGCATGTGTCAAGTGTTGATGCACCCTGACATCTCGTGTGTCACGTCCGCCCAGTCCTGGATCCATCCCAGCTATAGAACTGTGTTCTGCTCCCAGCAAAGTGATTTTCATAACACAGAAAGGCGTTTCAGCCACAGTGCTCACTGACGGGGGCGATCGCTGCCAACACAGGATGTTTTGAAGGTTCACACAAAAATGATGCGATTGCGCGGGCAGCGTCCGCTTTCCACAGCACGAATCTGTTGCCTCTTTATCTGCAGATTTGAAAGTGACGTCCCAACTGGTCAGACCAAAGTTTCATCTCGGGGTCATTTATTCTCTTCTTTTGGACCGTCAGAAAATCAGTGTTTATTGACGCTGTGCTGCAGCAGAACACGGCAGGTTTGGCTCTGCTCTGACGTTTGGTACGTGCTGTAGCACGTTCTGTGGAATGCCATGGCTGGAGTCTGGATGAAGCGAGACCGAAATATTTCAAACAGCACAGCCGACAGAAACCGGGAGCGTTCCAGTCTCTGGCACTAAAACCTGTTATGCAGCAATTTCGCTCACATGGTTTCATGGAGTAATGAAATATTTATTATCCTGGCTGCGGCGGCGGAGATGGCTGCGGCGATTATTGCGATGGAGCGCGTTTCGGGGGCAGCCCACGTAAATCATCAACCTCGCGCCTCGGAGGGACGCTCTCACGCGGGGTTCCCGCTGGGTGCGTCACGCGTTCGAAACACCAAGTACGCAACACAATGAGCTGGACCATTCAAGATCAGATGGGTGAGTCGTGGGCTCATCCTGACATCAAACAAATTCACTGCACACGTACGCAGTGTTTCATCTTCCATATTTCAAAAGTTTGAAAAACCGGACCCGGACACATATCAAACTATTGCAGGATGTATTTTGACAGCTGGGATCAGGCTCCAACAACCAAATCCTGGACCCATCCCACGTATCCGAACTCGATCTGGCCTCGTCTGTGTGGTGACCCCAGACTTGGTCGTCCTTACTGTGCATGAAGGCAGTGGTCCTGTTTGAGAGCGTCCTGATCATTGCCAGGGACGGGTCAAACAAAACGTAAAGGAAGGCGACGGCCAACAGGAGGCTCGATTCATTTTGCTGTTGTGAACAAATGAGAGAACAATCTTAAGTCGCACATGTTGGCCGGGTCGGTAGGTCCCCGGGCTTCAGGTCACCCTGAGTCCGCCCCTGGTCATCGCGAACTGGTGGGTCAGGAGACAACACAGCTCAGGCAATTGGTCAGCACGCGCCAAATTACTGAATTCTCCTGGGACAGCGAAATTAAATTATGCATGGAAGAGATAGGTCAATTGCGAGTTGCTCAAACAATCATCGTGCTCCGCATGTTGCGTGTTGCATGCTGAGGCCCAGTCCCTGTCGAAGCAACCCTCTGAAGCAGTTTTCACACCGAAGATCGCATGTGCGTAGATCGTCCACAAATTTCCCGTTTTCTCAGTTTTCGAAAACTTGATTGCCAGATTCACCACGCCAACTGGTGGAGACAGATTCACCAAACAATATTGAACAAAAAAAAAACTGGTTGATTCGTGGTCAGACCCTCGTACAAGACGAAAGGCTATGTCCATCTTCTTCACAGACGGTAACTATGACAAATAAAGCATATCTGAGCCTCTTGTTAGCAGAGCCACAGGCATGTATCTTGACTTGGCGGCTGGGTTATCATTCTGATCATGACGGGACTGGGCTCGCGACCTGTGCCATAATGTCATGTACGCCGTCATTAAGAAGACGTAGTGGCGCAGCGGGAGCTCCGCCATCCCACTCAGCTTTCCCCGTCCCACACGCTCGTCAAGCTTTTCGTGCATTTCTTCGCACGCTCTGGACTTCCGCACGGACTGTATTATTCACACTGGTCTGGACGACCGGTTTCCTTCCATCAAATCGAGGATCGGGTGCCTACGCTCCCTCGACTTGGTCTCAATCAATGCAAAAGTTTGCTTGTTGGGAGTCGGTGTGGCCAGGGTTCGACCCATGCACTCAGCCACCGTGTGCACCCCAATTCGGGAACCAACCCATTGCTGATGCATACGTTGTGACTCTGTTCCAGATCGTTCAGCACAATTACAAGAAGAGCAATCCGAAGAAGGCCTGGTGCATTTTCTCCGTGCGACGCGTCCTGGCATGATACCAAAATTGTATGAGGAACAACCCATTTGGTCATGCCACATGGACCACAACTCACCGCGTCTTAAACTGCCTATTTGCAGCAATGAAACTTGACCTGCGTTGATATCTGACGGGGGAATGTGAAGCAAGATGCGAATAAAAGCGCGAGTTGGCACTTTGTCGCGAACATATCAATAAATTTCCAATGGAGTCAAGAAATGTTGTCAGACCCAATCTGATCACCTTTTGTCCTTTGTGGAAAGAAGATCCCAGCGCACAAAACTGCTGTGGCAGAAGGGCGCTTGAAAGGCCTGTGATCACCTTCAGATGCTGCTGGAAATTGATCCCCTGTGAAGCTTTTGATCTGACAACGCACTGGTCTACAATTATTTGGGAAGCGCCTCGCATGTTGCGGACCCTCTCGCGGATGGGTTCACGCGGTATGCGTCTTAAGTTTTGTCACTGTCCTAGCAGTCATACGAACACAACGCCCACAGCCAATACACGAGTATCTTGTCATTGTTGGACGCAAGGCGCGACGCAGCGTGTGTGAACCTGGCTCAGAGGCGTCGCCTGTTCACGGAGCGCACTAACGACTCCCGACACCAACCTTGACACGAAACGAGCCTGAAGTGACTTTCATGAAGCAATTGTTCACAGGTCTGTGCTTTACAAGCAGTAACTGCACCGCGGTGCAAGCGACAATGAAAAGGAACTGGTCCATGTATGTGCCGTCAAGGCTGTCATTCCAACGACAGTGGGACTCCGACCTCAACTTTGCGAAAAAGAAACAAGGGGAAAACGATGTTTTGAGTCAGATCTATGAGGAACAGAGCAATGGCTTTTTGCAGATCAGTGTACGGCTAGAACTGCAGGTCCACTTCAGTTCTGAGTCAGACCCACCAACGGATCCTTCACGTGACAAAGAAGGGGTCGCTGGACTCCGTGACGCGTCTCGCTCATCGCCATCAATGACGAGTGCGTTGTTTGCTTGCCGCGCGCGGAGGTTCCCAGAGCTGCCGTACTTTTGTGTTTTGTGAGGTGTTTATGAGTCATTGGGCAGTCATTGTCGCTCGTTTGCCGAGAAGCTCCTTCTGTCGATGGGGTTTCTTCGAATTTGTTGTTCACAAGGGCGAATCCACTGCTAGGAGCTCGGCCACCATCATTGCAATATTCCGCTGTTACATTTTCCCCTTTTCCGATCTTGGATCAGGTCAATGACCCAAACCCGGACCAGAACCTCTTTTCAATTGAGTTTCTTCGAAAGACTGTGTCATTGCAGGATTCAGGTGAACTCCGAACGCGCCCATTGCAGCTTCGTCCCATTCTTCACTCCAGCAGAGGGAATCTCGAGGGATTCCATCTGTTGTGTTGCATATTTAAACAGGGAGGAACGAGCTCCGTACAGAAGCCAGGGCCGGATCCAAGAAAAGGTGAGTGGGGGGGGGGGGCTCCTCCTGATCTTCTCTGCATGTTCGCTCTCCAATGTGACGATACTGATTATTTTCATTTTCCCTTGTGGATGTTTTCGCGATCGAGCCCTTCGGGGGGGGTGGGGGGTCGCCCCTTCAGCTGATTCGTTGACCTCTCCTGGAGCAACACAACTCATGAATGTAAACCAGGGCGCTTCTTCGCGTGGTTGGCTCACGCAGCTGCGTTGTCCAGCATATTTTTCACCTTTTGCAGAGAACTCGGCACCAACCGTCGAGTGGAGCACGAGCCAGTGGAGGGAGTCCACAGTACGTGGTCGATGCTGATAAATGCAGAAAAGCCTGACCCTCGGTTTTTGCTGCTGCCAGTGAATCGAAACCTCAGTGGCCACGGGGACTTCATCCACTGAACGCTGAACACACGAAAACGCATGAATTTCAGGTTTGAACAGCCCACGTGTCATGAATACTCAAGACCAAATCCAAAAATCTACCCTGCCACACACACACACACACACACACACACACACACACACACACACACAAACACACACACGCACGCACATACACACTCTTGTGCCTGCGCGCCAGATGTTCCTTTTGGCGTTACTGCCTTTCTGGAGACATGTGCAACAAATTGAATGGGTCGGCAAATATTGAGCAGGTAAAAACGGAGCCAATGAAAAAACTGATCTCAATACCGTCAAGTTTGTGTTCACAGATGAAAAGGAACTCGCGTCGAAAACTGTGATCTCAAATGTCTCAAAGCTCATTTCAAAAATTTTGAAATTTCTGTTGGGAAAGAGCAAAAAGTAGACGTGGGTCGTTACAATGATTGACGGAGCTCATTCTTCCACCGAGGCAGAGGACACTTTTTCTCGGCGGGAGATTCCTCGGGATTTGATCCCTCGTTCTTCATTCCACAACAAACCAGACGGTTTCACATAAATTTGGGTTTCTTTCCCTCACAGAGAGATTCAAATATCACAGCCACCTATCAAATTAAAGATTTGTGCCCATCGAAGGAATTTAATAGAACACCCTCAAGCACAAATTTTAACTTTATGAGGCGTATTCACCGTGAGAGTCGCAAAGCCATCAAGTCGTTTCTTTGATGTCATTGTGAGCGAAGAGAAGGGGATGAATATGCACGAGAAGCCATGCTTATCCGACACAGCGGCGCAGCCGATCCCGCCGAAGGAGCCTCGCCCCGAAGGGAGGGAGGCAGCAAACCCACATGACATGTCTGGTTTTGAATAGAAAGATCTTGAGATTCATCATTCGGTGTCAGGCGTATCACTGATCTGTTTCCGCAATTGAAGCGTTCAGTGGTGTGGTAGATGACATGCAATGTTCAATGTTCACGGAACCACTGCGTTCACTCTTGCTGCATCCGCACCAACTCTGCACAGTTTTATCAGGCGATCCTCCTATGGCATGCAGCCTTTGTACGAATGTTTCTCAGACGACTCCTGCTGACGCCCGCCCGGGGGCATTCAGTTGGATCTGAATCTGTTCAAATGAGCTCACTTGTCCTGACCGCGTGAGATCGCAAGGCAAAATCTCTGTCACTGTGTCCATGACGATTTGCTGCTCGCTTGACCATCACAAAGATGTCCCCACCAGATCACCAAGTGGACAGGTGGGGGCACGATGTGTGGTGTTGTCCACGGTGTGCATGACTGTGGCAATTTTGGGGTTTCAGACAGGTTGGCGAACAGGCTTTATTTTCGCAGTGAGTCAAAGACTGCACAAAAATTATTCTTGACAGAGCTTTCCTGTCATTTCCATCATTTCCCTAAACTCGGCGCAAACCGCTCTCATCTTGTGCACAAGAAACCCCCCAACTGTCAACGAACACACTTCAGACGTTGGGACTTTTTCAGACCCAAATTGTTCAGGACAACCTGAGTGATTTATAGACCAGGTGAGACGCTTGTGAAGTCACCTCAATTTTTGTTCTTGTCACCTGCATTCAATGTGCGTGACAGGGAAGGATCCAGGGGAGGTTTGAACATCACCCGACATAACACACGCATCACTCGCTTTCACGTCACATTTTTTGAAAGCTGGCATCGAGCCCCCTGAGACTCAAGCTTGCCGGAACTAAATCCTCGGATCGGCGTCTGCATGTGGCAACAAAACCCGTCTGTCGAGCTGTCACCGAGATCCGCCATTTTCCTGTCAAACTGACGGGACCCAAGAGATGACAAATGTGCGAAAACAAGACCATTGCAGAATGAACAAAGCAAAAATGCCTCGTTCTGACCTCAACTGTTGATTTTAGGTTCCCATTTGCATATGCAGACAAATATTTGACAAAATTCCATCACAGAAAGCAGGAGTGGATCCGGGATATGGTCACGGGGCGACCCACGTGAGGTGGGAACTTGATTTCAACTCAACATGTTTGAGACATTTTGCTGCGAACTTTGGTGTTCAGTTGATGAATAGAGTTTTCATCGGTCAGCAGGACCGGATTCCCGGGGGCCCGACATCCGCCTCCGGAAAATGAGGTCTCTTTGTGCCCCCCTCAAAGACAAGCGTTCTTTTTGTCTGAGTTTGTCAACACACCTGAGAAATTATGCGAAAAAATATCAAGCGCCAAACAACAAAAACTGCTACTGTTGAAAGTGGGTTGCTGCTTTTTGTTTGTTGTTTTCCCCTTCTTCACATTCAAGTCAAATAACGCACCCAAAGAAAAGGGTTCAGACTCCTCAGCTGTGTGCGGCGACGTCGCACAATACGGAACCCTATCTGCGTGTTTGTTCCAACTGTCACTCCGAAATTGCACTTTTTCACAGAAAGCGTTCCCGGCCGCCTCTCCTGCCACCCGAGTGTCAGAAAGACTTCCTGCAGAACGAACATACGTACTCGTAGCTTTTTGCTCACCTTGTCAAATTGGTGGTTGGGTTGCAAATGCACATCCAGTTTGAGAAGAAACGTCTGACTTGGGCAAATGCATCACAGGTGGGCTTTCAGTATTTTAGGTCAACCTCGAGTCCACACGCCAACTTAATATGGCAATTTCAGCACAACAACCCTCAAGTGAGCTTTGTCGGAAATGCAAGGCAAATAGCTTCTTTTTGAGTCAAAATAAATACATTGGGACCTTCTTGAAGAGCGAAAGCTTTCGGGGTGACTCAGGGCTTTGTCGATGCAAGAGTCGCGACTCCTCCTACACATCCCCTTGTGCCGGGTTCACACGCTGCGCCTCTGTGCAAGTGGCAAGCGACGACGCAGCGTGCAATCATTGCCAAAAAGTTCACACACGAGGCGTCGTGCACGTCAGCTTGTCAACTTACACACAGACACGTACGCGTGCAAGCTGCAATGCAGCAAGCACTGTCACTGTCTAGAACCGGGGCGCCACGCATCCAGTGTGAACCCGGCCGCAGCGCTGCCAGGGGAGACTCCTTTTCCCGCACATAAACATTTCGGTTCCGCGGGTCCATCAGAGGAAATCGCAGAGACAGATCTTCGGGTGCAGCCCTCTGCTCACAAACCTGTCCTTTCACACAGCAACAACACACCGCGTCGTGGAGAGTTGCGTCGCTTTTGTGGACATGAAACTCACTGACACGTGAGAAAAATGCTGTAATTTAGTTGTTTGTTTTTTACTAAAATGAGCCGGATTGTTCCACGTACGATGCATGCGTCACGTCTCGGCTTCAAAGCGCGCAACGTGGCGACGTCGCATGGCGACCCCAAGCACGTGAGAAGGAGCAACGAAATCAGATTTTTGAAAACTGTATGCGCATGATGCACAAGTTTTTCTCGCTCTCACATAGGTCAATGTGTGGCGACGACAGAGCGCCAATCGGGACGCATCTGGTGCAAATGTTCTCTGCCTCGCTGCCTGCACAGGGACGCAACGCCTGACGCACCAGGTGGAGTTGACGGTGTCGGTCGTGAGAAGGTCGCCGTCTGGTGGAGATGCGGGTCACGCTAAACACCCGACTTCCTGCCAAATGGGCCCTCGGCGCTTCGCACCAGACTCACTCCAACAGAGCGAGGCTCGAAAATTCATTTGGCCGTGTCAAGTCAGCAGGTGCAAAATGTTCCCTTGAACAGCTGAATTTTTCGAACTGAGAATCTTTGTTGCAGATTCTGATCGCAACACCACTCAAGTGGATCAAAGTTTGTGTGGAGGGAATGAAAATTTTAAATACCACCGCAACAAAACCATTCAGGCTTTCCTTGTTCGCACGCATTTTGAAAGCTGCACATTTGGCTGAACAGACCATGCTTGAAGGCTTCCAACCCTGACCTCTGATCCTGCTTCCACCAGTCACCAGTGGAGGAGACTGACCGCCAGTTCAGTCTGCGCGCTTGCATGCACAATACTTTCAGTTGTTGTTGAACGTCTCGATCTGAGGATTTTTGTACAACAAAACGAACGCCACTCACAGCCTGACCTCCAAACTGTGTGTCTCTCAAAACCCAAAGACAGAGTCGCTCTCTGTTCACGTTAGAGCCAAAGGGGTCACACAATGTGTCTCGTTTTCCCACTGGAGGGACCCAATCTAAAAATCCCCGACTTCGAAGTCTCGAAAGTGAAGCGTGGCTGCCTTACCTTCCTGGAGCTCTCCGTGCAGCTGGTCGGCCACGCCCCCGGGGTAGATGGCCGCGACGTAGGCGCCGATCTCCCCCTGCGTCCCGGGGATGTACTTGCCTCCAACGATCTTCATGCCGATGCCGTTCCCTGCAGGCGCAGTAGTGGGAAAAAGGAATGAAGGGATTAGCGCAGAGGCACAGCGGAGGGCAGGGGCGGGTTCAGAAGAAAATACGTGCACAGATAAGGCGCAGATGCAGGGAATGAGCGCAAGGTACAGAGGCGGAGGGCATCGGTGGACTCTGGTTTTGGTTGCCCCCAGAGACGGACCCAACTGGTTGTGCGTTTCAGCTGGGAGTCGGGGTCCAGGCAGACTTGGGCCCTCGTGTCGTCTTCCTGGATCCACCGAAGGACAAACAGCTCCGGAGATCAAACATCTGTTCTCTGGACTCCCCGGAGAAATTTTCACATCGTGTGCAAATCGCTTGGCTCTACTTGTATTGATCTCTGTGCCGTGGGTGGCCTTCTGCATGAGAAATCTTCTATCAGGCGTTTTTGACATAAACGAGAGTTAACGCAGCAGATCAACGTCGTTTTCTTCTTTGAGTGACAAGAAATACGTGAAACTGGTCTTCGTCTTTGACAATAATCTTCTGAATTTTTGCAGGACTTTCTGTTCCACCCAAATTGTCAGATGTCACACCATCACAACGGCTATAAGATGAAATACGCTTAGCTTTTCCATAAAACCCAGACAAGAAGAGTGTACAGTCTCGCATTCCAACGCTCACGACAAGGACATGTTTGAGTTGTCACTGTTGCAACTGAAACAAGTAAACACGGTTCCAGCCAAGCATTGCCTGTTGCAAGTGCAGAACATGACTAAAACATGCACGAATACAACGATTTCAGGCACATTTGATGCAGAGCTCTGAACTCCTGTTGCAGCTGAGCTGCGCAAGGAACCTTGAGACCCTTGAGACGTGCCCGGTGGTTTCCACGGTTCTAAACGTGAGTCCAGGTGCGTGGAGAGGCACGACAACGGTGAGATTGCTCAGAGGGACGTGGTCAAAAATGTTTTCTGCGCGAATGCAGGCATTTCTCCTGCGAGCGCTTGGCTGGCGAAAACACCTCTCTACGGGCCACATCATGTCTCAGTGCAACATGCGAAATTTTCGGAAAACTACTCCACAAACAATGATGAAGAGACAACGGCAAGAAAATCTTGTAAAAACTTGATGATTCATTTCCACTACTCTACAGACACGATCAAACGACAAAGGGCAACTTGCACGAGTGCGACAGTTGCGCGAGCGGCTGGCGTACCTTTCTGAGTACTGCGGAGCGTACCTTTGACAGACCGCTCCTTCGGGTCGCGCGTCAGCAGGATGCGCTTGATCGGGAAGTCGTACACAGTGGGCTGCGGAGGAGGCGGCTGCAACGAGACACAGACATTGGAGTGCGCGCTCGGCGGCTCGGAGCGAGGACAAATGAGGGGACTGGGGGCGGGAGCTGTTTGGTCTGAGACCAGCTTCTGAAGGTGAGGGGACTGTAGTTGGGTGATGGGGACTGGAAACAAGAGAGTGAAAGTTGAAGCCTCTTTGGCAGACGGACTATGGGCGGCTGCGAGAATTATTTGTGGGTGCCTGACCCCAGAAATGGCGAGTGCAAAATGTTGCACGTGAAGCTGCCTTGTTTGGGAGAGATACAAACAGTATGAAGCAGGGGTGAAAAAAAGCAAGGGCTTCGGATCTCAGACCCCCTGGACTTCTTGTGCAAACGGGCTTTTGGTTCGTTCTTCCACAGGTAGGTCCAAAGTGAGCGAAGCGTCCACTGCCATGGCATGTTTTCAGAGCGCACCTGTCTCTTCCTGTCGAGCTGTTTGAGGATGGTGACGCCGCCCTCGGTGAGGTGCTCCATGATGTTCTCGTCCGAGTCTCCGATGCTCTGCTCACTCTCGACGCGGTACATTGTGTTCAGCGGATCTGGATACAGGGAAGAGAAAACTGGTTTTCAACACACAATCGCCACTCATTTCTGTTTCAAGAGATGACGCGACACAACACGGTCTTTTAGCAACCACAATTTTCCTGTACGAGCCAATGACCAACGATCAAATGGTTTCTGTGTCAGCGATCTGGCAATTTGGGGCACGTCGGAAAAGGAGCGGACTTCCTTGCCAAACACGCCAATGACATTTCAGGAACCGCGGTTCCTCTGCCCCCCCCCCCCGGTGAGTCCAAATTTGTTCAATTCCACAGCGTCAGCCAGAAGCTTCTTTTGCATTTCATGGATGTCTGTTTTTCAACAAGAGTTCAGTTCCTATGATGCTGACTGGGCCAGACCCTTGTCGTAACCCTAGCCCCGCTCCTTCAGTCCTGGACCTGGTGCAGGACACTGAGGTTTCGACTCTGAGGAATTTTGATGTTTTGACTGAGCACAGATACCTTCAGCTTGGAAATATTTGTCGAAGTCGTCTGAGAGCGGTCGGCTCCCGACAGCGCGGAGCAGAGACCGAGACCTCTTGGTGACGTCGTCGAGGAGCGGCATCGCCGGGGTGTGGTCCGACTGCGGCGTGCTCGTCTCCGCGTCCGTCACCGAGTAGTCCGAGAAGGCCGCGGCGTCGTACGCCACGTCCATATCCGACTTGGACACCGGGAAGCGGTGGTCCATGGGCGGGTGGAGGTGGTGGTAGTGAAGCGGGTGGCGCAGCACAGGCGCCGCCTGGTGTGAGTGGTGCGGGTGGTGCGCCATCTGGTGCGCGTGGATCTGGTGGCGGTGGTGGTGGCCGTGCCCGATGGTGTGGTAGGCGGGCGGAGCCTCGCCCCGCGTGTGAACGGAAGGCATTGAGTAACTCAGCTCGGCCTGCTTCAGGAACTGGGAGGCTGGGAGCGACGTGGAGGGTACCAGGCCGTACATACCGTCCGTACTCACGTACCCTCCGTCGTACATGTCGACGTCTGCGGGCACACCCCGCTCGCGATGAGCGATGTATTCAGTTGAGCTGTAGCTGGGCTGCGGGAAGAACTTCTCCCGCGATTGAGCAGCTGTGGGCTGGAGCATTTCTCTGTACGCGGCGTACTCTGACTTGGTCAGTTCGTCCAGCTCCGGGGGTAACTCGTAGTCTATGGGTCTGATGATGCCCATGGGGATGTTGACATTTTCGGTTGAGCGCGTCAGCCTCTCGCGGGTCCGAGACAATTTGTAGTCGTCGTAGCGACTCTTGATCTCCTCGAACTGCGCGCGGGACAGATCGACGGCCGCCGTCATCCTTTTGATCTCCTCGTGCAGCCGCGCGTTCTCCTCCAACTGCTTCTTGCGCTTGTTAATTTCCACGCGCAGCTTGTGTTTCTTGGCCTCCTTGATCAGTCGGTCATCATCGTAGTCGTAATAGTACGAGGTAGGCGTCCGTGAGCGAGAGGGCAGCAGGCCCGACAAGGGAAGGTAACTTTCTGACACCGACGGTGTCAACTTGTAATCCATTCTATTGGTGTGACTGAGGAACTCTGAAGACTTTGACATCGGCGATTGGTAGTAGATGGATTTGAATCCCAGCCGTGACATGTCGTCGAATTCGCCGACAGGGGGCGTGACGGTTCCGAGGCGTCTGCTCCCCAGAGGGCGCGGCGTCCCGAGAGCGGCGCTGATCTCGCGCGCCGCGCGGCTGATGTCGACGTCGAGCGACGCCAACATGTCGCTCTCGATGTCGTTGTGCTCCTCTATGGGGGAGAATTTCGCGATGATGGGGTCTGAGTTTTGCCGCTTGTGCCTGCCGCGTCGCGGAGAGGCCTGCGGAGACATGCGCGGGAGGGTTTGCGAGCCAGCACCCCCTGGTGTGTGTTTGCGGCGGGCGTCGCTCTTCTGCTTCTCGAGCTGCTCGCGCTCAATGCGGAGCCGGACCTCGGCCTCGGCGCGGCGCCGCACGTCCTCCCGCGCCTCCAACTCCGCCTTGATCTTGACCTCCTCCTGCAGCTCGAGCTCGAGTTTGGCTCTGCGCTCGCGCTCGCGCTCCTCCAGCTCCCGCTCCATGCGCCGAATCTCCTCCTGCTCGTCCAGGTGCAGGCGGCGCGACGCCGTCACGATCTGAATCTCCTCCTTGACCCGCTGCTTCAGGGAGCGCACTGCCACGGGCACCTCCACCCCGCGGATATTCACCGTCTCCGGCACGGCGGGCGGAGGCACTGCGGGAGGCTTTGGCTTCGGCTTTGGCTTCGGCTTGGGTTTGGTCGGGGGCGGAGCGGCCCGGGTGATGAGGCCTGTGCGGGGCGGCTTCGCTATCCCATTCATTTTGGCTGTGTTGGTGCTGGAAGAGGAGGTGGACGTAGGTTTCGCTGGAAGCCGCTTCGATTGCTGGTCAGCAGTGGAACTTGGCACTTTGGCAGTCTTCGAGGGTTTCTTGGGCGTGGCCGGGGCCACAGCCGTGGAAGTTGCAGTGGTGGTCGTTGTAGCTGCCTGCTCGAAGTTCGCCACCATGTCCTTGACGCCCGCCGATCCCCTGCGTTCCCCTGTAGGGGGCTGGGGCGCCGGCTTCTTCTTGGGCGAGGGTTTAGGGGGCGGCTCAGGCGCCTTGGCCTTTTTAGCCCCGGGCCCTTTCTTCATACTGGATCCCCCTGGTGGGTCGGGAGCCTTGCCTTTGCGTTTGGAGGCGGGCAGCACGGGCTCCACTCCGGAGGGGATGCTGGGCAGTTTTCTGCGGATTTTGCTGCTGCTGGAACTGCCACCAGGACTCATAGGACTGCCATTCGTATCCTCCTCCTGAGACTGTTGCTGCAGGAAAGAGATGCACAAAACGTGTTTATGAAATTTGCCTGGTTTCACGGGCTCGTACCCTAACTGCCTGTTTCGAATGCCTCAGCTTGAAGTCGCTGCTATCAAATCAATGCTTTTTTCAGCCGACTGGGTTTGTCTGTGGGAAGCTACATGGGCTTTGCGTGGGACTTCCAGGCCTTGGGCTTTTCTACTGCCGCTGCCGCATTCAATAACTGTGTCAGGATGCACGGAGCAGCCTGATTCAAACTGGATACGTCACGGCTGCCTCTCTCTGAAGCCAACGGGCGACGCCCCACCAGTGCAGAACTCACGCAAACGTCAACAAGGGAATCTTGGGTTTTGCGGAAGTTTCACGACAAACGTTACAATGCTGTATCAGCCTGTTGACTGACAAATCGACACAACACGTGACGCATCTGGTGTACATGTAGCAGGCTTTGCACCAACAGCTTTTTCTGGACTCTCCAATAAAAGTTCATTGTGTAATCCAGAGCGAAGTGCTTTCACAAACGAGTCCACAGAGTCAACTTCACTGCACACACGAAAACTAATTACGAGCCAATTATGGAAAATACCTTGAGTCAAGGAATTATTTATGACACTGACTTTTCAAGGCAGCTTTAGCAAAGATACGCGTCCCTATTTCTACATCAAAGGGTGTGTTATTTGCCTTGCAGATCATACGATCTGTACAGCCTTGATAGAGGCTTTTGTGGTGGAGAGCTGGAGCGGATCCAGGGGCTCCGGCGCCAGGGGTCACGAGTCGCGGACCCCGAGGCCCGGAAAATTCAGTCCGACGTCGCCCAGTTTGCCCCCTTTTGCCCCACCTGGGCTTGACCTCGTGCAGTGAAGACTCCGTGGTCCCACTGAAAGCGTGCAGGCGCTTCCAGACAGTTCGATCCCGGTGAACTAGATCAACAAATTACTTGGTATTTTGGTTCAAACAAAATTTTGTAATTCTCGTGTAGAACCAGTCTGAATGTGGGGGCAACAGGGTGCAAATCAATATTCCAGATCATAATCTGTGGACTTGCCACGTGTTTCATCCTCGCGCATGGCAGTTTTCGCTGCGTAGGCTGAGCGCTGATGTTGGTACAGAGACTCAACTCGTGACGCATCCAAAGCAGACAAGGTGCAGCGGGGACGGTGCAGGGACTGAAGGATAACACAGCAAGAGATTGGGACAAAGATTGGGGCAATACGGTTTGGTCAACCCTGCTTCATTCACACTGGATGCCTCACGAGTGGTTGTGCTGTGTCGCCAGTCAACGGACTGGTCACTTCCAACGAGGCGCGCGATTCAGTGTGACGCAGCAGTGCGCAGCGCACCCGGCGGCCTCAGGTCAGACACGACATGGTCTTCAGGACCCCATCTGCACAAGTGCTTTTCCTTGCTGCAGCACCGACAACTAATGACGAGTCAGAAGAGCTGTGACTCAGTGAGTGAGTGAGCCACCGATGCAGGGCGGATCGAGCATTCGGTCAGAAGGGATGTGTCACACAAGAGGGGATGATATCAAGTTTTCTGAAGAAGATGAAAAGCCTTTGTGCCTCTGGTGCGAATTGAAAGAGGGAAAACCGATTTGCTCAGAAATCAGAGCAGAGCGACAGGCTCTCGAGCCCCTGGCTCCGCCCTGCCTCTGCGTGGCTGCGGTCAGAACCAGATCCAGGATTCGGAAGAGAAAGAGCGACACCGCAACAGGCAGGTCTGAGTGACACAAAAATGTGAAAACCTTGCACCTGAAGACAAAAATTGATGGGAACAGGACAGTATTTGTGAGGGTGATTGGGTCAGGCGGATGACCCCAGACCTGTGCTGCTTCTGGCCTGATGGAGCCAGAGATAGCGACAAAGAGAGAAAGTGCATGAGAGTGAGGAAGAGGATTCAGAAAAAGATACATACCATTGACTATCACTGCACTCCACGTCACTGTACATGAGGCACCAACAATACTTATCATCGCCCACATGACGTCACCAAGCTGATCTCTATAGTCTTGCACCGATACGAGGTTGAGGAACGACACCACCAGCGGATTCAGGATTTGCAAGGGGAAAACCCTTGACTGGGACTTCAGATTCAAACACTTGCGTGTTCTTTTCCAGACGACGAGGACTTCAAGGGGCCTGGTCCCTCGACCCCCCTGGATCCGCTGCGGGTCTTTGAGAAGCTCAAATATGGACCAGAGGGTGGAGGATGGTCGAAGAGAAACAGAGAGATGAAAAGAGGGTTTCAACAGTGTTTTGAGTGGAAGCCATGTGAATATTGATCAGTGCGACGTGCTCGTACCACGTTGTCCACAGCTTTCTGTGGCTCTCTGTGTTTCTATGTCACGTCGCACGGAGGAAATTTCACTCCGGCCAGAGGTTCCTTCATTCCAAAGTGCAGGAGTTGAGTCTTGCAAGAGTCCAATAACAAAAGGCACAACAAAGTGGAGATTGCATCGAAAGCTTGAGATGTTTATGCGTGACGGACGGACGGCAGGGGGATCCATCTAGTGCACACGGCCTGCACCTACCTTCACCAGTTCGAGTGGCGCTCTGTGGGTCCCTGGTGGCGTCGACTGTGAAGCTACAACTACTGCATTAGACTCGTACACCGACGAGGCTGCAGCCGGAGCCGTCGGTGATGCCAGCGCAAACTGCGTCGGCGTCGCTGAGTCTGGCCCCCCGCGCGGGGGCACGCTCGGGGAGCGCGGCTGCGGCGGGGACGTGTCTGGGGGCGTCACGGGCGACGGGTACATGTAGGCCGTGGCGGCGTCGGCGGGGTCGCCCCGCGGCGAGAGCTCCACGTCCTCCCCGCATTCCTCGCGAGCCTTGTAGCGCGGGGAGATGGGACTCTTGAGCACCTTAGAGTGCGGGGACCATGACAACGACGCGTCGTCCTCCGCGTCGAGCGCGGGCATGCGCAGAGGGTGCGGCTTCTTTACCTTGGCAACGCCGTCCTTCACCCGTGCCTGGTCATCGCTGTAGCTGCGGGGACCGAGTCCTGCCCGAGTCGACGCCGGGTCTGTGCCCGTCACCACGCCGCCGCGCGGGCGCTTGGTCGCGGCGTCGTCGCTGAGGCTGCGGTGGACCCCCTGGGTCCGGGTCCCATCCTGACGCTCTCGTCTCGAACCCGTCGGGATGGTGGTCGTGGTCGCTGTGGTGGTGGTGGTGGTGGTGGTGGTGGTGGTGGTGGTAGCTCCTCCTAATCCAGCGCTTGTTGAATCGGTGGAGAAAGGCACAGCGGGTTTTGTAGTCGCTGTATCAACACCAAAGTCTTGTGTTGCTCCTCCGCCAATGCTGCCGAGCTGTTCAGAAGTAAATCCGGAGTAAGGCTCGTCCCTTATTAATCCGGATCCTAATCCGGATCCTCCTGGTACTTGAACGCTGCTGCTGCCTCCGGGCTCTCCCGCGTCCACTCCAGGAATCCCGTGGTCAATAAAGCGGGTGCACGTCTCGCCCGCTCCCGCCGAGCTGCTGTCCAGTGCTGCGGGTGCGAATGCGCGCTGCTGTTCACTTGTCGTCGTTGCGCGTTCGCGGTTATCGTATTTTCCTGTTGCCGCGGCCTGCTGCAGCTGCATATGCTCCTGCTGCTGCTGCGGCTGCACCTGCTGCAGCGCGGTGGATGACGAGAGAAGCTGTTGTTGTCCTTTATGGTTTTTATTTGTGGCACCGGATTCCGTTGAAGCTGCCTGAGGCTGGGAGGCTGATGCGTGCGGCGGGGGAGGCGACTCCATCAGGTGACTCACGCTCTGCCCCCGCGCCATCGCGTCCGCGATTTCCGCCGCGCGCTTCAGGTCCCCGTTCCCGATCTTGGTGATGTCCTCGAAGGCGTGGTAGCGCTTCAGCCCCATCTGGATCTTGGGTTCGCCCTGGATGCTCAGGTTGTTGTTATCCCCGGCCCCGGGCACCTGCTCAGAAGTCGCGGCGGCGTCCGGTCCCATCAGGCCCTGTGCTGCCATCTCCCGCTTCTGCTGCGCGATCATGGCCTCCTGCTCCGCTTTCTCCACAGAGGGCGACACATCCAGAATGGGCGACAGATCAGTGACCGGGGACCAGTCAGTGGTCGGCGGGGGCCTGATCTTCTGTCGCTTCGAGTTTTGGTAGTCGATGGACTTGGGCGTCGGTTCGGCCAGGTCCACCTCCTCCATCTCCTCCAAGTAGTTCGGAGAGGGCGGGGAGATGCTGTCGTCGCCCTCGGGGCCGATGTCGAGGAACTCTGCGGCGTCCCGCGCGACGGCTGCCGCGAGGCTGGTCGGAGACACGGAGAGGTTCGTCAGGTGCTCCGTGTCGGAGGCGATGGTGGCGGCGAAGCTGGCGAGGTCGACCCCGTGCGCCGTCAGCATGGCCATCTCCTGCTCCACCATGTCCTCCTGCAGAACAGCGAGAAAAGCGTGTCAGACCGCGTTCACACTGCTCACCTGTTGAGTCTCTGAGTGGACACTGCTTCACTGCGCCTACGTACACGTACCGGGACACGGAGCAAAGTATCCCTCACCTCACATCTGAATCATTCTCAGTGAGTCAATCAGGGGATGAGTCGGCGCTGAGACCCAGAGTCCTGTCGCGCCAACGCACATGGATACACAGCGCTGCCTTCATGCAGGCGCAAAAACGTCTGATGTCAGGTTCCTTGGACGGAACCAAGATTCGGTGGTTTCGGTTTCAATTGTTCAACATTCATCAAAAAACAGGGTCGGAAAGAGAGAGCAGGAAACCTGATCCTTGACTCGTGAGGAACCTTCTCACAATCTCCCCCTGACTGCGCAAAATCATAGCACAGAAATTTTGTTCTCACGTTGAACTCCCTCTTCCCAGGCTGTATCAGATTACTTTCCATGAGGTGAGTTCCAACTTGGGGACAAAGCACAGGGCGCAGCCTTCAGGCGCGGTCCGAAAGTGCGCCTTGCTGCCCGGATGCACGGCTAGTCGTGTGCTGCGTCTCTCGGGTTCGGGCTGCAGAACAGACGTCCTGCCGAGGCCGCCATTATTCGTTTGTAGTACGAATTACGAGGCAGTTCTCCTATAAAGCGGTTTCTTTTCCGTAACTCGCAGTTGGATCAGTGCAATTTTCTAATTCCTTCACATAACATTGCTACCTCCTTGATGATCAGTGTGA
>JAAUXT010019739.1_pt1 | contig 30649 bp, 30 predicted proteins | sample 7278171 | NCBI WGS metagenome assembly JAAUXT01 (sample SAMN14350112, study PRJNA611818) | marine sediment metagenome | isolation source: surface marine sediment (1.8m) | place: French Polynesia: Moorea | collected 2018-08
AGAAACTGCCAGGAACAAGCCTGAACAATAAATGTGTCTGTTGCAATTGCAAATGCTGAAAATAGAGCTACGTGTACGTCTACGCTTACGTGATTCTTGCTGAAACTCCCTTATGTGTGTGTGAGAGTACGTGCGTGTGCGTGTGTTGTCAGTATTGGTCTCAGCACTGGTTGTGAAATACGATTTCAAGTGTAAACCAGATTTGCAACAGCGCCACTGTTCTCTCAGTAACAAACCAACCTCTTCAACAACTCAGTTCAAGACGACGTCGAACATACACCCTCGTCCAAGGGTGGCGCATGCTTCTGCGGCAAGGACGGCGTTGTGTCCCGGGCGCAGAGCCTGACTCGTGCGCTGGGGCGGGAGGGAGGGAGGGAGGCCGGGCCGGTTCGGCAGATGCGGCGAGCTTTACTGGACCATGTGCGGAAAGTGATGAACTCGACACCTCCGGGACAGGGAGTCGGGGCCGAGGCGAGAGACGAGTGGAAAGGATCCAGGGGTGAGGGGAGTCTTGCCCAGGCGAGAGGGCGGGGAAGGTCCCAGGTACTCGCATGTGGGGTCCAAGGCAAGAAGAGAGAGCCGGGAAGCATCCGTGAGAAAGGGCCCAGGTGAGAGGGGTGAGAAGGGTCCAGGGCCCAGACAAGAGGGTGTCAGACGACACGGGCTGGGTGGGATTCAGGACCTGGACCCAGATGAGTAAGGGGCGGGCGGGATGAGCTGGGGATGACCGAGTGGAAAGATCCAGGGACGCGAGACCCGGGTTCCCCCTTTGACCACCCTTTTGGCCTGTTGAAAAGCCTGAACAGGGACACAATACGTGACGCTTCCAGCAGAATTGTCTTTCCGCTGCCTGTGACCATTTCCACCTGTGAGGACGTGAAATCTGGCAGCCACACGCGCACGGAGATTGCAATCCAACATTTTGAACCCGCACTTGGGACAGGTGGGCATCGCAGATAGACAAGTGTTACAGGGAGCCCCTGGGGCACCTGCCCCCCGCCCCTGGGCACGTGACCCCCCGGAGCCACGTGACTGGCCAGAGGGACGGCTGTCCCCCCAAGTCAGACCTGTTTCACGTTGGATGCGGCAAACGCAACGTCCCTGCGCAGATCAATGGACGCTGCGTCATTCCTTGCGATGCAGCACCGAAGTTGACTTGTGAAAAGCCACAACGCTTGACGTATCCAGCGTGACCCAGACCTCACGCGGCCCCATGCAGGTCGGGAACAATGAATGACAACAGTTTCCAGCTGGCGGCGCCCGTTGCCCCGGAAACGGTGTCCATGCTGACGGAGGAGGCGTCGCAGTGATGGCGTCGGCGTCGCGCCACGTGTCTGGACGCCACGCGCCACTGGAGCCGAACTAACCAACCCCCCGCGCGCGCACATGGACTGTGAGCGTGTCACTTCATGAGGCAGCAAAAACAAACAAAACATGGAAGTTTTCTATGTGAATTGATGGAAGGAACTCCAGTGTCTACCGCGTTGAGAATGGATTTTGTACTTCGGCCGACATGTCACAAAAACGATCATGAACAGGACGTTTTTGTTTCTAGTGACCGAGGACATTTGGTGCACGATGGAAGCTGCAATATGAACGACCAGACCAAAAATCCTGACGTCATTTCCTTCCCTAAACTGCAAGAAAGAGACTCTCAGTTCTCATCTGAAAAACTTCCTTGTTTTCTGGAATTTTTCTGCCCAATAAAGAAATCAGAGAACATCACTGTCTTCTTCAAGGACGTCAGAAGCGGTGCCTGTTTGGCCCAGAAGAGGGCATCTTGAGATAAACAAAGCCCGGAGACCACTCGATCTTGTCCAACTCCAAATGGCTGAATAATCCCCGTGCGCTGAAGCTCTGATCCTCTCCATGTTTGGACCCGTTCCAATCGGCGGTGTTTTGCCTCTCGGGTCATAAACAGCCATGTAGCCGCGACCAGCGAATGACGTGATGTGGGGAGAGGGGGAGAAGCAAATATCAATTTCTGCATTCGTGGTATTCAATAGGAGGTGGTGATGGCGACGAACAAACAGTCGAAACCGGAGGCAGGAATTGTGCTCATCTTTCGGGTGGGAGTTGATTCAGTCCAGAAGAGAAAAATACAAAGCGAAATTTTGGTGGCACAAAATTCCTCAATTTTTTTCAACTTAAGTGTGTGGGACAAATATCCTCACAACAAATGTCAACCATCAGTGAGCGCCACGCAAATTTTGAGCACAAACTTGAAATTGGTTCTCTGAAAGAAAGGTGGTACGAGAAACTATTTTCGTGCGGGAGTGACTTCTGCTGACTCACACTCAAAAAAGTCTATTTTTCTCTGGAAACCCGGTCCAATTGAAAGAAAAGCCATACCCCTGCACCACACGTCCACACTGAGGGGAACCTGACCAAACCATGGGCCTGACGCAGGACGTGTTGTGGGCCGCGAAACTCCAAACTCATTTCACGAGAAGATTTGTAAGTGGAGCCGAAAATTGCGTTTGGATCCACCAAATCAAAACCAGCACACGGGCCTTCCTGCCGTATTCACCCGTGAAAATTGCAAACCAAATCACAAGACGCACACCTGGTTTGCTTCTCATTTTCTGGAACCCGGGTTGCATTGATTCTGTGCAAACGTTTGCCCAATACAGAAGTCACTTGAATGATGCTTAGTTTCGGGGTACACGAGGTGCTTTTCCACAGGGTTGAGTACGGTAAACGCAAACTCTTGAAGTTGTGAAAACCTCGTGGACACACGACAGCCCAGGACCTGACGTTTGATTTTTCGGAGGCCCATTATTTCTCACTTAACACCGCGATCCTTACCACGTGTTGGCTGCCGATTCAGATCCACCGAACAAGCGCTCACTAAAGTTTTTGAAAAGCACTGCACAGGACAAAAACCAATATTGAAGTGGGCTCGAGATAAATATTTTGGCATGTTTTTGGCTGATGGTTTGAGGGGCTTGTTTCACGCTGGGTGGATGGAGGCATCTTGCGTTGTGACAACACTGCTGGCGCTGCGTTGCTGGGACGACGCACGCACGACGCACGGCGCATGCGTACAGCGTGAACGCGGCCTGAGGCTCCCTCTGACTGGTGAATAGGATCTAGATTGATCACCTGTCTTTATGTTGTGCGCGGAACCAGCGAACCCGCGGTTCTCTCTATTTACGATCCCTGTGTCTCTCACCACAGCTCGTTCTGCGTTTCCCAGGGAAACTGTTGAGGTGGGTTGCCTGGCGCAGTTTCCACGTTGTTACCAGGAAAGGTGTGGTTGTTGCTTTTGAATTGTTGTGCGAGAGAGAACATTTTGACTGCTCAAGTCAAAGCCAGAATTTGTCCCCGGGGATGGACAAGGACCAAGCAACTGAAGTTCAGATTCTTCTTTCTGACTGTGAACACACTTTCAGAGCAAGGAAAAACAGGAATTATCTGTCTGTCTGTCTGTCTGTCTGTCTGTCTGTCTGTCTGTCTGTCTCTCTTTCTCTCTCACCTCGGCAAACAAAAATGGTCTGTCTGTTTCACCCACTCGGGAACTTTATGACGCCTGGATCTGTGCGGAATTTAAAATTCATGGAGCTGAAGTGGCAGAATGGCTCCATCCTGGAGCCGGGTCCGACACATCTCCAGATCAGGCCTCTCATCCCACTTTGCATGAAATGAACATCAAACTTCAGAGCCTCAAAGTCTATTTTTAGACTGAATCCCCCCTGAAATTATCCCATTTTTCCAGGGGCCATTGTTTTCAGTGTGTTTACAACGACAATCTGTTTTCGTTTTTGTTGTAAACAAAAGCGAAAAATCTCATCCGAAGCCCAAGACAATAGCAGAGGACAACTTTGTTTCACATCGCACGCATACCCACACCCACACACGTATACCAATCGCTCACAAGCGTATTCGCACGCATACCCACAAGCGCCCACACACACACACACTCACAAACAACGCTTCGACACAGGACAAGTTTGGAACAAGAGGGTGCTTTGTTTCATTCCTGCTACAAAGGCTGTCCTCACCAGGCAGGCCAAAACAAAAAAAATTATCAACTCACAAGCAAAAAAAATCACAGTCAGGCTCGAGCCCTCTATTTGTGTGTGAATGGCTGCGGCGGCGGAGAGCGGTTGGTTTTCTTGGTGTAGAATTATGAGCAATCAGTCGTGGTCTTTAAGCGTAATGGATGGCTGTGAGTGAGCGCGCGGGGAGCAGCATGTGAGTACGTGAGGCGAATACGGCTCCCCGGCCTCGCGGACCCAGAGCCGGAGCAGCCGCAGTGAGAAGCGAGCAGGCAGCGAGGGCCGGGCCGAGAGAGCGAGAGAGAGAGGAGGGAGAGGACTGCAGTGGTTTGAATGCGTACGCGGGCGTTTTCATGTGTGTGTATGTGTGTGTGTGTGCGTGCGTGCGTGTACGTGTGCGTGTGTGTGTCCTTGAGATGGGGAGCAGAGAGAGAGAGAGAGAGAGAGAGAGAGAGAGAGAGAGAGAGAGAGAGCAGTGATGAAGGCTGGAAACTGCAGTGGTTTGAAGCAAAATCACTGCTACACAGTTTGTGTGTGTGTGTGTGTGTGTGTGTGTGTGTGTGTGTGTGTGTGTGCGTGCAGTCTGCAACGCTTGACCTTCGTCGTTGTGAACCAGAGATGCGACAATGAGGGCGAAGACAAAAGATGAGAGTGAACTAACTGACTTGCAAACAACGTGAAAATTCAAGCACCACCAACAACAAAACGAACAGGATCCTGTCAGATTTTTTGACGTGTTTCTGTCCTCAAGACAAAATTCACAAAAGCAAGTGCAGCCCTGGATCCTGGGTGGAACGTCTTGTCATGTTGAGTTAAATTCCCTTTGTTCTTCCCTGGTTCCCAACGCGGGGGAGAAAAAGGCATCTCCATCAAAATCTCATCATCATCGTCATCGTCGTCGTTTCCTCGAGCAGCTTCAATGAGACGCCTCTATTTTGTCTGAACGAAAATTTTCTCACGGTGAATCTGCCCCCCATACACACACACACACACACACACACACACACACCATACGCTCACGCACCACACACGCACACCGCACGCAGCACACACACACACACCAAACGGTCACGCACCACACACGCACACACACCACGTACACACACGTGTGACATGTTCGGCCAATTTTTCATCAACGTTTGTTTGTTGTTTCATTTTGCCGGGGAACCATCAGTTTGAAACCGAAACACTTCATGGAAAAACGCACCAACAAAAAAAAACGAACAAAAAGATCGCACGGCACCCACCTGGAAATTTATAATTGCTGCAGTTGCAAGCACATCAGATGTGAAGTAATAATAACTGGTGCCAGGGTCCCATCTACGGATGTCAACAAGGAGTGCTGCTCGGTCCTGTTTACCCCCTATCCATGCTGCCCACAATATCAACAACGCAACGCCATGTCCACTTCCATTTCTGTACACAGACCAAACATTCGTGCATGGCGCTGCGTCATAATGCCAGACACCACATGCAGGGACAGCCAAGTGGAGCCCCGGACCTCAGCCTTATTCTGTGGCCGCATCTTGCTTCACAGAATTTCTTCAACTGGGACCCTGACTTTGTTTCCTGAATCTGATGGAAACAGGGTACATCACACCACTTTCGCAAAGTTTGTCAATTTTGTTCTCAGATTGAGCAGCCATGTTTTCTCTAAGATTCGGATCATTTGGACAAAAATGCTGGATCACAGAAACAGATAAACGCACCACACACACACACACACACACACACACACACACACACACACACACACACACACAAAACAAACTTTCCCCTCTGTTAGGAACCAAGAGTCTCAAACACAAACCCCTCATTTTCTCGCCTGTCTGTTGCAAGACGATTGTTCTGAAGGGGCAACGTTCGACGTATGCCACGTTTTAACAGGCCTGTTCACCCGCACCTTGGACGCAACACGTGACGCACCTCACGTGACACAGTTCTGGGCCTTCTCTCCCTTTTGAGTGGTGCGCAGTGAAGACAGAGTCCGGACCGTGGAGCGACATGTTCCTCCCGCTGATTCCCTGGGGCCCGGTCCGGGATGGATTAATCCGATGTCCACTGCTGATCGACATGCGCTCTGGTCATTGTGTCCGGCTACTGCAGAGGGAACGAGAGCGGTCTGCTGATGGGACGCTATGGTGGATCCAGGGTTGGGGTCTGGGGGGCGGCGATCTCTGGTGGATCCAGGATGGGATCCGAGCTGCGGGAGGGGGACAGGCAGGGATGGACAGGGTGGGTGGGGACAGGCCGGCATGGCTGGGATGGGCGGGGACTGGCAGGGCCAGTCTCATGAGGTAGGGAGGGTTGGGTAGGATGGGCGGGGTCCGGGCCCGGGTCCGGGGGGGGGCTCCGTCTCGAACTTATCCAGGATACTGGTTTTAGGATCAAGGGGCGTCAGCTGCATGCGGGATGCGTGGGCAGAGAGACCCAACTGATTGCACGGCAACAATTCCTTCCCCCTGCTTCTGCTCCTGGATCACACGCTGTCCAACTTGATGCAAAGGGAAGAAGTCATGAAAACATGGTGCGGAGCCTTGAAACGCACGCACGCACGACGCAGCGCGGGTCCACGCCTCATCTGTATTCCCGGGACGCTCGCGTGGACGCAGCGAAGCGATCACGAAGGCGCACGCTGCCCGGGAACCCGGCAGATCGCTCCGGGGACCAGTCCACCCGGGGGACCCGTGCGCTGCGTGCGTGCGCACCTCACGTACGAAGCAGGGAATTCCAGCTGCGTGGTGAAGTCTTGTGTTAAATTCGTATGGTGTGTGCGTGGTGTGCGTGCTTCGCTTTGAAGCTTGAAAGTGTCTCAAGCGGACTGTGTTGTTCGTTTTGACGGAGTTAATTTTCAAGGGACAAAATTAAACATTTTCTTTGTCCGCACAGAACGCCCTTCAGTTGGGGTCGGATTGGCTGTCTCTTTCTCTATCTTGCTCTCTCCTCTGACCCTCTCTGTCTCTGTTTCTCTCTCCCCTCTCTTTTTGTCTCCTCTCTCTTCTTTTCTTCTTTCTGTCTCTCTCTTCAGAACTTTTCTTTTCCCTTCTCTCCGATGTCGTTGCTTTTTCTACTATCTTTCCTCACTTTCCCATCTCTCCCCATCCTCCCTCACTCTCTGCGTGCGTGTGCCTATGTGTGCGTGCGTCCCCCTGGAGACCCGCGCATCTGATGGAGTCACGTGACATTTCCTCGGGAGGCGATTTGCAGGAATCGCGCGCTCATCAGACGCGCCCCACTCGAGGTAATCAGGTTTGTATCGCTCAGAGGAAACACCGCGGTTGCCAGGGGCACCCGTTGATTAGCAACCACAACAACTCGTCTAAGTGAATTACCCACCAAACTATGAGCGCGACACAGGAGACAGGAGCATGTAGGAGCAGCTGCAGGGAGGAGCAGGGACTCTGTGTGATTCTGCTCCTTCTGCGGAGAAGGTCACAAGTCTCTGTCAAATGCAGTTGAGAAGATCTTTGCTGCCAGCTGACCAAACCCGTTTCAGGGAGTGGGCGAAGCGAATGAGCCGTGCGAACAAGTCCTGAATCTGGTGTCTCAATCCAGACTCCGTTTTCCTATCTTTTCCAGAAATGGAGTTCACACGATGGACAAACCCTTGAACTTCCAATTGACCAAACTGGTTTGAGAGCCTGCGGGAACAGAATAAACCGTGCGAACAAGTCCTGACCTCAATGTCACAATGAAGCCGAACTTGGTGGCTCAATCAGAGTTCACAGTCCAGAAATGGAGTTCACATCGGGGCCGAAAAACACGACCCCATGTTGGACCCTTCGGAGTGAGTCGCATCGCATTGACCGGTGGAGCCCGTGTTGAGAGACAGAGCTTTGGTCACACGGGGTCCTCAATTTGTCTGTCAATTTGTCTGTGAGGTTCTCCATGGAGACTCCGTGGAGACGGAGCTGATGATCATTTCCTTGATGATCCAACTCCGGACTTCAAAGTGCGCATCACACTCTGCGGGGGGCGGATCCAGGGGGAAGGGGGTCCGGCCCCCCTGAGCCCTGTTTCCCACCCCCTGAAAAAGGAGCACAGGAACAAAAAAAAATTCATTTTTGATTGAAGTTCTCCCTGGAGTCGTCCCCCACTTGACCGGACATTTCTATTTTTGCCCTCAGCGTGTCGTCCCCAACTTGAAATTTTCACGATTGACTGAAGTCAGTCGCCCCTTCCTCCCAAACTTCACGAGATCCAGGGCCCGCCCTGCTTCACGCACCCGTCAGTGCTTCTCTCATCCCCCGCACCCAGTCCAGGGACACGGACACTAATGCACTGACTCAAAACACGGGCGCAGGCGGGTGAGGGGGGGGGCTTACGCAACGCTTTTACACACGGGAAGCTGATTCAGAGGGACCAGGTTCGCACTGGTCCATGGGTGCCACATCGCTCAGTGGATGCAATTGGCTCTTGTGCAATGCAACACAGTTCACGCTGAATGCGTCGTGCCCTGCTTGTCTGCTCACCTGTACGTGGTGACGCAACGAGCGTTGACGAACGCAGGGACGAAATCGTAGCGCATCAAATGCGAAGCCGATGTCAAACTTGTTTCACACCCTGCATCCTTGCGCCCCCGTACAAGCCAATGGGGGCTGCATCCCTGCACATGTTAATGGGTACAACATCACTGAGCAAGTCAATGGGCACTGCATCCCTGCACAAGTCAATGGGTGCTGCATCCCTGCACAAGTCAATGGGTGCTGCATCCCTGTACAAGTCAATGGGTGCTGCATCCCTGTACAAGTCAATGGATGCTGCAACCCTGCACAAGTTAACAGGTGCTGCATCCCTGTGCAAGTCAGTGGGTGCTGCATCCCTGTATAAGTTGATGGGTGCTGCTTCCCTGTGCAAGTCAATGGGGGCTGCACCACTGCACAAGACAATGGGTGCTGCTTTCCTGTGCTGACTCAGCTTGATTTGCACAGCGCCGCACCACGTGACGCACGTGGTGTGAACCCGGCCTCCCCCTCCCATCGCGCCTGGAAACGCGCCGCCTCGGCCCTGGAAATGAACAATTATCGCGGAGGTTATCATCGCCGCTTCTGCGCATGTCAAGCGGCCACGTGGGAATCGCTGGGCGAGGGTGGGTCTGATTCCGCCCCGTGGCAGGGTCAGTGCACGCTAGACGCAACCACAGTCTGCGTTGCATCCTTGTGGAGATCAGACAATATTGAGAAGACGTCAGAGTGCTTGCGTCACGCGCCGCTGTTTCTGATTTCCGTCAAATTACAGGGTCAGAGCACGCTGGATGCAGCCACAGCGTGAGTTTCGCCCCTGTGCAGGTCAGACGATGTTGCGTTGTGGGAAGACATCGCACTGCTTGCGTCACGCGTTGCCGTTTCACGCTGGGTGCAGCGTGCAGTGCGTTCACATGCAGGTCAGTTGGCACTGCGTCGTCGTCGTCGCTCACAGGCATACGTTGGCTTATTCGGAGCCCACACCATTCTGGATGCGTCACACGTTGTGTCGCTGTTGGACGCCACACCGTTTCCACGTTTTAAGCTGAGGTCGGATCGCACTGGTCGCGTCACACGTAGCGTCGCGGGGACGTTGGCGTCGTCGCTTGCGCCGCAGCGTCCTCTGCCTCTGACTGGGACGCAGCGCGTGATGTGACGTGACGCGACGTGACGCATCCCTACAGCTTGAACGCGGCCGTCATGAGCCGCTGTACTCAGCTGGCGAATTGAGGGCCAGATCTTATGGGCAGATCTGGAATCTCGGGCCACATCACTCATGTTCGGCGGCGTCTGCTGCTGCCGCTGCTGCTACACGGGATTCCTCCGCGATCACACACCGAGACGCGACGTCGCGTTGCGTTGCGTCACGTCACCATGGACACTGCAACGCACATGCACAATGGCTTCAAGTTCACAGAAACACATGTTGTTGTGACACTTGTCACAAATTTCCTTCAAAGTCATGAACAACTCTTGCGGACGGATTCTTAAGCCTGGACACTTGGAACACACAGTGTCCATGGCATGTAGTATGTGTGTGTGTGTGTGTGTGTGTGTGTGTGTGTGTGTGTGTGTGTGCGTGGGTGTGTGCGGTTTCTGTGTGAGTTGGGTGTGCGTGTTTTCTTTGGCAAGCAGGAACAACGCCACTGGCCCAGTGAACACGGATTCTGTGTCCTTGTTGAGTTTGCCCTGCGGTGACAAGCAATTAACCAATTTACCGTCTCTGGGCAAACTGCGCGGCCGGGGAATGAAAAGGTGCCTCATCCCGATGTAATAACGGACGGAGACGACAGCGGTTCGCTGCGGGGCGGAGCCAGCCTCGGCTCCGGGGAGGGGGGCGCACAGGGCTCGGGGAGACGCGGCCCGGGCTGCCGTTTGCGCCGCACGCACCCACCCACATACACACGCGCACACAAACAGACATGCTCGCATGTTTTCTGCACCTTTTGGTTTTGGATGGCTCCGCCAATGGATGACGGAACACGCACGCACACGCATGTCGACAGAAGATTCAGATGAACAGAAGGGTGACTGTGGTCCAAAGATTTTGTTCAAGCAAGCTCATTCGTATTCAATTGCAACAACAAAACAAAATGAATCGCGTGAACAAGCCCAGAGTCTGGTGTCTCTACCACCAAGTCCTGAACCTGGTGTCTCAAGACACTTTTGCGCTTGTCCTTCTCTTTTGCCTTTTCCTGCTGTGACCCCTGGCTCCACCACCACCAGTCGTTACAATGGGTTTGAGTTTAATGCGCTGCGGGGCCGGCCGGGCACGGAGGGACAACAGCCGGGCAGATGAGCAGTTCTCCCCCGGGGGACCTGCGCATTGTGGCGGCGGGAGGAGGGGCCCCGCGCCCCGGCCCGAGCGCGCAGATGGGACGCTCCCCTCACGTCACCCCAAACACAAGGAGCAGGGGACGTGACGTGTTGTGTCGTGTATGATGCTCTGGGCTGTTGTGAGTCCACGTGCCGCTTCATTTGGCAGGGTTCACATATTTTTTTGTGGAGACAACCCTGACTTTGCACTGCTCAAGTTGAAGGGAGCATGTTGGGGTTTCGTGGGCAAAGTTGACAATGGATTCTGAAGGGTACTGTGGACACAGGGTTTCGTTGTGGCAACGAAGATTCATCTGGATTCGGAAGATACACACACAACGCTCTTGTGTCTCATTTTGACCAGATATTGTTGCAAACTTCTGGATCAGATCCGGGAGAAAGGCAGACGTAACGGGTCACACACGCACACGTTATAAACTCTTTCCAACACCTTTGGTCAAGGAAAGAGTTGTGTGATTGAACAGGAAGCAGTTTCGTGTGTGAACACACTTATTTCAGGTCAGGGACGAGATCACAGTGTTGCAGGACATGTTCGCGGCCACTTCTCTCATTGCGCGCACCAAACCTCAAACTTTTCTGAGTGAGCAAGGTGCATTCGACAACACAACACAAAGGGCGTATCACGTCTCCGTGTCTTGCATCAACTTGTCTTTGCACAAGCATGTTGGGTTGGTTACTCACCGGCCGCCCGGCTCGGCCTCGGCAGCGAGGGGGAGATGGAGGGTCGGGTGCCCTGCGCGTTTTTGCCTCCGAGTCCTCGGTTCCCCACATGATGGATAATGTCAACATCTAATGACGTTCTGCGGAATGACTCGCGGGGTTGTGTAACTTTCCCAGAATTGGGTGAACATGTCTTCTCACGCAGTCGCTTTTCACCGTAATCATCCGTGTTTTGCGCATCCTTTGCCCCCCCCCCCCCCGTCAAAGAAAATTCCTGAAAAAAAATTGGAGTATGCAACACACGAAAGCATGTATTCAAAAAGTTTGAAAATGAAAACAATTGAGCATTTTCAACACAAAAAATGGTGCAAGCACATTGATGCGCGTCAAACTTAGGTGACATGGGCAGCTCCCTCAGAGCGCATGCAAACATCTGTTGTTCACTCTAAACTGGGCCCTTTTGCTTCAGTTTTTCTCTCAAACTTAATGGCACTCAGTCTGCATGAGGAACTGACCTTCGGTGAGTGAGTGGGCAGTGCTGATTGGTTGGCGCTACCATGGAGAGTCCAAGATCCCTGAATGGCGCAATGGAGCCAAGCACCGCATGCAGGACTTAATTTCCAACATAAAGGGCCACGGGGCCTATTGACAGGGACCCGGCCACAGCTCCATAACCGGGGGAGTCTCCACTGGGATCCATGACAAACATGCCGGCAGTGACAGACGCACCCGGACCTCGATATTAAGCTCGGCTGCCTCATCTGGATTTAGTGCAGACACAGAGTGAGACCAAAGTGTCAGATGCTGAGCCTTTTCAGAGCATCGCGTGTCACTCAAGTCCAGTGCCTGGCCACCCTGGTTCCTCACTCCAATGAGGCTGAAGTGGTTTGACAGATTCAGATTGTTTTTTTTTTCAGTTCAAGGATCAAAACGACTTTTTTTGTTCTGAATGATCAGCGTGAAGCTCGATTTGTGACGAAAGACACTCGTCAAAAAGTTCTGTGTGGATTTCTAAGGGAAGGATGACTTTCTCGTACACGTGCGAGCGAACAGTTCATGTAGAATCACCGCATGTCCCATGGCGCCGTCAAAGTTCCTCATCGAGACGCCGCTGTAACGATCCATTTTCTGCGGGTGGGGTCGTTTTCCCTACTCCAAGCTCAGGTCTGATTTTGCAAGTTTCAACTCGGGTGTTGAATCCAAAAAGTGCGCGGTGAGCAGAAGGTCTGGTGGATCATTTGTCCGTGATACGTAACCCCTCATGCACCGCAAAAAATGCCTCACGCGCATTCCTGGGTCCCCGCTCCTTTTCACGCCGCTCGCGCACGCGCAGCCGAGGACGCGGCGCCGCGCGCAGTCAGCGCGCTTACTCCATCGCAGCGCACACAAAACCAACACTTACCCGCCGATTAAAAGGCGTTCTGGGGCTCTCAATTTTCTGCCTTCAGGCCCCGTCCCCAGAGAACGATCCAATTTCGCTTCCTGTGCGCAGCAACCGCGGGCCAAAGAATCAGATTTAAATTGTTTAATTTGCCCACTGATGACGCGACTGATTTGTTCGTGTTCCTCGCACACATGTCTCGGGAATAAACCGGCTGTGAATGGCGGGCGTTGTTGGGCCGCGTTTGCTCACGAGGTCAAATCATTAAGTGCTTATTTTCACTGCCTTTTTTCTCTCTGCCAATAATTTGAGGTTGTCATGATCAAGAAGTGAGTGCCTAGTTACGTGATGTTGTCGGGTTGGGAGGAACTTCGCATCGCTTGGATCCATTAGGGTCTCGGTTATTTATCTGTTTTTGATCAGGTCCGTTTCACGTTGGGTGCGTCACGTCGTGACGTCAAAGGGCGCTGCGTCACACACTATATGCGTCACGCATCGCATCGTCCTTGCACAAGACAATGGGCGCAATGTCAAACAAGACGGGTCATGTCGTGCGTTGCTGTACGAGTCTATGGACACCATACACAGTACACAGAACATTCGTCAAGTGTTGCGTCCCTGTGAACGAGCACTACGTCACTGCGTCACACCAGATGCGTCGCATCCCCGTCAATGGACGCCACGCAAATAACATGCGTCACGGATCGCGCTCTTGCACACGACAACGGGGCGCTGCGTTCACGTTTTCCCACAGAGACGCAACGCGTTCGCGACGCTTCCAGTGTGAATCAGCCCGAAGCGACATGCCTGCTGCTCGAAGCATGAACATCGACAACTCCTGTGCGTTGTTTTTCAGTGTTTTTGATCGAGGCGCGCACGCAGCTGTGGCAAGGTCATGTCGAGTGGCGCTGCTGTGGTGTTGCAGCGCCTTTCAAAGTGCAAAGTTGCTTTATTTGAGGTTTTGACTTTCAATACGAATTGAACATGTCAGTTTTGCATGTATGAGAGCTGTTCTGCATGTAGCTGCTTCGTATTCCAACTTCTGACAAGTTACAACAAATGACAAGTCATTGGGGGACGGGGTTTGAGATAAACAAGGACAAAGTTTCCTTCAGTTGGGACAAAAATTTGCATCAAATTTTGGCTGAATTCATTTCTTGGCGCAAGCCGACAAAATATCGCGTGGAAAAACGTCTGTCTCAATCTGGAGTCTCAGTAACTTTGGAATTTTTGCAACACAAAACACTAGTTGATTGAGAACGTGGACGAATGCGTCACACCTTCAGCCAGACGCCACCAACGTAGACGCACACATACTGACGCACCACGAAAAGAACAAAAGAACAAAAGAGCATCATCTTGATTTGTTGCTTCCAAGGCCTGTAGCTCACAATTTGACTTCTATTTGCCCTTCACTGGGATCTCCGCAGCCATTTTTCTCTCCCCAGACTTACGTGTCAGACTTCCTTGACGCACCATAAAAAATAGAAAAACATACTTTTCACATTAACCACCGTTTGTGGCGGTGTCAAAATCTCATCCTGATTTACAAGGCAGAGAACATACTAAGTACCAAGTACTTTCGACAGAAGTACTTAGTCGCCGGTTCGCAACACTAATCGGGTGAAATTCAATTAAATCTTGTCAGAGCTCGTTATATTTGGTGGTACCTGTCAGAGTACCAATTAAGTATCAATAGAGGGTACCGGGGGTGGTCCTGCCCTCGTGTACTGTTATCCGCCGGGGGTTTCATCGCTCCTTTTTCACTCACCCAGTCTAGAAATCTGAGAAACTCTGCTTGCTGGTATATTGCATGTACATGTGATTGAATTTTTGATCCTGAGATACAGAATCAACGTTCTCGGGGTGTTTTCATTGCCTTGTGAAGCGCAAGTGCAAATGTAGAAATAAAATTGCGTTGTAACTACGGAGGTGTGTGGCCATGACAACCACTCAGTATGCACGGCGCGCAAACCCCGTTCCCACGGATCGAGGCAGTGTGGGTCACAGTGACAGAGACCCAATTTCCAACTTTTTTCACACCGTGCAACAAGAGGCATGGCTCCACTGTTGAGTTGGTGTGAGGGACGCACTCGCGAACGGCGTCCAAACGGTGTTCATTCTGACCGCGGGTGGGTCCAGGAAGACCAGTGTCAGTGGCGTGTGTGGAGCTCAAGTTGTCATGGAAACCTGCAACTCAACTCAACTCTTGTGTGTGTGTGTGTGTGTGTGTGTGTGTGTGTGTGTGTGTGTGAAGAATCTAAAGGTCTCGCTGCCCGGACCAAAGGGCAAGGGCTCGCATCTCTGTCTCTGTCTCTCTGTCTCTCTGTCTCTCTCTCTGTCTGTCTGTCTGTCTGTCTGTCTCTCTCTCCTGAGCTGCGTTTCTTCTCACAGCGCGAGACTGAGGGAGCTACAAGGCTTCTCTCCTGTCACTCTCCATGTCTCTGTCTGGACGCGGCCGCTCTCACCCTCGTCCCCATTTCTCAATAAGGGTTTTCAATGAAGGCAGAATGAAGGCTTTGTAAGCCCCAGTCAAGCCCCTGTACGTGCGTGGCACAGTTACGGACCGCAGAGAGACCCCAATCTCCCCGTATGTTTGTGACGCCGACATCCAGACATCGAGGCCATTTCTTTTTTGCTCAAAGGAAGCAAGTCTTTGACTGCAGCACAGGCAAAGAAAAGCCATTTTTCATTGTTACAAGTGGTTTTCACACGACTAATAACGTGAACAAACAGGAGTTGTTAGTTTCAATTAGTACACGCCGGGCCGTGAGGCCTGGTTCACGCTGGACAAAGCGTCATGCGTCTTGCGTTCCGACGCTGCACAAACCACAGACGCTGCGTCCACTGAGAAGGTGGACACGATGCGCGTCCCAGGAACGCTGTGAGTTGGCGACGGGTACACTGAGGACACGGAAGCTCACAGCATACCCAAAACATTTCAGGGATGGGGACGCTGGAAGCACTCTCAGGAGCGAAACCTATTGGGGCGTCACTGCATTCAGTGGTGACACTTATACTCAGTGGTGACCCTCTCGCTGGGACGCATCCGGTATGAGGCGGGCGTAACGGGTTCCGCGGTACATGAAGCACAGGTGTCGCTGGAGGGGTCTGTTTCCGCCGCTTCTTTCATCCCCCTCACGGGTACTTCACCAGTACCCCGGTCCCCTCTCACTGGTACCCGCTCTTTCGTGGGTGAGGCGGATCCAAAAACAGTGGGGCCCTGTGGATCTACCGTGGCCTTGGCATGGTCTGCTGCACGCAAAGTGCAGTGGGAGGTGGTGGGAGGAAGATCACTGTCTCTTCCCAGGTACACTGTACCAATGGGCTTGGGCACAATCCTCAGTCTGTTCTTGTCATTGAACACACACAGAAGAGCTGGGGGAAGTCAAGATGCCTGACAATTGCTGAGGCGTCGTGAATGCGAGGTGACGCAGAGACGTCACGCATAACGTGTCCTATGTCAACCCCACGTCCAACGTGAACCCGACGTGACGCAGAGACGCTGCGCGTGATGCGTCCAGCGTGAACCCTCCTCCTCCTCCTCCCCTCCCCCACCTCCCCTGGATCCGCGGCCGGCTGCGGTTCACACAGAAAACCCAGGTGGCTGAACAAGATTGGAAACTGAACTTTGCTCGTAAGTTACAACCCCATAAAAAGGCCTGAGCTTCGCGTTGCTGCCAGTTTCGCCTTAATTGCTACAACCATATTTCACTTAGGTCTCACCTCTCGTTCAGGGCTGGCCTCTACCGAAGTGAGCCGCCATAGCTGCCAAGTGAACTGGTCCAAAAAAGTTATTTTTACCAAATTAGTTCCCACTGTAGATGTACTTGGGCGAATGAACAGCGCACCAGAAACTTGGAGCTCGGTTCATTAGATTTTTTAAAAGTAAACACTTTGTCTGTCAATTTGGGGAGAAGCCCTTGGTGTCATTAGGAGTGGTTTCAAACTGTGCAGCACACGTGCTCTGTCAAACCTCGCGTCTCCGTACAATACCCGCTGCAGATTTTGTGTCTTTGGGGCAAAAATTACATCAACAGACGCAAACGATGCTGCGAACAGTTTCCCTTGGAAACGCAGTTTGAACGATACTTCTCCTAGTGATAGGGGGCATCGGAGGACAAAAACACAACACACGTTACAAAACACATTTTACGTCAAGAAGCACCCAAAACACACGTATCAACCTCCAAAAACACTGTTCACCACTCACAGCACATTTTGCACATTGTATTGCACCAGTGAAGAGGCTACATCCCTTGAAAACAAAAGGACAGTTTGAATTGTGCCCCACGGGTACGAGTGGCCCCCTCGGGGTACGGGGAGCGCAGAGAAAGGGGGAGGGGCGGTGCATCAGCTGGTCTCGCTACTGTAACAGCACAACCAGGTGTGGCCCCTCTGATAATGGAACACACCATTAACGGTTCTGCCCTGCCCGGCCCCACCCGGCCCGGTCTGGCCCCCCTTTTTTCATATTTTGAAAAGGGGGACAGAGGTAATGGCTACATTTGAAACAGATTTCATTGTGTATTGTTGTTGTTGCGTTTTGTTTCCCGGAAATTTGGTGTGTTGTCAAGAAAAAATATTCAGAAAACTTTGCAACGCACAGTCTGAGAAATGGCATGCATTCCTCTGACCAGTCACTGGACATTGCGGTGTGAAAATTTCTTTTCTTTCGCCCTTGCATTGTTAAGTCCTGTCAATGCAGCCATGAGCACGCGACAAAATCTCACATGTTGTCAAATTTCAATACACTTTTTCACAACAATTCAGAGGGTTGCGTGCTTATGAAGGGACGTGGCTGGATATAGAAGCAGAATTCTCTCTGCATGCATGTAGCACTGCGGGGGGAGAACACGGGGTCCGAGACTCGGCATGTAAATGGAAAATTATGCAAATCTCCCAGCTGATTCCGGAGTCATGTACACACCGCCGCGACCGTCGTCTCTTCTCATATGCATATCACATGTTTCTACACGACTACATTACTGTGCAATCACTCCATCCATCCCCTCCCTCCCTCGCACCAACAACAACAACACCGTCTTCTCCAGGCTTTTGTACGTGGAAACTCAAGCTTGATAATTGCAACTGGTGTGGTGAACGCTGGCTGCAGGGAGACGCACTGGATGCGTCTTGCGTTGCGTCCCAGTGCACGTCGCGCCCTCATCGCACGTCCCATCACGTCATGGCACGTCGCGTCACGTCATCGCACGTCACGTAACCGCACGCTGCATTGTGCACGTCATTACACGTCACGTCATCGTGCGTCACGTTGTGGCACGTCGCGTCACGCCACCATGCGCCGCGTCACAGTGCACGCCGCGTAACGCTGGACGCTACGACCCTGCGTTCCCACCCTGTGGGACGCAAAACACAACTGGCACGAAACGCAAAGAGAAAAAGACGTTCTCTCGTTCGCTGTGGTGAGAGAGCCCGGCCGCACCGAAGCCTTGAGGAGGGCCAGACGCGAGCGCCTTGTTTTTCGCAGCCTGCGCCCCGAGGGTCAATCCGGCTGTTATTGCCGCATTCATTCAACGTGTCAAACCCTGATGAATGGCTTCCACGTCGCTCGCTCGCTGTGTGTGCCGCCTGCGCGAGCTCGCGAACTCAAGGCGAACAGAGTCCGGCCTCATTTTGGAGACCTTCAGATGCAACACGTTACGTGTCACGCCTGCGTGAGATGTTTCACGTGGAAAACCACGTTTTCTAAAAGCACTCTCTTCTTGCTGGATTTGACTGCAACTGCAGACACATTTTTGCACAAATTCAGTTCTTTTTTGTTGCCTAGTTGCAGAATATTTATTTGTGCAAACAACAAATGATAAGCTAAGCGCAGCTGCAAAGTGGGTGTGCTTTGCACCAATTTCCACTTGTCACCAAACATACGGCGTCTCAGTCAAATTCAGCAAAAACAGGCCTATACGTGTTGCATCTGAAGCACCCTGCTCACTCACACCGCCCGTGTGTGGGTCTGTTTCACACTGGATGCGCTGTGCGCGTTGGGTGGGTCCTTGACTCACGTCATTGACTTGTGCAGGGACGCACCATACAAAGCATCCAGTGCAGAACAGCGCCATTGTTGTTCTACTTCACAGTGAATGCGTCATCTGCAGGTCAGGTTTGTGCAAGTCAATCCACGGGCGTTGTATCAACTCACGTCCCAGGTAGGAGCATCCAGTGTGAAACGGGGCTCAGGCAGCATCCATGGCCGTTTGACTGCGTTGATGTCCAAAAAGGTGCGGAATAAGAGGTGAAGCCTGCGTGGATTCGCTGCTAAAGACCCGAGTCTCCAAGCTGAGCCGCGCCAATTCACGCACCATGGCAACCGGATTTTGCGTGGTAACCAGACGGTCAACATGTTTGCGTCAACCCAAAACGCAAATTTTCGTTTGCGCCTCAGATCAACATCTCACAATTTACTTTCACATTCTAAGAATTTTGCGTCACTTGCATGGTCCTTGTGTATTTTTTTTTTCAAAGCCGTACTGAACGACATGAATCTATGATTGAAGTGATTGCACCATTCAGTTTGCGAGATCAGCGGTTTCGATACCGCCAGCGCGGACGCAGGTGTCATGATGCAATGCGATGCAGCTGTAGATAACCAACACCATGCTGATCACAGGGAGCCGTGTCTATCAACATGTACATGGACACACACCACACACACACATGGACACACACACGACGCCGCACACACACACACACCACACACACATGGACACACACACGACACCGCACACACACATACACACACGGGTCGCACAGACACACGACGTGCACACACGTGCGGAAACACACACACGCAAGTGTACACGGACACCCACACCCACACCCACACCCACATGCACACACAGAGACGTACACACACACACACTCGCACGCACACACACACACACGCACACACACACACGCGCGCACACACACACACACACACGCACACACACACACACACGCGCGCGCAGGTGCGGATGAACGGAAACTCTATTCTGTGAAATTCCCAACACAAGGTCTGAATCGTTTGCCAAACGTTTCAAGCAAAAAGGGCGAAGAACAAACTGTCCAAAACTTTGTCCTCAGCAACAAGTTGTTTTCGCCACACAGAAGATGATGGCGAGTAAAATGGTTGAGGTCAAAGACAAGAAAATTTGCCAAGATGAAAACGCTGAAGCGGGAAGTACATACTTGGCCATCCCACGTGTACTCACTCGTCCGTTTTTGACAACGTGACAAGGCAAGAAAGGAAAGTTCAAATGACCGTTTCACATAAAACAGAAGCCTCGACCAACACGAGTCACTTGCACGAGATCGCCCCCTTTGATGTGTGTCTTGAACATGACCCGATTCACACAGGATGCGTCACGTGCTGGCGTCCCTTCACGGGTCAATAGGCAGGTTATGCAAATTGAAAAACGTAGATGCGCCCTCAAACGTGGACGTGGAATCTGACCATGTGAAGTCCAAGAGTCCACACACACACACACACACACACACACACACACACACACCAACTACGTCCACTTTCGCGCACGTACGTCTACGTGCGAAGCCAGCCTGTTGCGAGCTGCGTCGTCGCTTGTGACGTGGCTCGTAACCATCGTGTCCAGGGACGCATCGCAAGACGCGTCCGGCGCGACCCTGGCCGGGCCGTGAGCAAACAATGTCACGACGTGGGAGACAGATCCGACTTGGCACAGTCGCCGTACAGAGCCATAAACCTTCTCAGGAATGAAGATGTGTGTGGTTGAGCCACTGAGGCTGGGTTCACACAGGGGAAATCACCACGACAAGCTTCTACCACACGTCACGCCACGTCACGCCACGTCACATCACGTCGAACGTCAGGATTTTGCCACCTTTGCCGTGTTGGCGGTGCATGGCGTTTGGCGTGGAGTGGGACGTGCCGCTTATCAACTTGGCAAAAAGCAACGATGTTTGAAACGCCTTGACGTCGCATCAACGCCGCGTCGCCCGTGCGACGTTCAAACGTCGGCAAGCCCATTTCGACGCATACTGACAAAAGTCACAATCCGAACAATAGAGTCTCAACCCCCAGATCCCCTCGTGCTCGGGCGAGTTGGAGTGAGTGAGTGACGGATTCTCCTGCCTCCCAAACCGACATTAAAGGCTGCGAAGTGACGATCGCGGCTCCATCGATTTTGTCATTAGAGGGCAAAGCAAGTGAAGTGAACTTGATCTGAGAGAAAGGCTTTCGTCACGCGGAACACAAAGCCTCGGTGCGTCCGCCCTGCGCTGTGGGAAATGGGCGGGTCGGGCCGGGTTCCGACGTCAGTTTTGTGTTATGTTGTGCGTGTGTGCAAGAGCACGCATGCATGGGTCATTTTTGTATATTTTTGCCTCGGTGCGTCTGCCCTGCGCAGTGAAGCCTGTATGTGTGCTGTGTGTTTCAGAAGCACTCACACACGGGTCATTCTCGTGCATAACCAAATGGGCAGATATTCCAGTGGTTGAAACAATCATTTTGCTGAAGATATTTTTGTCAACAAACAAACACAATTCTCAAGTCCACACTCAGAAAGTATACAGATGAGTACTCATTGCAAATTGGCATTGGCTTCATTGGCACACATTGGCTTTACTGTGGGTTCGAGGTACCAGCAAGAAGTAGACCAGAGAAGTTATGGAGAGTTGACAAGTCTCAACCCCACGCCACGCAAAGACAACAAGGCATATGGAGACAAGAGTCCTGAGTTTGATTACTGTTGGTGTTGCTCTTACTGGCCTGATGCCTTTTCTGTTGCATGTGTGAGACAATTAGATCTGTAGATGAGAAGCCAAGGCGCCAGTGACAACGCTGAAAGAAATTTTCACGTCCATATCTGAGCAACTATTGGAATTGGCTGGAGAGACAAAACGCATTTGTCTTGGCACGTCCAGGCTCTGTTATCCATACCACGTCCCTTTTTCTACGAATCTGGACATCCATCTTTACGTGCACAAAAGCCAAGACTTCTCTGTTGTAAGAAATCACAGTCTGGTTTTCACAGTGCCTGTTTTTCTCCTTTTTCCTCCTGTGGTGGCAGGCCGGAGCCCGCGAGCAGGGCCGGGGCAGCGAGGAGAGCGAGCGAGGGACAGACACAAGGCGCGAAATGTGCAGCTGCAAGTGTCACGTACGTTTGGCGGGCGAAGGAGGGAGGGAAGGAGGGAGGGAGGGAACCGGGGACCCGGGGGCCCGGGCACCCGTGGCCGCGGTCCTGTCATGGCGATGCGCAGGGCTTAATTAGAAGCCAAACCCATTTGGCGGTGGCAATGGCCCTGCAATCAATGACAGAGAATTAGGCTATCTGCTCATAAACAGGCCACGTCGCCCTCCACGCCGCCGCCGCCACGCCACGGCCTCCATCTCAGATCTCAGTATTTTTCCCATGGTGACGGAGTGAGGAGGGATCGTGGTGGACCCGCTCGCTTCCCGTGTTCATGTTCACAGCTGCTCCCAATGACTCTGCGTCCCGTTTCTATGGGCCCAGCTCTGGGTCCATAGTGACAACGTCCCGTTTCTATGGGCCAACTCTGGTCCATAGCGACGACAGCTGCTGTTTGGTGCCGATTGACAATGTCGTTGTGTGAAGGTCTCAGCAAAATCCATTCTTGATGCAATATTTCCACGACTTTGCAGGCTTGACGTTTGGCACAACCTGAAGGACATTTGACGTTCTGTCAACCAAGCAGCTCTGTCGTGATTGCTTGAATGAAAACTGGTGTCTGTCTGTCTGTCTGTCTGTCTGTCTGTCTGTCTGTCTCTCTCTCTCTCTCTCTCTCTGTCTGTCTGTCTGTCCAGAGCTGTCTGTCTGTCTGTCTCTCTGTCTCTCTCTCTCTGAAACTCTTTCTCGCTTTGTCTCTCTCTCTCATGGAGTTTTCACAGAGGTGGGGGGGGGCCTTTCTGCTTCAGAAATCTCAACGCAACAAAAGAAATACCACAAGCACAGAAACACGACGAATCAGCCGATTTCCAGCCGCCCAGTCCATGCACTTCCCAGCCTCGTATTTCCCCCTGATCACGCTCCACGGTGCATTTTCACAGGTCTCGGCTCCATAACCGTCTCGCAGAACCGTGATTTTCTGCGCAGTCCTCTGGGCCCACTTCTGCCTTGTGTTGGTGCTGGATTGAACACAGAGGCGGCTCCAGTGCGAGAGCTGGGTGATCTTGGCACAAGGACCGTGCCCTGAACCTTCATCCACAAACGCCATGGGTCTCTGTGTCCCATGGACCTAGTGGATGAAGAACAGAAACTCTGAGCCTTGTGAGTCTGAAGTGGACAATTACACCAGCGGTCAACGAGGCCAGGATCGCTTGTAGAAGCGAGGAGGAAAGAAAATGGCCTCAGGCCAGGTTCACATCGAACATACGAAGGTCGTGCGTTGTGTCCGGGTGTTGGTCAGTCGAGTTGTGCGAGGGTGCAGCGCCCATTAATTTGCACATTCAATGCGAGCACCCATTGGTGTACAGGGATGCAGCACCCATTGAGTTGTACAGGGATGCAACACCCATTGAGTTGTGCAGGGATGCAACACCCATTGAGTTGTACAGGTGTGCAACACCCATTGGCTCGTGTATCGATACAACACCCATTGGTTTGCTTTAGCGTGCAGTACCCATTTACCTGTGCAGGGATGCAGTACCCATTGGTATTTTCTGGGACGTAGCGCAGCGCCCGTTGGTGTGCACAGGGATGCAGTGCCCACTGACCCACACAAGGACACACAGACACACAGTGCGTGACCCACCCAGTGTGCGGACAGGGCCGTGGCCGGGGCGGGTCCGGCGTCCCGTCCTGAAGGACGTCTTGAGCGGCGCGTCACGCGCGCGAGTCGCCCGCAATTAGGCGCGATGCGTCCCCGGCGTCGCGTCCGCTCCCCGCCCCGCGTCGCGTCCTCCCCCCGCCCCGCGCAAACGCCACCAAAGCCCCAATAAAACTTTCATTAGAGCCTGATTGCAGGGCCCTGAAAACGTCAGATTGAAGCAGAGGCGGCGGCCCTGTGAAGACTGCGGCTGCAGGGACAATGCGTCTCGGGTGAGTCTGACTCAACGCAGCCTTGGTTCGCACGTTTCCTTCAACACGTCACTGTTTGTTGACTACCGATGCGAACGCAACTGCTGGCGTTGTGTGCAGATCAGTGCTGCAGTGGTGGGGTCAGTACATTCATACAGGGGAAACAGGGGCTGCTGCAAGCAGACTGGGTCTGGTTCGCTCGTTGGTATCGGGTCCATGTTCGTGTGTCCGAGTCTGAAGCCAGGGGGACGTACACGCGGACATCACATCAGCAGACACCACGTGCGTGTAGACACCACGCAAAAACCAAAAAGGTCAGTCAGACAGAGATGGTTTACGTTGGATGAGGGACACAACCAGCCACTTCAAATCTTGATCGTTTCTGCACACACTGGAAACCAGAAACACCAACCAAGAAGCACAGTCCTCAAAAACAAGTGCGTTTTTACCCTTTTCATCCTTGGAGCCGGTTTTGCTCTGTGATCTGCTGTCGAATCCAACGCTTTGTTCAACAAGATCTTCTCCCCAACACACGTACTTGTATTCTTATCGAAACGACAAGAGCTGCAAGGAGCCCATTGACCTGGACACAACGTGCTTGGGGGGCACATCACAAAGAGAACGACATAGCCTCAAAAGTGACGGAATTTGAAGAGCGTTTTTCACATGTGCGGCGGCGGATGAGTGGTCTGAGTGGGGTTGTAGTCGGGTGAGGGACTCTGGGTTGAGCCTGGGCTGATGGCGCGATATTCCTCCCATCTGCGGAGGACCTTCAGACCTGTGTCACACTGGGTGCGTCATGCATTGTGGCTGTGGGCAAGCCACTGGGTGTTGCGTTCAGTGAAGGACGCAGCACCAGTGGCTTGACGAAGGAACGCGATATGATGCACCCAGTGTGAAGCCTGCTCCAATGGTACAGCAACCCATGATGTATCCAATGTGGTACAACCAGCATGCATGACTCTTTCAGTGTGAATCCTGTCCCCTTGGTACAGCAACGTCTGACGCAACCAGAATGGGTGCAGCAATGACTGAGGTCTCTTGTGCGTCCCTTGCGTCAGGGATACCAGCAACGCATGACGTACCCAGTGCAGCCCTGCCCCCGAGGTTTAGCAAGTGTCACCGACGCATGACGCACCCAGTGTGACCCGAGCCTCCCCTACTTGTCCCCGTGTGGACGTTAAGAGCGCTACAACATGTAAAGTTGCCATTCCGGGCGTCGTTACCGTGTCGCCTCCTGAATGGGTTTTTCAAACACACGACGCTGCGCAGCAACAGCAGATGGAAACAATCGCGCCGTTGATAGGGCACGAGACACGGGTGTCTATGGTAACAGCCGGAGCCACGTTGCTACGTTGTGTGATACGCGTCAGACGCGTGTTGGACGCGTCGTGCGTGGCGTCCACGTGGGTGGTTTTTGTCACGTTGTCACGCGAAAACCTCCTTTCAGTGACGCTTTCCACGTCAAAACTTTCTCGTCTTGAAGTTCTCCTCAACTGACACGAAAACTACGTGCAAAGAAACCAGGTTTTCTCCCGGCTTTCAGATGTCCATGGGGTCAACTGCTTTCTCGCAGACGTCCTTGTTCACTTGTATTTTTGCTCCATGGTGCCAAGGTTCAGTCCTTGGACCAACTGGTTGTGACATGTGCCGTTGTGTTGGGTGAACCAGACCTCACAGAACGCGCAAAAGAAAATCACGCAAGAATCTGCAGAGTTTGAAGACCGAAGCCTTTGGTCCAGAGAAAACACAGCGCAACGAACAAGAAATCAAACAATGAGAAATGACAGCGGAGAACAAAAAGCAAACTGAGCGACGAGGAGGCGAGGCATTTCGTTTCTGATGTGGTGGGTATTTTGCCTGTGGCGTCAGAGGGGCGACGACAGCCTTGAGAAAGACGAAGGATAAACAAATAGAACCGAATATGGCTTCAAGGAACCCAACACCACGTGCCCACAATGCGACCTTTTCAAATATGATATGGCAAAAATCAAAAAGCGCCATAGATGTGTTGTGTACTAGTTTTTTTTCGGATTTAGCAACAGGCGGGACGTTTTTTTGAAGGTTTGTTTGGGTTGGTTCACGCTGGGTACGTCATGCGTTACGTCACTGCTCACGTCAAGGACGCTGCGTCAGCCCAGTGACGCAACGTCTGTTGACGTATTGGGACGCAATTTGTGACGCACTCAGTGGGTTGTGTTGTGTTGGGCTGTGTGTCCCCCAGGCGAGTTGAATCTGAAAGAGTCAACATTCTATCTCGTGCTCACATAGCGGTGTCTACATGCTGCTGCTGACGTGTGTTGTGGACCCACAGGGATCCAGACACACAGAGACCCTCTCCAGGGATCCAGACCCAGTCAGATCTGAGCCAGGCTCAACAGGAGCGTGGAACCTTGACCTCGAAACCATCGCTCGACAGGTTGTGTGTGTGTGTGTGTGTGTGTGTGTGTGTGTGTGTGTGTGTGTGTGTGTGTGTGTGTGTGTGCGTGTGTGTACCAACTCGAAGCACGCATACACGGGTCGATCTTGCGTGTGACATCTTGAGAATGTCTTGCCTGTTCCATTTGGATGGTAAAACCGTCGTACTGTACATTTCACTGGCATGCGATTGTTCACTGGATGTGTGCTCACACGACCACGTTCAGTTTCTCCACAGATTTGTGCATTTGAAACCCAAGTGCGCCCTTGTTTCAAAAGGCAAATCCATTGTCCACAGACTCAAAGATCACGTTGATTCAATCACTGGATCTACCCTGGATCCACCGCCAACGCTGTGTAGGAACAAGGGGAGGGACCTACCTTGTACTGGCCGGCTGGTGTTGCGTGACGTTGTCTGCTGCTGGTGCTGAGCCCGTTGGGCCTCAGGGTGGAGGTCAGATCCATTCACTGTGGATGCGTCCAGCGGTTCCACGACGCACGGGACCAATGGGTTGGGCAGGAGATGCAACGCATGACGCACCCACCCAACCCGCACGAGAGTTCAGGGGCCTGGGTCCACCACACCCCGGGCCGCGGTCCACCGCTTCTCCCCGGATGCGCGGTGCAGCTGACGGCAGCGGAGGTTCCGGGGCGGCCCGGGGCCCGGGCGGCCCTGCCCGTCCGTCCGTCCGCCGGCGTGCTGCAGTCCGGGGCCGCTCTGCTGCTTCGGGGCCAGCCGGCCCCGGGATCCCTGTCTCCCCTCCCAACCCATCTGCTCAACATTGCACCACAGTAAAAATCCCATCTGACGTCAATCTGGCCAAATTGATCCTGGAATTTCGCTTAAAATACCATTGGAAAGCAGCGCAGATTTTTTTTGTGCTTGGTGGTTCTGCGTCGTTTGAGGACTTTGCCTCGAGCCAAACTCCTCCACATCTCGTGAGGAAACTGAATTATCAGCCCAAATCTGACATAATTCTCTCTCCCTGCATCCTTTTGTCAAAGAGTTTGGGTTGAACCACAAATATTTTGTGTGATGATTATGTCATTTTTGTCGCCGTTGTGACACCCAGTTTGACAGGTTTTTGGCTCGAGTCCCACATTTTCTCTTTCTCCGAGCTCCAAATGCGTTTCAGTTTCACTCACTTCCGGTTTGATTAAAAAATCCAAGTAAACTTCATTCCTTGCTCCAACTGCGCAAAACCATTGTGTCTCTGTGTCACTCATCCAGTGTCGCACACATGCAAGTACACACACAGGAGCTGCATACATCCGCCCAAGTATTTTCTCCCCAATCAACACCCCTGTCCATCCATGGCATCAACAAACTGACCAAAAACCACCAAAAACCACCGACCCACCTCGTCCTGGCACTGTCAGATTTTCCGGGCGTCAGTAGCGTCTCCACGTTCATCCGGGTTCTGCGCATCCACGCGCAGGCGTCTCCGCGCGTTCCCACGCGTTGCCGCACGCGCGCGTCGTGCGGCGCGCCCGTCTCCGGCCCGAACAGCCGCGAACTGGAGGAGAGCTCGCGAAAACGCGTCTTAACCCGGCGAGAAACAGCGTATTTATGGATGGATATGGAAATTTGTGGGGACCTGACGTGCACACGGATTTAGCACATTAGCAATTGAAATGAAGTTGGGGCCTTGAATACTCGAATAGGACAGAATAACTCCGATACGCTGTGTGCACGAAGCTTCGCGCAGACGTCGTTTTTGACGTCGCGTTGTGAGGGGTGACGCGGGATCGGCTCGTTTCACACAGCACGCATCATGCGTTCCGTCTCATTATAGATCAATGGGTGTTGCAATGCACAACCCGACCAGTGTGAAACAGGCCTGAAAAAAATACCCTGGAGAAATTGCAGTTTCACGAACGTTGATCTGTGGTGGGCAGTTCAACATTGCAATGGTGTTGGAAATTGCGTCAAATTGTGAATAAAACTTTGGAAGAAATTCCAAATCACACCAAACGTTGGCATTTCTTGACGTTGTGTCGGCTTCCAGTGAAACAGCGGTTTCTTTACTGGTGTCAAAACGACGTCAGAAAAAAGGAGACTTACGTCCATTCTGAGAGTGTAGACAAAAAGCGAATGGAGCGAGAGGGACTGTGAGATGGAATAAGTTGGTCATGCAATTCTATTAATATTTCATCCACATTTGCAGGACAAATCAATGTCGTTTGACTGTCGCTTCTGGCGGGAGAAGGAGGGAGGGAGGAGAGGGGGACCCGCAGGGAAGTGGGGTGGATGGGGTGAGGGATCCAACCCTCCTCCCCACACCCCTTCTTACTGCAGGGGAACAAGCACAAAAATAACAGCGCGCCATTCTTTTCTAATTACTTTATTGGCATATCTACGCTGTTTGTGCAAAAATTCAGCTGAAAATTATTTTTAGCGTCAATTTGGCCTCAGAATACACAAAGCGACGTTGGAAAGCGAGGAATTTGGACAGATTAATTACGTCGCGGCTCCGCATACATTGGGAAGAAGTTGATTTTGGCTTCATTTGGCTATTCATGAATTCACGGCGCGTCCCTGTATTGAGATTTAGTCCGTTCTCTCGCGGTGGCGGTGGCGGGAGGCGCACTGTGTGCACTGCGCCGGCGCACAGCCGCCATTTTGACGCCTTTCCTCTTCCCGAAAATGTTTTCCCCTCAAAATTTGTGGAAATTGACCTGAAGTCTGCTTCACCAATGGGACACATCCTGTTTTGCCTCAACGCAGTAAAATCAGGTTTCTGATCTTTGATCCTTGACACCGAGTTGGCGTCAAATAGCAACGCCGTTGCGACGGTAAAATGAGACAACGCCAATGACGCCGGCATCCATCTTCACCGCGACCACGGACAGCGGGGCTGCAGGGTTGACAGTCACAAGGAGTGCACTAAGCCCACTCACATAACGGGGAAGCACGCCCGAGCTCCACAACAGAGAAAACGAACCTGCATCTAGGCCTGCACACGCGTTTCACACTGAGTGCGCCATGCATTGCATCCCATGGACCACTCGGTGGCCGCTAACGCTTGTGGCACGACACGTGACATCCAGTGTTTTTCCTGTAGGCCCACACATATTCCACACTGGATGCGGCAGGAATCGCGTCCTTGGACGACTCAAAAAATTCTGGGTCGCAAGCGACGATGTCGAGCCCATAAACCTGTGCGGTGACACAGAACACGGCGCATACAGTGTGAACCTGGAGTCATTGCCCTATCCTCGTTTTCCACTACGAGACCGGGAAGTCCGGTCCAGGATGACGGATGGATAGGGAGGCGCCCCGGGTGAGACCCGCTGCACTGAACACCCGACTCTCGGACCTTAGCCTCAAGCCCCCGGTCCAGTGCCTGGGCCCAAGTCTCACTGCCCCGAGCACCCAGTCCTCCATACCAACCCAGACCCCATCCTGCCCCTGGGTCTGCCCCTCCACCCAGTCCAGGCACCACCCCCCTGGTTCAGTCCCTGGTTCTGGCCCCGGTCCAGTTCACTGCCCTCCTACCTGGCCCTCCTGCCCCAAGATCCGGCCCCAAGGCCCCGGCCCGGTCCAGTCCCTGGACTCCCAGCCACACCAGTCCGCCCCCTGAGCTCTGATGAGGAAGAAGTGGTCAGTGAGGACACGAGTTGTTTCTGTAGGCACGAGTTGTGGGAAGGTTGGTCCTGCACAGCCCTGTGAGCAGCACAGAAAACTCCAGGTCACAAAAGCCTGTACTACTTTCAGCAATTCATGTCCGCAGCCCAGAAGAGCACGAGCACAGCTCATTGGTCACAGCTGATGAGAAATTCCTTCCTGTGGATCCCCGCACCCATCTTGCACATTTGTACAATGTGCTTTCTTCACATTATTCATCATAATTCAGACCCCCTTCCATCCCTCTCTGCGCCGTGCAGTGTCCCTCTCTCTGCTGCCTCCAGTCTGTTTCACACCAGGTCCGTGCACAAGCCAGGCGACTCTGTAGAGTTGTGGTCTCACATGGGAATGCAAGGTGTGACGCGTCCAGTATTGTGCAGTGCCCATGCATGGAAATGCAAAGAAAGGCAGAATGCAATGCATGTGGTGCACCACGGCGCCCGTTGACGTGCATACCCAGGGACGCAAGGGGTGACGCGTTTTGTGCGACGCAGCGCCCACAAGGGACGCAAGATGTGCCGCAACCGTGGCGCCGAAGCGCCCATTCACACAACAATGCAGATCATGACGTGCCCAGAGTGCGAAGGTTTTCTGCTTGGGCCGTGATTAACCTGCAAATTGGGGGTGCCTTGACTGGGATAATTTATAATGGCGTACTTCTGTCCAAGTTCTGATGCGAGCGTCAAAGCATCAAGAATTACAAAAGGGGCGATGGAGGGACATGCCCATCACACTGGGTCATTCCT
>JAAUXT010015101.1_pt1 | contig 30642 bp, 29 predicted proteins | sample 7278171 | NCBI WGS metagenome assembly JAAUXT01 (sample SAMN14350112, study PRJNA611818) | marine sediment metagenome | isolation source: surface marine sediment (1.8m) | place: French Polynesia: Moorea | collected 2018-08
AGCAAAGGAAAAGATACGTCACACACACACGCACGCACGCACACACACACACACACACACACACACACACACACACACACACACACACACAAGGGTACCAGCGTGACTCACACTTGGGTATGAGTGTACCACCAATTCAACCCAAAATCAAAACAAAAGTGCAAGTTACGATGCGTCTTTTGGCTGGGTACGATTTCACGGGTGGACATGCCGTGGCGACCTCTTTGGTTTCACGTCGCCTGCCACGTTGTCAAATACTCCTACGAGCGGTTCACCATTCGGTGTCTTGAAAAGTGTCGCCGAGTTTGGCGCCCTTCGTGGATCATCAACAACGAAACGCACCAAACTACAAAAGCCACAACCAGCAACTTCCAGCATTTCAAATTCAAACGAGAATATATTCAGCGTCGACTTCCGTTCTAAGTCTTGACAAAATTACACACTTGCAAATGCCTGTGGGCAGTCCAGGACAGACAGAACTTTGCAATCAATTCACGAAAGAGCAGGTGTTTTTGTGCTTGTGAGAAAAATGTGTGAACATTGCGTGAAATGCACGAGTACGCACACACCAACTCAGCCAATCCGAATGGTCTTGACAGACTTTCCATTTCACGTCAGCTGCTAAAACTTTTACCCAGGCACACTCCAAAACTTCCTGAACCCAAGCACATGCATTTTCCAACCCCACACATGCATTTTCCAACCCCACACATAATCTTTGAATTGACCCACGAAACTGAACAAACCGAGTTCGAATTGGCCGAGTACAGGTGTGTTTGTCAACAAAAGTCAAAAATTGTTCAGATCCACAAGTCAATGTGACCTACGAGTTGTGACTTCAACAAGACGTGTTGTCGCACGTACTGCCACAGTTTTCAACAATTTCCTAAAATTTCATTTCCTAGGTGTCAGGTGCGGACCCAGAAAGGTTCCAGCGGCCCAAAATGTGTTTCTAAAGTCTGAACTGGAAACTCCAAATGGTCTGGGGCCCCTATGTCCCCCTGGTTCTGCCCCTTCAGCCAGTCCATAGCCAGGATGGGCGACGTCGACCTTGGCTCTCGTGCCAGACTCAGAGAGTCACCATGAGGAGGTACATTTCATTCTGGGGGGTGATGGAGCCTGACAAAAACCTTTAAAAATGACACAGAAGATCAAAATTTTGTGCGTGTGACACTCAAGAGATGGGGCAAAGATGTATTGAGGGATTTGGGTGGCTGGGCCCCTGGGCCCCTGGATCCGCACCGAACTTCATCGCTGGAGTCTTGCCTCATACAGTGGACTCGCAGTAGGGGATTCCGGCCAGTTCACTGCTGGAGTAAGACTCCTCCAGATCCAGGTCCAGATCCAGGGTATTGTTCTCATGCTCCTCCTCATCCATAAAGGCGATTTCCCCGCGGACGTCCACGAGTCCGGACACGATCTCCCCGGCGGAGACCGAGTCGGACGTGGCGGGCGATGCTCCACCGTCGCCCGCGGGGAGGTGGCCGCTGCTGCCCGGGGTGGCTCGGGGCAGAGGGACGGCGTTATTCTGCTCGTCCGTGCCGTGTGTCGAGGTGGAGGCGTCCCTGCTCGACACGCTATCATGACGCCTGTTGGACAGTCGATCCAACGCCTCCTCTATATTGCAATTTTCTATGATGATATCAGGCGCGTCTGCCCGACTCAGCGTGTAGCTGCTGTGGAACGCCGACGACCCCTTGCGGCTGGCGTTCTGCGAGCTATGCGGCGTTCCGGCGGCGTCCGTGTCGTTTCCGCCGGCGCCGCCGCTGTGGATGCTGAGGTCCATGCGGGAGACGGAGGAATTCTCCTGAGACGGGCACTCGGGCAGGATGGGCATCGTGGGCTCGGCCATGGTCCGCCGGCGCCGGTACTCGACCGTCGGCTCGTCCGGGCCGCCGCCGCCGTTCTCCCCCGGGACGCCGCCGTGACCCGCCGGCGGCTGAGTGCGCACGAAGCTCCCGTGCGTCAACATGTCCCTGGGAGATAAGAGTGGAAAATATTTTGATAACCAGACGATGAAGACGAAGTTGCAAGTGTAATTGGCAACCATCTTGGTGAATTGGGTTGGTCGCCATCTTTCAGGGTTTTATCACCACTCCACACATCCGGGTCAAAATTCTCCTGCACTACCCTGAGTTCGCCCCTCCACTGCGGACTGCCTCCCATGACCCCTCATATATGGGACCCCTCCCACCGGGGGTTCCCCCATCACCCTGAAGGGTCACCTCTTCCTGCAAATGACTGGACCCCTTCCTTCGTGCCATACCCGAAGGCGTTGTCTCACCAGAGCACCTACTATACCCATCAGGCACCCTCCCCTTGGACTTCCCCCACCGTTCCAAGAGCTCCCCACTCCACCCACCCGGTTGACCCACTCCCTCGCGCCGCACCTCTCCAGTTACCCCTCCTTCTCGGGGGCTCCCCACCCACCGGCCCCGCTTCCCCCCCACCCGACGTGGACCCCTCGTCCCGCACCTGTAGGCGTCGTCGCTCCACAGCACCTCCGGGTCGAACATCTCCTGCACCGCGAGGTCCGGGATCAGCTCCAGCAGCATCGGGCTCCCAGAATCCTCTGCGTGAAAAACAAACGGATATGAGGCTCAGTGGAATGAGACAGGTCTTGTGACAGCAGAGACGACTGTGGATGTCAAAATTCGATTCAATTGCCATCATGGCCTGGAATGCCCCGTCACGTCCTGCCACAACCATCCTATCTCATGCGATCCCATCAAACCAAACGCAACCTTACTCTGCCCCATCCTGCTCTGGACCCTGCCCTCCCATGCCCCACCACACAATGCCATGCTGCCCAACTCCTTTTATGAATCTCATTGCTGCTCTTCAAGCCCAGCCAATGCCTGCATCCGTCTCAATGATTCTTGCTCTTGACGATGCTGCACAAGCCCCTCCTCAACCCTCCTGGTTCCCACTTTCCCGGCCCGCCCGCTGTCTCCTCTTCGCTGCCCTACCCCACCCTCTCCCCCGTCACACCGATGCTGGGTCGGGAGGAGCTGCCCGGGTCCGTCCCGCTAGTGCTCGGCTCCAGGGTCCCCGCCCCGCCCCGCCCCGCCCCGCCCTGCCCCGCCCTGCCCCGCCCCGCCCCGCCTCGCCTCGCCCCGCCCCGCCCCGCCCCGCCCCGCCCCGCCCCACATCTCACCGATGCTGGGCCTGGATGAGCTACCCGGGTCTGTCCCGCTGGTGCTCGGCTCGAGGGTGCCGGTGCCGGTGCTGGAGGAGCGGGGACTCATGAAGGAGCGCGACCCGCCGCTGAACGAAGACTTGGCCGACACCGGGCACAACCTGCAGCTCAAATAGAAACACATACGTTCACACAAGAAATCACAGAGCAATACAGCGGGGCCAAAGGGACCCGTCTTCCTTCACTAAACGCCAAAAATTGTCCTTAACTTTTGTTTGGGTACAGGCCAGGATGTGTTGAGGTGATGCAGGTGATGGTGGTTCAGATTTGCACTTGACTACTTGTGGGGACTGGACCTCCAGGACCTCGTTGTGAATTTCGTCTGAGAGTGGATGCATGGAGAAAGCACCAACAACGCAGCAGCCACCACCATAGCAGACGGTGGAGAGGAGAGAAACTCAGTCTTGATCAAGATGGGTGTTTGGAGTTTGAGATCAGATGTTCAGGTCACAGCAGACTTGTCTGACATTGACAGACCCGACCCGACCTCAATATAACTGACCTGACACAGCAAGACTGACCTAAATTCCCTGACTCCAACAGGACTGACCTGAATTCCCTGACCCCAGCAGGACTGACCTGAATTCCCTGACCCCAACAGAACTGACGTCACTTTCCTGACCCCAGCAAGACTGACGTCAATTTCCTGACCCCAGCAGGACTGACCTGAATTCCCTGACCCCAATAGGACTGACCTGAAGAAAGTGACCCCAGCAGGTCACCTTGGGGTCCTACCCCAACAGAACTGACGTCAATTTCCTGACCCCAGCAAGACTGACCTGAATTCCTGACCTCAACAGAGCTGACCTTGAGGCCCCGACTCCAGTAGGACTGACCTGAAGGCCCGGACGGGCTGCTGCTGCCCCCATAGGTCGAGTTCACGCAGCCGGAAGCTCCTCATGAGGCTCCACTGCGCAGCCGCGAGCAGCGCGAGCAGCAGCGCCACCACTCCGAAGCCGAGCATGCGCACTGACGTCACGCCGTTCAGCAGCACTGAAAACGAGGCAGACGCGTCTCATTGGTTGGAAAACACAAGAACAGTTGCGTGGGATTTCGAGCCATCTACAGGTCATTCTGAACAGTGCAAATTGCCATCAAATACAATTGATTTGTAATTCTGGCGTCACTTGCGCGTTTTTGTGTGCAACCTAAATTGCTGTAATTACCACCAATTGAGGCTTCATTCAAGACGATCAGAATCTGGAGAGCACAGAGAATTGGACAGCAGTTGCAGGGGATCCAGGGGTGGGGCTCGGGCAGTCCCAAACGTTTTTGCGCTTCCCTATTCTTATGATTGGAATTTGACCCTATGTCAAGGTTTGACCTTCCTGACCTCGGCCCTTGTTTAGAGCCTCAATCCTAGATCTGCTGGAGCCACCTCTTTAAATGGACCCCTTCATCGTGCACTCTTCTACCGACCCATCTCCTCCTGCAGCAAGCCGCGAGCTCAAAACGGAAATGACGTCACAACGTTTGCCCCTTGACATTTCGAACCGCTCAACGTCTTTTCCCGTTCAATGAACCAAAAGCCCCATCGGAGCCGTAATTGACTCAAGATGGATGAAGGGGAATCGCTTTTGTCTCCGAAAAATCCCATTTCAAAGATAGGGATTTTCTGCCATTGTTTCACAGGGGTTCGAAGACAATTGCGAGATTGGAGATGGCGAGCGGTGACAGGATTTCTGTGGGTGGGATAGAGACTGGAAACACGTGCACAGAATACGTGTCTACGTGCACGTGCAGACTGCGAAGTTGTAGTGGCACACAAGCACACACTCACACTTGTAAAATGACACAACTCCTCTTTGCGATGAACTTCGCAGGGCTCGAGAACAGATCTATGCGCACTTTCCTCCGCTGAGACGGTGAATGAGACAGAGTCAGAACACCTCGTGTCTTGCAGATTTGAACTTCGTGCAACTGCCTGTCTGCTCATTGACACTATACACACAGCACATATACACCACACACACAAAGACACACGCATACACACACAAACACACCTGTGTCCTCACCTATGAAAGGCACCCCTATCATCGCCCCGACGCCTCTGAAGAACGCCGTCCACGCCTCCACCGACACCGCCTCTTCCTGTATGAAGAGCCGCGCGAGCTGCCGTGCCGCGAACACGTCCATGCCTCCGACCGCCAGGCCCAGCAGCGCTGCCGTCAGAAGCGACCCATACGCGGCGACGCCGCCCCCGCCCCCGCCCGCGGGGTCCAGTGCGGCGGTAGCGCACGCCGACACAGCGGCAGCGAGAAGCGTGGTTTGCTGCAGGAGGAAGGTGTGCGGGAGCGCCGACCAGCGGCACGGGACGCACCAGAGCCCGCAGCCGGCGGCCGCCGCCGCCCCGAGGACCGGGAGGGAGAGCCGCGCCGCCGCCGCCGCCGACCCGGCACCACCCGCCGCAGAGGGGGAGCCGCCGCCCGCTGTCAACAACCCGATCTGCAGAGAAGGGAGAGACACAAGGGTAGAATTAATGCATGATTCAGCCACGGCTACGATGGAGGAACTGGCTCAGGTGGTCAGCAACGTCTGCGTCAGCAGGTGTCCGAGCTTCGACACTCAAACCTGGAGGGTGAGGAAAGTTCACTTGGGGGTATCGCGCACTGCGCGTCGCACGACGCTAATTTTGCGTTGCACGCCACTCTGGACCTGTGCATCATATGACACACTTCCATTGGGTCCTGTACAAAAACTGCGTCTGATGAGGCAATCACACGCCAATTCTGCGTGTTGTCTGTGCGTGACCAGCCTTTGGCCTTGAGCTCTGGAGCCGCTGGAACGACTGTGGTGCAGTTTCAAGTTCTATATGCCCACTTCTTATCTGCATCAGGCGCAAATTCCAGGTTCTTTCCATGGTCAAGGTCAATGGTTTTGCCTTCCCTTGGTGGGCGAAGAACTTCTCATCAAAGTAGCGATGCCGCTTCAGAGACGTTGAACCGCAGACAAAATTCTGGATGCCTGTGGTACATTCTTGTCTTGTCTCCTTTGATTTTGGCAACGCGTGATTCAGGGCAATTTTGATCTGAGAGTCTCTTCCATTCTCCACCGAGAAATTCTACTCCCAACAGAATTACACGTGGAAACTTTGAGGCTATTTTCATCATTTTCAGGTTATTTTTACCCTGTGTGCATGGCTGTCTGCGAGTCAGTTCTGTGCTGCTGAGGGGCTAAATTGAGACCCACTGACACAGGAACATGGAATTCTGTGTAATGAGACAGGTGACACTGCACAACTTCCCTTCATCTGTTTGAAGTTGAGCCGAATCTGGAGGACCTGGAGACCTGGGCCCTGACCTCCGAGAGAGTATTTTTACCTCTCTCCGGGTTTGGCTATTCAGATGCAAAAGGATCTTCTTTATCGGAGAACAAATGAACTTATTTTGGTCTGCTCAGCCGTTAGGAAGTTTTTGAAAGGGGTGCGAAAAGGGTGCTTCTTGTTTTTTTACCCCACCCATCTCACATAATTCTGGACCCGCCTTCTGAGTCTTTTTCTGGTCCCCTAACCGCGGCCAAATTGCTCGTACATTCCGGATTGGGATGGGCTAATTCTTTTCCCCAGCTTGTTTTGTGATTTTTGCATTCTCAGCTGTTGGGCGCATTTTGTCTAGGTGGGGAGGCACACAGACAGACAGAAAGACAGACAGACAGACAGACACACGCGCGTGCGCGTACACACACGCACACACACGCCTCACCAGAGTGACGGCGCTGCACAATCCGCACGACGCCACCGCCTCCAGCACGCCCAGTAGAGGAAGAAACGCACACACGCACGCACACACGCACGCGCACACGCACGCACACACACACGCACACACGCACGCACGCCTCACCAGAGTGACGGCGCTGCAGACGGCACACAACGCCACCGCCTCCAGCACGCCCCAGGAGAGGAAGAAACACACACACGCACACACGCACACACGTGCACACACACCCACACTCGCACACACACCCACACTCGCACACACACACACACTCACACACACACACACACACACACACACACACACACACACGCCTCACCAGAGTGATGGCGCTGCACACAGCGCACGACGCCACCGCCTCCAACACGCCCCAGTAGAGGAAGACGGCGTCGCGGAAGAGATACGAGTCGATGGCGGCGTCGAGAGCGAGCAGCCCGCCGCGGCCCCGCCCCCCGCCCGACCGGGAGCGCCTGCAACGGGAGAGGAACAGGGTCATGTTCAGGAGATCCAGGGAGACGGGGCGCACACGGACAGACAGACACACACATACACACACATACACATAGGCCTATGGAGGTCGGAAGACCTGTTCTTTGGAAGTGCAACACAGAGGGCGTTAACATCCACGACACGTGACTGACCTGTACATGTCGTACTTGGACTCGGGGACGCCGAGGAAGAACCCGACGCCAAACATGACGCCGACGCCGGCGGCGCACGCCTGGACGCCGTGTGCCCATCCCGACGCCGTGACGCCCGCGTCCGTCGCGTAGCAACAGAGCGCAAAGCCGGCGTAACGCAACGCCTTCAGCAACGCCGTCCGCCACAGCTCGACGCCGCCCGACGCCCGTGCGATGAACGCCACCGACGCCGCCGTCTGCAACCGGAAACGGAAGTGGTTTTTTTTTGTCAATGACGAAGATTCCGTTGTTGCTTGTAGAAAATGTTGATCTTGCAGAGCCTTGGTATGTGCTCTTTCTTCGCACATCAGTTCTGTAGGATTGTACAGTGTAGCTGCAAAACTGAAAACAATTCCGCAACATTTTACCTGGCGGGGGGGGAGAAGTTTAGTGCACACCTTTGCTTCATCATCTCTTGCTTTTTCCTGAACGGAGCCTGGGCACATCATCTAACACAGATGTGAATACTTCTGGTGGGTGGGGCAGTGGCCGAAACAACATCAGATGCCTTTCGGTTCAAAATCCTCTGAACAAAATCCCCATAACTGCATGGATTCACCTCCATCATCATCCTGCAGCATCGTATTTATCTTCCTACAAAACTATAGAACAAAGGGAAGCTCGTCAGCCTCGTTGTGACGTAGACTGTGTTTTGTTGTGAACACTTTGATCTCGCACCTTCCTTCCTCAATTTCCACACAACCGAGCGAGGAAATCCGAGGACAAACGTCTGCGGTTCTCATTCAGTTGAAAAGATCCTGAACAAATGGACATGCATTGAAGCAACCGGACAGACTACTTTTCAATGTTGTTGTCGCATAGCAAGCAAGTACAACACGCAACGAAGACGTTCAGCATTCACCGATGTTCATACAGAAAACAGTGTGGCGCTACAAAACTGACCAGGGGCCTGTAGTGAATCCACGGGCAGGATCACGATTTCCGAACTCCCCTAATCCAATGTGGGCTGTTTACACTTTTACACCACAGGGGCAAATTTGCGCACCCAATGTCATGCAAATTTTGAACGTTGAGAGTGAGACCCCTTCTTGACCCTCAAAAAGACCCAAATTTGTAAATTGGAGGGTGCAACACAGGCCGAGATCACAGGTTCCTCGCCAAAGACCCATAATTTGAACGTTGCAAGGTCCAACGCCGGCCAAGACATCAATTCTGGTTCCCCTCCAGCCCAACACTGGATCCACTGAAGAAGTGGAGCAGTTTGTTGTTCAGCGGTAGATCTGAATCTGGTTGGACTTCTCGTTGTGTGTGAAGGTCACAGTGTGCGTCATACGCGGCGGACACAAACAAACCGCACCGACCTGCGTCATGACCACAGGCTTCACACCTGGATCACGCTCACCACCCAGCGCGCATTGAGCTTGGCAACAGCAAGCTCAGAGGGAGAACGGGGCAGCGGGCAGGGGGCGGCGGTGCATCAGGGGGTAGGGGGTGCTTTCTGAAATATGCGCAAAAAGCAATTGAGAGTGGAAGCTGCGCTCCATTGTCAAATTCTGGACCAACCCCAGAGACCATCTCCAAAACTTTGGCCCCAGTGCACGCTAGAAGAAGATACATGTACCATTGGAACTGAGTCCATGCTTGTGAGCCAATGGTGCACTCACAATGGAGATCTCAGGGGTGAGGGTCAGTTGCTGCTGCCCCTGTGATCCCTGTGAAAGTGATGCAGCACAAATGCCTGAATGTATTTTGGTAGGTTTGGCAAAACTCCTGATTCCTGCCTGTGGATGTGGAGATGTGGACCACTCCCACCCCCAGTTTGATTTGGCTCAACATGACAGGGAGTAAAACATTGCGTGTATGTATGTGTGTGGCACTTTCATGCATTTCCAAACACTTTGTCAGACGTTTTCGTTGGATCACGGGTTCTGGAAAGCCCCAAACTCACAGATTTGTCTTCGGTGCTTACACATGACAAGAAAATGAATCAACTGAACCTGAAACTGAAACAAGAAGCTTGAGTCAACATGGATTCACCAGGTGTGGAATTTCCTTTGTTTCTTTTGTGATGTGCAAGCAGCCATTGTCTGAAGATTTCTGTGCAACACTTCCTCTGAGCTCCACTGTCCTTTGATAAATGCACGGTGGAAACTCTCAGTTGAATTCCCAAAAGTTCATTCCTTTCACTTCTGAGGAACAATGATGGTTGTTGTTTCCAGAGTACTTCCTGTGGGCTGTGTTGTTCCAACTGTCCTTTGGCTTTGAACACTCTCCTTGTCAATAGTTTCACAAAGTTCATCTTTCTTTGCAGAATACTCCAAAATACTCCAAAAAAGTTCACCTTGTGTCATAAAGGAAGAGAGAAGCTCTGAAAAGATTTTGAACAAACAACATGAAGAAGGCTTTGTTTGCTTCTCTTGAAAGGACTTGTGCAAACTTGTTGCCATTCTTCTGGTTCAGACTTTGCACTGTAGGAAAAACGTGTTGTCAGTTCTTGTGTTGGTGCGAGTGTAGAGCATTCTGCCTGAACAGGAACTGTTTCATGATTGGAATATTTCAGGCTGCCACTTTCCTGGTCCAACACATTGCTGAATGAACAAAATTTGCACACGAGTCAATCTGTAAGGCGTCAAACTTGTTGGTGTTTCAAAACTACGATTTCACTCCAGGTTGGAAATATCAAGATTCTCATTTTGACTTGAAGCTTGACAAACCAAACAACAGAAATGAACTGAACACGTGGAACGAAGATGACACATTGAGATGTTGTGAGGTTGAAGAAATAACATAAGGGTGGAGAGACCTGGTGTTGGCATCATGAAGATCTGGGTCTCAGTCCTCATGGTAGTCGGTGAGAAATTCCAGAGTATCTATTGCCATTCCAACATGGTGGAAAGAATGTGTCAGCGTGTTATTGCATTTGCACTGAGTACTCATTATTTGAGGCTGAGGTATCCTCAGCTGAGGTATCCTCCTTCTTTGTAGTTTTGTGTAGCCAGAAGTCATCATCCTGTGGGCCCTTGTGCAACAACGGTGGCTGTATTCCAATGCACAAGGTTTATGATGGAAATGTGGACTGCCTCATAAGTCAAGATGATGAGAGTAATGAAACTCGACTGATGATGGCAGCATTACAATTTGTGGATGGTGAGGTGTCAAACCAAAGGGTGACAATCTGTGTTTCACAAACAAATAACCATAGTTCAGGGATTGCAAGAAAACAAGGATTTTGCTGTTTGAGCCATGCCACTGGGCTGAAAGACGAAAACCTGGTTGGAGCTCTGTTGATAGTTTCATTTGTAATTTTGTTGTGTTTTTATGACCTGACTTTGATTTTGTACACTTCTGCATTTTGGCACAACCATCATGAAAGCTTGATTTATTTTGGAATTGACAACATCATTGAAACGAAGTCAAGCTGTGACATGTTCCTACTTCAGGTAACTGGACTTGTGACAGGAATGAGACCACCTTCTCACTAATAGAGCTGTGTGGGGAAATTCTCTGTCATGATAGAACAGACCAGTCCTTCTGTGAATGTGGAAGAGGGATGTGGAAATGTCTGAATCAAACACACTGCATTTATAATGGAAGGTCTGGTTTGTGATGGGTCTTGTGATTGCCCAAATGACTGTCCAGATGAAGATAAAGATTATTGCTCTGACTGGTGGAGATGCCCTGAAGACTTTGCAAGAAGAGGCAGTAAGTTGTTGTGCCTTCGTTGTAATATCTTACATTGCAAGAATTTCGTTGTCTCAACTTCAGTTGGTTTCAAGTGTCATTGCACACACGCTTTGATTTTTTTTCTTCTGCATTTCATGAGCACAACAAAAACTGAACGCTACCACCAAAGGTGTGGAAGTATCTGTCCACCTTTGGTCTGCACAACCTCGTTCAAAAACAAATGCAATTTAGTTTTGAAGTTTTTATGTTTCACAATGTTGGATGAAAGAGACTCCTTTTTGTGAATGAATAACTGACTCGTACATTTATGTTGAACATCCAAATAATTTCCCCATCACAACTGGAATGTTTGAACTGCCAATGCATCAGGCTTTGAAAACTTTCTTTTGTGCCCTGTGCAAAAATACTGAATTGTGTTGTGTGTTTGTGCAGCAGTGTGTGTCCCACTCACAGACATCTGTGATGGGAAGAATGACCTCCCAGGCATGTCTGATGAGCTGAATTGCAATGATTGGAGCTGCACTGAGGGGTTCTGGAAATGTGCTGACAACACAAAGTGCATCACGTCCTCTTTAGTTTGTGATAAAAATTATGACTGCCAGGATGAATCTGATGAACAGAACTGTCAGGACATTTTCTGTGTCTCAGGCTCATGGAAATGTATGGACAACAAAACATGCATCCAAGACTTGTTGGTATGTGATGGAAGGGCACATTGCAATGACCAATCAGATGAATGGCTCGAAATCTGTGGGAACAGTGGGTGCACTGAAGGCAGATGGAAATGTGCAGACACTGGAGAATGCAGCATCAACACTGGGGATGTGTGTGATTCTATTGCAGCCTGTGATGACAAATCTGACGAGAGACAATGCACAAACTGGGACTGCTCAGAAGGGGGCTGGAAATGTGCCAATAACAAGACGTGCATCTGGCCTGGAAAGGTGTGTGATGGAAAGGGACATGACTGTGAAGATGGATCTGATGAGCAGGCTTGTGAGAATTGGAACTGTGCTGTAGGTTACTGGAAATGTGCCGACAAGTCAAAGTGCATCCCTCAGTGGGCTGTATGTAACAGTGACGGGGATTGCTATGACCATTCAGATGAGTGGTATGAGACCTGTGAGGACTGGAACTGTGTTGAGGGTTACTGGAAATGTGCTGATCACTTTCAGTGTGTTCCTGACTCATATGTGTGTGATCATGATAGTGATTGTCATGATGGATCAGATGAGTGGAGTACAACATGCACGACCTGGACCTGTGTGGAAGGCAGGTGGAAATGTGCTGATGGTTCATGGTGCATTCGAGGGAGCAGAGTGTGTGATGGAGTGCCTTCATGTGCTGATGGATCAGATGAGTGGGAGGAGACCTGTGAGAACTGCACTGGGGTCCGGCCCTGGAAATGTGCTGACGCTTCCAAGTGCCTTCCTGACTCATATGTGTGTAATGGCAACAATAATTGTCATGATGGATCAGACGAGTGGAGTACAACATGCACCAACTGGACCTGTGTGGAAGGCAGGTGGAAATGTGCTGATGGTTCAAAGTGCCTTTGGGAATCAAAATTGTGTGATGGGAATAGTGATTGCAAGGATGGATCAGATGAATGGACTGATACATGTGGAAACTGTACAGAGGATGAGTGGCCCTGTGCAAATACATTAGAGTGCATTTATTTCTCACAATTATGTGATGGAAGCAAAGACTGTGCTGATGCCTCAGATGAACTGAACTGTGACAACTACATTTGCCTTGAAGGCTTTGTCAAGTGTGCTGACAGCACATGTGTTCAGGTGATCTCTTTTGACTGAAACTCCTCCCTCAGGTAACACATGTTATATACTTTGACATCTTCAAACCCACGGCAAACCATTTCAGGAAGTGAAAGTGTGTGATGGGAAGTCAGAGTGTGGTGATGGTTCAGATGAACTGTGTGATGATCCATGTGTGCCAGAATCTCACTCAGGGAAGCGCACAATGAAAGTAAGACCCTATCTGTGTTGCTGCTTGTCTTGTGTTTTGCTGCTTATCTCATTAATGGCCAACCACATGTTATACATCAATTTGGATTCAATTTGGCTCACCTGATTCAACAGTTCTCAGAGATTTAGAAGTTATCATGTCTTTGTGCTCTATTATGTCTTGAGTGTTTCCACACAACACCATCTAAAAGTCAAACTGGCCAGTGAAACAACCGCAATTCAAACCAACATGAAGTTCAGAGGCCAGTGCTTTGTTTATTTGGTGAACAGGCAGTTTTGGCACAATGAGCAAACTTCAAAAGCAGACAAACCCTGGGTGATGTGATCCAGGCCAGTGGATGCCAACTTGTACAAATGAGCTTGAGATTTCAATGTTTAGAGGAGCTGCTTCACTGTTTTGCTTCAAGAAGTGGGAGCAGAAAAAACAAGACAAAACTAGAAATACTCTTGCTTAGAAATGTCCATTTCTGTCCATCCATCTGAGAGATATTGGCATTTCTGCCCATTTTTCTTTGACAGAAGTGTGCAGGGAATGCAAAACTCTGCTTTCCAGTACTTTGGTCTTGTGATGGCAAGGCTGATTGTCCTCATGGGTCAGATGAGCAGGATTGCCCCTGTGAGAAATACAATATGAAGAAGTGTATAACAGCACAGGAAAACATTTTATGTGTGCCTGAAAGCCTGATTTGTGAAGGATATGTTGATTGCCTGGATTATGAAATGGACAGATGCAAAATGAATGTGGAAATTTCACCCCTGCGTATATACTGATGACGAGTATTGGTGTAATCAGAATGAAACATGCATTCCACACCATTCAGTTTGTGACAACATGTCACATTGTGCAGGAAGTCAAGATGAGGTTTCCTGCAAAGGTGAGTTCATGGTGAGCTACCAGACCAAACGCAATGATTGTGTACATTTGGAAACAATCAATCCACACGAGGCCAGCAATTGTCAAACAATTGCAAACAACCCACATGCCAATGTTTGTCCTCAATATTGTAAAATGAAATGAGATAGTCCAATGGATATTCAGGGGGAAATACTGAACTGTGGCATCCTTCATCGCACACACAACAAAGTTGCATGTTCTTCTCTTTCCAGATGGGACATACCAAAGCAAAAGGAAACACAACTATGTGCATGTCTCAAGTATCAGCAGCAATGGCAGTGATGACCATAACTGTTTGATTCAGCCTGAGAAAACATCATGTTCAACCCTAAAATTTGTTCTCAACAGCATCATTTCAAAGCAAATGTTGTGGATTGATACTGTCTTCATAGACAACTACAGAGCTACAAACCAGGAAGTTATCAAGTTGCCTCACATCATCCCAAGCACAGGGAGAAATATCACTGTCACATGCTCTGGGCCATGTCATCTGGAAACTGATTTAATCATTTCTGCAGACTCTTTTCACAGAAGCCTTGTCATTAAAATAGAAAATGTCTCATTCTCACACTCCAAAATTGCAGTTGGCAATATGCATGTGAAATTCAAGAATATTCAGTTTTCAGATTCCATTCTCACTGACTGGACAGAGGCAGAGGACAGGTTTGGTCACCTTATCATGCATCTTTCAAACACAACATTTTTTGGTCACATACTTGAGAACAAACTGTTTGGTCTGGTATTTCAAAGAACTTTCTCTGCAGCTATTACTTTCACTGATTGCATTTTGTACAATGCTACAACTCAGCTCAACATTTCCTTTGCCATCTTTCAGTCAAGAGATTCTTCCTTTTTCAGTAGTAATGTTTGCTTGTATATTGACATGTTTTGTTCTGCTTCATTCAAAAGTACTTCTTTCACTGGTCATAGGCACACAGAGATTTTGACTGTGGAGATTGCCTCAATCAAATTGACCCTGTTTATGACAGGTGCTGTTATGAAAAGCAATTCAGGTGGCTTCAAAATTACCAAAAAGGAATCCAGGCTTCTTGATTCATGGCTTCAAGTTGACATTCAAAGATGCACCTTTGAAAACAACAGAAAGCTGGGCTTGGGAGGAGCACTAGAAATCTACTTCTTTCCTCTAGAACAAAGCTCATCGGAAATTAGTAGTTTTGTCAAGATACAAAGTTCAACATTCCAAGAAAACCATGTTGAGAGAAAAGGATCCACAGTTTCTCAAGGAGGAGCCATCAGCATTGAGGGCCTGACTGCAGACAAAACCTGCATTGCATTTTATGTCCACATTGAGACCAGCAACTTCATCAACAATCAGGCCAGTGATGGTGGTGGGGCCCTTTACTTTGCAGACAGTTGCATAATCACGACAATACAAAATTCTACCTTTGAAATCACTGATCATCATTTTGATTCACCCAAAGGGATATTTGTTTTGTCTTTCTCTGAAATCAGTGTTGATTCTTCAGTTTTTGTGAGGACTTTCAAAGAAACTTCACTCTCATCACCCACACTGGTAGAGCTGCAAATGTTGTCACAAAGAGCTAAAATCAATCAAATTAGTATCACTCTTCATTGTGCAGCTTGGCACAAACCCACTATGGAAACAGAATTCATCAACACACAAGCAAAGGAGATCACAATCACAAGCACATCATGTTCAGCAACATTTTATGTTCTGTCTGATGGGAAATTTGAGATTCACTACTCACCTGGCAATACAACAGTCAATCTGCATGGAAAAAGCACAGATTCAAAAGACTTTGGCTGTGAACCATGTCCAGCTGGTGCAAATTGCCTTGGAAATGATTTCACTGCCAAACCCAATTTCTGGGGGTTTGCATCAGGAAACCAAATTGTCATGCATCAGTGTCCTGCAGATTATTGCTGCACTGTAAACTGCACAGGATATAATCAATGTTCCAGCCATAGAACTGGGGTCTTGTGTGGAAGTTGTGAGGAAAACTACTCACTCTCAATGCTTTCATCAGAGTGCATTGCAATTGAGACATGTGAGATTATTGGTTGTGGCCCCTGGTGGTACTGACAGTCATCATCTACCTGGTGTGGTACACATTCAAAAATGATATATTTGGAATTCCAGTGAATCTTGCAAGGAAAATGTGTGCAAAATGCTCTGCACCATCAGAAAATGCTGATGTGTACTACATTGACAAAGGCTACTTTGGCATTGTTACTTATTTTGTCCAAGTACATGCAGTAATGAAACTTTCCATCTCACTTGACTCTGACAGAAATCTTGACAATCTCCTCAGTAGGATTAAGTCTTACATTGAACTGGGATTGAACTTTGAATTGACTTACTTTTCCAATGACACTTGTGCCCTGGTGGGACTGACAACAACTTACAAAATGATGTTCAGACTTTTGTTTTTGTTTGGGATATTTTTATCTTGGTACATAGTGTTTCTTTGTCTATTTCTCTTGAAGCAGACTTTGACTGTATACACTGCCAAAATAGAAAGGTTCAATATGAAACTGATGTGTGGACTGGTTGAAATCATCAAGTACACATACTTGGGATTTACATCCATTGTGTTCTATTCATTGACCTGCACATCTGTTGCTGGAAGCAATATCTGGTTTCATGATGGTTCTGTTCTGTGCTATGGTATGTGGCAGACAGCCATGATTTTCTATTGCATTTTCTATATCTTGCCTTGTCCATTCCTCATTTACCTTGGCAAGAAACTCTTGCATGGCAAGAAAATATCACAATAATCTTTCTTGGTGGCAACATGTTTTCCAGTACCTGTTCTTCTATACTGGCTTCTTCTGTTTTGCAAGCAAAACAAAGAGGCAAGGTGGCCTGCAGAAATAGATGAGGAATGTGAAGGAAAGGTTGATGTTGCACAGGCAATCTATGATGGGCTTGCACGTGGATTCAGGGAATCAAAGCATGGCACCCAACACTGGGAAGGAGTTCTGATGTTCAGGAGACTTTTGATCAGTGCAACAATTTTGATTCCAAATTCACAAATACAACTCTGTCTTTGCTTGGCACTGTGCCTTGTCTTTTTAAATCATCATTCTTCACAAAGGCCTTTTGTCCATGGTGTATCCAACAGGTCAGAAACATTTTCTCTTTCTCTGTTGTGTGGAGTAGCAGCCATCAACCTCTTCAAAACTGCAGAATTAAATCCTGAAGGACCTCAAGTGGCAATTCTAAATTGTCTGGAGTTGATGGAAGGTATGTTTGTTGTTCTGTTGATATTTTTCATTGTTTGCATGGAAACAGCCAAAAAATAGGGTTGAGAAGGAAGAAAACAGTTGAGAACAGTGAAAAAACAATCAAACTGCCACACAAAAAGCATGGTAACAGAACAGACCAGAAAGACTATCCTGCTGAAGCTGATTTATTCAATGCTCACACCGAGAATGAATTGGAACTTGGAGGAGTTATCAATCCTTTTCCTGTCAGTGTGGACCACGAAGATGTTCCTGAGAATAATGCTTCAAGAGACAGAGTGTGAGAAAGAACAAGGCTGAAGCTGAGAACAAAATGCCAAGGAAAATGTTTTGAAACAACTTTTTGAAAATGAGATGTGATACGTTGTGCATCACAAATTTTAAATGTGTTTGGTCTCTATGATTCAATGAACAAGAATACTTTGAGGCAGCTCTGCATGAGTGCTTGTTACACAGTTCATCCTGCTCCAACACGGGGTTATTTCTGGTGTGTTTCTGTCCTCCAACTTGTCCACTTCCAACTGAGAGATGATTCCTGTTGGGTACAGAACCCCCACCCCTACCCCTGGGTGTGACCAGACCCAAGGCCTTGATTCCTGCCCTGGGAATGCCTCAGAACATTGAAGAACTCAATGCACGCCTCGTCTGGTGTGGGCTTCCTCCGCATGGCTGGTTAGTTCATCTTGATCTGCTTCAGAAGACTCCACCAGAGGGACTTGTGTCTCTTCTCACCTGACATCAGATTTACCTGAACCCAAACCCTCACCCTGGAACTCCCATGATGCCTGAGTATGTTCACCATTCCTCGTGACTGGGTGTCTTCCACGTGATTTCACCAGTTCCTCATTGGGAAAGCTTGGCTTGTTTGTGGTTCTTCATCATCTCCAGTTTGACCTTGTGCCCAGGAACACCCGTGCACCAAACCTGACACTGGACCCACAGGCGTCACCCACGAAGTGACCGAGTTTATGTGGAAATCACGACTCCATCTCAGCTGAGCGCACGAGGATGGCTCACCGCGACCTGACACCGCCCCAGCGAGCAGCTGATCCCCGCCACCGCACTGACGCCCAGGCACCGGGAAAACGCAGGTGCACACCAGGTGCGGTGCGGGTTATTCAGGTTGGTGCGGGTCAAGGGTGGGTCCAGAATACTGTCTCATTACACCCCTCTAACCAGCAACTGACACCGGCCCTCCACCGCCGCTCAAGCACAAGGCAACCCCAGATGTGTGTCAGATACAGTGAGGCTTTTGTGCGTACAAGTCAGGTGAGTCCAGGAGTTGATCATGGGTCCAAACAAATTTGAAAAGGTTCAACATACACAGACTCATTTTTTTGCCAGGGAAGTTGCAAAACTGCTCCAAAAAATTTGGTATTTCCCCCAGATTTCCTATTGTGAACTTGGCGACGCAACACCCTCTGACCAATGAATTCAAAATGTTTTGCCACTCCAATTGAAGCCGGCCCACTTCTTCCAGTGAAGCCTGCCTCTGCAAGTCATTTTGGACGTCGTCATTTGTGGCCACTGACTTGAACCAAGAACACACCTCACTCTGCACCCAGAGTGACACAGGCACAATCGCCTAGCTTGCAGCAGAGATGCAACCCACGACGCTTCCAGTGTGAACCAGACCTCTCAGGGCCTTGGTGCCTGGATCCAGGACCCACGTCACTGGGATTCTGAGTGACGTCTGTTCTGAGGACGGGACGTGACTGAGATCCCGGGTCCCACGCACGATCAGCCGCTTCGGGACCGAGGCGTGCAGACCCGCACGTCACTCTCATTGTGCGAAGTCCCTTTAGGGCGAAGCACCATGTGGTAGTGCAGTATATGGCAAGGTGGATGAAATGTGTTCTGCCCCCTCCCCCCTTAACCCCCCTCCCCTCCCCAACCCCCCTGACCCTGCCCAAACCCCCCTGCCCCTGGATCCACCTGCCCCTGAACCCTCCTGCCATGGAAGACAAGGAGGACAAGGAAGAATCGACGACATTACCGGCAAGGGACTTCACACTGCAGTTGCCTTGAGCACTGCTTCTTGTTCACTGAGGCCACTCCCATTCAGTTCCACAGGCCTCGTTTGCATAACAGATTTTCCTCACGTTTTCAGGATGGTGGGTGGACAACGACCTGAAATGGAGAAGAGTCTCCTTTCTGCAGATCTGGGTTGTCACGATTTCAGAAAATGGTTTGTTTTTGTGTGGCCAACGGGGGTTTTGCAAGGGAAAACATGTTGCAATTGGCCTTGGAGATTCAGTGGGAAGTCCGCAGTTTCACACTGGATGCGTCAAGCGTTGCGTCCCCGCACAGGTGAATTTGCGCTGAGGCCTCTTTCACACTGGAAGTGTCACGCATTGTATCAGTGGAAGACAAAGGCCACTGCATTGTTCTTTGCAAAACAGCGCGCACGGTCTGAGTCAGTGGCTCAACGCGAAAAGCTTCAGGACTCTAGCGCCTGCCCTGATCCGAATCCTCACCAGCAGGTGCGTGAGGGTGGTGGGGCCAAGGCCGGGGCTCCGCCCATCTGCAATCCCTGCCCTCCAAACCCCAGACCTCTGTGGACCAAACCGCCTCTGCACCAGACCCTTCTCTGGACCATGATCCCCTCCTAAACTCCGCATCCACTGCATTCTGTACCCCCTCTGGATCCCAGCCCAACTGGATCCACCCTCTGGCTCCACTCGCCACCGATTCCACTGTTTCAAACCCCTCCAGGCCGGCGCCTTCTCTACCCGGCCCTTTCTGGACATTCTGCTCCTTGTGAGCCCCAACCCTCCCCCATTGAACCCCAGCTCCCTCTGCATCCACTCTGTAGCTCCACTCACCACAGACACGCTTCAAACCCCTCCAGACCCCCCTGGACCCCCCCGTCTTGAGTCTCAGACCCTTGCAGCGCCGCCCTACCTGGACATCACAGGTACAGATAGGTCACCTCCGTGACTGCGTCCTGCGTGACTGTAGTCCCATCACGAGGCGTCCCGCTCCGCCCCCCGCTATTCCTGTCGCGTCGCTTGTCACGAAGGAGATTCACCCCGGGAAACGTGCTGCTTGTGTGATGACAGCCTCCCATACAATTGGAGCTGAGGCACGAATGAAGAAGTTTGACCTGCGAAACGTGCCTTGGAAGAAGATGCCAAAAACATGTTTGTTTTCCTTGAGAGATTGAGGGATTGAAATAGGAAACTTTCCGTGTGCTGTGCACAGTGCAGACACACACGATCACGACGAACTACTCGTAAACCCGTTGTCCTTGCCGCATCAGAGAAGCACGACGGTTGAAGCGAGCACACGGCACATGGCAGTTTAGCGTGCAGATCTACACTGACCCAGCCTTGCTCCACCTGTCCCAACTGTAAAATTCTCACGAGGTGGCCAGAAATGATTCAACCCCGCAAAGTGCAACACTCATTTGCCTCTTCCAGAGGGCATTGGCAGTGGGCCTTGTCTGTCAGACCCAGGGTTGACCCGATCTCAGTCTCAGCCATGCAGCAACTGATGATTCTCAAGGCCTCAAAGTTGTGAGGGAAGCCCCAACTTCAACTCCAAACTTCAATATTGACCGAAATTCAATTCTGATACCTATCGGACAATGGCAACTTAAGTACACACCTCCACGTGCTGGGCAAAACTCTGCCCCTTTGCGGATGGATCTGCGCAGATGGTCTCAGGTCTGCATCTACACTGTTCATATCGCACCCCGTGCCTCACTTCCTGCTTCTTGTTTCCTTCACGACATTAACCTTGTTTGTTTCGTGACTTGGTGTGATTCCCCTTGACGCGCTGCACGCAATACAATCATCTCGCCTGGCAACACGAAGTGTTTATCTTTCAGTTTCATTTTCAGCAAAAGAGATGAAAAATACCCCACAGCCGAAACCACTGTGGGAAAAGTACCTGAGGCAAACGCGGGTTTGACCTTCGCGTGCCATCCTGTGTTTGGTGTTGTCAGGCATCAACACTTTGCGATTCTTTTTTTCGCATCCCGTGATGCTCATGTCATGTATATAGATGAACGTTTTATCCTTGATGTGCAACGTTTGGCGCCATCAGTACAAATGAGGGCTGGCCTCACCTGTGCAGTCCTCTCCTTGCTTCTTTTGGCGCACTGATCTACTGGAGAACCACACATCTGAACTCATGTCTTCCACTCAAGCATTTTCCTCAACTCAAACATCTCGCAAGTCACTCAGAATGTCACAGACAAACAGGCAGACAGACAGACAGACAGACAGACAGACAGAGAGACAGACAGACAGACGCACACACATACACAGACACACACGTGCATGCACACACACACACACACACACACACACACACATGTATGTGCTTTTCCTTCGATGACTCATCGTGTCATCATCTGCGCATCTCAGACCACAGAAGCTGACCAATCTCCTGTGCGGAGACAAGTGGACCAGAAAAACAGGACGTGCGTCTGTCATCCTCTACAGACGAGTCCAGCCCTGAAGCCTGACAGTATCCGCCGTACAGGACACGTGTTGATCTACATTATTCCACGTTGTGTAACTGGGCCCCTCAGGCCTGTTTCACACAGGAAGTGCCGTGCATGTTCTGCGTGTCTGCGTGCGCAAACAGGTACTGTGTAGCCTTGGATGGATACATCAGGTGTGAGAAGAGATGACACACCTCCCATCAAGGGACTGGAATCTCCTGTGGTTCTGCTTCAGATTCCAATCGAGTCAGATTGACGACGTTGTACCCAGGAATTGGAGGAGGACGCAACATCCTTTGACTTGTGCAGGGGTGCAGTGCCTTTGGCGTGTGCAGCCTGGCAGGCCCGACGCATCTGGCGTAAGACAGCCCGCCTCCCAAAGCACTGTCATCATTTCCCGTACAGGGCAACCACTTCCATCCACAGCGAGTTCAAGTTCCGCACCGGATACGTCGCAACACGCAGCACCCACCATTGATTTCTGCACGGTGCAACACCATTGATTTCTGCACGGTGCAACACCATTGATTTCTGCAGGGTACAGCACCACTTCAGCAGGGTGCAGCACCATTGATTTCAGCAGGGTGCAACACCATTGATTTCTGCACGGTGCAACACCATTGATTTCAGCAGGGTGCAACACCATTGATTTCAGCAGGGTGCAGCACCACTGATTTCAGCAGGGTGCAACACCCAGTGACTTCTGCAGGGTGCAACACCCATGTGACTTCTGCAGGGTGCAACACCCATGTGACTTCTGCAGGGTGCGACACCATTGACTTCAGTACTCACCAGACACATGCCGAGACCGAGGCTGGCGATGGCGGACCACGCGATGAGCACGTGGAGCAGGCGCTGCGAGAAGCTCGCGAACAGCGCGCCGAGCGCAGCAACGAACCCGCCCAGCACCGCGAGCGAACGCGCCCCGTGCGCGACGCACAGAGCGGCCACGAGAGGCGCCACGAGGCCGGTGCAACCCCAGGACACGCCCACCATCCAACCTGCAGAGAGATAGAGAGGTGGTCAATGTGTCTTTTGATTGTGTGTGTGTGTGTATATGTGTGTGTATGTGTGTAGAGTGTGTGTGTGTATGAGTGTGTGTGCGCGTGTGAGTGTGCGTGTGTGTTTGGTGTTGGATGTGTACAGAGAGGGAGGGGTGCAATACACAAGATGATCATGACGGGTACCAGCTGCCTGAATAACTTGGAGAAAACGCCCACCATTCAACCAGAGGGTCAAAGAACAGACCATGTGTGTGTGTGTGTGTGTGTGTGTGTGTGTGTGCGTGTGTGTGTGCGTGTGCGTGTGTGCGTGCGTGTGTGTGACGTGTGTGCGTGCGTGTGTGTGACACGGAGCGCGGTGACGAGGGGCCAGCCTGACCACCTCTGGACAAGAGGAGAGTGTGTGCATGCGTGCGTTGAAGAATGACGAAGAAAGAGGAAATCAGCCGCCCACTTCACCACGACACGTCCACCATCGCCTCCCACCCGAATAAACCCAACACCGGCAACGATACATGCATCTGATTCCACAATTGACTGTATCCAGAGCTTCAGGAGCCTGAGGCCTGTCCTGGTTTCTCAATACAAGCGCGTGTGGGTGAGGCCCCAGTTCTATTTCCACAACTCTTGTTTCTATTCCTGCAGTCCTTGTCCTTCGCATTGTGTCTAATTGGACCTCGCTTCGCCTCAGTTTTCTCCCCAGGGCCCTCCTCCTACAGGTGCAGGTGGCATCGCATGAACGCTTCGCCTCTTGTGTTTCGCCATCTCAGCGGACAGTGGACATTGACCCGTAGCCCTGTGACGTGGGTCCCCGTCTCAGGCGGAACTTGACCCCATCAACACCACGGGGTCCCGGGAATCTCCATGGACGGGTTCCCAGTACTGTCGTGGTTCAGGGACGGCTGTCTGATTCCCCTATCTTGAGGTCAAGGTCGCTGGTGTTCCTCCCACAGTGGTTGTCGAGGGATGGGTCATCCAGTGCCAATTCTGTTTTCTAGGACGGGTGGTCGAACTAGGAGAGCTCTGTCTTCTGGCCACAACAAAAACAATTGACAGCCCCGATTGTGCATCAACTCCAACTTGTCACATCTTTTGAGAGCTCCAGGCTTGGGTGTTTGCTTCATCTGTCTCGAGGGGAGAGTCGCAGGTCCCATACCCAAGGTCGGGTCATCCAGCTACATTGTGAGGGACTGTCCTTTTGAATTTGGATGCTCAGTCTCCTTATCCCTTCACCACGACAACAGTTTGGCAACCCTGACTTTGTACCTTCGCTGCCGTTTTCCATTCACCTCTTCAGAAAGGTCCAGGTCTCCTGACCTCAACAGGGAATTCGCAGAACTGGTCCCTGGTTCTTATCCACTCAAGAGACAGGTCCCCAGTCCTCTTCTTTCTGGAGCGACAGTTTCCTCGCACTTGTCCCCTCCACCCACAAATAACGAGTCCCAGGTACGGCTCCTCCACACTCTCGACGGACGGGTTCCCGGTTCTCTTCACTGCTGAAGTGATGGGTTCCCGGTTCTCTTCAGCCTTGGAGTGACTGGTGCCCGGAACCCGGCGCCCGCTCCTCAGCGGTGGAGACGCTCTCGACCTGATTGCGCACCCGGATTTGGTCACGTTATTTTGTGCGTGGTGAGTAGGGACCCTGGTACTACCTCAGTAACCCTGGACAATGTCGAGTTTGTTCTGACGCCGATATATTTTTGCCTTGACAGGGTTTGGGGCCTTGAGCCTTTGGCTGACTGCTTGGGCCAATTTCACACTTGGTTTGAAGTAGTTTGTGTATTTCTGAGCTGACTCACATTATATTGGGCAAACGGGTGGAATTTGACGGGGAATTTTTCAACACGAACAAGGTTCTTTTTTCCCACACACCCATTTGTCTGAAATCAGAGGTTCAGTCCCAAAGGTCCAACATGGTTCTCTGCGACGCAAATGTGGCGATGTTCCAATGGAAAACTGAAGCAGCAGTCAGGACCAGGTCAGCTGAAACTGTTCTCCCTGAACTCTTTCATTGGCTCATCTAATGCGCAGAGACGCAGCTAATGCCTCGCACAGTGTGGAACAAGCGTTTCTAACAGGAAGTTAAACCCACGAGCCCACGCCCTGTGGGACTTCTAGGAACTGATTCAAGTCAGGAAGTGGTGGGCCTTTATCCACTAATTGTTTTTCAATTTCCTGAAAGCCGCCCCACCCCCACTCAGACAGATTTTTACGTATTCCGTTTGAAATTTGAGAGTCTGGCGCATCCAACATACTTCCTCATGCAGTGGGTGGTGAAACACGGAAAAGTGTATATATCCGGGGTCGTAAGGTTCAACGAAATGTGAGGATCTGCTGGGAAAGGATGTGGATGTGTGTGCCTGTGAACCACTCCCTTCTCAAACACACATACACACACGCACACACACACAATCCCAACCACAATTTGGATTTGTTACCTCCATAATTTGGCGTCGCATACACAGTGTTTTTCACTTCTCACCACCTTGATCAAGTCGAACCCCTTCCAGAGTCAAATCCCCCCAGACCAAATTCTGGATCCGTCCCTCACCACATCCACACATTCTCTGCACAAGTGGGTGGTGTCACAATGAAAACTACAAACCTAGAGTCTCAGTGCACCACCCGTGACTTATGGGTGCGAGCAACTACGGCTGTAGAAGCCGAGTATTGGGCGTGGGACCCTGCTCAGGACCGGGCAACTCTCACCCCGGCTGCGCAACAAGACACCTGCAAAACCTAATCCTCTCTTCCCACATGGAGGGACTCGCCTTTCTACGTCCGGTTGCAAAGCGGATTCCGCTGCAGTGAGAATCTAAACGTGGGCCGGTGCACAGTGGGACGTTCCTAATGGGAGCGAGAGGAGTCGTGGGTGAAAAGGACCACTGATCCTGTGCAATGGAATGGGGCAGATAGAAAAGGTGCTCAGCCACACCCACCCAACTTTTTGACTGAAGTTCACGCAGGAAATTGACATCTCCTGCACAAAACTTCACCGGAGAGCTACACCGTATTCAGTTGTGCAAGTCGCACCCAAACACAAGTTGCACTGGACAAAAAAACCTTTTTTTCTGACACATAGGTCAAGATGAACTCGTATCCACGAGAAAAGACACACTCTTCCTTTTCATGTACAATTTTTGGAAAAATACAGCGTCTTGTAGGCAGCTGAAAACTGCAATTATTTCTTTACAAATTGAATCTCTTTCTACACTTTAGTGTCAAGGATTTTGTTGACGTAGATGCGAGATGACTGACGCCATACTTATGAAATTGGATCGTGATACTTTGCACCTGGATATTTTGTTTCTCAATTGCACACGTAAAGCAGAGACATTCCTGATTCATCAGCTTACACGTGCTGACAATTTCCCTGAACTGTATCCAGGGGACCGAGGGTTTCTTGCATGCAGTTCCTCCAGGGGAAGCACTTGCGCAGCTTGTCCAGCTTGTTTGCTTCCTTCCTGCACGGCCCCTGGACCAACGTCCCATGTAGAGCAACCCCACATGCACCAACTCCGACGCACACCGACGAAGGTGAACTTCTCTCCCGCAGTTGACGTGAGTACACATGTGCGTGTGTGTGTGTGGTGTGTGTGTGCGTGTGGTGTGGCTGCGTGATTTTCTGATGTGTGAATGTGTGTTTTGTGCCTTGCCTTTCACTTGTCACTTTCCACATTTCACTTTTCTTGTGTTCTACAACTCTGTGATCACAAAGCCTCTTGTACGTGCTCGCATCATGGTAGAGAAGGGTTCCAGTTCAATCACATAACTGCTTTCTTGACCAAAGGTCTTGAAAAGTCATTGCGTGATTTCACAGGAACCATACCATTTTGGTGCAGTGTGAGAACCCTGCCTGAAGCGCATGTGAACGAGAACAATAGAACAAAAGTCTCACGCACCTGCCTGGAACTGTGTCGCATTGAAGACCGTGGCGATGTGGGCGGCGAGGGCGGGCGTGCCCAGGGACACGCCGCCGGCCACCAGCTGCGTCGTGGCCGTCGCGACGAACACGGCCCCGCCGAGCCGCCCCCACCACCCGCCGCGGCAGCACCCCGCCCCGCCGCCGGGACCGGGGCCGGGGCCGCCCGGGGCGCCGCCGTCCTCTCCCCGCGGGGGACCCGCGTCCGTCCGCCGCAGACCCAGACACTCCGCCCCGTAGCTCATGGTCATGCACGCCCTCAGTTCCGAGGGATCATTTTTTTAGCAACGAAACTGGAATGAGAAAGATGGATTCCGGCTTGAACAGCGAGCCTGTCTCGTTGTGCGATGCACGTGTGTGTGTGCACATCACACACGCACGCACACACGCACACCGCAAACACACATCAACCACACGCAACACCTCAACCACAACCATACACATAACCCGCACCACAAACACACACACACACACACACACACTCTCTCTCTCTCTCTCTCTCTCTCTCTCACACACACACACACATACACACACACAATCTCTCTCTCTCTCACTCCCTCCGTCCATGTCTCTCTCTCACACACACTCTCTCTCACACATACTCGTACACACACACTCTCTCTATATCTCTATCTCTCTCTCTCACACACACTCTCTCTCACACACACTCTCTCTCACACATACTCGTACACACACACTCTCTCTCTATCTCTCTATCTCTCACACACACACACACACACACACACACACATCCCAAACCTGGGACGACAGACGACACCGCACGGATCTGCCTGCTGCATCCCCTTCATTGGATTATCGCATTTGGAGAACAACTCCCTTGTGAAGTTTCTGAGCTGTCAGGAACAGAAGCAGACGAGATGCAGACGAGAAACTTTCCCGATAGGTGTTCGGCCTTGAGAGAAACCCGACGGTAATTGCCTGGAGCAGGATCCAGGGAATTATAGTTGAGAATGGGGTCTAGAGTCCCAAGGTATCGTGGATCCAGGGTCTCTTGGCACCATGACTCACAGCAGATACCGCTGACTAGGGGGATCCCACGTAGATCTGTGTGTGTGTGTGTGTGTGTGTGTGTGTGAGTGTGTGTGTGAGTGTGTGGAGTGAATTGGTGTGTGGATGTGTGCGGATGTGTCGTGTGTGTATCTCAGGAGGCAGTTTCCAATGCAGTGGTGTACTCAGGGCCACTTGGGCACCAACTTTCTTTGCCCTGGGAGCCCAAGTGGGTGTCACCAGGCGCCTCGCCCCATTGGCACCAGCTGTGTTCCGACTTCCCAGTCCTCACCCACAAAAACTCGGGGACATCCAGTGCACCTGGAAAACTTGAGCAATCAGACCTGTTTTTGAGGAATCCAGGGCCCGCACCCCCCCCCCCCCGGGACCCGCCCCTGCCCTGGTTCCCGCGTCCGTCTCGTCCCCGGCGCAGCCGCAGTGTAAGGTTTCCGGCGCAAATGAGTTCCTCTGCGGAAGCGCGAATTGCGCTGTCAGCGCGGATTAATCTGAAGCTCCGGGGTCGCTGTTCGCGATCGCGAGGTTCAGCAACGCAAATTCAAGTGTTGTGGCTCGTGAAAGTTGTGGAACAGTGGCGAATCTCACTGCCACGGACAGGGAGCAAAAAGCACAAGGAACGTGCGTTGACCAACGTCACTTTTGTCGTGATTTGCGCCGGTGCGAAGCACCAGAGGCATCGTCCGCCAACAGTATGTGTACAGCAATTTCACCGTGAAGACAGTGAACGTTCTTTTTTCAAATGGGTCTGTAGATTTCTTCTGTGTACAGGACAATGTACCAGTGAGGAATTTGAACAAATCATAGCATTAAAAAGTCAGCAATCTTCCAAGAGTATTCCATTTGTGTTCCAATTTTGTCTGGTACATTTGACCTTTGACAACCTCAGGTGCAAATCCCGCGAGCTCCATGGACCTATTTTTTACACTGCGACCACGAGTCACGCGTTGTTGTTCACCAAAAGTGGCTACGGTTGCTTCAGGCCCAGGATCTTTGTTGCAACGCGTGACGCGCGCTAAGATGAGAGAAGAGACGGAAGGTCGGAGTTGAAGATGTGTGTCATTCTCTCGCAATGCGTGCCGCAGGTGAACTCAGTATCAACTGACATTTCAGGTGCACGACGTTTATGACGTTGAAATTGTTCTATCTACCACTGAACACAAAAGAACTCTCTTGGTTTGAGCCTCTGAGAGTCGGAACTGGTCGTCTGCCTTGGTGCTCGACCCTTGGAGGCATTCTTTGCTGTCCATATTGGCAAATCCTCAGGTGCCTAAAGGCGGCTCATACAGAGCTGCGGCAAACTCCATGCGTTCTGAGTTCTGTTGGGAAGCGTCAAAGTTCAACATGACGCCCAATGTGATGCAGGTAGCTTGCCACAGATAATCGCTGGGAATCTGTTCTTGATGCAAGAAATGTGCGGACAGAGGAGTCAATGATGCCGCAAAACGCATGCAGCACCTCTGTATGAATTCAGCTGAAATGGAAGCCCAATGTGCAAGCCTGACCACATGTTTGTTGCAGTGGAGAGGGCTGTGCTGCATGGTCAATGACAGTGTGCTTCACTGTTGGCTGCTTTCCCTGAGGGTTTCTTTTGTATTTTGCGGCACCCACACGACACGTGTTCTTCTCTCATCCGTATATATACGGCAGAAAGAACGGGTACCAGGCACCGAACCGGTGAAACCGGAAATCCTCTCTCTCCACTGGAGCCATCAGGCCTGCAACAGGTGCCCGCGGACTTTTTTCTCTCGCTCTGCACGCAAACATGTTTTTCTCCCGCTTTGAGGTCAAATCGGCTCACGTCAGTGTGTTCAGGCGACAGAACCTTGACCTGTCTGCTCTGTGTTGCTGGATGAGAAGCGCTAATTGAACAAAACACTCCGCATATCATACAAAATGAGCTTCAGTTCCTCTCTGGCGGAGCCAGGGACGGGGAGGGGGTTCAATTTATCCAGCCTAGTGGAGGACAACACAAACTTCGCTTTGGGGGGGGGGGGTGTCAGGGCACCCTGACTTCATCTTCTGTTGTGTGAACGGAGACTTTTTTGACAATGTGAGGGAAGTGGAGGGGATCCTGGAGCCCTTTGCGCACTGACCGACGGGGTCAACCCCTTCATCTGCTGGATTTCTTCTGCTCCGAACACAATAATCTGCTCACAATTACCGTAAAATCCCGCGTATAAGACCCCTTCGCAAATAAGACCACCCCCCTTTTTCAGCCACAAAATCAGTACAAAGCTATTTTTTTACATTCTCAGAAAATTTGTTTTTCTGAATAAAAATCTAGGAAATTCTGCTTCAAAATCATTTTTTCCAAATATTTTTTTATTTTTTTATTTCAAAATTTTCTCCAAAAGTTACAAATATACCCTTTTCAAGCAACTCTTTTCCATTTTGTCCCAATTTAAACTCAATTTTAATGATTCCTTAACTAATCCCACTTTCTTTTCATGCTTTGCTTTCTTATTTCTACTCTTGATTCATGACTTCTTGTAATATTGTTGATCAAAAGTCCAATCCTCATATGTAAGACCACCCACCCTTTTTGGTATGAATTTTTTAGCATCAAAAGGGGGTCTTATACGCGAGATTTTACGGTATCTCGCTTCTTTTGTGCTGCAAAACAGATGCAGGGGATGTGAAGTCCGTGAGTCGCCCAGTATCTCCTCGTTAGAGTAATGATTTCCTGCTGAACAGGGAGATGTCAGTGCATCCAGAGCGATGAGGTTGTGAAGACACAGGTGGAAAACGACGCAGGGACCGGGAGAGCAACATGAGTCTGAGAGGTTTTTAGGTGATTTGAGGTGGGTTGCATGATTTGGGCTGATGAGCCAAATCGGTGCGAGCCAAATCGAAGCACCTATAGGCAGCCTCTTCCAAAAGTATGTCAGCAGCACT